>Ga0315540_10000175_pt1 | contig 34858 bp, 30 predicted proteins | sample SalMarSW160110MG_FD_203677 | JGI IMG/M metagenome (GOLD analysis project Ga0315540, IMG submission 203677) | Salt marsh sediment microbial communities from the Plum Island Ecosystem LTER, Massachusetts, United States - Salt Marsh Sediment SW1601-10 ...
AATTTGACAGGACCTTCCGGGTCTCCAAAGACGAACTAGGCAAGATCATGTAGGCCATTCCGGCAAGAGGGGAAAGGCCGGGGTTTCAAGCCCCTGGAAGAGGGATCCTGACAACGAATTCAGCCCCTTGCCCTTCATCGCTTGAAAGCGTCATCTTGCCGCCCATATCTTCCAACAATACCATCACGCCCGCTAACCCCAGGCCGTGCCCTCGGACCGGACAGGTCTCACTTGGATCCATCTGAAAATAGCAATCGAATATCTTCTTCTGATACTTGGCGGGAATGCCTTCTCCATCATCTTTTATGCAAACAAGGAGACTTCCCTGCTCCTCATAGGCACACAGTGAAACTTCTCTTTTTCGGTATTTCAGAGCATTACTCAAGAGATTTCGCACGATTTGCTTTATTTTGCCTTCGTCCAGTGGAAGCTTGGCACTCCACAGCCTTTCATCGATTTCAAGGATAAGCCCCTCAGGTTGCAATATTTCCTTGAGCTGATCAAGAGATCGGCAGGCCCTTATCTTTTCAGATAGCGCGGAATTGTTCAGGTCAAAAAGTTCAATAAACGCTTCCCCGAAACAATGTGACAACCGCACGGCAGAGAGATTCATGATGCCTTTTCGTGATCTTCCCAACTCAAGCGCATCCGCAACGAGATTCTGGGTTACCTTGGTGTTCCTGAGTGCCCTCTGCAAGACCTTTATCTGTTTTTCAGTGAGCGGACCGTATTTTTCCTGGCGGTTCAACAAGGAGCTGACCCCAGCCTCGATAACCGCAAGGGGCACCTTGAGATCGTGGATAAGGAAATCGATCTTGATTCGATTTTGACCTATAGATTCTTCTTTTTCAGAAACATGAGATCCTGTTTCCCCGTTCCGCGAGGAGCTGTCTTCAGGAACCTGCGCATCATAACCGTTCACGAAAACCGCATGAAGTTTTTCAAGGAATTTTTTCATAATATCTCTGCTCGCTATTCCTGTGAAACGCTTGAACCAACGACCGGATCGGATTGAGTTATCTTTACGATCCTAACGGCTAAAAACGATGCCCACATACCCTACGAAGCTGCTATCAGGGTGCACGTCATAGCTTGTCGCGTATTTAATGATCTTCCCCTTCCGGGCGCCCAGTTCACGGGCGGCGGCGATAGCGGCCGCAGCAGCCCCTGAACAGCAGGCATTCGCATTGTTCAGCGCTTCATTTATCACCTGTTCGTCATCCATTTCAACCATCAGGCCCACGACCCGCCGATCATTGACTGTTTTGACCCATTCCAGGGCCTGCTCCCCGGTCCCTTTCGGCAAAAAACCATAATTGTACCCATAATGCGTCAGGTCCGTTGAGCCCACGACAAGGGCGTTGCGACCCTTTTCCCGGCATATCTCCGCCGCCCTTCTCCCTATTTCGAGCGTAGTGGGTGCCGGTGGAACTCCCAAGGGAACAATCTTTGCGTCAGGCATAAAGTATTTAATGAAGGGGAGCTGCAATTCAATAGTATTGTCCTGATCATGTCTATCCGGTGTTTCCACGATAAATGAAAAATCGGACATGAGGGCCTTGGCAACTTCCGCATCTATCTCCACCGGTCCGAAAGGTGTTTCCCATGCACCATCTGCCATAATATACTGGGGGCTCGATGGGAGAAGGTGCCTGCCGAAAACAAGGCAAGTGTTACATGGTTTCTGCTTCCCAAGGCATTGTATCACATTGCAGGCAATGGACCCGGAGAACACCCAGCCTGCGTGGGGCACTATGCCCCCCAGAATATCTTTTTCCGGCAGGGGGCAGGGTTCGGAATCTGTTTCAAACATCTCGATGGATCTCCTGCATTCCGTCTCTTCCCCCGGATACCAGGATCCTGCAAATTCAACCCGCCGCAAAGTCATGAAAACCACCTCCCGAAAATGACATTTTGTCTGATATTGTGAAAGAAGTCTCTTTTTTTTTCAAGAGGAATCTTCATCACATTCTCAAAGGTCCCTTTTCATTGTCCATGACTTTCTGGCAATTCCGTGTTTACAGGCCATGCTTTGACACTTGCTGAGAACTCAATTTGTTGTTACGATGTGAGAAAATTCGGAAAATCCTGGAGGAAACACTATATGTCGGTGAATATCACTGAGTGGATTGTCAGAATACCCGTTCTCCTTTTTGCCATTACCATACATGAATACGGTCATGGGAAGGCCGCACTCTCTCTTGGAGATCCGACGGCCAAAGAGCATGGGAGGCTTACCCTCAATCCATTGAGCCATCTTGACCCCCTGGGGGCGATCTGCCTCTTTCTTTTTAATTTCGGATGGGCAAAACCGGTGCCGGTTGACCCGCGGTATTTCAAAAATCCCCGTAGAGATATCGTTCTTATGTCCATGAGTGGACCCATTGCTAATCTATCTGCAGCATTTGTGGCCGGCATTTTTGTGCGTTATTTTCTTTTGCCTTTTGAAGTATATCAAAAGGTGCTCGTCTACCTCGTCCTCATGAATGTGGGCCTGGGACTATTCAATCTCATCCCGATCCCGCCTTTAGATGGATCCCACATCCTGGAAAATATCCTCCCAAACTCCATTTCATCGGTTTACCGGAGGTTCAGGCGTTACGGGGCCTTCTTTCTGATTGCCGTGGTGCTCCTTGATAATTTTGCCCATACGGGAATCCTCAACCGGGTCCTGGTGTATCCCATGCTTGCCCTCTCCCACCTTTTTGCGGGAGACCATCTGTTCCGGCTGTTGCACCTCCTTTAGACAATATGAAATTACTGCGTTCCAATGTAGACAGGCCTGTAAGAAGATTCGTCAAGCGTGAGACATTCATCAATAACCTGGAGCATCCGGTCCTTGTCCCGCGGCATTTTCCCGTGGACATCGGCGTAATTGGTGTAGTGGTCGCTCAAAATGTCGGAGGTCACTTCCAGATGCTCGATCAGCAGCCTTGTTTCCCGCAATACCCCATGGGGGGAAAGCATCTGAAATTTTCCCTTTTGAATCTGATGCAACAGGAGTGTGTTGATTTTCGGGAGAAAGGTGCGTAAGCGGATGAAGTGGGGATCTATCTTGCTCAATGCCGTTGCAGTATGAAGGGCGTGTTCACTGGTTCGATTCCGTCCCCCGATTCCGAGTATCACATACTCGCTGAGTTCGATTCCCGCCTCACGGACCCAGATACCGGCCTGAATCTGCATAGTTGCATCAGCGCCTTTCTTGATACTTCGGAGGACTTCATCGTCCCCGCTTTCAAACCCGACATGAATTCGACTCAACCCGCTCTCCCGGAGCACACGCAATGCCTCAGGACCTTTGTCGTAGATATATCGCGAGGAGCCGTAAACGGTAATTCTCTCCAATGCCGGAAAAAGAGACTTTGCATAGGTGCATATTTCAGCAAGTTCGGTCGTGGGCATGGCAATGGTATTCCCTGCCGGGAAGAAGAGGCTTCTTATCCCCGATCCGTACAACTGTTTCGCCTCATCCAGGTCATTTTTTATATCCTTGACGGGCCTTACCCTGTAAGCGGGTCCCTGTTTATACACCATGCAGAACGTGCACTTATTGTGGGGGCATCCAACGGTGGCCTGGATGAGTAAACTGTCTGCTTCGCTGGGCGGCCTGTAGATGGGACCTTCATAATGCATATGACATTCTATCAAGTTTCGACTGTTTTTTCAGCTCAATTATGATGGATCAATTATGAAGGAATCATAAAAAGTGTTCATCTGTCTAACCCGTACTTTTACAGAAAACATTCATTTCAGTGTTACAGGACATGCTCCTTTTTCTTCCGTTCCAAGTCTCCCGGGCTGGTATTTTCAGTGACTTATCCACGGGGGAGTTTTGCCCCTCCGCATTCCAGTCCCCAGGAAAAAACGCCCTGAGGATCTGGCTGCGGCTTCCCCCATAAATAAGTCACGAAAATACGAAGCCCTCCCGTCGGTCACTCAGAAAAAAGAGCATATCCTGTTTGACCTTTTGTTCATTCTTGAACTCCAAAGTACGCAAAATGTCGAGGATAAGCTTCGCGGGAATGATATTCTTGCAGGAAGTAAGGATTGTCTGCGTTTTGCTTCAGGTGGCGAGTATTTCGTCGATTGCCTTTTTCAGGGCATTCACCCGATAAGGCTTTTGAATGAACCCCTTGCAGCCACGGTCAAGGATCTCCTGGGCCTGTCCATTCACGCTGTATCCACTTGAAAGTAAAACACGAACTTGTGGATTTATCTTTTTCATTTCATTAAATATTGCTCCTCCATCCATGCCTGGCAAGACCATATCAAGAAGCACAAGGGCAATTTTTTCTTTGTTCTGCTTGTATATATTGATGGCCGATTCTCCATCCCGTGCCACCAATACCGTGTATCCAAGCGCTTCGAGTAGTTCCAGGGCCACGGTCGCGACCGTCTCTTCATCATCCACTAACAGAATAGTGCCGACCCCCTGCCCCGCCGCGCTATCCACCATTTCCTTTTCAGCTGCCAGGCTTCGGGAGGAGGCAGGAAAGTAGATGCTGAATGTGCTCCCCTTCCTTTTCTTGGTTTCCACGTCAATATATCCTCCGTGTCCCTTGATGATCCCATATACCGAAGCCAGACCCAACCCGGTTCCATGGCCCATACCCTTGGTGGTAAAAAATGGGTCAAAGATCTTTTCCACAATCTTCTGATCCATTCCTATACCAGTATCACGAACTGAGAGCAGGACATAATCACGCTCTTTTACCTTGTAAACCTTCCCTCTCATCTCCGCATAACTCACATTGTGCGTTTCCATGAAGAGATCTCCTCCGCCGGGCATCGCCTGCCACGCATTCACGCAAAGGTTCAGGAGAACCTGTTCAATCTGGGTCCGGTCCGCGTCAATACCACGGAGATTCTGATCCAATTCCATATGTACCGTTATTTCTTTCTTTGTCCTCCCGAAGGTGTCAGCAGTCTCCTTCACAATATCATTGATGTTGATGGCCCTTATTTCGTACCTCCCCTGCCGCGCATATCCCAGGAGCTGGCCGGTCAGCTTGCTTCCGCTCTGTACCTGATCTTCTATGCTTTTCAGCTTTTCATAAATGGGATGGTCTTCTTCAACCTTCATAAGCATGAGAGACGCGTTTCCCTGGATCCCCATCAACAGGTTATTGAAATCGTGCGCGATACCACCCGCTAGGGTCCCGATTGCTTCCATTTTCTGCGCCTGCTGGAGTTGGGCTTCCAGTTTCTTCTTTTCTGCTATATCCCGGATAATTACCAGCGTCCCGGCCGGATTTCCCTGATAGTCGTTGTAGCGGGAAGCGCTGATGCTCACCTCCACGATATCCCCATCCATGGTGAGTCGCTTCGTCTCAAAATTCCGACACGCAATTCCTTCCCTGACCACCGACTCGATGATGCTGATGGTTTCGGCCTTTTCCGCATCCGGGACAAAAGGAATTCTCCTGGACAGCACTTCCTCCTCTGGCCAGCCGAATATCTCAGTGAACGTAGGGCTTATATATTGCACGTTCCCATCGAGATCATAGATAATGATCGCGTCTGCTGAGGATTCTATGAGGGAGCGGTAAAGGTGTTCTTCCATCTTTGACTTTTTGTAAAGACGCTTGTACTTCTTCTGATTTTCAAGAAGTTTTTGCCTTGCCTCTTCCTGAACGGTGATATCTTCATACGTAAGAGATTGTTTCTGCTTTGCAATGGACACATTTCGAAATCGTATGGTCTTGCGCGAACCATCTCCGCAGGTCACCTCAAAGATCCGTTCTGAAACACCGCCTTTCAATTGCAGTTCGCTGCTATCCCGTGTCCAGGTTTCCATCACCTGCTTTCGATAGTCCAACTCCGGATAGGCCTTCTCAAACCACGTTTTCTTATCGGGCACGTCTTTAATCGTATATCCGAATATCTCGGTGAATCTTGGATTGATGTACTCAAATTTCCCCTCAGTATCACTTATTGTGAGGCCGAACGGCGCGGTTTCAGCCAGTCTTCTGAACTTCAATTCACTTTCCCGCAGCGCGTCTCCAGCCTTATCACGCTCTTGTTCAACAGCGAGAGTCTTTCGGATATTGTAAAAGAGTATAAGGCCAATGAGGATGAAAATCCCCAGAAAAACGGTGTTCAATTTCCTCGTCATTGCTGCCATTTTTGCAGACATGTCCTGAAGATACATCCCTGTTCCGATGATCCATCCCCATGGTTTAAATCCTCTGACATGAGAGAGCTTTGGAACAATTCTGCTGGGATCATCCTGCCACTGCCACAAGTAATCAACAAAACCCTTGCCTGATGTTTTTACCACGCTCAAGAACTCACGCATGTAGTATTTTCCGCTTGAGTCGACCATATTTATGATATTCTGTCCAACCAGGTCCTTGCGATAGGGGTGCCTGATCATGAACCCGCTCATATCGTTGATCCAGAAATAATCCTTTAACCCCTGGCCGTAGCGCATTACTTCGATCTCGCGAATTGCCCTCGCCTGCGCTTCATCTCTGGTCAGTTCATGGTTTTTTACCTGTTTTTCAAGGTCATTCATAATGTCCCAGCAAAGCTGCGTCATCTGGGCAAGCATGTGGCGCCGCTCATTGAGGATATTCATTTTGAACGACGGGAGAAAAAATAACCAGATGGCAAGACCGAACAAGAGGATGATCACGATCGGAGGCGTCACTGCCCAAAGAACATCTTTTCGTTTCGCATATCTGGGATGTGATGCGGTCTCTTTTTTTCCAAAAAATGATGTCATTTTTCTTTGGGATACCTTCAATGGCTATGATTTATTGGAGGACAAAATTCCTACAACCATTCTTAATCAGATAGCAATATCTGTGCCATTGCACCTACTTGCCCCGGAAGATCACATTGCTCATCTTGTCCCGAGAACCGTAAACAATTCGAATTTAAAAAAGGTTTTGTGCGTCATCATTGTGACACCTTTCAATTTATTTTGGCGGCCCTGGTTGACACAGCTTAAAGTAACCCGTATAGCCCAATTTTTCTGCCTCCCGCAAAGCGGGACTTTTTCAGTGAGCATTATACTCAAAAATCGAGTCTGTTGCGGCGGAGAAACCGCTTGGCGGAAGATTAACTTTTTGGGAAATCATCAAAAAACGTCCTTGACAAACCAGCCTAGATTTCTATAAATGGCATACGTTCCAGATTTCACAAGATATCGGAAGCAGGCTGATATTATTGATACGTGCGAGTTTATCCGGCGGAACAGATGGACTGTTTTCAAAGCCGTCAACTTACTCTAGGAATCATCGTGGTGACTCTATGAAAAGACTGAAAGGAATCTCCTTCCCATTAGAAACCGACCGTTTTGCGAGTGCTGAAATTGAAGACATCCCACTCCCGGAACGTGTCATCCTGCCGCTTGTTACCCGATTCGGGAAAATGATACCCATCGTCTCACCTGGGGATCACGTGCAGGCAGGCCAACCTATCGCCAAAGGGCCTCAGAAATGGCTTCCGCCTCTGATCGCTTCGGTCTCGGGACGAGTCTCCACCGTTGCTTCGTGGCCCACAGCATCTGGAAATGAAGGGTCGGCTTTACTGATTGAATCTCCCGAGAAGGACACTCCTCCCCCGAGAGATGTTGTACCTCAAGAAGATCTTCACGAAATCATGCGGTGGATCCAGGCTGGAGACATTCGGGAAGTTGATCCTTCTCCAATGCCCCTGGCCCTGCGTTTACGGAAACCGGACCTGATTCCATCCACGTTTGCGCCTTTCTCACCCGCGCTCGAAAAGCCCATCCATTCTCTTATTATCAATGGCATTGACCGTCAGCCGGGCGTCTGGCTCCGAAAGGCAATGATCAGACTTTACGCAACGGAAATCCTTGAGAGCATTCCCCTCCTCAAAGACACAACAGGGGCTTCTCGGATCTTTTTTGCGGTCTCAAAGGGAGCCGAGCTTGCAAATGAGTTTTTGCAGGGACTTCGCAAACACGGTGCCGAGCCTGTGTTTTGTCCGAACCTTTATCCCGTTGGGCTCGAGCCTCTCCTGGTCCCATTCTTGACCGGCCAGGAACTTCCTCCCAACTCCGGGGGTGCCAGAGAATTTGGCACGGTTGTTGTTGATGTGGCAACAGCCCTGAAGGTTCGGGGTGCTGCTCGCGGCGAAATTCCGTCTCTCGACGTGGTGGTCCAGGTGACGGCGCCATCATCCGGTATTGACACCCTGGTACGCGTGCGGGAGGGGACCTTGATCGAAGATATCCTCGCGTCACTCTCCCTTTCAAAACAAGGCCTGGCCAAGGTGCTGTGCGGAGGCCCATTGCTTGGGACAGCACTCCACCGGCTCGACGTCCCCGTGACGCAGGAAATCGACTCTATTGTCCTGCAAACCGAGCAGGAAATAATCCACTACTCTAATGAGCCCTGCATGAATTGCGGGTACTGTGTCCGCCACTGCCCCATGAAACTCCTGCCAAACGAGCTCAGTAAGAATTGCGAATATGGGAAATTCGATGCGGCCGAAAGATTGGATATCTTTTCCTGTATCGAATGTGGCATATGCTCTTATGTCTGCCCGGTCAATCGCCCCATGGTCCAGCTCATTTGTTTCGGCAAGAGAGAGATTGAAGCTGCGAGGAAAGTATCATGAAAAAACCCGATTTCCACGTTTCCATGCCACCCCATCTCCATTCAGGAGATTCCCTGAAAAAGATGCATTTCGATATAGTGCTGGCACTTGTTCCTGCCATCTTCGGCGGGTGGTTCTTTTTCGGATGGTCCGCGCTGCTGATTGTCGCCTTGAGTGCGGTGTCGGCAATACTCACAGAGTATCTCTGGCAGAAGGCCATCGGCAGGGAAGTCCGGGTGAGCGACGGAAGTGCCCTCATCACCGGTATCCTGCTGGGCCTCATCCTTACATCCCAGAACCCCTGGTGGATACCGGTATTGGGAGCGTTTGTCGCTATTCTCGTGGGAAAGGAGTTGTTTGGCGGACTTGGCAATCACCCATTTAATTCGGTCCTTGTGGGATGGGCATGTTTGAGTATTTCCTACAAGGATGTTCTTACTAATTTCCCTATGCCGAGTCCTCATTTTCTCCTGACACCAGGAGAGATCCTCTCAGACCCGGCACTTATCAGCCTGAAAGAAAACGGCCTGGATGAAATTGTTGATCTTCCCTGGAAGGACCTCTTCCTGGGAAATGTACCTGCTGAAATCGGGACCGCCTGTGCCCTGGCTATTCTGCTGGGTGGGGCCTATCTGCTTTATAAGAGGCGGATAACCTGGCACATACCCTTTTCTTTTATAGCCTCCGCCTGGGTTTTTGCACTGATCTTCCAGCAAATCGACCCTGAGACCTATGCTTCACCAACCTTCCATATTCTTTCCGGGTGGATGCTCCTCGGCGCCTTCTTTCTCGCCACTGAAAAAGGGACGTGTCCGGTCACAGGCCCCGGAATGATTCTCTATGGGATTGGATGCGGGGTTCTCACCATCATCATACGAACTTGGGGGGCTTATGTGGAAGGCGTGCCGTTCGCAATACTCTTAATGAATTCAGTAACACCGCTACTGGACAAAGTGAAACCGAGAACCGTGGGGAGGTTGAAAGAAATTGCGTGATCTAATCAGAATGGTTGTGGTCCTGACTGTCATATGCGCCTGTTCCGCGCTTGTGCTGGCATACGCAAACAAAGACACAAAGGCACCCCGTGAATATCAACTCCTGAAATATGTCGAGGCACCGTCTATTAAGGCCGTGCTGACCAATTATGATAATGATCCCATTAAGGATCGTGTCGTATTGAAGATCGGGAAAGACAAGAAAGGACGTCCACTTAACAAAAATATCTTCCTGGCAAAAAAAGGTGGCGCGATTGTTGGGCTGGCGTATGACGCTGCGGGAATGGGTCATGAGGGGCCTATTGACGTCATGGTGGGCGTTGATACCAAGGGGACAGTCACAGGGATTAGCATCATGACAAATTCAGAGACCCCAGGCCTTGGCTCCAGAGTTGCAGAGCCCGCGTTTACCAAACAATTCAAGGGAATGACCCTTTCAGACAATCTGACCCTTTCGGCCAAAGGCGGAAAAATCGATGCGGTCAGCGGAGCTACCGTTTCCAGCAAAGGGGTTGTAAAGGCCGTGAGGAAAGCATTAGAAATGTTTCCAAAGGTGAAGAAGGAGGTCGGTTAATGAGCCTTACAAAGGAATTTACCAAGGGTCTCTGGAATGAAATTCCGCCTTTCCGTCTTGTTCTGGGGATATGCGCAGCGCTGGCCGTAACGACATCGGCCAAGAATGGAATCGGCATGGGGCTGGCAACCACCGCTGTTCTGGTGTTTTCAAACCTTCTCATATCCATGCTTCGGAAATTTATTCCGAGGAATGTACGGATCGCAGCTTTTATTGTGGTTATTGCCTCCTTTGTGGTACTGGCAGAGCTATACATGCAAGCCTATTTTTACCCCCTGTATAAGGCCCTGGGGATCTTTGTCCCTCTTATCGTGGTCAACTGTATCATTCTTGGCCGGGCAGAGGCGTTTGCCTCAAAGAATCCTGTGCTTCCGTCCCTGGTCGATGGTCTTGGTATCGGTATCGGCTATACTATCTCCTTGTTCGTGTTGGGAGGAATACGTGAAATCATTGGACACGGCACTCTGTTCGGGATGTCGGTCATGTGGTCTTCATTTCAGCCATTCGGCATCATGTTAAAGCCCCCTGGAGCCTTTCTATGCCTTGGGCTTGTTTTGGCTCTTATGAATTTCATCAGCTCCAAGCAGAAAGGACATTAGCTATTTATCTCAATAAAGGACTGAACCATGACTGATTATCTACTTCTCCTTGTCGCAGCCATTTTTGTTAATAACATCGTCCTTGCGCAGTACTTGGGGAATTGCCCCTTTCTCGGGTGCTCCACGAGAATAGATACCGCCATCGGGATGGCCATGGCGGTGGTCTTTGTCGTGGTTATGGCCAGCGGCGCAACGTGGATCGTCGAAAAGTACCTTCTGGTACCCTTTGACCTGGAGTACTTGGAGACCATTGCCTTTATTTTGGTCATTGCCGCACTGGTGCAACTGGTAGAAATGTTCCTGCAAAAATCAGTGCCGGCCCTTTACCAGGCCCTGGGAATCTACCTTCCCTTGATCACCACCAATTGCGCCGTGCTCGGCATTGCGATCCTTGCCGTGCAAAACGAATACGATTTTGTGAAAACCCTGGTGTATTCCTTCGCCGCCAGCGTAGGATATGGAATAGCGCTTATTATCCTGACCGGGATACGGGAACGGTCTGCAACTGCGCCTATTCCAGTGCATCTTCGCGGCACTTCCATTGGGCTCATAACCGTTGGACTCCTAGCATTGGCCTTCCTGGGCTTTGCAGGCCTGGTGGGATGAAACTTGATATCTTGGTGTGTTGATATTGAAAAAAAATGGAGATAAGAGATGCTCGCAGCACTGTTGACTATCGGCGGAATTGGGCTTCTATCGGGTCTCGGCCTCGCTGTTGCCTCTAAGATTTTCTATGTCTACGTGGACCCAAAAATTCTCGAGGTTGAAGAACTGCTTCCCGGTGCCAACTGCGGCGGGTGTGGTTACCCCGGGTGCAGCGCGTCGGCACAGGCAATCGCCACGGGCAAGGCACCTCCGAATGTCTGTGTGGTATGTACCGCCGAAGTCCATGGCCAGATAGCCGCAGTTGTGGGGATGGAAATCCGGGAACGTGAACCGGACATCGCGAAACCGGGATGCACATACGGCCTTGAAAAAGCTGATCTGAAATACATTTATGATGGGTTTAACGACTGTCGTGCCGCCATGCTTCTGAATGGCGGATCCAAAATCTGCCCCATCGGGTGCATCGGCCTCGGCACCTGTGTGCGGGCCTGCCCGTTTGGAGCACTTTCCATGGGACCGGATCATCTTCCCGTGGTAGACAAGGATCTGTGCACCGGGTGTGGAACCTGCGAGCGGGTCTGCCCCCGGCACATTATCACCCTTACCTCAAACACGCGCCGTATCCAGGCGGAATACACCACTGATCAATGCACCGCCCCCTGCCAGCGCAATTGCCCCGCCGGAATAGATATCCCGGCGTATATCAGGGAAATTTCCAACGGAAAGTATCTCGACGCGGTCAAGATCATCAAAGAGTCAAATCCCTTCCCCAGCGTGTGCGGGCGAATATGTGTCGAGCCATGCCAGGAGGCGTGCCGGCGAAACCTGGTGGATGAACCGGTCGGCATAAACAGCCTGAAGCGATTTGCAACGGACCAGGAAATGACTTCCGGCCAACATGTCCAGATCCCGAGGGCCCCGGAAACCCAGTGCCGTGCCGCCGTTATCGGGGGAGGGGCAGAGGGCCTGACCGCAGCCTATGCCCTGAACCGCTTGGGACACGATGTGACGGTCTACGAAACTGAAGAGCACTTGGGAGGAATTCTTCACCTGGGACTCCCCGGATCCAGGCTTCCAAGGAAGGTGTTGGACTGGGATATCGAGGGTATCTTGGAGGCGGGTGTTGAAGCACAAACAGGAAAAAAGCTGGGGAGAGACATCGCCATACACTCCCTCCTGGAGGAAGGATGCAGGGCGGTATTTGTCGCAACCGGTGGATGGGACACCCTGGTCCGGGAAAAACAACGGGATGAAGATGTGATCCCGCTCCCCGGCGTCCAGATCCTGGTTGACTTTCTCCTCGATTACCGGCGCGGGAAGAAGCCCCAACCGGGGAGACAGGTGATGATCCTGGGCGGCGGAAGCGCAGCCATACAGGCCGCTGAGGTCTGTATGAACGAAGGAGCAAAGGCAGTGTACCTGGTTTTTCGGGGCACCGAGGAGTCTGCGCCCTACCCGGAAAAGGTTATGAAGAGCGCGAAAGAAAAGGGAATCCAGTTCCTGTTTCAATGTACCGCCCTAAAGATGATGGGCACGGGAGATGCATTGCAGGGTGTCACTGTCGAACATCTCGACCGCCCAGAAAATTCACAGGAAGATATCCCCGTTGATCTCTTGCTGACCGGTGCGGGCAGATTCCCGGAGCTCATTTACGTGCCGCAAGTCAGAGAAAATGAGGAAGAAGGAGAGAAAACACCACCCCAAGTACCGGTCATGTGGGAAACCCTGACCCCTTACCCGGGGCCTTTCGCCAGGGAAGACAAGGGGATCTTTCGGCCAGGAGAAGCCGTGGCCGATTACCGGGCTGTCATTGAGGCAATCGGCGCAGGCAGGAGGGCGGCCGCTTCCGTGCACCGCTTTCTGACCGGTGAACCGGTTGAAGCCCCCCCCAATATGATTCGAAAGTTTACTGAGGTCTTGAGCCTCAATGAACTGGAACCGATAAAACAGTTCCCGCGGCAGAAAATGGCAGAGATATCCGAAACCGAAAGGATCAATGATCCATCCCGTGAGATCATTCTTGGCCTGACGGAGGAACAGGCGTTGAACGAGTCAAGAAGGTGTCTCCAGTGTGGTCTGATTTGCTATCGTCGGGTTGAAGGGGTTCAGTATCAATGATCCGCGTCATTCGCGGTCGATATTCCATCTTTGATCTTGCGATACGATTCACCCACTTCATGAGGAGATAGGTACCAAAGAGGCCCGCTCCGCCTCCAATGATGGAACCCGTAGCCGCTTTTACCTCAAAAAGAGGGCCCCACGAGTCCCCGAGGGCGGCCCCGATGATCAGCGCCACGACCGGAACAAAATAGACCACCAGGGAGAGTTTCAGCAGCGAGTGGGCGGGCAGGCTGATCTCGACACGGTCGCCTACACCACCGTGGAGATCATTCGCCAGCACAACATGCATATTCTTCTCATCCGCCACCTCGCAGGCTCCTTGAGAATCACAATGGGCGCACGCCGCACTCCTCCTGAGCAGGACGGTGGCCCGATCCGCGAAAACTTTTTCAATGACACCTTCTTCAGTTAACATGGCCTCTCGTCCTATTTTTCACTTCTAACGAAGTCATAATTCATCCCGTGACCCCGGTGAGCAGGCAAACAGCATATTCCTGAAGCTACGCTCCCTCCGTCGTCCATGACTCCGGTCGCTGCGGATTTCGTCCCTTCCACTGTCCTGTTCCAAGACCGAAATGACGCCGCTTCAGGAACATCCCGTTCACCTGCTCTTCATACAAAATCCTCTGGTACCCCAAAGCACCAGGACCTGAAAAGGAGTGCTAGGTTCGACCGGACTTCGTTGCTCATAGGATGCCGCAAAATAGCAATAAACCAGCTCTTTACGACCCCATGAATGTTCAGATAACTACCACCGGCTAGGGGCAGCGGGGGCTTTTATCCACTGACTGTCGGGAGGGCTTCGTATTTTCAGTGACTTATCCATGGGGGAAGCCGCAGCCAGGTCCTCAGGGCGTTTTTTCCTGAGGACTGGAATGCGGAGGGGGTAAAACTCCCCCATGGATAAGTCACTGAAAATACCAGCCCGGGAGGCTCGTCAGGGAGAAAAGATTCCCCTGCCCCTAGTTTCAAACCAACAATTCACCGACAAAAGCAAGTGACAAAAGAGGGTGACTATTCCTTTGACATATGGTACGGCGTTTTGGACAGTACCTTTTGCACTTTCAATAATTATGATACACCATGCGCGGAGATGATGGAAGACAATTCAAACCTCAATGTATTCAGGGTACCGGGAGAGGAAATCCAGTGGCGCATAAAGCGGGTGCAACACGAAATGCGCACCCGGAATATGGACGCCCTTTTCGTTGTTCAACGGATAGATGTCCTCTACTTTTCCGGGACCGCCCAGAATGCATCCGTTTTCATCCCGGCTGAAGGAGAACCGCTCCTCCTCGTGAAAAAGTTCCTCCCGAGGGCCCTTGAAGAATCACCTCTCAATAATATTTTTGGCGTTCAATCCTTTAGAGACATCCCTGGAATCATCATCAATCATCAGGAAAAGCTCCCTCCCAGGCTTGGTTTCGAGTGGGATGTCATGCCCATGCGGGAGTTTCAATTCTACAAGAAGTTGTTTGCTGACGCCGAATGCGTGGACGGGTCTCCCGCGATACACGCCGTCCGCTCAATAAAATCCAAATGGGAGCTGGCCCAGATGGAAATTGCCGCGGAAAAATCCCTGCAACTGTTCGACTACATCACCGAGCACATGAAACCGGGAGACATGGATATCGAGATATCCACTCGGGCAGAATCCTTTGCAAGGTCCATCGGTCACGGGGCGGCCCTGCGCATCAGGGACTATCAAAAGAGTGGGTTTCCCCTCTCCCTCCTTGCCAAATCCCGAATGGGCACAAACTGGGTGCACGCCCTCCCCTCCGTCCGGGAGGGAAATTGCCTGGACATTGAGCCGAAAGGCAGGCTGAATCGGGGGGAGCCCATCACGCTGGAGTCCAGGTTTTTCGTGAATGGCTACCATATCCAAGAATCAGGGATCTCTTCTATTGGTCCCTTGGACCGGTCAATGAATGACCTGGTTGAGCTTGTCCTGCACCTCCAGGGAGAAACCCTTGCGGAGGTCAAAGCGGGGATACCCGCGGACCTGCTGTTTCACCTTGCCCTGGAAAACGCCCGGGTCCTGGGCCTGGATCGGAATGCTCCAGGCCGTGGGATGGCAGGGAAAAAGATACTCGGCAACGGGATCGGCCTGGAGCTGGTTGAGCCTCCCATCATTACCGAGGGGAACCAGCAGATCCTCAAACAGGGCATGGTCCTCACGCTTTTTTCAGAGACACACGTTCGAGATCAGTATTCCCTGCGTTCCAGGGATGTCGTTCTTGTCACGGAAAATGGTCACCGGAAGATTACCCGTCTCCCTCCGAAAGTCCTTGTCATGAGTCCTCACGAGAAGGCTTGAGGAAGGCCAAATGTGCGTGGCATTGCGGTTAAGTGAGAATGTGGAGGATTTCCTTGAGTTCGTATTCTACGTCGGAGAGGACGGATTCCGGGGACCGGGCGGCCAGGACATCCTTCTGCCTCAGCCTCTTCTTTGCACCCTCGATAGTCATTTTTTCTTCATACAGGAGCCGCTTGATTTCCATGATTATCTCAAGGTCTTTCCGCTGGTAGGTGCGCTGGTTGGAGTCAGCCCGGCGGGGTCTTATTTGGGAGAATTCCGACTCCCAGTACCGTAATACATAGGGTTCAACTCCGATGATCCGGCTCACCTCGCCAATGCGAAAAAAACGTTTGTCCTCAGGTATCCAGTTCACGGCCTAACCCTCCCGGAGTTTTCCTCCCGTGTCACGACGAATTCGCTCGATAATTCTTTCGTGCAATTCGTTTACCTTTGTCCCGTCCAGCGTCCCCTCAACGGATCGGTAGCAAACCCTGAATCCCAAGGCCTTTTCGTTCGGACCCATCTTTTTCCCTTTATAGTAATCAAAAATCCAGACCGATTCAACCAGTCCTTTCCCTTCCTCTTTGATCAAACCAAGGATCCTGGCACTCTCCACGCTTCTGCTGACCACCATCGAGATATCACGGTATACGGCCGGATACCTGGCAAAGGGCTGGAACCTCTTCTCCTGTGGCAAAACACCCAGCACCGCCTCCATGTTGAGATCAAACAGGTACGCCTGCTCATTTTCCAGGTCGAAGGCTTTCATAACCTCCTTTGCTACCTGCCCAACATTGCCAAGGAGGACTCCGGATGCAAGGACCCGGGATGAGAATCCCTGATCATAGGGAGGAAACTGTGCACCTCTCTGAAAAGAAAGCTCTCGAATGCCAAGATTTCCCAGGAGCCCTTCAACAGCACCCTTTGCGTCGTAATAGTCCACCTCACGTTCATCGCAGTACCATGTCTTGGATTCGTAAGGCCCACTCATAACTCCAGCAACCCAGGTTTTTTCATCGGGTTGAGGCCCGGCATTTCGCTGGAGGAAAATCTTTCCCCACTCAAAGATCTTCAGTGCCCGCTCTCCATGGGCCATATTCGTTCGCAAGGTGGTCAGAAGCCCAGGGACAAGAGAAGTGCGCAGGACCGATTGATCCGTTGAGAGCGGATTCATGATACTGACGAGTTGATCTTCGTGGTACCCTCCAGGGGATCCGGCGAACTGAAGTAACTCCGGAGAGACAAAGCTGTAAGTGATAATTTCCATAAATCCAAAGGCGCTTGCGACGGTTCTCACCTGGTCACGCACTGCCAGGTCAAGCGCTTCTTTTTCTTCGCTCAGCCGTACCGAGGGAGATGAAATAGGGATATTGTCAAATCCATACAACCGTGCCACTTCCTCAATCAAATCAACTTCGCGCTGGATGTCAACGCGAAAGGAGGGGGGAATAATTTCGATGCTCCCGTCGCTTTTTTCCTCTACTTCCATATCCAGCGAGCGAAAATACTGCGCCATTGTTTCACCGGGGAGGTCAGTCCCGAGAAAGTGATTCCCTTTTTCAGGTCTGAAGGAAATCTTGGGTGGGACATGGGGGCGCGGGTAATTATCCAGGATGCCCAATGAAACTTCTCCGCCCCCAAATTGCTTCATGAGATCGAGGCTCCTCCTGAGCGCCCGGGTGACTCCTTCAATATCGATGCACCGTTCAAACCGGTAGGAAGCCTCCGTGGAAAGCCCCAGACGTTTGGCGCTTCGCCGGACGGTAACCGGATCAAAAAAGGCGCTTTCCACCAGCACATTTTTTGTGCCGGCAAATATTTCTGAATTCAGACCTCCCATAATTCCGGCCACTGCAACGAATCTCCCGGCATCACAGATCATGAGGATCTCGGAATTGAGCTCCCGGGTCTGCCCGTCGAGTGTCGTGAACGCGTCACCATCCGACGCCCGCTTGACCACGATACGGTTTTCCTGAAGACGGTTATAATCAAATGCATGGAGGGGTTGACCCAGCTCCATCATCACATAGTTGGTGATATCAACGATATTACTGATGCTCCTGACTCCCGACTGGAACAGCCGATATCGCATCCAGAATGGGGAGGGGCCAAGCTCTATGCCCTGTACAATCCCTGCAGCGTACCGGGGACAGCCCACAGGATCCTCAATGGTCACACTTGAAAGCGTTTCTATGGCCGGCCCCTTTTCATTAAGCTCGATAGCGGGAAGTTTGAGTTGAGACCCGGCAATTGCCGCGATTTCCCTTGCAATTCCGATCACGCACGCGCAATCACCGCGGTTGGGAGTAATCCCGATATCAATGATCCAGTCCGGAAGAGACAGCACAGCGCCTATGTCAGTTCCGGGAGAGATGTCTTCTGCCAAGAGCATGATTCCCGTATGGTCATCAGTGAGCCCCATTTCATCTTCGGCAAGGAGCATCCCGTAGGAGGTTTGTCCCCGGATCTCGCTCTCCTCGACGGTCGTCCCGATGGGGAGGCGTGCGCCGGGCAGCGCCAGCGGCGCCATGGTCCCTTCGTGCAGGTTCGGGGCGCCGCACACCACCTGTGAGGTTTGAGAGCCGGTGTCCACCATGCAGAGTGACAGACGGTCGGCGTCAGGATGCGGATCGACCTGGACGATTCTTGCAGCAACGACTCCCTGCAGTCCGTCTCCTACTGCTTCAAGCCCCTCGACCTCCAGACCAACCATGGTCAACGCATCGCACAAGGCCAAGGGAGACATGTTTATGTCCACATACTCTTTTATCCAGTTCAGGCTAACTTTCATCGACTTTTCTCACTATTGCTAAAACTGCCTGAGAAACCGCATATCATTTTTGAAAAAAAGCTGGATATCATCAATCCCGTACTTGAGCATGGCAATCCTTTCCATTCCCATCCCGAACGCGAATCCTGAATATACCTCAGGATCATAGTCCACGAAACCATAAACTTCAGGATCGACCATCCCCGAACCAAGGATCTCAATCCACCCTGTCTGCCCGCACGTCCGGCACCCTTTTCCTCCACAGATAACGCACGCGATATCCACCTCTGCACTCGGTTCCGTGAAAGGGAAAAAGCTGGGTCTAAAGCGCAAAGCCGTCCCTTTTCCAAACATTTCCTGGACAAAGGCGGTCAATGTTCCTTTTAACTGGCCGAAGGTCACGTTACGGTCAACCAGAAGTCCTTCCACCTGGTGAAACATGGGGGTGTGGGATACGTCCGAATCCCGCCGATAGACCTTCCCGGGAGCGATGACGCTGACCGGGGGCTTCTGGGATTCCATGACACGGACCTGCATGGGTGAGGTGTGGGTCCTGAGTACCACGTTCTCTGAAATGTAAAAGGTGTCCTGCATGTCCCGGGCAGGATGATTTTTCGGGATGTTCAGTGCCTCGAAGTTATAGTAATCCAACTCCACGTTGGGCCCTTTCACGACCCGAAACCCCATTTTCTCGAAAATATGGCAGACTTCCCTGATCGTTTGGGTGACAGGATGGAGGTGGCCGTACCCCGGCTGTCTCCCCGGCAGGGTAACGTCAAATGAGATCGCTTCCCCGGGGCCGCCGGCTTTCATCTTCTCCAGGGCATTCTGGTACTGGTCGGTAAGCCGCTGCTTGATCTCATTAGCCAGTTTCCCTATGGCAGGTCTCTCTGCCGGATCAAGCTTGCCAAACCCCTTCATGATGGTAGTCAGGATACCCTTTTTCCCCAGGTAGGATACCCTGAACTGCTCAAGCAATTGCTGATCCTGAATCTTGTCAAGCTTAGCACTTGCCTTCTTTTCTGTTTCGAGGAGTTTTTCTCTCATGGTGATCCTGCAACCCTTCCCATGGCCGTCCGCGCTGTCCGGGGAATATGAGGAGGGGGTATTCAGGATTGAACGATACTGGCGAGTTCGGAAAAAGCAGAGGGATCTTTCACTGCGAGGTCAGCAAGGACCTTGCGGTCAAGGTCGACGCCGGCTTTCCGAAGCCCACCCATCAGCCTGCTGTAAGAAAGCCCGTTCTCCCGTGCCGCAGCATTAATGCGGACTATCCACAACCGGCGGAAATCCCTCTTCCTGTTTCTTCGATCCCGGTAGGCAAACATTCCAGCCCTGTCCACCGAAATAGCAGCGGTCCTGAAAACCTTGCTATGGCCGCCCTGGTACCCTTTCGCGGCCTTCAAAATTTTATTTCGCCTTCTCCTGGCTTTAAAGCCTCTTTTCACTCTCGGCATGTCGTTTTTCTCCAAATCAAAGATAACATGTTTTTGTATCAACTAAATATTTCAAAGTGATACTCATCTAAAGTTTAAGGCCCAGGGCGTAAGGCGTAAGGCATTTATAGATCGCGATCTTTTTTATTTCCTTGTGCCTTACGCCTTGCGCCTTAAGCCTCACTACGTATATTTCTTTAATGATACGGCAGTAGTTTCGAAACCTGCTTGAGGTTGGTACCATGAACCAGCCCTGATTTTCTCAGGTTTCGTTTCCTCTTGGTACTCTTCTTCGTCAGGATATGACTCGAGTATGCCTTGTTCCGTACAACCTTACCGGAGCCCGATATCTTGAATCGTTTGGCGGCTCCGCGATTTGTCTTCATTTTTGGCACGAAAAATTCCTCCCTTCCTCATCCGGATAACTCTCTTTTAACCGGGCTACTTCGGTACGACCACCATGCTGATGCTGTTTCTGCCTTCCTTTTTCGGCGGTTGTTCAACGGTTGCCTCGTCCTGGATTTCTTCAGCTATATTCTGAAGGAGCTCGTACCCCATTTCCGTGTGAGCAAGCTCCCGCCCCCTGAAATAAACTGACACCTTTACCCGGTTTTTCTTTTCCAAAAATTTTCTGAGGTTCTTGATCTTGAAGCCCAGGTCATGCTCGCCCGTGTGCGGGCGGAGCTTGATTTCCTTTATCTGAAAAACCCGTCCTTTTTTACGGGCCTCCTGATCTCGTTTGCTCGTCTCGTATTTGAACTTTCCATAATCCATAATCCGGCAGACGGGTGGATCAGAATCAGGGGCCACTTCTACAAGATCAAATCCTTCCTCTCTTGCCACGCGGAGTGCCTGTTGCACGGGCAAGATGCCGAGTTGCTTTCCGTCAACAGAGATAAGCCTTACCAACCGTGCTCGAATATCCTCGTTGACATTCACGCGATCAAATTTGCTGCCTATGGTCCTACCTCCTTTTTTTCACGTCTTCGCCAATTCTCCGCGTAAATTCCTCCGCGGTCATGAAAGGGAGATTTTCCCCTGTTCTTAAGCGAGGAGTCGTTCCTTCCCTTTCGCTCTCCCTGTCCCCCACGATGAGCATGTAGGGAATTTTTTCCAACTGGGCCTCACGCACCTTCAGGCCAAGTTTTTCATTTCTCAGGTCGGCCTTCACCCTGATGCATTCGTTCTCTAGGGAGCCAAGCAGTTTTTCCGCAAAGGGTATGTTGCGGTCTGTTACGGTCAAGATAACTGCCTGGACCGGTGCAAGCCAAACCGGGAATGCCCCCGCATAGTGTTCGATCAAAATACCGATAAATCGCTCAATGGCTCCCAGGATGGTCCGGTGAAGCATGGCGGGCCGGTGCTTTTGACCATCCTTGCCAATATACACGAGATCAAAGCGTTCCGGTAGGGTAAAATCACACTGGATGGTTCCGCACTGCCATTTACGCCCGAGAGCGTCGTTGAGTTTCACATCGATCTTCGGCCCGTAGAAAGCACCGTCGCCCTCGTTTATCTCGTAAGGAAGCCGGGTTTCATTCATGGCCTCGATAAGGGCTTTTGTGGCCATTTCCCAGTCTTCATCAGACCCGATGGACTTCTCAGGACGGGTGCTTACCTCCAGTTCGTAGTCAAAGTGAAACACCTCCATCATATCATGGACAAAATCGAGAAGTGCCTTTATTTCGCCATTCAATTGATCCGGTGCACAGATAAGATGGGCATCATCCTGCGTAAATTCCCGCACCCGGAGCAAACCGTGCAGGACCCCTGAACGTTCATGACGGTGCACGGTCCCCAATTCGAAATATCGCTTGGGAAGGTCCCTGTAGCTCCTGATCTTCGACCCGTAAATGAGCATGTGAGACAGGCAGTTCATGGGTTTGATGCCATAGGACTGCTCATCAATCGTGGTAAAGTACATGTTTTCCCGGTAATTCTCAAAGTGCCCGGATTTTTTCCAGAGGTCAGTCTTGAGAAGTTCTGGTCCCCTCACCAACTCATATCCCCGACTCAAATGCTCTTTGATTTCAAAGTCTTCAAGCAAATACCGGAGCATCATCCCTTTAGGATGCCACACGATCATGCCGGCACCAATCTCTTCGTGGGTACTGAAAAGGCCCAATTGCGGTCCCAGTTTGGCGTGATTTCTCTTTTTTGCCTCCTCCAGCCTCTGGAGGTGTACTTTCAGTGTTTTCCGGTCGGCAAAGGCGACGCCATATATGCGGCTCAGCATAGGCCTTTTTTCGTCGCCCCTCCAGTAAGCTCCAGCAGTTTTCGTGAGGTGAAACGCCCTAATCTTTCCCGTGCTCGGAACGTGAGGACCCCTGCAGAGGTCCGTAAAGCTCCCCTGGGTATACAGTGACACCATCTCTTCACCCAGGTCGCGAATCAATTCGACCTTGTAATTTTCTTCTTGCCCCTCAAAGTGGCGAATGGCCTCTTCCGATGAAATCTCCTTCCGGTCGAACGGCAGGTTCGATTTGATAATCTCCTGCATCTTTTTCTCTATGGCCGGAAGGTCTTCTTCCTTGAAAGGGCGCTCGTAATCGAAATCATAGTAGAAGCCGTCCTCGATGGCCGGCCCGATGGTCACCTTTACTCCCGGAAAGAGTTCCTGCACTGCCATGGCCATCACGTGGGATGCGCTGTGGCGCAATATCTCCAGCCCTTCTTCGGATTCAAGGTATATGGGCTCAACTTCAGCACCACTCGGTACGTTCGCAAAAAGATCCCTCGCTGCCCCGTTGATCTTTGCCGCAACGACCCGGTCCAAGGACTTCACTTTTGCCTGTTCAAGCACCTCCCGGGCGCTCAGCTCTTGTGCATCAATGGTTTCCGGTTCCAATCCTGATTGGCGAACTGTAATCATATATTGATACTCATTTGTTCAATCAAAAGAAAACAAGGCATCCGAAGTAAATAGGTCCTTTACCCAGATGCCTCATTGATGGATCACACAACCATTCAAAATTCCAACGAATCCGCGCTCCAGATCTAAACTCCGCCTTTTCGTGCAGACAAGATTTTCAAGTCCTTCCACCCACTGTTTCCTGCACTGCAAACTCGAAAAGCTACGTTCATTTTTTCAAGCTTGCACGTGATAGACATTGAATGGGAGTGAAAGTGTCTGCTTTATAAACAATAACATAATGAAATGCAAGCGAAAAAACCGGCTATCCATATACGAAGGGGTCACGGCCCATCCCGTAACCCCTTCGATTCATTTTGGTGGTAGGCACGGCGGGATTTGAACCCGCGACTTCTACCGTGTCAGGGTAGCGCTCTCCCCCTGAGCTACGTGCCTTCACGGAGTGAAACTATTATCAACACGCGCTTCGCTTGTCAAGCGCTATTCCATGCCCTCTCCTCTCATCTTTGCTCCGCAAAAGCATGCCTATTGCTCTTCTGATACGGATTCCCCCATGACCTTGAACCAGTAGTACATGTAGTGGAGCCCCGAGATGATGGTAAACAGGCCTGTCAGCCAGAATAAAGCGGTGTTGAAACGATAGAGTTGCGGGAGGTAGTCTCTCGAGAGCACCATGAATACTGTTCCCAGTTGGAGGCACGTGGTTATCTTGCTCACGATGGAAGGGCGGATAATGATGTCCATCTGATTGAGGAAAAGAATAAGGACGCCGAGAAGGATAAGGATGTCCCGGCTGATGGCCATCACCGTCAACCATGGTGGAATAAAATGGCGCACTGAGAGCACCACGAAAGCAGCTATAAGGAGGATCTTGTCGGCCAGGGGATCCAGGTAGGAACCCAACCTGCTCTTCTGGTTGAACACGCGAGCAATCAGTCCATCAGCGCCGTCACTCAACCCGGCTATAATAAATATAACGAGCGCGGCCGGAAAATCCTCTCGAATGAGATAGATGATAAAAATGGGAGCAAGGATGATCCGCAGGCTCGTAATCAAATTTGGTAACGTCATTTTAAATATCTATTGAGCAACCTGTAAGATGATTTGCGTATCCGTCGCGCTTTCGAGGACCAGTCGTAAGGGCAGTTTTTCCTGATTCAGGAGCTGGCTGAGCAACCGCTCCCTGCTTCCGGTAAAATCAACTTCAATGCTCAGCAAACCCTGGCTCATACGACTCTGCCGAACCGATTGTACACCGGGGAGGTCTTCCTTCAGGAACTGCTGCAAGTTCTTGAACTCCTGGTGATTCCGCATCCCTTTCAACGTGATCTGGATATGCTGAACCCCGGCAGAAGTTCCACTTCCCAGGGAGAGCATAGACGGGATCAACCGGTCAGAAAGCTTGCGCACTACTTGTCCAAGGAGTTCACTGCTCCCTTCGTGGCCTGTTTCGGATCCCTCTGCCAGGAGCAGGCCATCTCTTACAGAAAGGGCTCTCAGTTGAAGAGCGAAACTGTTGTTATCTTCAATAATACTCTTTCCGATGATGACAAAATCAGCCGAGAGCATCTTTCCCCATTCCAGCGCCCCTTTATTGTCGAGTTCTTCCCTTCGCATTGCCGGAGACAAGGATTCTTCCGCAATACCAAACGTGTGGTTTATGGGCATAAAGCCACGTTCCTGAAAAACGTTATAGAGAAGAACCTCTGCCTGATTCAAGAAGGAAAAGAAATCAGGACCTTTCCACCAATACTGCACCCTCTTCCCCTTGACTTCCGAAACCATGAAAAGAATTTTGCTCCGGGAGGCTTGCTCAAGAGCAATCCCACTGAATCGCAATTTTTCATCGATTACCTTCTTATTGACCTTCACTTTCACCAGCACCTGATATGTACCGCCGCCTGTGTTTTCAGCCAGAATATGGAAGTTTTCTATGCCTTCAGTCAGAGATGGCAGTACCTCCCTGACCACGCGCTCAAAATTGTTAGTCACCCCGGCCTCACCAAGGCGAAGGATCAGATACTCTTCCATGGCCTTTCCCATAGCGCTGGAAAGGGCCTCTGACTTCGCTGCCGCCATGTTCCCCTGGACAATTTTCGCCAATCCCATGGCCAGCATCTCGTCACTGATTTTTTCTTTCCCGAGAGCTGCGCGAGTGAAAAACCCAAATGAATAAACGAGCCCAATGCTACACAGCATAAAAAGGATAAGTCTTCTTGATCTTCTCAATGGTTTCACCCTCAACAGCCCTTGCGGACCAGGTTTTTCAAGACTCAATGGATATCCAGTGCTTTTTTAAGTTCTCGAAGAGACAGAACCGCATCTGCCCCGGAAATGTTTCCCCAGGGGTTGAAAACCCCTTCCCTCGGCTCCATAATGGCCGTCTCCACCGTACAAAGCATCACCGCATTATAGAAAGGATCACTGTTTCTTATATCTGAAAACGGCGATGTCTTTCCGCTGAAACGCTTACTCAATGTGGGGTCCCGGCGGATGATCGTGAGAATACTTCCCATGATTTCCGCATATTCCGCCCGGGTAACCGGCTGTTCCGGTCGAAAGGAGCCGTCGGGAAAGCATCCGAGGCCATGCACGCCCAATTGGAGGGCAATCTCGATATCCGCCCGCGAGGGATGGGTCCTCACATCGGCGGGGAGCGCCGGGAGTTCACTTTGCGCATGCAACCCTCGGGGCAGGCGAAAGCCCTTTTCATGACGAGCCAATTCCCTGTAGAGCCTGTCCAGCTTCAATTCTTCAACAACCAGTGCCGCAACATCAGCTCTCGTTATTGCATTTCTTAATGCAATACGCTTGCCCACAGGAGATTCAGGCATGGCTTTAATAACTTTTCTTATTACTCTTGATTCCCTCTTGGCCTGCCAAAACAGCCGAGAGTTGAGTGCCAGTACCTTCTTGAAGGCCTTTTCCGCATCCTGGAACCGGTATGCCTCTTTGTATGCAACACCCAGGTAATAATAAGCCTCCGGCGATTCCGCTACGCTTTTCGTTGCGTCCTGAAAAAAAACCTCCACATGATCCAGCCATCCCTTCCCCTTCTTCATGGTATACAGACGCATTTCCCCCACGGCGAACATGGCCCGGTCTTCGTCGGTCTTGGCATACCTCCTGGCCAAGGCCATGGATTGAAAGGCCAAGGGATAATCTTCTCTGATTCCGGCGATAAGGCCGAGGCCGCAATGGGCCTGGGAGAAAGAATGGTCCAACCGGAGAGCGGATTGAAATTCGCGCTCGGCATCGCTTACTTGACCCCGGTTCAGGAAGTTGAACCCGTTTGACGCGTGATGCCTTGGTGTGTCGAGAAAACTCTGCAGCGTCGAATGCTGTCCACCACACCCTGTCAGGAGGAAAACACTTACAAGGAACAATAGACCGGGATACAACCGGTTTCTCGGTGTAGTCATAACCATCTCCCCACTATTTGAAGGAACCATCTCTCTTCCTGGAAGACCAATCCGAGCCCTCAGTCCAAAACGAATATGACGCCCGCCGAACGCAAAAAACCAAGATTTGCCGGTGCCTCAATAACCCGTTCGGCATCTGCATTCGAAAGAACAATATCACACGGTTTCCTGCCGCTTGCCCGCACCGCTTTCACCTTCAGAGGATTTGTGCCGATTCTCGGATCACGCAGGGCATCACCAATCTTCTTCTCATACCCCGCAACTCCTTTCCTGACCGCGTCTCTCCTGTTTACGATGGCCGGGCCATAGACTTCATTTCCCTCTTCATCCAGGATGCGGGGTACCAGGGCAGGTATAACCTTTAATCCCCGACAGTCAACCACCAGTCCGGTGAAGGCCTTCTTTTCAGGCGGCTCCGGTGCATCCGCCTTTTTGTCAGGTATTCCGCCCTTGATACGCTCGATTTCCCGGATACTTTCCGGCAGAAGGATATCTGCCAATTTCCCCCTGGTTACCACCGTAATAACCGTTTTCACCCTGTTCCGCGGTAGAAAAAAAGCTTCCATCTCTGCTGCATGGTACACAAGGCTTTTCAATTGATCGTCAAGAGAGCCATGTTTCAGCACCATGTCCTTTGCCAGGTGATCGCTGTCAATACGAAGCAGCTTGAGCGTCTTGAGAAAATTTTTCACCGCGAGCAGCCTGGCCTGTTGTGTGGCCAGGGCGCGTGCCTGTGCCAGGTTTGCGATTTTCCGGGGAAAAACACCAACGCCGGTTGCTTCCACAACACCGTTGGACCAGTCTATCCTGCCCTCCGCCAGCTTTTCCACATAGACCCCTGCCCCTGAAAAAGAGGGATAGAGCACGAGGCCCACAAAAACCATCAGTGCTGCCCAGCGACGCCCGCCTTTCATCTGTCTCCCTTTCCGGGTGCCCATGCCGAGGATGGGTTTAATATATTTCACCATCATTCTGCAGGATCGACCTCCTGGTCGCGATTCCTTTTCTTTCGCAACGGAAACGTTGCCCCTACATCGCCTTTTACCATTGTCTTGCGGGAATGACAAGGTGCGACTTCGCACCCTGATCCACCATCAAGGCATCATCTGCTGCGTTGCCTTCGATCGCTCCTCCTTTGAGTAGTTCCGTGTGAGACATCAAGGAACGTTTCAATTTTCCGTACCAATATGCCCATCTGCCCGGGATCTACCCAGGTATAATCGGAATCCGCTCGAAACCAGGTGCATTGTCTCTTGGCATACCGTCTCGTCTCCCGCTGGATCTTCTCTATTGTTTTTTCCAGCGAAAGGTGCCCCTCTTCCAGGTATTCCACTGCCTGTTTGTACCCAATAGCCTGCAGGGGCTTCAGTCGGGGGCTGTATCCTCTCCCCAGCAGGTCTTCCGTCTCGATAAGAAGCCCTCCATCTATCATTGCAATGGCCCGTGTGTTGATTCGATGATAGAGCTCTTCCCGTTCCCTCTTGAGACATAACTTCAAGGCACTGAATGAGCGATCAGAAAACCCATGCTGCCGACGTAACGCGGAGGGAAGCCGGTTTGTCAGGGAAATGACTTCAAGCGCCCGGATAACCCGCATCCGGTCGTTGGGGTGAATTTTCCGTGCACGTTGTGGGTCTAACTGCTCCAGTCTCTCGTAAAGGATGCGAGGCCCTCCTGTTTCCCATTCTCTTTCCAGGGACTCCCGGATCTCCGGAGCTGACGGCGGGCACTGAAAAAGCCCTCCCAGCAGGCTCTTTATGTAAAGCCCCGTTCCGCCCACCACTATAGGCCGCTTTCCCCGTCGAATAATATCCAGCGCGGCAGCAGAGGCCATATCCCGATAGATGGCGGCATTGTACTTCTCATCGGGATCCACTACGTCCAAGAGGTGGTGGGGAATCCCCTTCCTCTCTTCAAGGGAAGGCTTGGCCGTCCCGATATCCATCCCCCGGTATACCTGCACGGAGTCCGCGTTGATGATTTCCGCATCAAAGAGGCGCGCAAGCTCTACAGAGACGCCTGTCTTTCCGCTTGCGGTGGGTCCGGCAATGATAATAAGTTTGGGCAGTTCCCCCGATTTTTTCCCCATCATAAAAACCTACACAACCCGTTTGAACATTTTTTCGATTTCGGGATACGTGAGATAGCGGAATATGGGTCTCCCATGCGGGCAGTTGGAGGGCAAATCCATCTCCAGCAACTGCCGGAGCAAATAGGACATCTCTTCATGGGCAAGCGAATGCCTTGCCCGGATCGCGCTGTGACATGCCATGAGCATAAACATTTCATCAACTGCGAGCTGGTCTTGCAACATGCCCTTTTCCAGATCAGGAATAAGCTCCGAAAGGAAGTCTTCCCACTTCACCCGGGAAAGCAGAGCGGGCACCTCCCGCAGTAGAAATGTGTTGCCGCCGAAATGTTCCAGCTCAATGCCGAACCGGGAAAGCAGCCTCCCCTTTTCGGCGAGTATCTTTGCCTCTTTCACGGAAAACTCGAGTTTCAAAGGGACCAAGAGGATCTGGGTTTGCACCTTTCCCTGTCCAAAATCCCTTCTCATTTTTTCATAAACCACCCGCTCATGGGCCGCGTGCTGATCAACCATCAACAGTCCTTCTCTTGCCTGGCAGAGGATGTAGGTATTTCCCAAATTCCCTATGATAAGCGGTTCATCTCTTGGCGTGGGCATCGGAGGTTCGGCGTTCTGTATGGTGGCATGGGATGCCGGAATAAACTCCATCTGGCTGGGTTCATGCGCGAACAACGGTGGAGACGATTCTCGTACGGAAAATTCTGTTTCCACAAATGCCTGAAATTCCCTTGACAGTGTCCTCTCGATGGCGGTAACGATTTTCCGGAACACCAACCGCCCATCGCGAAACCTGATCTCCTGTTTTGTCGGGTGGACATTTACATCCACCTGCATCGGGTCTATGTCTATGAATATGACTGCCTGGGGATACTGTCCCTTCATGAGACGCCGCCCATAGCCTTCCAGGACCGCCCTGGTGACGAAACGGTCCCGGATGTTTCTTTTGTTTACATAGACATAGAGACGATCTCCCCGGTTCCGGGAATATTCCGGAGGAGCAAGGTACGCAGTGATGGTCAATCCAGGACTGTTCTCCCGTGCCTCAAGCAGAGCTGCGGCGACTTCTTTCCCGAAGAGGTTGGAAAGGCGGACTACCTGGTCGCCGGTGGCAGGAAAATAGACCACCCTCTTCTGCTCAACGTCAAGTCTGAATTCTCTGTCGGAAAAAGGAAGTGCCCACCGGGTAACGGTATCAATAATATGCGTCATCTCAGTCCGTGGGCTTCTCAGGAATTTCCTTCTCACAGGCAGGTTGTAAAAGAGATCTCTCACCACCACGCTCGTGCCGGGGGGAGATCCGGTCTTGTCGAGGGAAAGAAATTTCCCTCCGGCCACTTTAAATGTGTGTCCGGCCAGATTTTCCTCCGGTCGACTGGTGATTTCCATTTTAGAGACCGAGGCGATGCTCGGCAGGGCCTCTCCTCGAAAACCAAGGGTTCGCACGGCGAACAGGTCGGAGACGGATCTGATCTTGCTCGTGGCATGACGTTCAACACAGAGGAGTAAATCATCTTTCGACATCCCGGACCCGTCGTCACTCACCTTGATTTTCCGTTTTCCTCCCCCTTCGACGGAGATCAATATGCGCCGTGCGCCGGCATCGATGCTGTTGTCCAGCAGTTCCCGCACCACCGACGCCGGCCGTTCAACCACCTCTCCTGCGGCAATCTGGGAGGCCACCTTTTCACCAAGAATCCTAATTTTATTCATGAGTCACTCGTTATGATGATAATTTGATCGCGACCGAGAGGTCACTCCTAATATACTAGCGACACCTTCCCCGCCGCTAAAACAGACGCTGTTAGTCAAGCCCTTTTCCTTACCTATTGCCATCCATAAATGAGATAGTTTGTTCGAGATCACGGCATGCGAGAATTTTAACCGCAGGAATACATGAAGGTATTTCGAGGATCAAAAATTTGAGCATAACGATGATATCGGACAAAACAGCCGTTTATGGATGGCACAAGTTAAAGGCCCTGTGGTGAGCTCGGGATACTGCGTTCAGATTCTATCATGCCCCCTCTCTTTGCTCAACGATTTTCATGATGAGTACAGAGTCATGAACTGGGAGTCATGAGTCAGGAATAAGAATTCGCGACCGGGAGATCGCTCCTCCAGAGGAAAACGGAGGAAGGCATGTTCTTCGTTGACAGGCCATAAGGCATGTCTCTATACTTCTATGAGGAGAACTGTCTGAAGGGAAAAGGCCCAAGGGAAAAAATAAGGGGATGTGATGTAAGAACAACATCCTCGTTGCAATGAGAACTTGATCGCGACCTGGGGGTCGCTCGTGCAGACGAAGAAGAGGTATGCGGAAACCATGAAGAACACAATCGCACTCATCATGGCGGGCGGCAAAGGCGAACGCCTCATGCCCCTTACCAAGAATCGTTCCAAGCCCGCAATTCCTTTCGGAGGCATCTACCTTCTGATTGATCTCACCCTCTCCAACTGCATCAACTCCGGTGTATACAGGATTATCGTCCTGCCCCAATATAAATCCCAGACGCTTATGCAGCACCTGGAAGGGGGGTGGAACATCTTCAGCCCTGCCCTGCGTCACTACCTGAAGATCGCTCCACCGCAGATGATGGAAGGGGAAAAATGGTACCAGGGAACCGCCGATTCCATCAGGCAGAACGCCTATCTTCTGAAACAGGACTCACCCGAGCATGTCCTGATATTATCAGGGGATCATGTTTACAAGATGGATTATGCCGGCTTCAAGGAATACCATGAGGCCCATAATGCTGATGTGACGATCGCAGTCATTGAACTGGGCAAAGAGGTTGCAGGGCAGTATGGCATCCTCGAGGTGGATGATACGTTTAAGGTGCGGGCCTTTCAGGAAAAACCGAAGGCTCCCAAGACCATTCCCGGAGACAAAGGGAAAGTCCTGGCGTCCATGGGCATCTATATTTTTAAAACAAACGTGCTCCTGGATCTGCTCAAACGAGATGATTGTGCCGACTTCGGCAAGGACATTCTTCCCGGTATACTGGGCACTCACCGGGTGATGGCCTATCCCTTCCGGCGAGAAAACAAGATCCTCGATGTGACGGTTTCTGTGGATGAAAATGGAATACTCCGTGAGAATCCCTTACAACCTATCCGAGATTCCGGGTACTGGCGTGACGTGGGGACCCTTGACTCATTCTGGAACGCCAATATGGATCTCACCGGTGTGGACCCGTATTTCAACATGTATGGCCGGCACTGGCCCATCAGGACCTACCAGCGTCAGTATCCCCCGGTAAAGACGGTTTTCGCGCAGGAATCCGGTGACGGCGCCCGGGCGGGCCGGGCCCTGGATTCCCTGGTCGCCCACGGTTCGATCATCAGCGGCGGCCTGGTCCTGAACAGTGTCCTTTCCTACAATGTATTCGTTCAAAGCTGGGCAAGAGTGGAAGAATCAGTGGTCATGGAAAACGTGCTCATTGGCCGCCACGCCCGGATAAAGAAGGCCATCATCGGAGAAGGGGTCAAAATTCCGCCCTCCTTCATGATCGGTTATAGCCCAAGGGAAGACAGGAAAAAATTCACGGTCACCCCGCGCGGCATTACTGTTGTGACCAGAGACGATTTCCCGGAATAGAGCAAATGCGGAAATAGAGGAACAAAATGAAAGCGAAAATCAAGTACGATGTGGTTCCGAACCTCCCGGGCAACCTGGAGGACCTTCGGCGGATCGCCCATAATCTCTGCTTCAGTTGGAACGACGATTTACAGAATCTTTTTCAACGAATGGATCCCCGGTTGTGGGCAACCTGCAAACATAACCCGGTTTTGATGCTCGGGCTTATCAGCCAGGAGCGGCTTAATGAACTCACGAATGATCAGGGTTTTATGGCACAGCTGGAGAGGGTCGCCGGCGATTTTGACCGATACCTTTCCAAGCCCCGTGTGCAGAGCGCTGAATACTGCGCGGAAGAGCCACTCCAGGTGGCCTATTTTTCCGCGGAGTTCGGCCTCATCCAATGTCTGCCCATCTATTCAGGGGGATTAGGAATCCTAGCCGGGGACCACCTCAAATCCGCCAGTGATCTCAACGTGCCCCTGGTGGGAGTCGGTCTTCTTTACCAGGGAGGATATTTCAGCCAGTACCTCACCGCCGATGGCTGGCAGATGGAGACGTACCCGCAAAACGATTTTTCCAACATGCCGGTCAGGCCGGCCCGGGATGAAGACGGCAAGCCCGTCAGCGTCACGGTCATGATCAAGGAAGTCCCCGTTGAGGTCCAGGTCTGGCAGATCATGGTGGGGAGGATCTCTCTCTACATGCTGGATACGAATGTTGAACCGAATCCCCCGGAGTTGCGGCGGATTACCGGACAGCTTTACGGGGGCGACAGGGAAATGCGTCTCCATCAAGAGATCATCCTCGGAATCGGCGGCGTTCGTGCGCTCAAGGCGCTTGGGATAGAACCGACCGCTATTCACATGAATGAAGGGCATTCCGCATTTTCCGCACTTGAACGTATCAATATTCTGCGGCAGGAAAAAGGGCTTACATTTGATGCCGCACGGGAAGTCGTTACTGCAAGTACCATTTTCACAACCCACACGCCTGTTCCGGCAGGCAATGATACCTTCCATCCGGACCTCATCCGGGCCTACTTTGAAGAATATGTAAAAAACCTTGGCATCAATTTCAAGGTCCTGCTCGGCTACGGACGTCTCGACCCGAGGGATGAAAACGAATCTTTCGGGATGACGACCCTCGCGCTTCGGCTTTCCGCCCATAGTAACGGGGTGAGCCGGCTGCACGGGAAGGTCTCCCGTTCCATGTGGCAAAAGGTCTGGGTTCACCATCCGGTTGAGGATGTCCCCATTGATCATATCACCAATGGCATTCATGTCCCGACCTGGATATCCAGAGAGATGGGCGCACTTTTCAGCCGGTATCTCGGACCGGACTGGGCGGAAGATCCGGATCATGAGCGGGTCTGGCAGCAAATTGATGAAATACCCGGTACCGAGCTCTGGAGGACCCATGAAAGGTGCAGGGAGCACCTGGTGGGATATGTACGCAGCAGACTTACTGAACAGCTCAAGCGAAGGGGAGCCTCCACCGCTGAAATCATCAGGGCAGGAGAGGTATTGACCCCGGAGGCACTGACCATAGGGTTTGCCCGGCGTTTTGCTACCTACAAACGAGCCACCCTCCTCTTCAGGGACTCCGACCGGCTGGCGCGACTCCTCAACAACGCCAAGCGGCCAGTACAGATCATCATTGCTGGGAAAGCCCATCCGCAGGATAACGAAGGAAAAGAACTCATAAAACACATCATTCACCTGAGCCACGAGGAACGTTTTCGGCGTAGCGTGGTCTTCCTCGAGGACTATAACATGGACGTAACTCTGCAGATGGTTTCCGGCGCGGACCTCTGGCTGAACACGCCCAGAAGGCCGCTCGAGGCATGCGGGACAAGCGGCATGAAGGCCCTTGCCAACGGTTCTCTCAATCTCAGCACGCTGGACGGGTGGTGGGATGAGGCGTATCATCCGGATTGCGGATGGGCCCTCGGACATGGAGAGCTATATCAAAACGAAGAGCTCCAGGATAATATTGAAAGCCTGGACCTGTACAACCTCCTTGAAAACGAGATTGTTCCCCTTTTCTATCAGCGGGGAATGGACGGAATGCCGAGGGATTGGGTGCAAAAAATGCGAACGGGTCTGCGGAGACTGGTTCCCATCTATAACTCCCATCGAATGGTGCAGGAATACCTGAACCGCTACTACCTCCCCTGCTCCCGCCGTTTTAATACCCTGTGCAGGGATTCTTTTGAACGGGCCAAAGACCTTGCCTCCTGGCGACAGAAAATCATGACCGGGTGGGCTGATATTTCCGTGGAAGAAGTCACTGCCGATGATGGCATTGAGATTCCCGTGGGAGAACAACTGGAGGTAAAAGCCAGGGTGCATCTCGGTTCCCTTGCCCCCGAAGATGTGACAGTAGAGGCCTACTACGGACGACTGGATTCGGAGGGAGAGTTCGCTGAACGAGAAACCACCCCGCTCAAGATGGTCGAGACGCTGGATGGGGAATACGTCTTCCAAGGGACCGTACCATGCAGCAAATCAGGGCGTTTCGGCTACACGGTGCGCGTCATGCCCAGCCTGGAAAGGCTGGAAAACCGTTTTGCCATGGGACTGGTTACCTGGGCATGATGAAATTCACGAGGAGGTCATTTGTCCTTTAAAACAACACTGCACTCGCAAGAGATAGAGAGCATTATTACCTCTACCATTGCCGACCCTTTCATGCTCCTGGGGGGGCATCCTCTAAAGGTAGGCGGAGAAAAGGGTGTTGCGGTCCGGGCATTTCTCCCCAGAGCCCGGCAGGTCAAAGTGATGGATCTCAGTCCGACGGGCCCGGTAGAGGCCAAGAAGATCCACGCCGATGGACTTTTCGAAGCATGGCTTCCCGGTGTTCTTGAAATATGCCCCTATCGCCTCAAGGCCTCTTTTGATAATGGATCCCAATCCGTTTTTTAC
>Ga0315540_10000176_pt1 | contig 34795 bp, 26 predicted proteins | sample SalMarSW160110MG_FD_203677 | JGI IMG/M metagenome (GOLD analysis project Ga0315540, IMG submission 203677) | Salt marsh sediment microbial communities from the Plum Island Ecosystem LTER, Massachusetts, United States - Salt Marsh Sediment SW1601-10 ...
ACGTACTCGTACACGCCGCGGCCCGCCTTGCGTCCCAGGCGGCCGGCCGCGACGTACTGCTCCATGAGCGGGCAGGGCCGGAACTTCTCGCCGAGGGACCGGTGCAGGAACCGCAGGATCGAGAGGCGGGTGTCGAGCCCGACGAGGTCCACGAGCTCGAACGGGCCCATCGGGTGATTGAGGCCGAGCTTGAGCGCCCTGTCGATGTCCTCCGCGCTCGCCACGCCCTCCTGCAGCATGTAGAACGCCTCGTTGCCGATCATCGCGTTGATGCGCGAGGTCACGAACCCGGGCGACTCGCGCACGGTGACGCACTCCTTGCCCATGCGCCGGCCCACGTCCTCGCACCGGGCGATCGTCGCGTCGCTCGTCTCGAGCGCGCGGACGATCTCGAGCAGCTTCATCCGGTGGACGGGATTGAAGAAGTGCATGCCCACGACCTGCGCCGGCCGGCCGGTCGCCGCGGCCATCTCGGTGATGGAGAGCGACGAGGTGTTCGACGCGAAGATCGCGTGCTTCGGCGCGAGGCGGTCGAGGTGGCCGAAGAGCTCGACCTTGAGGTCGATCCGCTCGGGAACGGCCTCGATCACGAGGTCGGCGTGCTCGGCCGCCTCGCCGAGCGTCTCGACGCCGCGGACGCGGCGGCGCGCGGCGACCGCGTCGCGGTCGCTCACCTTCCCCGTGGCCACGCCCTTCTCGAGGATCGCGTCGATCTCGCCCAGTGCCTTCTCGAGCTGCGCGCGATCGGTGTCCTGCAGGCGCGTCTCGAATCCGCCCAGGGCGGAGACGTAGGCGATCCCCCGCCCCATCAAGCCCGCACCGAGAATCGAGACCGCGCGAACGCTCACTTCGCCTCCCACCCGCGGACGAGCTTCCAGGCGAACGGAAACAGGCCGGCGGCGAGCGCCGCCTTCACGACGTCGCCCGCGAGGAACGGCACGAGGCCGGTCGAGAGCAGCGCACCGGAGGGCACGAAACGGGAAAGCTGCGCGAGGCCCACGACGAAGATCACCGAGCTGCCGAGCAGCATGGCGAGGAACATGGTCACGGGCCGCCGGTCCCACGCGCGCTCGGCGAGCGCACCGGTGACGAGCGCCGCGAACGGGAACGCGACGAGATAGCCGCCCGTCGGCCCGAGGAAGACCAGCGGGCCGGCCGCACCGCCCGCGAAGAACGGCAGGCCGCTCGCGCCCTCGAGCAGGTAGAGCATCTGGGCGAGGAACGCGCGGCGCGGCCCGAGCACGATGCCGGAGAGCAGCACGGCGAACGTCTGGCCGGTGACGGGCACCGGCGTCCACGGGAGCCGGATCTCGAGCTGGGCGGCGGCGGCGGTGAGCAGTGAGGCGAACACCACGAGCGCGGCGTTCTGCAGGGCGCCGGCGCGCGGCAGCGCCGCGTCAGCGAGCGTCAGGGTGCGGGACATGCGGGACATTCGGCCCTCGTCATGGGGAGAGTCTCGCGTCCGCCGAGGCCGTCGCGGGCCCGCGGGCGGAGCGGTCGGGAGGCGGGAGCATGGGCGCGGGCAATGTAGCAGGGGCCCCGGGGGGATTCCACAGCCCGGCCCGCGGCGACGCGGCGCCGTCCGGCAGGACACCGACCGTGCGCGCAACGGGATCCACGATCACGTCGAGCGTGTCCGAGAGGCGCGTCGGGTCCACGACGGTGCGGCGCTTGTTGACGAGCGCCGGACGGCCGTCCACGAGGATGCGGGCCTGCACCGCGTAGACGTGCGTGGGGTCGAGCGCGCGGACGCCGCTGCCGCTCAGCGTGAAGGGCCAGGGAGAGGATCCGAGCCGCGTGTAGTCGCGGCGCACGATCACGACCGGGGCGGCATCGGGGCGCGAGACGTCCGCGACCTGGACTTCGAGCACCGCGTCGTGCGGCAGCTCCACGCGGGCGCGCGGCGAAACCCGGCCCGTGACCGAAGGTGGGGCCTGGCAGGACGCCACGGCCAGCGCGACGCCGGCGAAGGCGAGGATTCGGGCGAGAGGGGATCGCATGGGCATCGGGCCCCGGGGGCGGCTGGCCCCCTTCGAGCGCCCCGCGACGGTACCACGGCCCGCGTCGGTCCCGGCGGGCTGAAATGCGCCCGGCCGGCGCCCCGGAGGGAACGGCGGGGGCGGGTCACGTGCGCCCGCCCCCCCGGCCCCGTCCCGCGGAGCTTCGTCCCTCGGCCGCACGAGGCGGCCGTCCTGGAAGACCGTGGCGCCCGCCACGACACCACACCCGCAGAAGCGTGGAACGGCCCCCGGAGCGGCAGGCCCGGCTCAGGCCGGGCGGCGCAGGCGGGGCTCCAGGCCGGCGTCCTCGTCGGCCTCGGCCCCCGGGAGCGGCTCCGGCGTCCGGACGGCGGACCCGCGGGCGGCGCGCTTGGCCTCGTACATCCGGCCGTCGGCGATCGAGAGCAGGTCGGCGAGCGGGGGCGCCGAGGCCGCGTCGATCCGGGTCCAGCCGAAGCTCGCGCTCAGCGTCCAGGGCAGGTCGCCCCGCTCGTTGCGGAGCGCGATGCGCTCCGCGAGCCGCTCGAGGATCGACTCGGCGCCGATCATCTCGTTCTCGGTGGCGAGCGCGACGAACTCGTCGCCGCCGAAGCGCGCGATCACGTCGGACTCGCGAAAGCTGCGGCGGAGCAGCACGGCCATCTCGAGGATCGCGCGGTCGCCCTCGCCGTGCCCGAACGTGTCGTTGATCGCCTTGAGCCCGTCGAGGTCCACGGACACGAGGACGACCTGCTGGCCGGTGCGCGCGGCGAGCCGGATCTGCTGGGTCGCGAACATCGTGAAGCCACGGCGGTTGTAGAGGCCCGTCAGGTCGTCCACGAAGGTGAGCGCCTGCACCGACCGCTCCCAGCGCTTGCGCTCGGTGAGGTCGCGCACGGTGGCGACGTATCGCCCCCAGTCGCCGCGGTCGCGGATCGGGGCCAGGCCCACCTCGACCGGGAACGTCGAGCCGTCCATGCGGCGGCCGATGCCCTCGACGCGCTTCCCGGGCGCCAGCGGGTGCGCCGGCGTCGTGAGGTCGATGCCGCGGAAGAGCTGGGCCGCGCTGTGGTGTTCACCGCGCCGGGCCTCGCACCCGAAAAGCTTCCGGGCGGCCGCGTTGCAGTCGAGGACCCTGCCGGACGAGTCGAGGACGAGGATCCCGTCGAGCGAGGACTCGAGCACCGCCGACTTGTGCGCCTCGCTGATCTGGAGAGCGCGTTCGCGCTTCCGGCGGTGCTCGTTCTCGTGCTGGATCTCGGCGGCCATGTCGTCGAACGCGCGCGCGAGGTGGGACAGCTCGCCGTGTCCGTACGGCAGGTCGGTGCGCGCGGAGAGGTCGCCCTCGCGCAGCCGCCTCGTCGCCGAGACGAGCGCGTTCACGCGGCGCAGCACGGCGATCTCGACGCCGAACCATGCCACGAGCGCGACACACAGGCCCGCGAACAGCAGCAGCAGCAGGCTGCGCGCGAACGCGCGCGTGGCGTCCGCGGCCGCGGCCGTCTGGTCCACGCTCACCCCCACGTAGAACGCGCCGGGCGTGCGGCTCGCGAGCGGGGAGAACGCGACGATGTGCGCGTGTCCGTCGCCGCCGTGAACCGCCTGCAGCCATTCGGCCCGCGCGTCCGGCGGAATCACGATGTTCGAGTCCGGAGCCCCGGCCGGCCCCGGCGGGTAGCGGGTGAGCACGCCGCCGTGCGCGTCCACGAGCACCACCGACGTGCGCCCCGGGACGTGCGCGTGGTTGGCGACCTCCTGCAGCCAGCCGGACTCGAGCTCGGCGCTCGCCACCGCGAGCAGCCGGCCGCTGGCGTCGCGCACGGGGATCGCGCCCCGCAGCACCTCGCCGCCGGATTCCCCGCGGCCCGGTGCGCGCGCGATCAGGAAGCCGCCCGAGCTGGCCGCGCCGCGGAACCAGCGCGACGTGGACACGTCCGCGCCGCGCTCCTCGCGGCGCGTGCTCGCGAGGATGTGCCCCGTCGAGTCGGCCACGGCGAGCAGGCTCACGTGCTCGCCGGCGCGCAGTTCCTCGAGCAGGGGCTGGATGGCCCGGGCGTGGGCGGCGCGCACGCGGTCGTGCTGGGCAATGTCGCCGAGCAGGTGGCGCGCCACGGCCACGGAGCGTTCCTCGTAGGCCGCGGCCAGACGGCTCAGGAGGACCGCTTCGGACTCGGCCGCGCGGACGGCCTCGTTCCGCTGCTGCACGGCCTGGAAGACCATCAGCGCGGTGCAGGCGCCGACCATGAACGCGATCAGCACCATCAGCCGGGGCCGGAGCCCCGAAGGGAACAACCGGCGGAACATCTCGATGCACCTCTCCGACCCGCTGGCTCTTCCGCCGCCGGCGCCTCGGGGGGCGAGGGGCCGATGGAGCGACTGCGGAGGCGTGGGCCGGGTCTACCCACATCCGACCGCAATTTCGGCGCCTTGGCGGATGCACTTGAGTGCGTATTCCGAGGCGCCGGGCATTCTGCAACCGGGAGGGTCCTTTGACCCTCCGCGGGCGCCCGGTTAGCGTTCGCGGGCCCGGTGCGGCGAAGATTGTGGGCGCCCGGGCGCGGGCCGCTAACTCCTTGCCGGACACGGGGGCCGCCCGCCCGGAGACCCGATCCAAGGCCCACCCACAATCTGCGCCGCACCACCCGAACGAAGGCTGGCTCGATGCCTGAGACGATCCGTATCGCCAATGCCGGCGGCTACTGGGGAGACGACCTCGGACAGTTCCGCCGCCAGGTCGAGCTGGGGCCGACCGACTACGTGACGCTCGACTTCCTCGCCGAGATCACCATGTCGATCATGCAGAAGCAGCGTGCGCGCGACCCGCGCGCGGGCTTCGCGCGCGATTTCGTCGCGCAGGTCGAGCAGACGCTCGACGTGCTGATCGAGCGGGACGTGCGCGTGATCACGAACGCCGGCGGCGTGAACCCGATGGCGTGCCGCGACGCGCTGATCGAGATGGCTTCGCGCCACGGCGCGGTGCTCGACGTCGCCGCCGTGCGTGGCGACGACCTCATGGAGCGGCTCGACGAGCTGAACGCGGCCGGCGCGTCGCTCGACAACATGGACGACGGGGCGCCGTTCGCCTCCGTGCGCCGGCGCGTGAGCAGCGCGAACGCCTACTACGGAGCGTGGCCGGTGGTCGAGGCGCTCGCGGCCGGGGCGCGGATCGTCGTGACGGGCCGCTGCACCGACACGGGCATCACGCTCGCGCCGATGATCCACGCCTTTGGCTGGGCGCCGGACGACTGGGACCGGCTCGCGTGCGGCATCGTAGCCGGGCACATCGTCGAGTGCGGCGCGCAGTCCACGGGCGGCAATCTCACCGACTGGCGGCGCGTGAAGCGCTTCGAGGCGATCGGCTACCCGGTGATCGAGGTGAGCGCCGACGGCTCGTTCGTCGTGACGAAGCACGCCGGCACGGGCGGCGCCGTCACGGTGCGGACCGTGAAGGAGCAGCTCGTCTACGAGATGGGCGACCCTCGCGGCTACATCACACCCGACGTCGTCGCCGACTTCTCGACGATCCGCCTCGAGCAGTCCGGGCGCGACCGCGTGCGCGTCTGGGGCGTCAGGGGCCGGCCGGCGCCGGGATCGCTCAAGGTGAGCGCGGCCTACACCGACGGCTGGAAGGCGAGCGGCACGCTCATCATCTCGGCGCCCGACGCGGCGGAGAAGGCCCGCGCGTTCGCGGACCTGTTCTGGAAGCGCCTGGGCGTCTCGTTCGCGGCGACGCACACCGAGCTCGTGGGCCACTCGTCGTGCTGGGGCCCTCTGGCCCCGCCGGTGGACCCGCCCGAGGTGCTGCTGCGGCTGTCCGTGCGTGACCCGGACCGCGGGAAGATCGAGGCGTTCTCGAAGATGGTGCCGGCCGTGATCCTGTCGGGCCCCCCGGGCGTGGCGGTGACCGGCGGGAGGCCGCAGGCGCAGGAGGTCGTCGCCTACTGGCCCGCGCTCGTGCCCCGTGACCTCGTGCGGCCGCGACTCGTGACCGCCGAAGGCGAGCGCGCGCTCGAGTGGCCGACGCCGGTGCTGTCGCCCGAGAAGCCCCCGGCCCTGCCGAAGGAGCCGTGGCCGAAGGCGAAGGGCGCTTCGGGCACCGTCCGCGTGCCGCTCTCGGCGATCGCGCACGGCCGCAGCGGCGACAAGGGCGACACGGCGAACATCGGCCTGATCGCCCGGGCGCCGGAGATCTACCCGTGGCTCGTGAAGACGATCACCGCCGCGGTCGTGAAGAAGCGCTTCCGGGGAATCTGCCTCGGGAAGGTCGAACGCCACGAGGTCCCGAACCTGGGCGCGCTCAACTTCCTCCTGCACGAGTCGCTCGGGGGCGGCGGCACGGTGAGCCTGCGCCTGGACGCGCAGGGCAAGACGCTCTCGCACGCCCTGTTGGCCATGGAGGTGCGGGTGCCGAAGGCGCTGCTCGCCGCAGCGAGGCGCGGAGACGCGGCCGACGGCGCGCCGCCGAAGCGGGCGACGGCGAAGCGCGCGCGCCGCTGAGCGCGGCGGCCCCGAAGGACGGAGGCCCGGTCCCTCGCGGGTCCGGGCCTCGCTTCGTCCGGCGCTTCCGGGGCGCCGGCCGTCCTACTGGTAGAGCCTCTTCAGCCGGCCCCAGGTCGACGTGGACGCGGGCACGACGTGCTCGGTCGACAGCACGAGGTCGTCGAAGTAGGTCGTGATGCCGCCGGTGCTGAAGTTGAAGCTGTAGACGCCGACGAAGCCCGTCAGGAGCGGGTCGGTCGAATCCACGATCGGGGTGCCCGCGGTGAGCTCGGTGTTGTCCCACCAGCAGCGGAACTGGTTCGCGACCGCTTCGACCTTCATGGAGTGCCAGCTGTTCAGCGCCGGCACCCCGCCGGGGAGCGAGCCCGTGATCCAGGCGCCGAGCGAGGTCGGCATCTGGCCGACGAGCTTGCGGAACTGGATCTGCGCCAGGCCGGCGTAGATCACGAACTGGTAGCAGCTCTCGAAGTTGCTCGGGTAGTCGGCGCGCAGGACGAGGCCGCGGCGGGTGTCGCCGTTGCCCATGTTGATCCAGCCTTCCCACGTGTAGTCGGCCTGGCCCATCGGGTCCGTGCACGAGAGCGCGATGCCGCCGCTGTCCGGCACGGTCGTGGTGAGCGCGCCCACGGCGTGGTCGCCCGAGGGGTTCGCGTAGGCCGGGTCACTCGGGTCGAGCGCGAGGCCTTCCATCTTGCGGTCGGTGTGGAAACCCGTCTGCCAGGTCAGCTGCGGGACGCCGCCGGTGAAGTGATCCTCGATGACCGTGACGGCGCCGGCCGCGCCGGCGGTGAGGGTGAGGGCGATGGCGGTCGCGAGGATGGTACGAACGGGGTGCATGACTGCCTCCTCCTTATGATTGGAAACGCGGAACGAGCACGGAACTCATCGTGCGACGACGAAACGAACCGCGCTCGACGCGGGATCGTCAGAGATGCGGGCGAAGTAGACGCCCGCGGGGACCCGGCCGCCCGAGGCGTCGTGCGCGTCCCAGAGGGCGCTGCCCGAAACGAGCGGCAGGGAGGCGACGCGCCGTCCGTCGATGCCGTAGATCTCGGCCCGACGGCCGGCGGGGCCGTCCGCGCCCGCCTGGAAGTGGATGCGGATGGCGCCGAAGACGGGATTCGGCCAGACGCGCAGCGTCGGCGTGCCGCTCGAGACGCCGGGCGAGACCGCGAGGCGGCTCGCCGCGGGGCGCTTCTCGAGGTAGGCGATGCGGCGGAGGAGGTTGCCCGGCGTGGCGCCGCGGTCGCCGATGATGGCGCACCCGGCCTCGTTCGTGGCGCTGGCCTGGTAGATCAGGTGCAGCTTGCCGCCCGGGTTGCGCGGCGCCAGCGAGAAGAAGCGCTCGTCGCAGTTCGGCGTGTTCGTGAGGTTCTCGGGCGCGCTCCACGCGCCGCCGGGCCCGAAGGCGACGCTCGCGGCGATGTCGCCGAAGCCGACGCCCGTGCAGATGCCGGTCAGCTGCATGTCGGCCGTCGGGTCCACTTCGCCGTCCACGTACCGCAGCCAGGCGACGTAGGTCTCGGAACCGTCCTCCGAGAAGCCGACCTGCGGCCAGTCCACCGTGATGGTGTTGAAGCCGCAGAGCGGGCCGTTCAGGCCGTTGTCGATGTTGTCGTACTGGTCCGCGACGCCCGCGGGCACCTGGTAGACGGTCGAGAGGCCGCGCACGCTGTTCCAGTGCCGGATGCGGCTGTGCCAGTCGTAGTACTGCACCACCCCGCCGACGCGGCGCGCCTGCAGCTCGCTCCACACCACGTTCGGGGTCGTGTCGTTGTAAGCGATCCCGCAGTTCACGAAGGCGCGGTACTGCGCCGAGGTGGAGTCGGGCGCCGTGACCTGCGCGTCGGAGTAGTTCGTGAGGTTGCGGATCGTGATTGTCCCCGTGGCGAACGTGCCGTTCGACGACTCGATCAGGTAGACGTTGCCGCCGAAATCACCGACCGCAATACCCACGCGCCCACTCGACGACGCCGCGATCGCCGGGAACGCCGGGTAGCCGTCGCGGAAGAGCGACACCGGCGCCGGCAGCGTCCACGCGCCGCCCTGGAAGTTGAAGCACGAGTACGGCGTCGTCCCGTTCGCGAACCAGCTCACGCCGAACTGGTTCACCTCGGCGTAGCTGCCGGCCTCGGGCACCTCGCCCATCAGCGTGAAGCCGCCGCCCGGCGTCGCGGCGACCTGCGGGAACAGGAAGCTGTTGCCGCTCGGCGTCACGAACGACGGCAGCTGGCCGGACCACGTCGTCGCGCCGACCGCGTCCTGCAGGTCGAACTGGGCGCGCAGGTCGCAGCCCTCCTCGTTGATGTGCTGGGCCACGGCCACGCGGCCGTCCGGCGCGAGCGCGACGCTGCCGAAGCCGCCGATCTCGTCGGGCGCGGGGCAGCACGCGAGCGTGACGAGGTCCGGGTCGCGCACCTTGCCGAGGTCGTGCCAGGTGCCGTCCGTCCCGCGCCAGGCGTAGCCCTGCCCGCGGTTCGGGTGCGGCGTGGGCAGCGAGAGGTTGGGCGGGCACACGCCGTTCAGCTCGCAGAAGTCGTCCTGCCACGACACATGCACGCGGCCGTCGGGTCCGACGATCACGTGGGTGCCCATCGAGCCCATGTCCTGGAGGTCGTACCAGACCGAGTCGATCTGGACGGCGCCGGCGGCCAGCCCGACGGGGATCGCGTCCGTCGAGCTGGTGCCCAGTGTCTGCTGGACCGGGCCGTTCGGCCCGAGCACGAGCCGGCCCGCGGGATTCGCGGAGGTGCGTGCGGCGGCCGGTGCCGAAGCGCCGGCCGCCAGTGCGAAGGCGAGGAGGATGGACGGGGCACGCATGTCAGGACTTGCTCCGGCGCATCGAGAGCGCGCCCACCTTCCCCTCCCAGCGCGCGGCCAGCGTGAAGGTGCGGCCGGGCTCGTCGAGGAAGCTGAGCGGTTCGCGGTAGCGCTCATTGGTGAGGTTGCGGACGGCGAGCGTGAGGCGGACGCCGGACCAGCTGCCGCTGGCCTCGGCGGAAACGGTCCAGAACGGCGGGCGCGCCAGCACCTGGCTCCCTTCGGTGTCATCGCCGCGCGTCGCGTCGGTCCAGCGGACGCGGAGGCTCACGAGACCCATCGGGATGAAGCGGGGCGCGGTGGTGCGCAGGTCCAGCGTGGCGCGCGCGGCGCCGATGTCGACCAGCCTCTTGCCCGTCTCGACGTCGGTTCCGCGCGGGAGGCCGGCGGTGAACTGGGCCTGGACGCGGCCGACACGCACATCCGTCTCGGCTTCGAGGCCCTCGAGCCGCGCGCGGTGGATGTTCGTGTACTGGAAGCGGGGCACGAGGTACAGCTGGCCGAGGTACTTCAGCGTGATCATCTCGCGGACCTCGGAGCGGTACGCGGAGATCCGCAGGCTGCGCAGGACGCCGAACAGCGCGTCGTTCGCGCGCACGCCGATCTCGGTGGTCGCCGAGCGCTCGGCGACGAGGGCCGGGTTGCCGAACACGCGCAGGCCGCCGTGCACGGTGCTGTTGAAGTAGCGCTCCTCGAGGTTCGGCGCGCGGAAGCCCGACGCGACTCGCCCGTACGGCGTCCATGCGCCGATCGGGCGCGAGAGGCCGACCTCGCCGCTCGTGCGCTGGTCGGTCACGTCGAGCACCGGCGTGAAGCTGTAGGCCGTCGAATCCGCCCGCGAGCGCAGCCGGTCCCAGCGGACGCTGCTCTCGAGCCGGAACTTCCGCCACGTCGCCGAGCCCGCCGCGCCCGCCGCCCACGCCTCCCGGCGCGCGGGCGGGACGCTCTCGGAGGGCGCCTCGGTGTCCGAGGTGATCGCACCCGCGGCGTTGCGCACGGTCGTGCCGGTCGTGCGCGGGCCGCTGGTGTTCTCGCGACGCCACTCGCCGAAGAGGCGCAGCGCACCGAAGCGCACGCTCGGCTGCAGGCTGCGGGACCACGTGGTGATCCGATCGCGCGCCACGGTGGTGCGCTGCGCCACGTAACGGTCACGAACGAACTGGCTGTCCACGCTCGTCTCGTCGTAGTGCGTGCGGAAGCGCTGCTGCACGGCCAGCAGCCGCATCGCGGGCCGCAACCCCGACGCGACCGTGGAGAGCTCGAAGCGGTCGGCGTCGCGCGACTGGAGCGGGAACTCGGCGCTGGCCCCCGCCGACGAGGTGAACGCGGGCAGGCCGATGTCGAAGCCCCGGTGGGTCGAGTGCTCGTAGTCGAACACGCCGGCGCCGATCTGCGACTGCGCGCGGACCGAGACGTCCTGGTCGTGGTAGCCGCTGTTCGGGACCTCGCCCGACGGCGTCGTGAGGGCGCGCAGGCGCGACAGGCTGCCGAACACCTCGCCGCCGAGGCCAGGGCCGACGCAGCGGATGCGGGCGGCCTGGTCCCAGTGGTCGCCGGGCAGCGAGCCGCTCGTGTTGAGTGTCAGCGTCGTGTTCCGCTCGGACGCGAGCAGGGTGCGGTGCGTGCTCAGCTCGACCATGCCGCCGAGCGCGTCGGAGCCGAACTGGGCGCTGCTCGAGCCGGGCTGGATCTCGACGCCCTCGAGCTTGTCCACGGGAACGAGCGAGGTCTGGGCGCCGTGGCCGCGGCCGGATTCCAGCCGCACGCCGTCCACCATGACGAGCACGCGCTCGCCCGAGAGGCCGCGCATCGACACGTGCGAGGCCCACGGGCCGGTGCTGACGACGTCCACGCCCGGGGCCGAGACGAGTACGTCCGCGGCGGTCGCGGGCAGGAAGCGGTTCACGCGGCCGCGGTCCAGCCGGACGGTCGTGGCGCTGCTGCGGTCGGGGGTCAGCGAGCGCTCGCCCTGGATGACGATCGGCTTGAGCACGGTGACCGTGTCCGCCATGCGCAGCACGGGCGGCGCGAACGTGCGCGCGGCGCTGTCGCGGGCTGCGGAGTCGGAGGAGGTCGCGGCGGGAAGCGCATCGGGGGTGAGCGCCTGGCCCGCCGCCGGGGTTCCCATCCACCCCCCCGCGGCGAGGACGAGGGCCATTGCCGCGGCCCGATGCCCGAATCCCCGCAACCCGACTTTCACGGCATGGAATATCGAACCGCGGGGAGTGTCCGGACCATTCGAAACATCACCGAATTTGCGGTCCGTAAGACTACGGACGCGCTCGCGCTTTCAATCGGTTAGCCCACGCCGCGGACGTGGTCCTCAAGGACCATTGCGTGTTTCGCGGCTCAGACGACGGGAGGCGGCTCGATGAGGCCTTCGCGGATCGCGAACTGCGTGAGCAGCGCCACCGAGCGGATGTCGAGCTTGCGCATGATCGCGGCGCGGTGCGTCTCGACGGTGCGCGTGCTGATGTTGAACTCCGAGGCGATCTCCTTGGTCGTCTGGCCGCGCGCCACCGCCGCCAGCACCTCGCGCTCGCGCGACGTGAGCCGGCCGAGCCGCGAGGACTCCTCGGCGGGCCGGCGCACGGACTCGGCCAGCGCGCGCTGCGCCACCTCGCTGTAGTAGGGCCGCCCGCGCGTCACGGAGTCGATCGCGGCCGCGAGGTCCTGCACGGCGGTGTCCTTGAGCAGGTAGCCGTCGGCGCCCTCGCGCACGGCGCGCGAGACGTACTCGATCGAGGCGTGCATCGTGAGCACGAGGATGCGCACGCCGGGTGCCGCGTCCCGCGCCTCGCGCAGCACCGCGAACCCGTCGCGATTCGGCATGTTCAGGTCGAGCACGAGCAGGTCGGGCTCGAGCTCGCCGAGCAATCGCAACGCTTCCTCCCCGTCGCCGGCCTCGCCGACGACGGCGACCGAGGGCTGCTGCTCGAGCACCTTCCGGATCCCGGCGCGGACGAGCGGGTGGTCGTCCGCGAGCAGCACGCGGACGGGCGTGCGTTCCTTCATGCGGAGCCTCCCATGGGCAGGGTCGCTTCGACGCGCAGGCCGCCGGCCGAGCCCCGGCCCAGCCAGAGCCGTCCGCCCACGCCGACGACGCGTTCGTGCATGCCGAGCAGGCCGAGGTGCGGCTTCATCGCCGCGTCCGGGCCGCGGCCGTCGTCCTCGACCACGATCCGCGCCTCGCGGTCGTCGAACTCGAGCGTGAGCCACGCGCGCTTCGCGCCCGCGTGGCGCGCGACGTTCGTCAGCGCCTCCTGCCCCACGCGGTAGATCGTCATCGCGATCTCGGGCGGGCAGCTGACCGATTCGGGCGCCGCGACCTCGACCCCGAGCTGCGTGCGCGTGGCGAAGTCCTCGGCCATCCCCCGCAGCGCCGCCACGAGGCCCAGGTCGTCGATGGCCTGGGGCCGGAGCAGGTTGCTGAGGTCGCGCACCTGCGCGAGCGCGCGGGCCGCCAGGGCGCTGGCGTCCGTGCGCCCGTCGAGGTCCAGCTCGATCTTGAGCGCGGTGAGCGCCTGGCCGGCCTCGTCGTGCAGCTCGCGGGCGATGCGCCGGCGCTCCTCCTCCTGTGCGCGCAGCAGCAGGCGCGTGAGCTGCTCGAGCTCCGCGGTGCGCTGCTCGAGCATGCGGCGGCCCTCCCCGAGCACGAGCACCAGCACCCCGACGGCGACGAGCACGATCAGCGCGACGTCGGCGAAGACGCCGTAGAGAAGGCCCGCCCCCTGAGAGCGCAGCAGCGGGTAGTCGAGGTGGTGCAGCGACCAGAGCGTGAACGCCCACGCGAGGATCTGCGACCCGGTCGAGTGATGGTGGCGCTCGCGGCTCCAGAACACCGCCGCGGTCCAGATCGTCACCGTGAAGAGCAGCACCGTGGACGAGGCGCCCGCGATCGCGTAGTTGCGGATGCCCCAGATCGCGAATGCCGCCCAGATCGGGGTCGCGATTCCGAGGAGCGCGTAGGCCGGCCGCCACAGGAGGTTGCTGTTGAACTGCAGCGCCGCGTAGAGCAGCAGCAGCGCCGCCCACCCCGTGACGGTCTGGTGCGCGAACAGCCACACCTCGTGGCGCGTCGCGAGGAACATCGAGATCGCGCCGAGCCGCAGCGCGTAGAACGTCCACGCCAGCGACCAGCTGAGGTGGTAGCCGCGGCGCTGGGCGCGCCACAACCCCAGGTGCACGCCCGCCAGCGCGAGCGTGCAGAGGGCCTGGAAGCCGAGGGCGACGTAATCGACGACCGGGTCGTTCAAGGGCAAGTCCTTTCGGCGCAGCAGCCTCTCGGGAAACGCCCGGGCGCGCAACCCCCATCGTGCCGGTACCGTATTGGAGGGTAGCTAGCAGTATGATATCATTCTGCTAGCCAACCGAAGGAGGCCGACATGATCCGCGAGAAGGTCGTGCAGTTCAGCTCCGGGATGCTGATGCTCGTGTTGCTCCCCCTGCTCATCATCCTGATGGTGGCGGGGTTCGTGTGGGCGGTGGTCCACCACATCGTGTGGCTGGCCATCACCTGCGCCCTAGTCTTCGTCGTCCTGCTCGTCCTGCTGGGCGGGTTCTTCGTCGTGGACCCGAACGTGGGCGCGGTCGTGACCCTGTTCGGGCGGTACATCGGGACCGAGCGGCGGCCGGGGCTGTGGTGGGCGAACCCGTTCGCGGTGAAGCGCAAGGTGTCGCTCCGCGTCCGCAACTTCGAGAGCGGCAAGCTCAAGGTGAACGACCGGGACGGCAACCCCATCGAGATCGCCGCGGTCGTCGTGTGGCGGGTGATCGACACCGCCGAGGCGTGCTTCCAGGTCGACAACTACGACGACTTCGTGCACGTCCAGAGCGAGGCGGCCCTGCGCAATCTCGCGACGGGGCACCCGTACGACACGCACGAGGACGGCGAGATGTCGCTGCGCGGCAACACCGCCGCGGTGGCCGAGCAGATCAAGAAGGAGATCCAGGCCCGGCTCGAGAAGGCCGGCGTCGAGGTGATCGAGTCGCGCATCAGCCACCTGGCCTACGCCGCCGAGATCGCGAACGCGATGCTCCGCCGCCAGCAGGCGGGCGCCGTCATCGCCGCGAGGGCGAAGATCGTCGAAGGGGCAGTGAGCATGGTCGAGATGGCCCTCGACGAGCTGTCGAAGCGCGCGGTCGTGACGCTCGACGAGGAGCGAAAGGCCGCCATGGTCAGCAACCTGCTCGTCGTGCTCTGCAGCGAGCACGAGACGCAGCCGATCGTGAACACCGGCACGCTCTACCAGTAGGAGTCGTCTTGTCGGAACGGAAGCCCTTCCTGCTCCGGATCGATTCCGGCGTCCTCGAAGCCCTCCAGAAGTGGGCGGCGGACGACCTGCGGAGCCTGAACGGCCAGATCGAGTTCGTTCTGCGCCGGGCCCTGCAGCAGGAAGGGCGGAGCCCCACGGGCGAGGCCCGGCGGGCAAAGAAAGGACGTGCGACGTGATGGGTCGGAGGCGGTCGATCCTGGTCGTGCCCCCCGCGGGCGGTGACGCCGAAGCGCGCGCCGGCGCGGACGCCGGCGCCCTGGCGCCGTTCGACCCGAACGACCGCGGCGAGTGGTGGTGGCGCCAGCCGAGCCGCCGGCACCGCCGGTGGCGGCTCGAAGCGGGCGGCCGGGCGGTCGCGACGCTCGAGGGATCGGGCGGCCTGGGCCGCACGTACCGGGCGACATTCGCGCACGCGGCCTGGACGCTGAAGCTCGGCTTCGTCGGCGGGCTCGAGGCGCGCCGCGACGACGGCGAAAAGGTCCTGCGCTTCGTTCCGCACGCCTTCTCGGTCGGCCACCTCGAGTTGCCCGGCGAGGAGCGGCTCGAGGTGAAGCACCTCGGGATCTTCTCGCACGCCTTCGAGGTGCGCACCGGGGAAGGCTTCGCGCTCCTGCGCGCGCGGCCGCACCACGGGTTCCTGCGCTTCGAGGCCCGGATCGAGACCGAGGAGGCCGGACGGCGCCGGCCCGACCTGGCGCTGCTGACGGCGCTGGCCGGCGTCCTGGCCACCCGGCCGCGACACCACTCGCAGGGCTAGCCCCGCAGGGCCGGGCCCGGGTCGCCGGAGCCGGTCCGCGGCCCGGCGGGCGGGTGCGGGCTCCGCGCTCGTGTCTTTTCGCGAACCCGCGGGCCGCGATCCGTGTCCGAAGGGCGTCGGCTCGGGGTCCGGGCATCCGCCCGCCCGCGACGACGCTCCCCACGCAGCCGCGCAACGTTCTTCCCCGGAGGCTGGTAATGAATCGGCTCCTCCTGGCGGTCCTGGCCGTGCTCGCCTTCGTCGGCCTGGCCGTGTTCGCCGGCTGCGGCAGCTCGAAGTCCACGAACCCCGCGGGCGTCGGGCCCGTCTTCGACCTGCGTTTCCCGGACCAGAACGCATCGCAACGGTTCGACTTCAGCACCGCCGGCTCGTGGGACTACCACTGCATCGTGCACCAGGCCCAGGGCATGGAGGGTACGGTCGTCGTGGACGCGAACTCGGGCGCCGATTCGGCCGTGGTGACGGTCGGCGCCGGCAACGCGCTCACGTTCACGCCCGCCACCGTCGTCATCAAGCCGGGTGGCTACGTGCGGTGGATCAACGCGAGCACGATGACGAACCACACCGTGACGCGTCCCTGACGAATCGCGGCCCCCGCGGTGTGACGGCTGTGGCGCACGCGCCACAGCCGTCCCGCGTTCCGGGCCCCCGTCCTGCACCCGGGCCGATCGCTAACCTCCGTTCCCGCAACGCGACCGGGCCCCGTGGCCCTGCTGGCACGCCGCCTGCTTTTGAGCCTCCGCGAAGCCACATCCCGACGAACGGAGGACGCCATGAACCTGCGCAAAGTGCTGAACCGGACCCTCGCGATCACGCTCGTGCTGTCGACCGGCATGCTGGCGGTCGCTCCCGCCGCGATGGCGCGCGGGAACCACGGCAAGGTGCGTTACAAGGGCATCGCCCACTCGCGGTACGTCGGGCACGACCGTCACGCGCCGCGCTTCATCGTCCGCCACGACCACGACGGCGCCGGCCCGGTGCTCGCCGGCCTCATCGGCGGCCTCATCCTCGGAACGGCGCTCTCGAACGCCGCGCCCCCGGTCGTCGTCCACGAGCGGACCGTGGTGCGCGCGCCCCAGTACCGCTACTGGGATCCCTATTGCGACGAGTGGTTCGTGTCGCTTTCGGCCTGCAGCGAGCACTGCCGGTACGAGGGGCATCCGCGGCTCGTGAGGGTGTTCGACGGCTACGACGGCCCGTGCCTCCGCACCCTGCGGTGGTCGGACGGGGCCTGGTACGACGTCGGCGACGACTGGCGCGACTGAGGTCGCGCCGTCCCGCCGGAAGATCGGTGGGACCATGGCGGTGGAGCTGGAACAACGGGGAGCGTCCAGGCTCGCACGGTGGTCTCACTGAAACGCGAAGGGCGGTGCCGAACGGCACCGCCCCTTCGCATGGCTTCCGGGACGGCCCGCGGAACTAGGCCGCCAGCAGCTCGTTCGTCCGGTGCTGGTGCTCCTCGGGCTTCAGCACCCGCTCGGCGTGCTCGGTGTCCGGCATCGGCTCCCAGTCCTCGGGGGCGTCCTCCGGCGGCTGCGTGCCGTCCGGGCGCACGAGCACGCGGCAGAACGGCCGCGTGACGTCCTTCGGGTTCGGGGTCAGGACCAGCACGACGTGGTTGCTCGCCGTCTGCAGCACCGAGCCCGCCGGGTAGAGGCCCACCGTGCGCACGAGCGACCACAGCACCGCCGGGTCGAAGTTCGTGCGGATCGGCCCCAGCAGCAGCTGCAGGCCCTCGAACGGCGTGCGCGGGCGCGTGTCGTACGCGCGATGCGCCGTGATCGCGTCGAAGCAGTCCGCCATCGCGACGATGCGGGACATCGTCGCCTGGCCCCAGTCGAGATCGATCTCCGGGTACCCCGTGCGGTTGTAATTCATGTGGTGCTCGAGGCAGGCGCGCATCGAGTCGAGCATCACCGTCGAGAGACCCGGCATGCGCGAGATCATGATCGCGCCCTCGATCGGGTGGCGCCGCATCATCCCCCACTCCTCGGCGCTCAGCTTGCCCGGCTTGCGCAGCACGTCGCCCGGGATCGTCATCTTGCCGAGGTCGTGCAGCAGCCCCGCCACGCCCAGGTCCGCCAGCGTCTGGCGCGGCAGCCCCAGCGTCTGGCCGATGCCGATCGAGAGCACCGACACGTTCACGCAGTGCGCGTACGTGTACTCGTCGTGGCTCTTCAGCGCGCCCAGTCCCACGAGCGAGTAGTCCTGCTTCATGATGCTGTCCACGATCGGCTGGACCACGCGCTTCGCGTGCCGCAGGTCGGGACGGCCCGTCTGCTTCGCGCGCAGCACGATCTTCTTCGCGCCCATCATCGCCCGCCAGAAGACCTTCTTCGCGCGCCGCCGGTCGGCCTGGTGCTTCGGCTCGTTCTCGAGCTCGCGGCTCACCTCCTCGGCGTCGAGCTCGGACGCCGGGACGATCGCGATGTTCGACACCGCCGCCTCGACCACCGCCTGGGGCAGGTGGTCGGCGACCGCGGGGTCCTCGGCCGCGAGGAAGATCTGGAAAAAGCGCTCGACCTCCGCCTCGTCGATCGCGTTCAGGAAGCGCAGGCCCCCGACGTGGCGGCGCTCGAAGTCGGCGAGCAGCCCGTGGTAGGCGCCGAGGACGTCGGCGCTCGCCTTCACCCGGATGCCGTTCAGGTAGAAGTAGTCGGCGACGACGACGAGCTCGGCCTCGGCGGCGTCCTCCAGCAGCCCGCGCAGCACGACCATGAACTCGCGCATCTGGTTCTGGAACGCCTGGTTGGAGACGTCGTAGGTGCGGGCCGTGCGCATGAGGGCCGACAGGCGGACGAGCAGCGTCGCCCCCTGTTCGGCCATCCAGGCCGACTCGTCCTGCTCGCGCGGCAGCTCGTTCTCGCTCACGACGTCCCTCCGATCCAGGCCAGCGCGGACTCGGCCGCCTGCCGCACGGGCGCGCGCCGGGACTTCGCCCCCCGCTCGAGGGCCTCGAGGGCTCGCGGCGTGCCGATGCGCGCGAGGCAGCGCGCGACGTTGTGCCGGTGGATTTCGATCTGGCGGTCGAACCAGTTCGTGCGCAGCAGCTCGGCCTCGAGGTCGCCCACGATCTCGTCACCCCCCACCGACGCCAGCGCCGCGTAGATCGCGCGCTTCTCCTCGGCCGGGCGCAGCGCGAACTTTTCCTGCTGCAGGAACGCGAACACGAAGCGGGACGTCGCCGGGTCCCGGCCGCCCGAGAGCTGGTGCATGATCTGGCAGAAGAGCCGCGTGTCGGCGCCGTCGAGCGCGCGGACGAGCAGCGGCCGCGAGAGCTTGAGCTCCACGTTCCCGAGCGCCCCCACGACCTGCTCGCGCACGCGCGCGTCGGTGTGCTTGAGCGCGGTCCCGAGCAGGCCGACGATCTCCGGACCACCGATCCAGCCCAGGATGTGCACGATGTTCCGGACGACGTACCAGCGGCCGTCGGACAGCCAGGGCGCCAGCCGCTCGGGGTTCTCGTGGCAGCGGCTCGCGAGGGCCTGCGCGAGCGCGAGGCGGGTCTCCCGCAGCTGGCTCTCGGACAGCACCAGGGTGCTCCAGTCCACGCCGACGTCGCCGATCTCCCGGGCGAGCGCGAGGAAGTCGGCGCGCCCCGCCTCACCCTGCGCGTCGAGCTTCTCGCACGTGCGCTGGATCGAGACCGGCTGAAGGAGCTCCTGGACGAAGGTTTCCTCGGACCACTCCGCCAGCGGCTCGTCGCGCAGCTCGCGGAGCGCCGCGAGGGCGTCGGCCCAGGCGCCGTTCGAGAGCGCGCTACGCAGCACGCGCGGCATGAACTTGCCGATCTCGCCGCGGTCGTGCTCGTTCGCCTGCGCCCGCCGGCAGGCGGCCGCGATCGCGAGCGCCGCGGTGACCGGCGGAATGCGGTGTTCGTTCGCGTACTCGGCGCGGAAGCGCTCGACCTCGGTGGCCGAGAGCGCGTCGAGCTCGACGAAGCTCGCCTCGACCTCGACGGTCATCTCTCCGAGCTGCCAGTCCTCCGAGCGGCCCTCGGCCTTCGCTTCCTGCACCTCCTCGGCCGTGGGCGTCGGCTCCTCCCCGGCCGGCACGGCGGTCGGCCAGGGCAGCAGCGGCGCGGCGGCGTTCTCGGCCGCCGGTGTCCCGCCCTCGCCGACGTCGCCCTCGGCGGGGAGGTAGTCCACGTCCACGTGCGCGAGATGCGCCTCCCAGAGCAGCGTCACGAGGTCGCCGTCGTCGAGGTTGGGGCCCGTCGCCGCGAGCAGCGCGTCCACGAGGGCGTTGACGTCGTTCGCGTCGATCTCCGGGTGGAGCGTCAGGCCCCGAACGCCGTCGCGGTGAAAGGGGTACGCGAGGTTGTCGTCGCGCGAGCGGGCCGGGTAGAGCGAGTGGCCTTCGAGCGTCACGTCGTCGGACTGGAACCGGAGCGTGAGCGGCCCATGGTCCTCGACCAGCTTGTGCGCCGACGTCGCCAGTTCGTCCCGGAAGCGGAGCACGGCCGGGTTCGAGGCGTCGTAGAGACGACACGTCTTCAGGGTGCGCGCCAGCTGCGAGACCCACCATGCGGCGGCCTTGAGCGTGGCATCGGACACCGTGCGTTCGCGCGCGTGCCCGCTCGTTTCCGGGCGCGTGCTGCTGACGTTCATTCGCGTTCCCCAGGCCTGCGGCCGACGAGTCCGTCGTGGTCCATCTCGTTATCGGACAGGGTCCTGCCCCGCTTGAGGGCGGGGAGGGACCCGCGGGGGGAGGCCCGCCGCCGCGTCCGGAGCGCCCCGAACCGCGCTCGAGAACGCCGGCTTGACCGGTGCGGGGGGGCGGAGGAAGTGTCGGGCCGCTTCTCCGATCCCGATCACCTTCCCCGACACCGACCGGGAGGTCTTTTCCCAATGCTCCGCAGACTCTTCGTCGCCCTGCTGGCCCTGGCGGCCAGCGCCGCACCTGCGTTCGCGCTCGAGGACTGCCGCCTCATGCGCATGCCCGACATCCAGGGCGACCAGATCGTCTTCGTGTACGCCGGCGACCTGTGGACCGTGGCCCGTGCCGGCGGCACTGCCCGGCGCCTGACCACGGCCGAGGGGCTCGAGGTGTTCCCGAAGTTCTCCCCCGACGGGAAGACCATCGCGTTCACCGCCGACTACGACGGCAATACGGACGCCTACACCATCCCGACCGTCGGCGGCGAGCCGACCCGGCTGACGTTCCACCCGTTGCCGGACCAGGTCGCCGAGTGGTACCCGGACGGCAAGTCGATCCTCGTGCGCTCGCGGCGCGCCTCGGTCATCCAGCGGTACGACCGGTTCTTCAAGGTGTCCGCCGCCGGCGGCTTTCCCCGGATGCTGGCGCTGCCCACAGCCGGTTACGCGAGCCTGTCGGCCGACGCCGGCCTGATCGCCTACGTGAACCCGAGCTACGACAACCGCACCTGGAAGCGCTACAAGGGCGGCAACGCGCCGAACATCTGGGTCTACGACTTCAAGGCGAACAAGTCCGAGAACATCACGAAGGACTGGCCCGGCCCGGACGAGTGGCCGATGTTCCACGGCCGCACGATCTACTACTGCAGCGACCGCGGCGGGCGCACGGCGAACATCTGGGCGTACGACCTCGACAAGAAGACGCAGCGTCAGGTCACGAAGTTCACCGAGTACGACGTGAAGTGGCCGAGCATCGGCAGCGACGCGATCGTGTTCGAGAACGGCGGCTGGCTCTACGTCATGGACCTGCCCGCCGAGAAGGTCACGAAGATCTCGATCAAGGTCCCCGACGACAAGCCGGGCGCGCGCCCCGAGTACCGCGACGTCGCGAACTGGCTGACCGGCTACGACCTGTCCCCGTCGGCGAAGCGCGCGGTCCTCGTGGCGCGCGGCGAGATCTTCTCCGTCCCGGCCGAGCACGGTGACGTGCGCAATCTCACGAACACGCCCGGGGCGCGCGAGCGCAACGCGGTGTGGTCGCCCGACGGCAAGTGGATCGCCTACCTGTCCGACCAGACGGGCGAGTACCAGTGGTGGGTCCTGGGCTCCGACGGCAAGACTCCGCCGCGGCAGGTCACGAAGGAGGGCGCGACCTTCCGCTACGGGAGCGTGTGGTCGCCGGACTCGAAGAAGCTCGTGTTCTCGGACAAGACCGGCCGGCTGTGGTGGACCGACATCGCGGGCGGAAAGCTGACGCAGATCGTGCAGAGCGAGTACGGCGAGTTGTTCGAGTACGGCTGGTCGAAGGACTCGAAGTGGATCTGCTTCACGCTGCCGACCGCGGCGAACTTCGGGACGATCCAGCTCTACTCGCTCGACAGCGGCAAGGTGACCGCGGTCACCGACGGTCTCACCGACGACTCCTCGCCGTCGTTCGATCCCGAGGGCAAGTACCTCTACTTCATCTCGCGCCGCACCCTCACGCCGAGGTTCGGGGCGTTCGAGCTGAACATGCAGTACTCGGCCACCGACAAGATCTACGCCCTCTCGCTGCAGGACACGACGCTCTCGCCCGTGGCCCCGAAGAGTGACGAGGAAACGGGTGACGACTCCGGGAAGGCGGCGAAGGCGAAGGACGGGAAGAACGGCAAGGACGACAAGGGCAAGGAGGAGAAGAAGTCCGACGACGGGAGCCTCCGGATCGACCTCGTCGGGCTCGGGGCCCGCACCGCCGAGATCCCGGTGTCCGCGGGGCGCTACGCCGACCTCACGGCCACCAAGGGCAAGCTCGTCTACATGTCGGTCGACGACGCGACCGACGAGGACGGCAACGGCAGGGCGTTCAGCCTGCACTACTACGACCTCGACAAGCGCGAGGACAAGACCGTGATCTCCGGCATCGACGGCGGCTACGCGCTGTCGAAGGACGGAGGCAAGGTCCTCTACCGCAAGGGGCACACCCTCGGCATCGTGGACGTCGCGCCGGGCAAGAAGGTCGGTGACGGCAAGATCTCGATGCGGCTGATGGCCTACGTGGACCCGCCGAGAGAATGGATGCAGATGTTCAACGAGGCCTGGCGTCTCGAGCGCGACTTCTACTACGACCCCGGGATGGGCGGGCTCGACTGGAAGGCCGTGGGCGAGCGCTACCGCCAGCTCGTGCCCTACGTCGCGCACCGCTACGACCTCAACTACATCCTCGGCGAGTTGCTCGGCGAGCTGTCCACGTCGCACAGCTACGTGGGCGGCGGCGAGATGCCGCGAGAGCCTCACGTCGGGATCGGCCTGCTCGGCGCCGACTACACGCTCGACGCCTCATCGGGCCTGTACAAGTTCGCGCGCATCTACCGCAACCGCGACTGGAACTCGGACGTGGACGCGCCGCTCGGCGAGCCGGGCATCGACGTGAGGGAGGGCGACTACCTGCTCGAGGTGAACGGCCGCCCCGTGCGCGCGCCCGAGAACCTCTACGCCGCGTTCACCGGCACCGTGGACCAGCAGACCACGATCAAGGTCGGCTCCTCCGCCAACGACCCGAAGGCCCGCACCTTCACCGTCGTGCCGATCCGGAGCGAGTCCTCGCTGCGCTACACGGCGTGGGTGCGCTCGAACTACGAGAAGGTCCAGGCGGCGACGAACGGCCGCATCGGGTACATCCACGTGCCGAACACGGCCATCCAGGGCATGCAGGAGTTCACGAAGCTCTACTACCCGCAGGTCTACAAGGACGGCCTGATCGTGGACGAACGGTTCAACGGGGGCGGGTTCATCCCCGACTTCTTCGTCGAGCGGCTCATGCTGAAGACCTGGACCTACTGGTCGAACCGCGACATGAAGCCGTTCCGCACGCCGCGCAACTCCGTCGACGGCCCGAAGTGCATCCTCACGAACGAGTACGCGGGCTCGGGCGGCGACGCGTTCCCGTACTACTTCCGCCAGCAGGGCGTCGGCCCGATCATCGGCAAGCGCACCTGGGGCGGGCTCGTGGGCATCAGCCACAACCTGCCGCTCGTGGACGGCGGCGTGGTCACGATGCCGGACTTCGGTGTCTACAACCTGAAGGGCGAGTGGATGATCGAGAACCACGGCGTGGACCCGGACATCGAGGTCGAGAACACGCCCGAGTCCATGGTGGACGGCCACGACCTGCAGCTCGAGAAGGCGATCGATTGGTCGCTCCAGCAGCTCAAGGAGCATCCGGTCGAGCGGCCGGCGCGTCCGCCGTACAAGAAGCAGCAGTTCTAGCGGCGACTCGACGCACGAAGCGCGAAGGCCCCGGCTCCGGAAGGAGCCGGGGCCTTTCGAACGCGCCGCCCGTCAGCCGCCCGACTCGAACTCCCCGGCGAGGGCGACCAGCTTCAGCACGGTCGCCCAGTTGCGCGTCGTGGTCGCCTTCTTCGTGGCGCGATCGAACGCCTTCGCCAGTTCCGAGGCGTGGATGCCGCTCGCGCACCCGAGCAGGGCGGTGGACCTGCCGAGCCACAGCTTCTCGGGCGTCCAGGCCTGCGTGAGCAGCGATTTCGCGGGCGCGAGCACCGCGGGCGACTGCGCGAAGGCGACCAGGGTCCGCGCCGCCTCGCGGCCGGCCGCCGCCTTCGCGTGCTCCTTCACGATCGCGCGCAGGTCGTCCGCCGACACCGCCACGACCGGCACTTCGAAGCCGAAGCGCTTCGCGAGCGCCGCCTCGAGCGCCTTCGCGATCGCCGGCGCCGGCGCGACCCTCGCTCGGAACACCACGTTGCCGCTGTTGAGCAGCGTGCGTGGGCCCGCATGCCCGAGGGATTCGGCCACCGCGCGCAGGTCCGCCATGGGCACCGGCTTCGCCCCGCCCACGTTCACGCCGCGCAGGACCGCGGCGTACACGCGGCCCGCCGGCGTGCGCGCGGGGGTGGCGGCGGGCCCGGGGCGCGCGCGGGGTGGCCGGGCCGGTTTCCCCGCTCGCGCCGCCACTACTTCGCGTCCTCCGCCTCCGGCAACTTCGTCGCCTGCCAGCAGACGACCTGCCAGCGGCCACCGCGCTCGAGGAACGTGCCGGAGTTGAGGTACTTCGCAACGTCGGTCGTGTCGCCGTGCACGGTCGTCGCCACGAGCCGGAACGCGACGATCGCCGTCGTGCCGTACTGCTGGATGCGGACGTCCTCGGCCGAGTACGTGGTCTTCGGGTCCCCGGGCTTCGGCGGGGGCGCCGAGCGCACCTCCTTCAGGATCTCGGCCTTCCCCACGCGCCGGCCGCTCGAGCCGGTGTAGAGGAGGTCGTCGGCCCAGAACCGGTCGTGGGCTTCGACGTCGTTGACGGACGCGCCGGCGAGGAAATCGTCCAGCATCTTCGTGAGCCTCGCCGCGTCGCGCGCGGGTGCGGCGTGCGCGACGGCCGCGACCACGATCGCGGCGAAAGCGGGGAGCAGGATGCGCTTCACGGGGAGGGCCTCCACGGACGGGCGACACGGTGTGCGGATCCGCTGCGCGCGCAGCCTAGCATCCCCGCGGCGCCGGGCCGCCGCGACCGCTAGCTAGCGGCCCGCAGCCCCGCCGGGCCCGACCCGCCGGTAGTCGAGGTCGTAGTCCACCTTCCAGGTCTTCCCCTCGTCCTCGCTGCGCTCCCCGAGCTGCCGGACCTCGTCGGGCCCGAGCGGGTAGAACGTGAGCCGGCGCCTGACCCACTTCCCCGCCGGGTTCTTGTCCTCGGCGAGGAACTGCATCGCCCCGTCCACGAGCCGGCCGTGGCCGTAGTTCGTCACGTGGCCCGCGTCGTCCATCCACGTCTGCTGCCAGCACTCGAGGTCGGGATTCCACGCGTTCAGGCTCTTGCCGCTGCCGAAGCGTCCCGTCCAGTTCTCGAAGATCACGCACTGGCCCAGAATGCGCTCGACGTGGCTCTTCCCGGCCTGCGCGCCGCCGTTGAGGTTGCTCGTCACGTTCCAGTCGCCGATCCAGAAGTCGAACTCCCGCGATCTCGGTTCGTACGCGCACGGCTCGGCGTTGCGCTTCGCCTTCTCGACCACCGCCGTGAAGCGGGCGTCGCCGCGGATCGAGGCGAAGTCGGTGTCCGCCTCGAGTTGCGCGACCTGCCGGTAGCCGCCGGCGACGAGGCTCTCGAGCCTCGTGAGCGCCGAGTCCCGCTCTCCCGCCCGCGCGAACGCGCACGCGAGGTTGTAGCGGACGATCGAGGCCGGGAGCGTGCCCGGGCCGTCGGCCCGCCGGTAGGCCTCGATCGCGCGCGGCCAGCGCTCGAGCGCGGCGCTCGCGGCGGCGAGCCGGAACCACGCGCGCGCGTCGTCGGGACGGGCGCGCACGGCGGCTTCGTAGCCCTTCGCCGCCGCGGCCCAGTCGCGGTGCGCGAAGGCGGAATCGGCGTCGGCGGTGCCGGCGGCGCGGACGGAGGGGACGCCGGCCACGAAGGCGCAGAGGAAGACCACCGCGAGGATGGATGTGCGGGGATTCACGGAGCCTCCAGGACCCGGTCGGGTGAAGGGGGATCGAGACGGCTTCTCGAAGAGCGTCGCGCGAACGGCGGGCGCATGCGACCCGCGCCCGCCCGGCGCCGCGATTTGCGGAACGATCGCGGGCGGTCGAAGCGCCAGCGCGACGGCGCGTGCTTCAGTCCGCCAGCAGGAACTCGAGATCGGAGCGCGTCAGCGTGCGCGTGAACGCGTCGTCGCCGAGGACGTCCCGGAAGAGCCTGCCCTTGCGGGCCTGCAGCTCGGCGATGCGCTCCTCGATCGTGCCCTCGGCGATCAGCCGGTAGGCCACGACCGTGCGGTCCTGGCCGATCCGGTGCGTGCGGTCGATGGCCTGGGCCTCGACGGCGGGGTTCCACCACGGGTCGAACAGGACCACGTCGCGCGCCGCGGTGAGATTGAGCCCCGTGCCGCCCGCCTTGAGCGAGACGAGGAACGCGCACGGGCGCTCGTCGTGCGAGAACGCGTCCACGACGCCGGCCCGCGCGCGCGCCCCGGTGCTGCCGGTGAGCATGTGGTAGGGCGTGCCGCGCGCGTCCATGTCGGCGGCAATGAGCTTGAGGTTCTCGACGAACTGCGAGAACACGAGGACCTTCCGCCCCTCGGCCAGCAGGGGCTCGAGCAGGTCGAACAACGCCTCGAACTTGCCCGAACCGAGATCGCGCCGCCCGCCCGCGAGGGCGGGATGGCAGCAGATCTGCCGCAGGCGCGTGAGCATCGCGACGAACACGAAACGCTGTCGCGTGATCCCGCCGTCGCCGGCCTCGAGCGAGCGCAGCAGGCCGCGGCCGCGGACGAGCTCGGCCGCATAGAGCTTGCGCTGCCCCGCCGTGAGCCGGCAGTCGAGCCGCTCCTCGATCCGCGGCGGCAGCTCGCGCGCGACCTGCTCCTTCATGCGCCGCAGGAGCACCGGTCGCAGCCTCGCCGCGAGCAGGCGCCGCACGTGCGGCGGCGCGTCCGGACGGTCGAAGCGCTGGACGAACCGCGCGCGCGGGCCGAGCCAGCCCGGGTTCACGATCCCGAGGATGCTCCACAGGTCCAGCGCCCGGTTCTCGAGCGGCGTGCCCGTGAGCGCGAGCCGGCGGCGAGCGCGCAGCTCGCGCGCCGCACGCGAGACGGCGGCGTCCGGGTTCTTCACGTTCTGGGCCTCGTCGATCACGAGCGCGTCCAGCTCGACCTGCTTCCAGCGCTCGATGTCGCGGCGGAGCAGCGCGAAGTTCGTCACGATCACGTCGTGGGCGCCGAGCTCGGCCATGCGCTCGCGCCGCTCGCGCCCGCTGCCGAGCACGAGCACGCGCAGGCGCGGCGTGAATCGCGCGGCCTCGCGCTCCCAGTTGTGCATGACCGAGGCCGGGCACACGACAAGCGCCGGCGGGGAGCCCGGGTCGCGCTCGCGCAGGAGCGCGAGCCAGGCGAGGGCCTGCACCGTCTTGCCGAGGCCCATGTCGTCGGCGAGGACCGCGCCGAGCCCGAGGTCGCCGGTCCAGACGAGGAAGTCGAGCCCCTCGTGCTGGTAGGGCCGCAGCTCGCCGCGGAAGCCGTCCGGCACCGGCACGCGGGGCAGCCCGCCGAACGTGGCGATCGCCTCCCGCACGCGCGCGACGGTTTCGAGCGTCTCGACCCCGGCGCCGCCGGCCGCGAGCGCGTCCAGGCTCTCCATCCGGGCCTGGGCGAGCTGCCAGGCCGTGAGGCGCTGCGCCTCCTCCCCGGGCTCGAGCCCGAGGTCGGCGAGCGCGGCGGCGATCGCGTCCTGCGCCTCGGCCTCCTCGCGCCGCGCCCAGCCGCCTGCGAGGCGGACGAACGGCCGCTTCGAGGCGCGCAGCGCGGCCAGGTCCGCGTCGGTGAGCGCGAGCCCCTCGCTCTCCCACTCCGCGCGCACCGTGAGCCAGTCGAGACCCGACGACAGCACGCTCATCCGCACGCGCACCGCGCGGGCGCCCGCGAAAAGCCGGCGCACCTCGTCGTTGCCGAACCACCCGACGTCGCGCGGGCGCTCGCGCCAGGCGGCGGTCAGCGCCTCGACATTCGAGTCGTCGAGCCGCAGCCACCAGCCGCTCGCCGCGTCCGGCTCGGGATTCGCGCGGCTGCGGCCGCGCCCGGCACCACGCTTCTCGAGCGCGCGCTCGAGCCACGCGAGCGCGCCGGCCACGCGCGCCGGCGCGGGCACCTCTCGCCAGGGCTCGACGTCGAGCGCCGTGACGGGCGGCGGCGAGGCGACCGCCGCCTGCGGCTCGGGCGCCGGCGGCTCCGGCGCGTCCTCCGCCCCCGCGTCCCCCTCGCCGGGGGGGAGCTCGTCGACCGTGCCGGCCGCAGTCGCGGAGGTCGCACGCACCCAGCCGCCCTCGGGCGCGTACTCGAACAGCTCGCGGTCCCCGGCGGGCTCGCCGGGCGCCCAGGGCTCGTCGCCCGTCACCGCGAAGAGGCGCAGCTGCAGCCAGTCGCTCGCCCGCAGGTCGAGCGAGACGACCGGGCGCGCATCGAAGGTGCGCGTGAGCGACGCCAGCGCCGCCGCGACGGCCGGGAAGCGGGCCGAGAGCCGGTCGAGCAACGGCCCGTCTTCGCGCTTGAGCGGCAGGCCCTGCATCTCCGAGAGCGTGCGCACGATGTCGGCGGGCGGCTCCTCGGTGATGCGGTGGAACGCGCCCTCGACCAGCGCGATGGACGGGTGGGCGGCGAGCCCCGATCGCTCGGCGGGCCAGACGATCGCGGCGCCGAGCGGCCGCGAGGTGCCGTCCGGCCCGACGAGGGCGAGCGAGAGCCGCAGGTCACCGCCCTCGATCCGCGCCTCGAGCGTGAGCCGCAGGTCGTCGCCCTCGAGGTCGGCCTTCGCACCCGGCTTCACGCCCGCGCGGGCCGCGAGGCGGACGGGCAGCTTCGGCGCCCACGTCACGAACGGCGAACCCGCGGCGCGGTCGAGCAGCAGGTTCAGCTGCTCGTTGGACATCGGCTCCGGCCGCCGGGGGTCGAGGAAGAGGTCCGCCAGCTCGGGCTCGTGCAACAGCCGGAGCAACCGGGCCTGCGGGGGCGAGAGCAGCCGCGGATTCTGCCGGAGCTGCGAGAGGAGCTGCGAGAGCTGCGAGCCGTTGCGCAGCTCGTCGTTCAGCCGGTGGCTCGTCAGCCGCGCCTCGATCGTGACGCCCGGGCCCGTCACCGCGTCGAGCAGCCCGAGCACGACGCGCAGGTGCTGGGCCGGTCGCTGATAGGCGCCCGCCCAGTGCGTGAGTCGCTCGACGACCTCTTTGCGCTCGCGCTCGAGGCCCTCCTCGCGCAGCTCGCGCCGCTCGAGGTAGGGGGTGAGCGCCTTCGGGACGTGTCCCGGCCGCGCACGCTCGATCGCGTGCGCGAGCCGCCAGCAGCGGACGTCGGGATCGTCCTCGTGCGCGATGGCGCCGAGGTCCAGCGCGGCGAGCTGCTCGCGCTTGAAGCCCGCGCGCCGCAGCAGCGCCTGCGCCGCCTCGAGCCGCAGCCACGAGCTCCCCGCCTCGCGCAACGCGGTGATCTGCGGCGACGGGCCGCCCTCGCGCGCCCGCACGAGCGAGGCCGGCACCGACGGCTCGCGGCCCGCGAGCTCGCGCCTCAGCGCCGAGGGCAGCAGTTCGCGCGCGCCCGCGGGCGCGGCGCCGCGCGCCACGGCGGCCGCGAGCACGGCGAGGCCGGCGGCGTAGGCGTGCTTGCACACCGGTCCCGCCGGGCACGAGCAGAGGGGCTCGGCCGAGGCCTCGCCGAGGGTCCAGCGCACCGCGTAGGTCCGCGTGTCGCGCACGCTCGTCACGACCGCGGGCCCGTCGAGGCGGACGGCCTTCACGCGCCCGGCGAGCAGGTAGTCCTCTCCGCGTCCGCGCACGTAGGTCGGGAACGCGCGAAGCACGTGCGCGAGATGGGCGAGGTCGTCGTCGGCGAGCTGAGGCGCGACGTGGTACGGCAGTTCGATCACGAGTCCTTCCGGCGGGGCGGTTCGGCGCGGCGCGGAATCGGCCAGCTTAGGGGCGACCCGCCGGGGCCACAAGCCGGGCGGCCGGGCGCGACCCGGGCGGGGCCACCGGGAGGCCGCGAATCGAGGCTTTGCGCGGGGGCGCGCCGACGGTAGCCTGCGACTTTGCCCCACGATCGAACCCGACCCCACGCGGAGGCCTTTGCCCGTGGCCAGCGACCTCTATCCCGTCAAGCCGCAGATCCAGCAGAACGCGCACGTCAAGACGAAGTCGCAGTTCGACTATCTCTACCGCCGCTCGCTCGAGGACCCCGAGGCGTTCTGGGCGGATCAGGCGAAGGCGATCGACTGGTTCCACCCGTGGGTCACGGTGTTCGACGCCGACTACGAGGAGATCGACTTCACCTGGTACTCGGGCGGCCGCCTCAATGCGTGTTTCAACTGCGTGGACCGCCACCTCGAGACCCGCGGCGAGCAGACCGCGATCATCTGGGCTGCGGACGAGGCGGGCGTTTACCGCCACATCTCCTACCGCGAGCTCAAGCACAACGTCTGCCGTCTCGCGAACGTGCTGCTCGCACACGGCGTGCGCAAGGGCGACCGCGTGTGCATCTACATGCCGATGATCCCCGAGACCGCGTACGCGATGCTCGCATGCGCCCGCATCGGCGCAGTGCACTCGGTCGTCTTCGGCGGGTTCTCGTCCGAGGCGCTGCGCGACCGGATCGTGGACGCGCGCTGCAAGGTGCTCATCACCGCGAACGAGGCCCTGCGCGGCGGGCGGAAGATCCCGCTCAAGGCGATCGCCGACCGCGCGATCGAGGGCATGAGCATGGTGACGAGCGTGCTCGTGGCGCGGCGCACCGAGCACGAGGTGCCCATGCAGAACGGGCGCGACTTCTGGCTCGACGAGGAGATGAAGCGACAGCGCTCGACCTGCACCGTCGAGTGGATGGGCGCCGAGGACCCGCTGTTCATTCTCTACACGTCCGGCTCGACCGGGCAGCCCAAGGGCCTGCTGCACACGACCGGCGGCTACCTCGTGTACGCGGCGCTCACGCACAAGCTCGTGTTCGACTACCACGACGGCGACGTCTACTGCTGCGCTGCCGATGTCGGCTGGATCACCGGCCACTCGTACATCGTGTACGGGCCGCTCGCGAACGGCGCGACGTCGGTGATGTTCGAGTCCACCCCCGTGTACCCGGACGCCGGGCGCTACTGGCGCATGGTGGACGACCTCGGGATCAACATCTTCTACACCGCGCCGACGGCGCTGCGCGCGATCGCGCAGGCCGGCGACGAGCCGGTGAAGCGCTACTCGCGCAAGTCGCTGCGCATCCTCGGCTCGGTCGGCGAGCCCATCAATCCCGAGATCTGGCGCTGGTACCACGACGTCGTGGGCGACGCCCGCTGCGCGGTCGTGGACACGTGGTGGCAGACCGAGACGGGCGGCATCCTCATCACGCCGCTGCCCGGGGTCACCGACACCAAGCCCGGCAGCGCGACGTTCCCGTTCTTCGGGATCCGGCCCGTGATCCTCAACCCCGAGAACGGCCAGCTGCTCGAGGGCAACGGCGTCTCGGGCGCGCTGTGCCTCGCGACACCGTGGCCCGGCCAGGCGCGCACCGTGTGGGGCGATCACCAGCGCTTCAAGGACACCTACTTCACGCAGTACCGCGGCTACTACTTCACCGGCGACGGCTGCACGCGCGACGAGGACGGCTACTACTGGATCACCGGCCGCATCGACGACGTGCTCAACGTCTCGGGCCACCGCCTCGGCACCGCCGAGGTCGAGAGCGCGCTCGTCGCGCACGACGCCGTGGCCGAGGCGGCGGTCGTCGGCTTCCCGCACGCCATCAAGGGCACCGGCATCTACGCCTACGTGATCGTGTCCTCGGAGTTCGCGGGATCGAAGGCCAGCGAGCTCGAAGGTGCGCTCAAGGAGCAGGTGCGCCACGCGATCGGCGGCTTCGCGGTGCCGGACATCATCCACATCGCGCCCGGCCTGCCGAAGACCCGCAGCGGGAAGATCATGCGCCGCATCCTGCGCAAGGTGGCGGGAAGCGAGTACACCGGCCTGGGGGACGTCTCGACCCTCGCGGATCCCGACGTGGTCGAGAAGCTGATCCAGCAGCACAAGGAGAAGGGGCTGTAGCGGGAAGGCGAAGCGGGCCCTCACGTCGTCCTTCTCGACTCGCGCGCGCTGCCGCCCGGACTCCAATTCGTCCGACTTCGAGTGCCGGGGCCCAGCCTCGTCCGCCGGCCGGTGGTCGTTCGCCAGCAGCACCGACCACGCCGAAGGCACCGGGGCATGCCCGCGCGCCGCGGTGGTGAGCGATCACGTGGAGCGCTCCCCGATCTCCTGCGCTCCGCTCGTGGGCTCGCGATCTGGTAAGAGCCTCCAGACGAGCACCAGGAGGGGCATGGCAATCGCCCAGCCGATCGCGGTGGCGAGGACGTCCTTCCAGTCAAACGTGCCCCGGGGCAGGTACGGTTGGAGGAACTCGTACAGCACGTACCCCAGAGCGACCACGCCCGACCAGACGAACGATCGCCTGCGGGTCTGACCTGCGACGATCAGGACCGCGAAGATCTGCACGACGATTCCGCCGAGGTTGCCGACGCTGTCCGCCAGCCCGTAGTCCCGGATCTCGTGAGCGTAGGCCCACGGCCGGTAGACGAACCGCCCGAACTCGGTGAGCAGGAATGCGAGTCCGCCCAGGAGGAGGAAGGCGAGGCGGCGCCGTGCCAGGGGGCTCATGACCGGGGCACCCGCCGCCGCTCCTCGGTCCGCGCGATGGCCTCCACGCCCCGAACGACCGGGCGCGGCGTTCCGACGACAGGGGGCTCGGTCGACCTCATGAGTGGCACGAACGTGAATCGCGCGATCCGCGCCGGATCGTGTGCGCGCCGCGCTCCGCCATGATCGCGGCGTGGCCCGCGAGGCCCTCGCGGCGGATCTGGTCCACGCACGCGGCGCGGTCGGAACGGAAGAGGATCCCGAAGAGCTTCGACATCGCGTTGTCGAACTTGCGGCACTTCCGGGGGTCGTCGAAGTCCGTGCATTCCGCGCAGGTCGCGATGCCGCGCTCGAGGCAGCAGGCCCGCACCGTGCACCACGTCGCACGCGCATTCGCGTGGCAGCCGGGGCACTTGCTCCCGAGATAGGCCTTGCACGCCCCGCAGTAGAGGCCGCAGCGCGCGACCAGCGCGACGTCGGGGGTGACGATGGGCATCGGGACGGCTCCTCCTCCCGTTCCGGGCGGACAGCCGGTGAGGTTCGCGCCGCACGTGCGCGCCCGCCAGACGCCGCACTCCGGCGGGAGGCCGGGCGGAGGCTCGCCCCGGCGGGCCGGTGCGACCTCCGGGCACGACCGCCCGCCGCGGGCGTCAGCTTCCGGCGCCGTCCCGGCGCAGCACGACGTGCGTCGCCTTCTCCGTGGCCACGAACCGGACGCACGCGAACCCCGAGGTCCGAAGGTCCACGCCCTCGAACAGCCGCTCGCCCGAGCCGAGCAGGATCGGCGCAATCGCGAGGTGCAGCTCGTCGACCAGGCCTTCGCGGAGGTACTGCCGGATCGTCGCGGGCCCGCCGCCGATGCGCACGTCCTTGCCGCCGGCAGCCTCGCGCGCGCGGTCGAGCGCCTCGCGGATGCCGCCGGTGACGAAGTGGAAGGTCGTCCCGCCCTTCATGCTCAGCGTCGGGCGGGCGTGGTGCGTCAGGACGAACACCGGGACGTGGTAGGGCGGGTCGTCGCCCCACCAGCCCTTCCAGCTCTCGTCGGGCCACGGGCCGCGTACGGGACCGAACATGTTCCGGCCGAGGATCCAGCCGCCCACGTTCTCGAAGCCCCGCGCGGCGAACTCGTCGTCGAGTCCCGTCGTGCCCTCGTTCGAGCCGGAGTGCATGCGCTGGAACGTGCGCGTGGGGAAGAACCACTGGTGCAGCTCCGTGCCGCCCACGCCGAGCGGGTTCTGCAGGTCCTGGCTCGGACCCGCCCCGTAGCCGTCGAGGGAAATGGAGAAGCTCGCCACGCGGACGCGGCTCATTCGGACACCTCCTTCGGGACGGGCCGCCAGAGGTGGACCTTGCCCCGGTAGCCGCCGGACGCGCGCACGGCCATCGGCTCCGTGCCGAACTCGACGAAGCCGTGCGCGCGGTAGAGCCGGATCGCGGGCTCGTTGCCCTCGGTGACGGTCAGCTTGAGCGTGCGGATTCCGCCGTGGGAGATGCAGCGTTCGATGGCCGCCCGGACGAGATCGTCCGCGACGCCGGTGCCCCGATGGGACGGCCGGACGTACATCCCCTTCAGGACGGCCGCGTGCAGCGTCTTCGGCCTCGACGAGAACTCCACCACCACCGCGCCCACCAGCCGGTCGCCCTCGAAAGCGCCGAACGCGAGGCTGCGTCCCTCGGGATCGGCGACGCGGCGCGCCCACCACTCGTCGCTCTGGCCGGCGCGTTCTTCCACCGTCGCCGTGAAGGCGTCCTCCGCCTCGGCGTAGGCCTCGAGCATGAGCGCGCGATACGCCGGAGCGTCCGAGGCCACGAGCGCGGCGATGCGGGCGCCGGCGTCGGGGCGGCCATCGCGCGGAACCCCCGGCATGCTCACCCCGGGATCTCCGACTCGACCAGCAGCGCGAGCAGCAGGAGCGACTCCTGCCAGCCGAGGTAGCAGGCCTCCAGCGGGATCGGCTCCGGGATGCCCTCCTGCACGATGTCCAGCTCGGTCCCGCACGAGACCTTCTTCAGCGTCACGGTCGTGCGCATCTCGCCGGGCAGGTTCGGGTCGTCGAACGTGTCGGTGTGCACGATGCGCTCGTTCGGGACCAGCTCGAGGTAGCTCCCGCCGAACGCGTGGCTCTGGCCGTTCGTGAGGTTCGTGAACGACATCCGGTACGAGCCGCCCACCTTCGCGTCCACGTGATGGACGCGGCCCGTGAAGCCGTGCGGGGGGATCCACTTGGCCATGGCTTCGGGGTCGAGGAACGCGCGGAAGACCCGATCAGGACTCGTGCGGATCACGCGGTGCAGCTTCACGGTGCCGGTCGGCATGTTCGATTCCCCTTCCGGTTCGGGAGCCGGCGTGCTTTCGTGGCCGGATTCGTTTGCGGTGCCGGGCAGGATAGACGGCCGCACCGACGTCCACCAGATCCGGGGACCGCCCGCGTCGTGTCGGGCGGCGGGAT
>Ga0315540_10000177_pt1 | contig 34768 bp, 39 predicted proteins | sample SalMarSW160110MG_FD_203677 | JGI IMG/M metagenome (GOLD analysis project Ga0315540, IMG submission 203677) | Salt marsh sediment microbial communities from the Plum Island Ecosystem LTER, Massachusetts, United States - Salt Marsh Sediment SW1601-10 ...
AGCCACCATTTTTTTGTCTATGTCATCCATGGCTTTTCTCTGTTTATTTTATAAACATAAAATATTAATAAAGTTTATCTCTTAAACTAATCAGGACCAAAAAACCTGTATGAGGTATGAACATTACAACTCAAAACGATCACAATAGGTACATTTCTTCATCAACACTCATCATTTGATCTTTCGAAGTAGCCAACTTCAGGAAAAGACCATTGCTTTGCTGACTTCTCAAACTAGCTAAATCAACTTCTAAACTCCAGAAAAAGTTTACTTAATAAACAGAATGTATTAATACTATTTAGTTATTAAACTTGCTATCCGTAAGTGGTCGACAAACATGAAAACATCCATCAAACAAAACACCACTGCCCCAAGTGAAGAAAAAATCAACACATTCTCAAAAGCAAACCAACACAATGATCCCAAAAAAGAACAATACACACAAGAAGAAAAAACAAAACAGCGCCTATCAAAAATAAAACATAAAATAGCAATAATAAGCGGCAAAGGCGGCGTAGGCAAAAGCACTGTAACAGCAAATCTCGCCATGGCATTCGCAACGCAGGGTCATAAAGTCGGAGTTCTAGACGCAGATATTCATGGACCCTGCATTCCAAAAATGCTCGGCCTAAAAGGCCAAACAATCCAAGGAAACCCCACTGGAGAATTCACACCAGTTACAGGTCGCTTAGGAATAAAGGTAGCATCAATGGATTTCTTACTCAAAAACGATGAAACGCCAGTGATTTGGCGGGGGCCATTAAAGATGCGACTCATCCAACAATTTATAGCAGATGTAGCTTGGGGAGACTTAGACTACCTCTTTATCGATTTGCCACCTGGAACAGGAGACGAACCGCTAAGCGTCATGCAGTTGATTCCCGACATGGATGGCGTAATCATCGTAACTATGCCGTCAGAAGTTTCAGAAGCAGTAGTCAAGAAATCCGTTACATTCTCCAAGCAAATAGGCATTCCAATAATCGGGATAATAGAAAACTTTAGCGGATACGTTTGTCCCGACTGCGGAAAAAAGGTCGATATTTTCCAGTCAGGAGGCGGCAAAAGAATAGCCAAAGATCTCTCAGTATCCTTTCTGGGAAGTATACCAATAGACCCCAAAATCTGCCTTGATTCTGACAGCGGAGTATCCTTCATAACCCAGAACCCCAAAATACCCTCAGCTAAATCCTTCAACGAAATAGTCGCCAAGATTACTCTGTTTCTTAAACAATACGGGAGGGTAGCAAATTGAAAGTATGCCTGAGCTCCACAGCAAACAATCTAGATGCACAATTAGATCCCCGATTTGGCAGATGCGCCTACCTGCTAATCGTAGATACCGAAACTCTTCAGTTTGAAGCCATCCCAAACTCAGCCGCAGGCCAAACCGGCGGCGCCGGAATCCAAGCAGCACAAACAATCACAAACAAAGGAGCAAAAATACTCATAACAGGGAATATCGGACCCAACGCTTTCAGAGCCTTATCAGCCGCAAATACTGAAATCATAACAGGCGCTTCTGGAACAATCAGGGAAGTTATCGAGAAATTCAAGAAAGGTGAATTAAGGAAAACTAACGCCCCAACGGTCGGAGACCATTTCGGTTCTCAGAGCAACCAAGAGCGGGGGATTTGGAGGATTTGATTCACAGCTTTAAGACTAATTTCGAACGGTTCGAGAGGAGGAGGTGAAGAAGAATTGACAGATAAACTTGTAATTCCTACAGAAAATCAAGAGGGTATAAACGCTCCATTGGCAGAACACTTTGGAAGAGCACCCTACTTCACCGTGGTTGAACTCGGCGATAAAGACGAGGTTACAAACGTTACATCAGTTGCTAACGTCAGCGAGCATGTTGGAGGAACAGGCTCTCCACATGACCACATCACCGCACTAAAACCTACAGCACTAATAGTTCATGGAATGGGCACAAGAGGAATAGTTGCTTTTCAGAGCGCAGGCATTGAAGTGCTAAAAGCCACCGCAAACACCGTTAAAGAAGTAGTCGATGCATACACCCAGGGCAAACTTGAAGAACTAACAGAATGCTGCCCCCATGCACATCACCACTAAAACATAAATCGATGGAGATACACATGACCGACAAAACATCAGAGGACAAACAACTAATCGAATCAAGCTACACTAACCGAGCCAATCGATTATATGAAAACGAAGTAAACGTAGGAGTAATAGATAATGCAGATGCAGGTGCAGTCTTTCTTGATATATCCGGTGATTTAGTGCGGCTATACATAAAAATTAACGCTGAAATTGTTGAAGACGCAAAATTTCTCTGCTATGGCCGTGAAGGCTCAATATCTGCAATGTCGGCCATGACTATTCTACTCAAAGGCAAAACTCTCAGTCAGGCCAAAGAGTTGACTGAACACGATATATTGAATGAAATCGAAGTTTTACCTAAAGATTGCGCTGAACTACCCATAAAAACTCTAAGGAAAGCCATAAAAGAATATGAAAAGTCAAAAAATCGGTAAACAACATACTCCACTATTTTCTTTACTCATCTATAGGTGATTATGAATGATTTTAGCAATTGCTAGTGGCAAAGGTGGCACAGGAAAAACATCCTTAGCCGTGAATATGGCACTTTCTATAGGGCGCTGTCAACTCTTAGACTGCGACGTAGAAGAACCGAATGCATACCTTTTTTTACAGCCAAAACAAAATCGCACACAACCAGTTTACACAACAATTCCCAAAATTGAACTAGAACTTTGTGATTATTGCGGAGAATGCGCCAAATTCTGCAAATACAACGCGCTCTTTGCCCTCAAAGACCAAATTCTTGTTTTCCCCGAACTCTGCCACAGCTGTGGGGGATGCATAATAGTTTGCCCCAAAAAAGCTATCACTGAAGAAAAACACAAGATTGGAACCCTAAACTTTGGCTCAACCGATAATTTGAACCTCGTGTACGGAGAACTAGAAGTAGGCAAACCGATGGCTGTGCCAATTATCAAGGCGGTTAAAAAACAAATAGATCCAAGCATGAACGTGATTCTTGATTCTCCACCAGGAACCTCCTGCCCGTTTGTTGAGACCGTGAGAGGCAGCGATTTTTGTATACTAGTAACAGAGCCCACACCTTTCGGTTTACATGACCTAAAGATAGCAATTGAAGTACTCAAAAAAATTGATGTTCCTTTCGGCGTCGTGGTCAACCGTGCAGGTATAGGCGACAGAAAGCTCTATCAGTACTGCAAAGACCAGAAAATCCATATTCTATTAGAGATTCCCTACCAAAGAAAAATCGCCGAACTTTACTCGAAAGGAATACCCTTCAGCATGGAAATGCCCGAGTGGAAAACAACGTTCCAAACTCTATTTACTAACATAAGAAGGAGAGTTGGCAAATGAGGCAGCTAACCATTCTAAGTGGCAAGGGCGGAACAGGCAAAACAACAATAACTGCTAACTTTGCTTTCTTAGCAAAAAACGCTGTAGTCGCAGACTGCGATGTGGATGCACCCGATTTGCATTTGTTGCTTCATCCACAGGTGTTGAAAGCACAAGAATTCAAAGGCGCAGAAGTAGCTCTTATCGATCAAACAAAATGCACAAAATGCGGTTTATGTCTGGAACGATGCCGCTTCGACGCCGTAACTAGCAATCTGGATATTGATAGTATTGCTTGCGAGGGTTGCGGCGTATGTGTTAGAACTTGCCCAGTGGACGCTATATCATTGGTTGAAAGGATTTCCGGCAATGCCTACATATCGAAAACAAAGTTTGGTTTTATGTCCCACGCATTGCTCAATCCTGGCGAATCCAACTCGGGAAAACTTGTAACGTTGGTTAGACAAAACGCCAAGTTGATAGCTGAAAAAGAACACGCAGACCTCGTCATAATTGATGGCTCTCCTGGAATTGGCTGCCCTGTCATTGCTTCAATTACTGGAGTGGATGCTGGGTTAATAATTACTGAACCAACACTGTCAGGTCTTCACGATCTTAAGCGTGTTCTGCAATTGCTCAAACATTTTAACGTAACACCCTACGTTTGCATCAACATGTACGATATAAACCTCGATAACGCTAAAACCATCGAGAATTTTTGCAAAGAGAACAGCGTGGAAGTTGTTGGTACGATTTCTTACGACCCTAAAGTTACAGAATCAATGGTCAACGGAAAAACAATTTTTGAATACTCACCAATAAGTAACACCGCGCAGGAAATAGAGATCATCTGGAACACGATAATCTCACGCATTAAGGGAATGCCTGCAAAAAACTGATATTTCATAGATGTATTAAGAAATAAAAAGACCTTAAGATTCATTTCTGCTCGATTTCTTCAATAACCAAAGCCTTCTCAGGGCATCTTTCCACCAAGCTCTTGACGTACTCCAAGTTATCGGAAAATACTCCCATAATTGGGCATTCTTCTGAAAGATGATTTGAACTTCGTTTTAACTCACATGCCAAGAGTTGCGCATGGAGGGGACAGCGACCGATCGATATTCCACAGTCAATGCATCTATCCCTGTTCACGATTACCCTATACTTAGCCATAAGGTTAACTCACCTTTTTTCTACTTAATATCTGATGAGCAGCAGCTATAAGTTACTTTGTTTCGTTCTTATCTTGAACTTTTTTGCTTGGATTAGATGTTACTATGTAGATTATTTTTCCTTCGCTGAGCGCTTGCGCAGTCTTTCTTCTTGCGCTTTGAACAAGCCTCCAGATAGTTCCCCTCGAAATATTCATTTTTTGTCCTGCCTCCTCCTGTGACAAACCCTCCAGATCCACCAGTCTAAAGGCTTCAACTTCCGCAAATTCAATGAAAACAGGTTCCTGATTCCTCAACGGATTAGGGTTAAAACTAGTTATCGATGGTATAGAACCTAATGTAACTGGTTTGGGAAATCTCCCTCTTCTACCACATCTGTGTCTCCCTCGCCACATACGATTTTACTCCTGCTTTTTGCTTAAAACGTTAGCAACTTGTCTTTTTCCTCGAGAATCCACTCCAAAGCTTGTCTTGATGCTTTTCTGGCAATCATCTCAAACTCGGTGAATGGTCCCTTGGTTAGTGTCTCTTCTTCAAGTTCTTTTAGGCGACTTCTGATTTCTTGCTCTGTTCTCATTTTCATTACATCCAATTTCCACGGATTACTCTCATCATTTTTATGTTCTGCAGAACTTTTATATATTTCTGTGCATTATCACATAATTGTAATTGTGTGCATAAACACGAAAATTAATTTCGGAGGTGAAACAAAAAAATGGGATACCGAAGAAGGGCATATTCTGGTCAATGGCCAGGTAATGGACCATACAGTAATCTACCACCATGGCAAAGACCCGGTCGTATGTACGGCGGCAGAGGATATGGAAGACGATGGGCTGTCGACCCACGAACATGTGCAATGTTTCCGGGGCGTCCAAGATGGTGGTGGGCAGACTCAACGTATGCCTATCAACCTCCAACTCTAACTCCACAAGAGGAAATAGTAGCGCTGGAAGAAAACAAAAAAGAACTAAACGAAGAGAAAGATAGCCTAGAACAAGAAATCAACGAAGTAGAAACACAGGTAAAAGAGCTGAAATCTAAACTTGAATCAGAGAAAAAGCAACCAGGAGAATAGTGATAAAATCAGATTCTGCTAGCCAAATAATTCCCAATTTTCTTGAATAAATATACATCCGAGAAAAAAGAAAAATGTTGTCAAAAATTCCAATAAAACTTGAAAAAATTGCAGAAGAAAACTTGGACAAACAAGTACTCAGAGCAGCAATAATCGCAGAGTTAGATGCAGTAAACCTCTATGAACAGATGGCTTCGCTAACTGGCAATTCATACATAAGAACTATTCTTTTGGATATAGCCAAGGAAGAAAAGACGCACGTTGGAGAATTCCAAGCTTTACTGCTAAAATATGACGAGCAACAGAAAGAAGAATTGACTAAAGGCAAAAAAGAAGTAGAAGAAATCCTTAACCCTTAGAATTGCAACAAAGCACCATAAAACCAATACTCCGTTCAAACCCCTTTTTCATAAAAATTTTGACTATAGAAACCTCTTTAAATTGATGCAGAGCTGCACGACAAAGAATTAAAATAAATATAGATAAATTCCATATACACTTACGGTGAACTATTATGCCAAAAGTAAAAGCGAAAGCAACATGGGTTGAAAATGTACGTTCTAAAGTTGATAATCAAAGAAACCATACTGTGGAATGCGACCTCTCCACCCCTGCCGGAGGAACAGACTGTGGTCCAACAGCGCTTGAACTAAGTCTAATGGCGCTTGCCGACTGCGGCGTCACAATCTTTGCTGACGTATGCAAAAAAAGCAACATCAAACTCAACATGGCGGAAGTAACGGTAGAAGCCGACAAATCTCCAGATTCACCTATCATAAGTGGTGTTACCATGAAGGTGAGCGTTTCCTCAACCGCTAGAAAAGAACTGCTAGATGCTGCTTGGCGAAGAACCGAAGCAAACTGTCCTGTTATTTCCATCTTCAAAGATCCAATCCCCGTAACGGTGGAGTTTGAAGGAAAAACAGAGTAAACATCAGGCTAAAAAGTATGAAAACTGCGCTGATAGTCTACTGGTCCAAAACTGGAAACACAGAAAAAGTAGCTCAAGCAATAAAAAAAGGCTTAGAAGAAGCAAACATCCAAGTAACCCTCAAGAAACCTGAAGAAGCCGAAACGCTAGACTACTTTGACTATGACTTAGTTTGCGTAGGCTGTCCATCTTATTCGTGGCATCCACCGGAACCGATGACAAAATTTCTGAAAAAAAAATTCGCTGAATACCGCCAAAATGGCAAAATTAAACCCTCGGCTCCAAAAGTCCAAGGCAAAAACGCAATAGTATTTGTGACATATTCTGGGCCTCACACAGGAATCGACGAAGCAACCCCAGTTGGAAAGGACATACGTCAATACTTTGAGCACATAGGCTTTCATGTCATCGACGAATGGTATATTCTGAGCGAATTTCACGGATCCATTGAACACAGCACACTTGGCAGATTAGGTGATGTCAGAGGAAAACCCACTGCTGAACAACTGCAAGTAGTAAAAGATGACTCCAAAAGGATAGCAAATATCCTTTAAATTTTTTATTTTTCAATTTTCCACTTTGAACTAGAGATTTCATTTAAGCTCTTTTTGCAATAAGGTAAGTGCTTCTTCATATGTTATCGGAACTTCATCGACCAAACCTAAGTTTTTCAACTTGGTGAAAAGTCTAGCAATAGATGGCAATTCAAGTCCCGCTGATTCAAGTAAAGCTACGTCCTGAAGAACCTCATGCATTTCGCCCCTGCCCAGCAACGACCCATGGCTAACAACAATTACGCGGTCAGCAAGTTCCGGCAGAGCCTCCACATCATGAGTGGAAATAACAATGGTCGTTCCCTCCGCGTTTAGCTCATTTAGCAGATCGATAAGCGCCCTTCTAGACAACAAGTCCAAATTTGCAGTGGGCTCATCAAGTATAAGCAACTCAGGTCTCAAAATCAACGCAGTAGCCAATGAGACTTTCTTCTTTTCTCCAAAGCTTAGCCTATGTGGAGGGCGATCTTTCAAATGACTTATACCAATGTCTTCAAGAATATGGTCACATCTTTCACTGATGACTTTTGCGGGTAAACCAAGGTTTTTAGGACCATATTCAACATCTTCTCTTACAGTAGGCGTAAAGAGTTGGTCATCGGGGTCTTGAAAGACTAATCCTATACGCGAGCGTAACTTAGGGAACTCTTTAGAAGTCGTTTGTTGACCGAATACCTTGATTTGGCCCTTAGTCGGGTTCAATAATCCTGCTATTAAAAGAATCAGAGTTGACTTGCCCGAACCGTTCGGACCTAAAATGGCAACTTTCTCGCCCTTTTTAATTTCAAGGGACACACCTTTTAAGGCGCTCACTCCAGCTGGGTAAGAAAACTTGACATCTTCCACTGAGACGATTGGTTCTGTCATTTATTATCCTTCTACAGCAGGGCAAGTAACGCAACGGGAAATATTAATGCTGACGCAAAGAGGCTATCTCGTAGGCGAATTGATGGAATTGGGGATTTTTCATTATTTTCTATATCAAATCCACGGGCTTTCATGGCTAAGTAAACTCTCTCCGATCGCTCATAGGTACGAATAAACAAAGTTGCTATCACAGACCCTAAGTCTTTGAGGGCTTGCATGTTTATTGTTCGTTTATGCACGTAGGTTCTGGCTTCTTTTCCAATCAATACACTCTGAGCTTCATGTATGGATACAAAGAAGTACCTGTATGTGAGGCCAAATAGCTGGACAATTACGTTTGGGACTCTAAGGGTGGATAGAAGCTCCAACATTTTGTCAAATCCCGTCGATAATATTAGCAATGTTAATGATGCAACACAGAACCAAACCCTGGTAGTAAAGACTAGAAACCGAATTACTCCCTCAGAAGTTATCGTTAATGTGGTTATGCTGATGTTGGCTGAGACGATGGGTGAGCCAGAAGTTAGAAAGAGTATTGGAATGGAAATTACGCCGGCAAAGACTGGAATGAGTGTTGTCCGAGAAAAGAAATGCCTGAGCGGAATTTTAGATGAAACCGCTAAAACAATTGGAATTACACAGAGTGCGGCTAAATATGATATGTTGAAAATGAACAAAGAAGTTGCAATCATCGCGACTATAGCTACTATTTTAGCTAAAGGATTTATTGACTGCAAGAGGCCTTTTCTACTGCTTAAATCTTCAATGTAGACTAATGATTCGGCGCCTTCCATTAGGTCTCTTAAGGATTGTGGAACTTTCATTTTATCCATCTCTTTTTCTTGTTCAAAACTTTAGCGACAATTAACCCTACTGCAAACAGCAGTAACGTTCCAACGACACCGATGACTAATCCACCCGTTGTACTGTCCATACCGGCAATCGAATAATCCGCGAATGGAGGCTCATAAATCGGCTGTTCTTCTGCACCGAGCTGTTCTGCTTTAACGTCCAGCGTCTCCATCGCATATGATAAAAAGAAAACTCCTATCAAAACAAAGATTATGGCTACGGTTAAACCCACTATGATTGTTTTCTGGCTTTTAGTTGCCATGTTTTATTTCTCCATTACCTGCTTCTTTTTTTGGAACATTCCAAGTTTGCCTAAAATGGGGCTTTTCTCTATTACGTCCGGACGCAGTTTGAGTAGTGTGCCAATGATGATTACTGTAACTATGCCTTCTGCGACACCGATTATTGAATGGTTTATTGCCATTGCGGGTATAGCTACACTTAATCCGTATTGGAAGACCGGTTGTGAAAACCCAAGTTCGATGCCTGCGGATACTGCTGCGAGCAAGTCGCCAACGAATGCAGATATGAAGATAGTTATGAAAATGCTTGTTAAAGTCTTTAATTTGAAGATTTTGTTTGTTGCCAAGAATATGATGCAGGGTACGAATATGCCGATTACACCCATGTTTAGGACGTTGGCGCCTAATGCTGTGATTCCGCCGTCTCCAAAGAGCAGAGCCTGCAAAACTAATATTATAGTCATAGATATTGTGCCTGCAAATGGCCCTAGTATTAGGCCTATGGTAGCTCCGCCTAAGAGGTGAGCGGTTGTTCCGAAGATGATGGGGTAATTCATCATCATCGCGGCAAAGAAAAGTGCTGTAAGAAGCCCCATTATGGGTACTTGTTGGTCTGTTAGTTTCGTTTTTTTAACTGAGATGCCCCAAAATATTATTGTTATGATGAAGGTGGGTATGATAACGTATAATGTTAGGTAACCGTCGGGTATGTGCATTTTTCTTCTCCCACCTTAAGTGTTACTAAAATCAAAAAGAGTGTTACCGAAATATAAGTGTTACCGTCAACAAAAAAAGTATTACCAAACAAAAACAAAAAACCACCCCTTCAAACAAACACTTACACTAAACCCTCCCCAACCAAAAACAGTCGCTCTAACAACCCATATAAAAACAACTCCGACCAACTAAAAAACCAATAACACACAAACCCACCCAAAGGAGAAAAAAAACACGAAAGGAATCCCATGGACAGAAGAGGAAGAAAACACACTAAGAGCACTCGTTAAAGCCAACACCCCCCTTGAAACAATAGCCATAAAACTAAACAAAAAACCCGCAACTATCTACGTAAAATGTCTCCGACTCGGAATAACAGAAACACCCCACTCCATCCCACTCAACGTTCCCTTACCTAAAGAACTTCCAAGCGTCGAAGAAACCCTACGAAAACTAGCTGCAGCCTTAGAAACTGCCTCCACTCCCGGACTTGACAAAATCGAAGTTCAAAGACTACAAGTCGTTGCAACCCTATCAAAAACATACAAAGAAGCTCTAGCCGATTACATCAACTACCGCCAAATTGAAAGCAGATTAAACCAAATGGAGGCAAAATATGACCAATTACTCAAAGAAACAAGCAAGGACAATGCGCCCAAGCCAGATAATCCCTAAATGGGAGCGCGTCCAGTTACACGAAAAAATACTCCAACAAAACAAACTAGAAACAACAAAAAAGCTAAGCCCTGACCCAATTGAATTCTGCAAAGCAATCTTAGAATTTAACCCTTTCAAATATCAAGAGGAATTCGTGCGACTCTTCCAAGAAAATCAATTCACAGCCGCAAGATGGTGCCGACAAAGCGGCAAAACCTTCATCATTTCCGCACTTCTGCTATGGCATGTAGTAAACCATCCTAACAGTTCAATTGGAATTGTCGGTCCTTCTTGGCGCCAAACTAAACGAATCATCCAACGCATCGCAACTCTAACACACAAACTCCCCAAAGACATCGTGCTGAAAACGCAAAGAATACAGATCCAACTAACAAACGGCAGCATTATCGAAGCTTTTCCCAACAACCCCGAAACAATCAGAGGACCAACATTGGACGTTGTTTACGCCGATGAATTCAACTTCGTAGCAAACGACCAAGAACTATACGACGCAATTCTCTACACACTAGGAACAACAAACGGAAAATTCGTCTGCAGCAGCACTCCATGGAATTCAGATAGCATGTTCTTCAAAATCTTCAACCACAAAGACTTCACAGACTACAAAACCTCCCATGTTCCTATTTCTACAGCCAGGGAACCAAACGGACCCCTAAAAAATGGCATAATCCAAAAAATAAAAACCCAAATGGGCGATGACCCCTCCCGTTGGCGACGCGAAATGGAAGCGGAATGGACCGAAGACGACGACATATGGCTAACACAAAGCCTAATAGCCTCATGCATCGGCACCGCCAAAAACACCCAACAAGAACTACATGAATTTAACCCAGAAAAAACCTACCAAGGCGAATTCTTCGCAGGACTAGACCTAGCTCAAACCAAAGACTACACTGCCCTTTGCGTAATTGAACAAGAAAAAGAAATCCTCTACCTACGGCATCTAAAAATCTTCAAACACCCCACCAAATACGCAACCGTCCTAGGCTACCTAAAAGCACTGCAAGACCGATGGGGAGGATTCCAAAAAATCCGAATAGACTTCACACGCGAAGGGCCAAGCATAATATCAGACATGGAAAACACCGGCATCGAAAACGTCGAAGGCGTCAACTTTAGCGTACCACGAAAAAGCGAAATGGCAAGCCTACTAAAACAACGAATGGCAAACAACCAATTCTTCTACCCCCTTCTAAACTGGGAACGACCCTACCGAGGAGAAATATGCACCGAACTCAACATAGAACGATACGAACTACGAAAAGACGGCTCAATCGGATACCACCACCCCCACGGAACCCACGATGACGTCTTCTGGAGCATCGCATTAGCAGTTTACGCAACCGCAGAGATGAAAGCCGAACCCTTCCTCGCAATCATCCCCCGATAAACCAAACTCACCCATTCAACAACTACAACCAAACAAACCAAAAAAACCAAAGCAAACAACAAACACAACCCCAAAAACAAACCCCCAAAACACACACACAAAAAAAACCCACAACAACCAAACTAGACAAACAGACACCACCGAAAGCCCAAACAAAAACCCAAACAAATTCTACTCAAAAAACCAACTTTCCACTTTGTTTAGACAAAGTTTTTATTCGCGTATGAAACTCTACACTTTCCGAATAGTTAAAGGATGATCAAAATGACCCTACAAAAAGGAGATTTCATACTAATCGATTACGTCGCCAAAGTTAAAGAAACAAACGAAGTTTTCGACACCACAAAAGAAGATGTCTCAAAAAAAGAGCACCTTCACAAAGAAGGCGAACTCTACGAACCAAAACTCGTCGTAATCGGCGAAGGCTGGGTCCTAAAAGCCCTAGACGACGACTTAACAACAATGGAAGTTAACAAACCCCAAACCGTTGAAATCCCAGCCGACAAAGGCTTCGGACAACGAGACCCAGAAAAAATAAAACGCGTCCCAATAAAACAACTCTACGCCAAAGAAATCAACCCAGTCGTAGGCGCACGCATAGAATACCAAGGCAAAAACGCAACCATACGATCCATCGGAGCAGGCAGAGTCCTCTTAGACTTCAACCCACCCCTAGCAGGCAGAACCCTAATCTACGACGTCACCATCACCAGCAAACTAAAAGACCCAGAAGCAAAAATCGGCGCACTCATCCACAGAAGAGTCCCCGTAGTTGATCTAGAAAAATTCAAACTAACCTTAAAAGACCAAAAACTAACAATCGACATGCCTGAAGACACATTCTACGTCGAAGGCATCCAAATTGCAAAACGCGGCATCTCCATGGACATCCAAAAATTCCTCCCAGACATGGCTGAAACAAAATTCGTTGAAACCTTCAAATACGAACCCAAACCAACACCCGCAGTTCCAGAACCAAAACCAGAAGAAACAAAACCAAAAGAAAAGAAAGCGGCAAAGAAAAAAACCGAACCGCCCAAAGCAGAAAAAAAATCTAAAGAAAAAGCCAACGCACCATAAACACAACAAACTACCCCTTTTCAAACCTTCTATTTTTAGACCTAACAAAAGTTAAATCCTTAAACACACATTAACTATATGTAACACCTTTTTGGAGGTTAAAAATTGGATCATACAATCATCCATTTTGAAATCCCAGCAAACAACGTAGAAAAACTCAAAAAATTCTACGAAGAACTCTTCGGTTGGACAATAACCCTAGCCCCCGGACCCATCGAATACTGGGTAATCCAAACAGTACCCACAGATGAGAAAGGCATGCTTCAACGGCCAGGAGTAAACGGCGGCATGTACAAAAAACAAGACCCCCAAAACAAACCCATTAACTACTTCTCAGTCGAATCCATAACCGACTTTCTAACAAAAATCGTAAAAATGGGCGGCAAAATCACACAACCAAAACAAGAAGTCCCCGAAGTCGGATGGATCGCAGCAGCCGAAGACCCAGACGGCAACCAATTCGCACTAATCCAACCCATAATGCCTAACAAATAACACCCGTTGCTTTCGCAATTCTTTCACAAGATTCACGATTAAGATTCATCTTTTGCAGAATGGTGTACCGCTCAGGCCTAATCGTAACAGCCATCTCAAACGCCCTTACCACATCCTGATCCTCAACACCCAACTCCTCAGCAGAAGTTGGCGCCCCGAGCTTCTTTAAAGTAGTTTTTATACGTTGCCAATTACTTCGATATAGATAAGAACAAAGTATAGTTCCAACACCACATTGCTCCCCATGCATAGCATGATTATGATTGATTATATCCAAAGCGTGACTAAACAAATGCTCCGAACCACTACACGGACGACTGCTACCCGCAATACTCATGGCAACCCCACAACTAATTAAAGCCTCCAAAAGCACCCGCAAACCCTCCTCCTGCCGACACACAATTAACTCTGCATTTTCAGTCACAAGCTTCGCACTCATCAAAGCAAGACTTGCCGCATACCCACCGTAATACTCACCGTTTTCATAATGAGCCAACTTCCAATCCTTAACCGCCGTAAACTTAGAAATAATGTCTCCACAACCAGAAACAACAAACCTCCAAGGCGCCTTAGCAATAACCTCCGTGTCAGCAACTATCGCCAAAGGAGACTGAGACATAACCGAAAAAGGCTTATCAGCGCCTTTAACTGACGCTAACGGACTAGCAATGCCATCATGACTAACAGACGTAGGCACACTGATAAAAGGAATATTTTGACTGCCCGAACTAACCTTAGCCGAATCAATAATCGTTCCCCCACCAACAGCAAAAAGCACATCAGGCTTAAGCACCTCAATTTGATCTTCAAGATCCGCCAAATCATTAACAACCATAGACTTAACGGTCAAAAAATCAACCGTTAAACCCGACTCTTCAAGCAACCCAGAAACCCTCCTCCCCGCAAGCTCAAAACAATTAGCATCAGACAAAACCAAAGCTTTCCCCGAAAGACGCAACCGCTCAACAACTTCGGGAATTCGACCCAAAGTGCCTTTGCCAACAATTACCTCTCGGGGCAACTGCATGTAATGATATTTCAAGCTCATCTTACCACAGTTCGCACAGAATAGTTTAACCTGACTGCTTTAAAAGTTTGGGAAACAACCTCCTAAAACCCAAAAAACAAACCATCCACCAAACCAAAAAATATTACCTGCCTCCAAAAGTCAACCAAACCAAATAACTAGAAAAACAACCTGAGCAGTAACTTTTATTTGGATAGAGTTTCATGTGTTGGTGTAATCTGGAATTTGGGTGCCTCGATAGCTCAGCCCAGTAGAGCGGCTGCCTTGTAAGCAGCAGGCCGCGGGAGCAAGGCCCGCTCGAGGCTCCAACTCTACCAACTTCTAAACGCTACCGCAAAAACTTACAAACCAACTAGCTTCACCCGGGAAAACAACATACTTGAAAAATGGAAACCAAACAACCTGTTTAGGTATATCCTTCACTGCCATATCTTGGTCAAGATAATCAAAACGTGCCTCAGGACCACCCAACTTCTCAACCACTTTGTCAACCACATAATCATCAGTGATCCAAGGAGACCACGCTAAAATAGCAGTAATAATAGCGGCAACAGCGATTAACTTAATTATACTTCTCATGTACCACTATTTTATTCGAACCTTGCCTTTTGCATTTTCTCAAGGCAAAAGAATAAACTAAGATTCGGATTCTTCCTTAGGCTTAGATGCAAGCTTTGCCTTAATCGCTTTAGTGTCTGTGAGCGTGAGTTTGTATTTTCGGGCTTGGGTTGACACAACTTCATTCTCGAAAAGCTTTCGAAGAGAACGAAAAACCTTTTTTGATGGCTCGCCAGTTTTGTCAATAAGTTCTTGAAGGGTCAATTCTTTGCCTTCGGTTTGGAGGGTTGATACCACTTTCTCATCCACTTTGTTTAATTTTGCCATTGTTTGTGCCCCTTTAGATTATTTCTTCTTTGTATGGAGCGGTTTGACAATTTCAAGTTTGCGGTATTCAAACCAACATACTTAAAAAAATCACTAACTCAAAAGACCAATCATAAATAATAATCAACCAACCAACATGCCCATAAGCACACGATAACCACTTTCCCTGGCAACAACACTGCAATTCCCAAAAGTCTTCTCAAAGAATTCAGGCAAAACCTTAGCACCAATCTTAGAGCGAATAACCATCTGAAAACTACCCCCCATCTCCAACACACCCTTGACACCAGAAATAATCGCTTTAACAGTATCCATCCCTGCGCTAATAGGCGGATTTGACAAAACACAATTAAACTTTAAATCACCAACGGGCTCATAAAAAGAACCAAAATGCACTTCAACATTGCGCAAAACTCGGTTAAGCTCAACGTTACGCCTCGCCAAACGCACAGCACGCATATTCACATCTGACATAACCACACGCAAACTAGGATTTAACGCCGCAGCAACAATCCCAACGACACCGTATCCACAACCAACATCAAAAACACAGCCCCCAGAAGGCAAAACCATAGCCTCAACCAAAACCCTGGTGCCCAAATCTACCTGCCGTTTCGAAAAAACACTCGACGAAGTTAAAAACTCAAAGTCTCGCCCCCTCAAACGAGTGTGAACCAGACCAAACCGGTCCTCACTTTCAGGCATCCCAGAAAAATAGTGCTCAACACGCTTATTGCGTCTTTTGCTCATTTGAGCCGCCACTCTTCCAAACCCTAGGATAAGTACTTCGAGGCATTAACACACGAACCAAACCAGCAACCGCACCATGCTTCAAATCTAAAATCTCCTTTGACGAAACCAACGCTTTACCAAGTGCAATAGCTTCACCTTTCAACGTAAAAAGACCAACAGTTGAATCTTTAACGATCCCACTGTCAACCTGCAACACGCCTGGTGCTGTCAAGCTTGCTCCATGACAGAGAGCATCTACCGCAGAGTCCCGAACAACAATTTTAGGCAACATAGCCATCGCCGACTCCATAGGCTCAATGAACTTGCACAAGTAAGATTGATCCTTTGTCGACTGGTACTCACCAAACCAGTAAGCAACATCATGTAACGTCACACTCTTAACGCTGCTCTCCACAAACGGCCCAGCGCGAGAACGACGCAACTCCTGCATATGACCACCCACACCTAAAATCTCGCCAATATCAAAACAAAGCTTACGAATGTAGGTGCCACCCTCACATCCAACTTTAAAAAGTAAATTTCGACCATCATGCTCTAAGTAATCAATATAATAAATACGTCTAGTCCTAATCTGCCGTTTCACACTCGAACGCAAGGGTGGACGCTGAAAAACCTCATCCTCAAACTCACCCAACACCTGCTTAATCTTTGCCTCCTCAGCATCCCCATGTAACTTAAGCACACAAACATACTCCTTGCCACTGTGAAGCAATGCCTGAACCATCTTAGTGGAATCCTCCAAAGTAACAGGCAAAACACCGGTAACTTTAGGATCCAAAGTACCCCCATGCCCAATACCTTCTAACTTCATAATCCGCTTAACCCAAGCCGCAACCTCATGACTCGTTGGTCCAGAAGGCTTGTCCAAATTAATCGTCCCAAATCGGATCAACTCCTTCGCGACACGATCAGAAGGTCTGCACCCGTACTTAGGATCAGTGTAGTCTTCAGCTTTGATCAACAACTCCCTCTTAGTTTCCCAAGGTGGCAAGGTGCGTGTCAAAAGTCTAATCTCCAGATGAAATAAGAAAAAGATGTTTAAGTAATTAAACCTTAAAACGGGTTTTACTCTTTCATGAGGTCAAGTTTGCCTTGCCCTTCTAGGGCTTGGGCAACCTCATCGTCGTTGGCTCCACGTTTAATCTCAACTTTCTCTTCTAATGGCATGAGGTGGTTGATGTTCACTCTGCGACGTTTTACACCTGTTAATTTTTTTGGTCCCGTAATTAAGACAAAACTCTTGTCCATAACGTCGATGATGACACATTTGTGACAGCATTCTCGACCAGCTTGTTTAACGCATAACCGTCCAATTTCAATAGCGGGCATAATTTAAGTCTCCTAAAAACCAATAACTGTAAACGGTAAATATAAGCATAACAGAAAAACCCCAACCACCACGCCACAAAAAAACTTTGTAGCTAAACGCCACACAAGTAAACACAACCAAACATCTTTTCACTTTTCTCCACGATTCATTTACAACAAAAAACTACACCATTGTTCCAATTATGTCAACAGTCTTATATTATACACAAACCCTTCTTTATACTCCCCAACATTTGAACCTTAACATCAAAAATCATATTGTAGGAGCAAAATTTGTGGGGGAAGCAACAGCTGACGCATCAAATCCATGTCAATCAACACAAGAAAACCTCAACGTAAGACTTATATTCGCCGAGTCTGCTTCTTATGCAATCCCAGAAATGGGTTAGTAATAATAAAAAATAGATGCAACTCCACACCATAACACGATGAGGAGTGAAGCGGTGAATGGGCGCACTGGCGCTTAAAATGACACCATGCACAGGATCAACATATACAACGACGCCAATACACTACAAAATTTGAAACATGTGTTTCACCAAACGCCAAACAGACACTACCATTGGCCCGAAACATGCCACGCTATTTGGAGGATGGCTCGGCTTGAGAGCCGAAGAAGGGCGCGGCAAGCCGCGATACCGCCTCGGGTAAGCGCAAGCAGCCTTAGAACCGAGGATACCCGAATGAGACTTCTCATCAACCGCAAGGTTGTTGCTCCTTTACGGAGCGGGAACCCCCCGAACGGAAGCATCTTAGTAGGGGGAGGAAAAGAAACCAATCACGGGATTCCCTTAGTAGCAGCGAGCGAACTGGGAATAGTCCAAACCGAATCCCGCACAGAAATGTGTGGGAGATGTAGGGTTAAGGGCCCGGCTTCCTCTTCATTGGCAAAGTTGAAATGGCCTGAAATGGCCCGCCACAGAGGGTGAAAGCCCCGTAAACGTAAGCCAAAAAGAGTTGAGCTGGAGTCCCAGACTACCGTACCATGGTTTTGGTGCGGAAAGTTGGGAGTCACCAACTTCCAAGACTAAATACAACTCAAGACCGATAGCGCACTAGTACGGTGACGGAAAACTGAAAAGTACCCCGGAATGGGGGTGAAAAGTGCCTGAAACCAAATAGTTACAGACGTGCGAGGCCCAGAAGAAACGAAACCTTCCGAAGGAAACCGCTGTGAAGCGGCATTACGAGGAAGGCGGATCAGGGTTTCGCGTTCCGTCTAGAAACACGGGCCGGGGAGTTTATAGCTATGGCAAGCCTAAAAGCAAACAACTTGTAAGCAAAGGGAAACCAACAAGCACGCAACTCCGCAAGGAGCCAGGTGCAAGGTCTGAAAAGGCCTGAAGTCATAACTATACATACTAGAAACCAGACGATCTAGCCCTGGGCAGGGCGAAGCTAGGCGAAAGCCTAGTGGAGGCTCGAAAGGGTTCTGACGTGCAATTCGTTCCCCAGACCTGGGGCTAGGGGCTAAAGACCAATCTAGTCTGGTGATAGCTAGTTCCTTCCGAAGTGGGCCTGAGCCCAGTCCTGAGCGAGGCAGCTAGTGGGGTAGAGCACTGATTGGAAAACAAGGATTCGAAAGAGTCCACTTTCCTTTCAAACTACGAATCCACTCGCACCGTAGACCTCGGGAAACGGGTTACAGGGGGTAAGCTCCTGGACCGAGAGGGGGACAACCCAGACTGAGGTTAAAGTCCCCAAGTGCTGGCTAAATGTCAAACCAAAGGGCGTCGTCAGCCTCAGACAGCGGGGAGGTAGGCTTAGAAGCAGCCATCCTTCAAAGATAGCGTAACAGCTCACCCGCCGAGGCTGACGGCCCCGAAAATTGACGGGGCTAAGCCAGCCACTGATACCTCAGAACGCAGCTTAAGCTGCGCTGGTAGGAAGGCGTCCTAGTTGGACAGAAGCTGGGCTGTGAGGTCCAGTGGACCGATTAGGATTGCGAATCCCGGTGGTAGTAACAGCAAAGAAAAGTGAGAATCTTTTCCGCCGAAGGGGCCAGGGTTCCCCGGCAACGATCGTCAGCCGGGGGTAAGTCGATCCTAAGGCATAACTTAACCGATTATGCCGAAAAAGGGAATCCGGCTAAAATTCCGGAACCATAGAGGTACGCGCGGCAACGCAAGCTAAGTGTTGACGTTTCGGGGTAAGCTAAGCAAGGTCTTCGCCTTGTTTAACCGTATAAACCTGGGGAGTGCCGTAATGGCGAGAACCAGGCGAAATCGGGAATAGCCACCCGTTTTAGGGAGGTTTAGCCAATCTCTGGAGCCACTGAAAAACGCACTTAGAAGGATCCTCTGTGATCGTACCTAGAACCGACACAGGTGTCCCTAGGCGAGAAACCTAAGGCGTGTCGGGTATACACTAATGCGAGGGAACTCGGCAAATTAGCCCCGTACCTTTGGTATAAGGGGTGCCTGTTCTTTCAGCTTCGGCTGGGAGAGCAGGTCGCAGTGACAAAGGGGTCTCGACTGTTTAATAAAAACACAGGAAGCCGCAAGAGCGAAAGCTTGTGAACGGCTTCTGAATCCTGGCCAGTACAGGTACCTGAAACCTGGGTCCAACTGGGCTAAGGGCCTGCAAACGCCGGGAGTAACTCTGACTCTCTCAAGGTAGCCAAATGCCTTGTCGGGTAAGTTCCGACGTGCATGAATGGATCAACGAGGGCCCCACTGTCCCCGCGTAGTACCCGGTGAAACCACATAACGTGGACGAACAGTCCACGATCTCCCAGCGGGAAAAGAAGTCCCTGTGGAGTTTTACTGCAGCCTGCCGCTGGAATACGATTGCGGATGCAGAGTGTAGTCGGGAGCCGTCGATCTTGAGTTCTCTGGGACTCAGGGGAGGCAACAATGGAACACCGACTTTCTGTAACCGTGTTTCTCACCGACCCCTTGCGGGTCGGAACAACGGTAGGTGGGCAGTTCGGCTGGGGCGGCACGCCCTTGAAAAGATATCAAGGGCGCCCTAAGGTTGGCTCAGGAGGGACAGAAACCCTCCGTAGAGTGCAAGGGCAAAAGCCAGCCTGACTGTATCCTAAACAGTAAAGGATGCAGAGGAGAAATCCGGGCTTAGCGATCATCCATGTTCCCCCTTGGTGGGGGCTGGATGTGTCAGAAAAATTACCCTAGGGATAACAGGCTTGTCGCGGGCGAGAGTCCCCATCGACCCCGCGGCTTGGTACCTCGATGTCGGCTCTTCCTATCCTGGCCCTGCATAAGGGGCCAAGGGTGAGGCTGCTCGCCTATTAAAAGGGAACGTGAGCTGGGTTTAGACCGTCGTGAGACAGGTCGGACTTTATCTGCTGGGAGTGTTGGCTGCTTGAGGGGAAAGGGTCCCTAGTACGAGAGGAACGGGACGCTGTGGCCTCTAGTTAACCGGTTGTCTGATAAGGCAGTCGCCGGGCAGCCACGCCGTTGTGGATAAGAGCTGAAAGCATCTAAGCTCGAAGCCTCTCCCGAAAAGAGGCAGCCATTCCAGTTTCACTGGACGAAGGCTCCCATAAAAGATGGGTTTGATGGAGCCGGGGTGTAAGCTAGAAGACTTCGGTCGACTAGCTCAGCCTGCGGCCACCAATCGCCTGAGATGTCGAGTCAATGTAGTGTCTGAGCGATATTTGGCTGAGACGCATGTTTCGACGGTGTGAGCGTTTGCGGTATGTTGGTCTGTGCGTGGGTTACTTTCTTTGATGGGTTTATTTTGTTGTAAGTTTGCCGGTAACGTTTTTTAGACTATTTATGACTTGTTTCTGTGGGGAAAATGAAGAGTAAGCAGAATGTTGGAATCTGTAGTTTAGATTTTCCTGTTGCTAACGACTTTGTGGGTTTGGATCTTGTTGGGTCAGCTTTTGCTAAGGGATCTAAAAAAAGTAAAAAAAACTATAGTAGATAAAGCAATAGGACTATTTACAGGGAGGCTTTGAAGAAGGTTGCAGGGGATCTTGTTTTGCCTTTTTTGTTGTCTTCGCGTAAGGTGAGGCTTGTGGGTGTTAGGGTTTCTGGTTTGGTTTCTTTTGAGAAGCAGCAGACTTTGTTTTAGTTAGGTCTGGTTTTTTGTGGATATTAGTTTGTGTGTAGTAGATGCAACAGTTGAAGTTCAGAATCTTGTTGCAGCAGCATCAGCAGCATCTTCTCGGGGTTATGCGTTTATGTTTGGTAAATTGTTGGGTCTGGGATTGCAGCTTGTTGGAAGGCTTTTTTTCGGTTGATGCAGGATTCGCATTTTCCGCAGTGTTTGGCGTCGTCAAGGTAGCAGGACCATGTGAGTTCGAAGGGTACGCCTAGTTTTGCGCCTTCTTTGATTAGTTGGGTTTTGGTTAGGTTGCTAAAGGGAGCTTGGATGGTGATGTCTTCGCAGGTTCCTAGTTGCGCGGCTTTTTCGAAGGCTTCGTAGAATTCGCGTCGGCAGTCTGGGTAGAAGGGTTCGTCTGAGTTTTGGGCGCCGTAGAAGATTTTGGTTGCTTTAAGGGTGACTGCGTATGCTACTGCGGCGGAGAGGAAGATGGCGTTTCGGAAGGGAACAATTATTGGTGTGCTGAATTCTGGTGTTAGTGGGATGTCTGGGTTGACTAGGGATGTTGCTTGGTTGAAGATGTCTTTGAGGGCTGAGAGGTCGATTATTTTTGTTGATGTGTTAAGTGTGTGGGCGATTTTTTGGGCGGCTTCGGTTTCTTTGACGGCGATTTGTCCGTATTTGAAGGTTATGGGGTAAATTTGGTAGCCTTGCTGTTTTGCCCAGTAGGCAACTGTGGCGGAGTCTGGTCCGCCGCTGAGAACGATTACTGCTTTTTGTGTTTGTTTCATAGCTTTTCCTCATTTGGAAACCATTTTTGGAATATACCGGTTTTCTTTAGCACTTTAAAGATTGGCCATCCGATAAGGACGCTGGCTATTGTGTTTCCGATGGCTACATATAGCATGGTTGGAAGTAGGGGGGCGCCGAACACGTATGATAGCATCCAGCCTACCGTTATTGCTAGGACAGCTGAGTATGCTATGCATGTTCCGATTACAGTGTAGTCATTCTGAGTTTTCTTGTATACATAGTAGACTACAAATGACATGGCAAAAGATGGAATGGTGTTGAGCAAATCTAGGGGGCCCGCAGTTGAAAAAATGTTTGCGACGAACACACCAAGTGTGTGGCCGAGAACTCCTGCTATACCCAATAGGGGCACGGTGGCAATCATTGAGTCTGCGATTCGGACTTGGCCAGGTCCATAAGAGATTCCTCCAAAACCAACTACAAGTGCTGCGTAGAGTGCAGCGTAGATTGCAATTAAAGCTAGGCTTTTTGAACTTATTTTATTGGACATTTGTCTCTTTGCTCCCGGGATTTATTTTTTTGGCGGAACGGGCATGAGACACACTCACCCGCCAATTATCCATCCAAAACTTGTTGCTTGGATAAAAACTTTGTGAGCTGTAGGCGGTTTTTGTTTAGTCAAGAAAGTTTGACTAAGTTTAGTCAAAGAAATTTTACGAAAAAGCATTTTATTGATGGTGATTGATCAAGAGCACGGAGAGATGTGTGGCATGGCGTTAAACCATTATGTAATAAACCATAGACTCCTAATTCGCATGCAAAAACGCGGTTGCGTTTTCTGTGTTATTTGTCATCAGCCCATTGTTGAGGGGCAGCGTGTTGCTTCTCGAAAGGGTACCTCAATGCGGCATGAAGAGTGTTATCAGCGTTCGTTTGTTTAAGCACCCTTCTTTTTTGTCTTATCTTGGGTTGTTGGGGTAGTAGTGTTCCTTTGAATTTTCCTGAGAAAGTTAAATGACATTCTTGTGCAAAATGTATTCTATCATCATCGTCATCATTTATTTGTCCGATAATTAGTTTGTCTGCTAGAACAACAACGCCTGAAAATTCTTGTTGTTGTTTTTTCTAACCTTTCGATCCACGGAGGGGCAGCTTTTTGAGTTTAAGATCACAAAATTTTTTCTGGAGATTTTGCTCTTCTATTAGATAATATAGAAGGTTATATTTTGGCAGATTAGAAGAGCGAAAGGCGCCTGATGTTTGGCCTTCTGGTTATGTTTGGACTAGAAAAAGCTTCAGGTCAATAACTATTTTCTATCTGCATATTGGCGAAATATTAATTAGGTGCTCGGAAAGATTACATGATGCTACTTCCTATTGGATGGCATTCCGCAAACGGAGTTTTAGGAGTACAAAACTATGTCACAAAATACAATTGACCAACTAGTGTTAAAGGGAACAACAACGATGGGCGTTGTCTGCAAAGACGGCGTAATTTTAGCATCAGACACCCGGGTCACGATGGGGTATTATGTTGCGCATAAAGCAGGCAAAAAAGTTTACAAAATCGATGACCACATTGGTATGACCATTGCTGGAACAGTTGCCGATGCCCAACGTGTAGTTGACATCTTAACTGCCAATGCTCATCTCTACAAAATTAATCTGAATCGCCCTATACCCATCAGTTCGGCTGCGAGGTTAGTTGCAAACTTGCTTTTCTCTGCTCGATACATTCCTTTGGCAACGCAGGTTTTGGTCGGTGGAATAGACGAAACAGGTCCGCACGTTTACAATTTAGATCCGTACGGCAGTTTAACTGAGGAAAAATCTGTCTCTACCGGTTCTGGCTCCCCGATTGCTTACGGCATTCTTGAAGACAAGTATCATGAAGGTATGACTATTGGTGAGCTCTTACCCGTTATTGCAAGAGCAGTTAATGCTGCCATGAAGCGGGATGTTGCTTCTGGTAACAGCTACAACATCATCGTTATCGACAACAATGGCTACAAGGAATTATCGGACGAGGAGAAAAGTAGTCTCCTCAAAGCAGGAAGTTAACTGATGTGGCTCGAACACAAGATAAACGCAACGAAAAAATAGAAATTAGTCAAATTATTCTTCAAAAAGTTCCCCGTGAAGCAGAGGTTACTCGGATTGAATATGAGGGTCCTATGCTTGCGGTTTATACCAAACGTCCTGAGATTTTGGTTGATCATAGCAGTATCGTTGCAGAAATTGTGGGCGTAATTCGTAAACGCATTGTTATTCGGCCTGATCCTTCGGTGCGTATCCCTGAAGTGGAAGCTGAAAAGATCACTCGTGAACTGATTCCTCCTGAGGCTGAAATAACTGACATTAATTTTGATCCTAGCCTTGGAGAAATAATTATCGAGACTAAAAAGCCGGGTTTAGTTATCGGTAGAAATGGTGCGGTTTTGCAGGAAATCATAAAGAAAACCAAATGGCGTCCGCATGTCTTGCGGAGTCCACCGATTAAATCTAAGATTGTTACTCACATGCGTCATTATCTTCATTCAGAAAGCAAAGAGCGCGAACGCATTTTGCGTACTGTTGGAGAGCGCATTTTTCGACCCAAAATATTCGATGTTGGCGATATACGTTTAACTGTTTTGGGTGGTGCGCAGGAAGTTGGGCGTTCGTGTTTCTTAGTTAAGACGCGTGAGAGTAGTGTTTTGCTTGATTGCGGGATCAATCCTGGTTCAAATAGGCCCTTTGAAGGTTTTCCGCGGTTTGATTGTCCCGAATTTCAAATAGACTCTTTGGATGCTGTAGTTGTCAGTCACGCTCATTTGGATCATTGTGGTTTAACTCCGTTTTTGTATAAATATGGTTACGATGGTCCGGTATATTGTACTGCGCCGACGAGTAATTTGATGACTATGCTTCAGCTCGATTATCTTGATGTAGCTGGCAAGCAGGGTGTTACTCCGGTTTATGATCAAAAAGACGTTCGTGAATGTGTTTTGCACACGATTCCGCTTAGATATGGTGTTGTTACGGATATTGCTCCAGACATGCGTTTAACTTTGCATAATTCTGGGCACATCTTAGGTGGTGCTATGGTTCATCTTCATATTGGTGAAGGTTTACATAATATTGTTTACACCAGCGATTACAAGTTTGCGCGTACGATGCTTTTGGAGGCGGCGGCAACTGAGTTTCCACGTATCGAAACTGTTATCACTGAAAGCACTTACAGTGGTTCGGATGATTTTATGCCTAGTCGCGTTGAAGCCGAGGAAGCCATAACACGTATTGTTAACCAAACGTTGGAGCGGAAGGGTAAGGTTCTGATTCCAGTTCCTGCTGTGGGTAGGGCACAGGAAATTATGCTTATAATCGATGATTACATGAAGCGTGGTTTAATGAAGGAGGCTCCCATTTTCATTGAGGGCATGATAAGTGAAGCAACGGCCATCCATACTGCTTATCCCGAATATTTGGGTAGGGAAGTTCGTCATAGCATTTTGCATGAAGAGATTAACCCTTTCCAATCGGACTACTTTACGATTGTTGAGCATCCTAGTGTTCGTCAAAGCATAATTGATGGTGAACCTTGCATTGTGTTGGCAACTTCAGGTATGCTTGAAGGCGGTCCTGTCATTGAGTACTTTAAGAGTTGGGCAAATGATGAGCGTAATACGATTATTTTTGTCAGCTACCAGATTGAAGGTACTATGGGTAAACGTGTCCAGAAAGGTATTGGTGAAGTAACCATGATGGATAATGAGGGTAAAATGGCGGCGCTCTCAGTAAAAATGCAGGTTGAATCAATTGAAGGTTTTTCAGGGCACTCTGATAGACGCCAATTGGTAAATTATTTAACTCATCTAAGTCCGAAGCCTGAGCGCATCTTTGTGGTCCATGGTGAAAAACAGAAAACTATGGGGTTTGCTAACTTTTTGGACAACAAAGCAGGCATAAATACCATAGTTCCAGCTATACTGGAAACTTTCAGGCTGCTGTAGGTAGTTTTTCGTTTGATGCTGGCTTTGGAGTTTTTTCTCTCCAGATTCTCACGGTTTTAGGGCAGATAACAATACGTTCTTCTCCTAGACGTGCGATGTCGCCGCCTATTGATTCCGTGAACAAAAACAATTCGTTTACTGCGTTCTTTACATCATCGATGCTTTTTGTTGCCAGAGGTACAACCTTCAGAATTATTATGTTGCCGTTTGTAACTTCGTTCTTTATGTTTTCTAGATCAGCGAGTTCTTTGAGAGGCATTGCCTTTAGGTAGGTTTTGTTTGGTGATTGCTCGATTTCTTGATTTTGTTCGTCAGTGAGTTTATCGGTTGGTTGTGGTTGTTCTGGGGCGGATGCTTCTGGTTCTGAGGTTGGCTCTGGAGGTGATTCAGTTGTTTCTGGTGTTGTTTCATGAGGTGCAATGACTGGTTCAGGTTGTGATTCTTCTGGATTAGACTTGACTGATTCTTCTTGCGGCGTCATGGTTGGTTTTTCCTGTTCAGGCTGTTTATTCTTGCGGAATAGATTGAATGGCATTTTTGGTTCTCTCAACCCGTTATTATTTGGAGTTTAACAGTTAAGCGTTTCTTTCTTTTGAGCTGTATGTTTTAAGTTTGTTGGTACATGCATATTTGATTTGTGTTTTCTAGGTTAGTATCTTCTGTTTTTTGAGAGGTTTTTTGAACGTTTCCGCTGTTCTCTTAGAGCAAAAATGTCAAAATCAGAGTTAAGGAATGGGTTTAGGTTAAGAGTACCACTAGGTTGTTTGTGACAACTATGATTAAGGATACAATTACGATGGTGTAAGCAATTTTCATTAATCTGCTTTCGTATTTGTAGGTTTTACTGCTTTTATCTGCAGTATCGTTTAAAATGCGTTTCACAAGAACGTATGTCGCTCCAATGCAGAAACTTGCTAAAAGTTTTAGGATCAAGAAACCGGCAATATTTGTGTTTATTATGCCATTCATTAAAGGGTTTATTTCAGCGGCTCCAAAGTACATGGTGCCTATGACTGTCGTTATTGCGTCGATGGTGCCCATTAGGACGATTATGTAGCTGGGAAGCACATCCGTCTTTATCCTGTACATGAAGCTTCTCCTTTCTTCTCAGATCTTGTTTTGTGGTTGTGCCTTAAGAAGGAAATTGTTAAACTCGATATATTCCCAAATTGAAGAGTAATTGATTCTATCCAAGAACTTTTTCTAAATATTGGTTTAGATATGTAAAATATATTTTGTTTAGCGATAAAGCTCTTGATTGTTTTTAAAGTTGCTTTATGGCTTTTTTGATGGTTTAGTCCCCTGTTTTTCTTCACATAAGCCTTATATTTTAAGCCTTAACCTTTGTTGCTGAAGGTTTACTCATGCACAAGAAACTTTTGATTCCTGGTCCAACCGAAGTAAGTAAAGAGATACTTAATGAACAAACTCATTACATGATTGGTCACAGAGAAAAACAGTTTTTTGATTTATATGGTGGAATAACTGATAAACTAACGGAATTCTTTGAGTTATCATCGGACTTCAAACCAACCATTACTACTTCATCTGGGACCTTGTGGTTTGACATTATCGGCAGAAGCATTGTAAAACAGAAAGCATTGGCATGCGTAAACGGTGCTTTTTCTAAGCGAAGTGCTCAAACTTTATTGGCATGCGACAAAGAAACCGATATTATAGAAGTTGAAATGGGTAAAGCAATAAAACCTGATGTGATTGCAGAGAAACTTGCTGGCGGTAAATATGACACTTTGTCAGTTTGTCATAACGAGACATCTACTGGTGTGCGAAATCCAATTGCGGAAATCGGTAAAATGGTGAAAAAAGAATACCCCGATATTGTGTTTGCTGTAGACGCTGTGTCATCGATGGCGGGCGACAAAACCTTGCCTTCGGAGATGAATTGCGATATAGTTTTTGGTTCCACGCAGAAATGTTTTGCGTTACCCCCTGGTTTAGCAGTGGCGCTTGTGTCTGAGCGAGCAATTCAACGTGCTAATGAGGTTCCCAACAGAGGCTCTTATACCGATCTTGTGGATATATTTGAGTTTGAAAAGAAGCACCAAACTCCGTTTACACCTTGCATTCCGCTTTTATATGCCCTTGATAAGCGGATGGATTTGCTTTTGGAAGAAACATATGACAGAGTGTACCAGCGACATAAAGATATGGCAACTTACACACAGCAGTGGGCTAGGAAACATTTTGCTATGTTCCCCGAAGAGGGCTATGAATCTGTTACTGTGAGTTGTGTGTGCAACACATTAGGTAAGAACATCAAGGAGCTTAATCAGAAGCTGGCTGAGAAGGGTTATATGATTTCAGGTGGCTACGGCAAATTGGCTGAGAAAACCTTCCGTATCGGGCATATGGGCGAATGGAATTTGGCTGGAATTAAAGAAGTGATACAATTAATTGACCAGATTTGGGGACTATAGTGACCATTAAAATTCTCATTAGCGACAGAATATTTGATGAAGGCATTAAAATTCTTGAAGCAAAAGGCTATCAAGTTACTTGTGCATGGGACATGCCTAAAACTGATTTGTCTAAAATTATTGGTGCATATGATGCTATGATTGTAAGGTCTGCTACCAAAGTTGAAGGTGACCTGTTAAGTAATGCTAAGAAACTGCGGGTAATTGGGCGTGCAGGGGAAGGTTTAGATAATGTTGACTACGAGAAAGCTAATGTCTTGGGGATTTCGCTTGTCAATACGCCCCATGTTTCTTTTGTGAGTGTTGCGGAATTAACTATTGGTTACATCTTGGCGTTGGCTCGGAATATTGTGCAGGGAACAACTAGTCTGCGGCAAGGCAATTGGGAAAAGGAAGAATTGATGGGTATTGAAGTTAGCGGCAAGACTTTGGGTGTTATTGGTTGTGGGTATATTGGCAAGGATGTGGAGCGTTTGGCGATAGCTCTTGGTATGCAAGTGATTCCTGTTGAAGAATGTGTTTCTGACCGTTTTGTTTCGCTTGGTGAGATGTTGCCTAAAGCTGATTTTATTACGATTCATGTTCCCCTTACTCCGCGTACTTATCATATGATTTCTGTAAAAGAGTTTGAACTTATGAAAAGAGGCACTATGTTGATCGATTGTTCTCGTGGTGGTGTAGTGGATCAGGAAGCTCTCTATCGAGTTATTGTGTCTGGTAAGATTGCTGGTGCAGCGTTGGATGTGTTTGAGGAGGAGCCGCCAAAGAACAGCAAATTGTTAACGTTAAGCAATGTTATTGCTACTCCGCATATGGGTGCGCAAACTCGTGAAGCGCAGCTTAGAGCTAGCATTCAGATAGCTGATGCTGTTATTGATGCTTTAGAAAAAAAGTGAGTTGACTGGTTTGGTTGACGTTAGACCTTTCAAGGCTATAACATACACAAGTAAGGCTGGAGATGCAGAGGATCTTATTACTCAGCCCTATGATAAAATCGATCTTCAGATGCAAAAGGAATACTACGAAAAATCACCTTACAATTATTGCCGTTTAATTTTGCCTCTTGAAGGCAACAAATATGAAATGGCAAGTCAACGCATTACCAACTGGCTCAAAGAAGGGATAATGGAAAAAGAAACACACCCGGCCATTTTTGTTTCACGGCAAGAATTTAGTTTAGATGGCGTAAAATATCAGCGAACTGGCATAATTGCTGCACTTCGTTTGTATCCTTACAGTGAAAACATGGTTTATCCTCATGAAGCAACCTACAGTGCGCCCAAGGCTGATCGGTTGAATATGCTTCGTATCGTGCAGAAAGATCTTGAATGTGTTTTTTTAATGTATCAAGATCCTGAGTGTAAGACGGAGTTTTTCTTGGAGGAGGCTGTTAGAACTCCGCCTATAATTCAAACTGTTGATGCTCTGAATGTTAAGCATACCGTTTGGAAGGTAAATGATCCTTTGAAGATTAAGAAGGTTCAAGACATCCTTGCAGACAAGACTTTGGTGATAAACGACGGTCACCACCGTTATGAGAGTGCTTTGGCTTATCGTGATGAGATGCGCAACAAAGGCGCTTGGACCGATGATTCAGCGTTTAACTTTCATATGAGCTATTTGGTTCCGGTTCAGGATGCGGGTCTTCTTGTTTTACCTACCCACAGACTGTTGAAAAACTATCGGCTTACGGAGGATTTGGTTCATGCTTTCAAGTTTTTCTTCGATGTTGTGGATGTTGCCCCATCAGTTGAGGCGTTAGAGGGGTTTTTGAAAGACCACATAGCTGAGCATGCTTTTGGCGTTTATGATGGTTCCAAAGCTTATGGTTTGCTTCTCAAGCATGATAAAGCAGTCTACGAATTTGTGAATGCGACTGTCTCTAAGGAGACTAAGATTTTTGATGTTGTGATTTTGCGGGATATTGTTTTCAAGTTTATCCTCAAGACCGGTGAGTTATCTATGGATGATAATATTCTCTATGTGCGTTGGGCTGATGTTGCTGTAGAGAAAGTTGATCGTGGAGAAGCTGATCTTGCTTTTTTGGTTAATCCAATTAGCGCTAAAACGGTGGCGGAAATTGCATTGCAGCATGGACTTTTGCCTGAAAAGAGCACTGATTTTTATCCGAAACTGGTGTCGGGTTTTATGATGATGGATATTGTTGTTGACGAGAAAATCTGAATATATGTATAGTTTGGGTGGATTTTTGTTATTTTAGGTATTTTGTTGGTTGTCTTTTGAACCGTTTTTTGCAGACTAGGCTGCAGAAATGAATGGTTTCTCCGTCATATGTAATTTTGAACTTTGCAGTATTATCATCTAATACTGTACCGCAAACTGGGTCTCTCATTGACATCTGTTGTCTTTTTGCCTCACGCATTGATTGCGCTGTTCATCCTTTTATGGTTAGTGGTATCTAAGATGTAAAGCTACGTGAATTCACGCAGTGTTTTCAATGTTGAGGTAAAGTTGTGGGTGAAACCAGGTCTCTTTGTGTTGTTGATAATTTTGTGTTTGAATCAATTGGCGGCTGTGTATTGGATATATTGTGCTTGGATACCCTCATATGTAAGGGACAAAGCTCTTATAGAACAAATAACAGTGTTATGTTAAATGAGTGGGAGCCTAGATTGATTGCATCCTGCCCAACGGTACAATTCCCCTTTGCTCCCCTCATTTTTTGTTTTTATTAATTTGATTAAGAGATTTATTGATTGGCTGATTTTTTGAAAGAAGATGTTGCGAAAGGGTTGGGATTTCTAGTGGCAGACCAATGCACAGGCATATGCTAATATTGGTCTTAAGTTGATTAGTTATTATTGAGCGCAAATATGTTCAACGTGTTTTGGCTTTTAAAAATTTTATAATCGACTTGAATGTTTCAAATAGATCAGGATAAGCAACTCTTCTAGAAAATTCAGATGAGGCAAACTAATCTTAAAATAACAGTAAATTTAGTGAGTTTATCCTACCATTGTTGGCTACCATGGGAGTTTTAGCAGATTTGGAAATAGGATATAAATCAATAGTAAGACGACGGCAACAATAATTACAGTTGCAATGGCGGCAACGTACTTTCGGTTCGATTTCTTTTTTCTGGGTTGGTTTGCGTCAGAACGCTTCTTTCGCCATCTCCCCGACTTTGTTCTCTCGCGTTCCTTGCTCCATTTGCCATCTTTCACAGTGGGTGCAGGCATTGTGTTTCTCACTTGAGTCTTCTTTGTGAATATCTATCTGTTTGTCCGCTGAAAAGCTTTGCTGATTTCTTTCTATAGTCAAAGCCAGATAAGATGTTAGACTACTGTAGTAACTACTCCCAGTGAGTTGGCCATCGTGAACTTTGAAATAGCTCTGTTCGGAATACCATGAATTTATCCATTTTCGGAGGGCCTTCGAGCATATCTTGGACTCTTTCGATGGCTTTTGCAAATACTTCTTTTTCGGAGCTTTCCAACGACTCTGCATCTGCCCACAGAGTCAAGATTGTTGCTGAGTCTAAGTCTGCAGAGAGCAGAGACATGGACCCTCGGAATCCCTTGTATTGATGGACCATGGTATTTAGTAGATGGTCAAGCTCCAAAAAAGCTTCTTTGCGTTTCCCTTTCTTAAAATTCCATTTACTCATTCTGGCTAAGACCATAGATATTCACGTGAATAATTTATGTCGCTTGTTGCTTAAATAATTTAGATTATTTGCAGGTGGGATTTAGACATTTGACACTTATCTTAGGTGGGTTAAAAATGGGTAGATTTGAAGTTGACTAATACAGACATTACTTGTAGCTTAGATTTTGAAATCATTTGTTTTAGTTAGTTCAGGATGGTAATATTACGTGTTCTGAAATTATGTTTTTATTCTTAACATACTTCAAAGATTATGTTGGATGTTTAATGACGCATTGTCCTAATTGTGGCAAATTAGTTGACAAGCCTTCAAGAGTAGTGACAAATTACTGTTTTACTATTGAAGCCTATTTTTGTGGAAAATGCCATCATAGCTTTAAAGTTACAAATAATGAATCTAAGTATTTGACTTGTTAAGTCCTGAGTGGCTATTGCCCAACAATGATTTTTGATTCGATTAATCTTTATGCTCGAAAAATAGTTTGTCTTTTTTGCTACTTGTTGTTAATAGGTTCATGTAATAATTAATCTTCAAAATAAATGGGGTCTAGTTTGACTAAATTAATCGATGGAAAATCTTATATTTGCATATCATGCAATAAACAAACTTGGGGGAAACAAGAAATAACTTGCCGTAAAATTAGAAAAATTATACTTCTCCCGACGCTAATACTGATATTTGTGATTGGTTGGATCTTAAGCCTTCTCAGCTAAAAAAAAGATTTTTTAATAATTAGTTATTCTTTCTTTTTCACTATCCTTTCCTTGCTAAACTAATTTAAGTCATGGTACAATTGAAAGATAGTCTATAATCAGTCTATTTGATAAGGGCTGTTTATTTCAACTATTCGAGCAATTGTTATGAAACTAGAGCTTTCAACTTCAAAGAGATGGGTTACCAGAGCATCCCAAAATAAGGAAGAAATTGTTTTTACAGTACTCGATTTAGACAAGGGGGAAACTTACCCAAAAAACTTTGTTTGCATTCTGCCAAAGACCTTTGAAAAAGGCGAAAACAATAGTAACTTTCAGAAGATCTTTGGCAAAACAAGTCAGCAAATTGCCATAAAACTATTGAATGATGCTTTAAAGCATGAAAGCGACCCCGAAGTAAAGACTGAGATTGAAAAACGTCTTAAAGATAATCTGCCAAAACCATTAGTGAAAGTTACCTGTATTGATTGTGGCTGTATTTTTGAGGCTAAGAAGTCTGGGCGTTATGTTCAAAGAATCTGTCAAGCTTGCAAAATGAAAATTAGGCGTAGTTCCTGATTTTTTTGTTTGTTCAGCTAATATATGTATTGTATTTTTTATAGGCGAAGATATTGAGACGTAAGAACCTGTTTTTTGGTTCATGTTTATTCAAAAGATTCTCATTACAAACTAGGTGAGGATCGTAACTTTAAGATCTTAATACTTGATCTGCTACTTCTTAGACAGGTTTTTTTTGGGTCTAAGAAGGTTATCTCGTAAATCTAGTATAGTTTTTGAATTGCGGGCTTTTGGTGGGTGTGTCTGGAATATCGTTTGCTAAAGTATCGTTTTTTGATATATTCTATTTCTGAAATCAGGGTTATATATTGTATCTTGTGTGTTAATATTGATGGGTTGGTGAAACAGTGAGTAAAAAATCAAACAAAGACTTATTCGCTGGTTATGACAAAATTTGGAAAACAGGTCCAGAAGTTAACCACAAATTTTCTCGCTTCTTTTGGAGAAACGACTCTTAGAGTCAATGAGGAATAAACTGATGAACAAAAAACATTCTCAAAAATTTAATAACGAACTTGCTGAAAAATGCAGAAAAGCATTAGAACGATCTTATGGCAGTATTGTCCCCGTGCCAAAAAGGCATTAACTAGATAGCTATTTTCTTCAGCTTCCTATTTAGAATGAATTGGAAATCAGATGCTTTTTCTTAGCTAACTTTGTTGAAGCTTGATATAATTTTTTTGCTGGATTAAATATTTAATCCATAGTTTTGTTCTTTTGGCTTTTCTAAAAATTCAAATACACAAACTAAGGTTGGTTAAGTAGGGGATGACTTAAAATGAAGAATTTCTCGCGAGATAAATTCAACAAATTACTTAAACAGTATAAGGCACTGAGTGTTGAAAGATTAGAATTAGAAAATGAGATTCTCAGATCCTATGAGTCTTTAACTGTTGACAGTGCTGAAACAATAACATCCGTATCAGCTATTGAAAAATTCAAAACAATTACATCGTTGAGGGAAAGATTGAAAACCGTGAACCAAGTACTACAGAAGACAGACCGGAAGATAATGAAATTATTCAAAGAAAACTAATTCAACCTTTTTCTTTATGCTTCAAAACAACTCTTAACGGCTGGAGTTGTCTTTAGCTTAAATTACATATTTAGAGCTTGTAAATGAGAAAAAGACAGGTTTAAGTTAGTAATAATATATCACATAACCTAACTATATCCGCATTTGGGACACTTGTAGACTTTTATATCTACCTTAGCCTCACATCGTACACAAAACTTTGTTGACTCAAATTCAGAGT
>Ga0315540_10000178_pt1 | contig 34686 bp, 27 predicted proteins | sample SalMarSW160110MG_FD_203677 | JGI IMG/M metagenome (GOLD analysis project Ga0315540, IMG submission 203677) | Salt marsh sediment microbial communities from the Plum Island Ecosystem LTER, Massachusetts, United States - Salt Marsh Sediment SW1601-10 ...
TATCCTGCTGATCCGATACAATTTGTACTTCTTCCCTCAAATGCTAAAAAAAGATATCAGACACTATTAGTTAAGCAAAAAGCAAATAGGGATGCTTCGGCAGAATCAAAATTTAATATTTATTACGACGGTGATGATAAATCTCTTGGAATTATTGTTTGTGGAATTGCCTACAATTATTTAATGGAAAATTTTCCGGGGGGTAAATGCCCTCATCCAATCCTGAAAATCGGGCATTACCCGATGCCGTTTGAAAAAGTAAAAAGATTTTATGAATCTTGTGAAAAAATTCTGGTTCTCGAGGAGGGCTACCCGATGGTTGAAGAGCTTCTGAGAGGCTATTTAAATAAAGAAAATAAAGTCTCCGGAAGATTAAATGGAGTAATTCCAAGATCGGGAGAATTAAATCCTAATATTGTTGCAGCGGGATTAGGAAAAGGAAAGGGTAAATCATTTCAAATTCCAAATATCGTAGCAAACCGTCCGCCACAGCTTTGTGCAGGTTGCAGTCACAAAGATATTTACGATGCACTAAATGAAACGATGAAAGAGTTCGGTGAAGACCAAAGAGTGTTTTCTGATATTGGCTGTTATACACTGGGGGCGCTGCCACCGTTCAACTCAATTCATACCTGCGTTGATATGGGAGCGTCTATCACAATGGCAAAGGGTGCGGCAGACGCAGGTGTTCGTCCTTCTGTTGCGGTTATTGGCGATTCAACTTTTACACACAGCGGAATGACAGCCTTGCTCGATTGCGTTTATGAAAATACACCTATTACAGTTATAATTTCCGATAACTCGACAACAGCTATGACCGGAGGACAAACCTCGGAAGCATCAGGAAAACTTGAAGAAATATGTACCGGTCTCGGTGTTAAACCCGAACACGTTCGGCTTCTAATCCCATTGCCAAAATATCATGATGAAATGGTAAAAGTATTAGCTGAAGAAATGAATTATGATGGGGTCTCTGTTGTTATACCTAGAAGAGAATGTATACAAACATTATCGAGAAGTAAGAAAAAACAAAAGATGAAGGAAGTTACCACATAAGAATTTTGAGATCAATATCAAGAATTAAGGGATTCAATTTATGAAATCAGATATTATTTTGGCAGGAGTTGGAGGACAGGGGATTCTTTCCATAGCTGCAACTATCGGGATGGCAGCACTTGAAAACAATTTAAATTTAAAACAGGCAGAAGTTCATGGTATGAGTCAACGTGGTGGCGCAGTACAATCTCATTTAAGAATTTCAGATAAAGAAATTGCTAGTGATCTTATTCCTTTCGGCAAGGCAGACCTGATAATTTCTGTAGAGCCGATGGAGTCGCTGAGGTATGTTTCTTATCTTTCAGAAGATGGATGGCTTGTTACAAATACTACTCCCTTTGTAAACATACTGGATTATCCCGAAACCCAAAAATTGATGAAAGAGATTGAAACTTTCCCTCATCATATCGCTGTAAATGCTGATGAAATTGCAAGAAGTGTAAAATCTCCACGTTCATCAAATATAGTAATGCTCGGTGCGGCTTCTCCCTTCCTAGATATTCCTTACGAAAGTCTTGAGAACGGAATAAAAAAAATCTTTGGAAGAAAAGGAGAAAAGATTGTTCAGCTAAACATTGAAGCTCTTAAAGCAGGAAGAGAATTTGCATTTGAACACAACCTAACCAACTCACTGCAAAAAACTCCGAGCTAATATTTTACTTTGAAGCGAGCGCCTCTACCTCATAAACCGTTTTGGGAATTGGTTTACTACCTAAAACCTTGTAACCATCTTCGGTGACTAAAATGTTATCTTCAATTCTTATTCCGCCAAAATCACGATATTGCTCAATTTTATCATAATCAATAAAATCAAAAAATTTGTTTTCAGCTTTCCACTGATCGATCAATGGAGGAATAAAATAAATGCCGGGCTCAATCGTAAATATGTATCCCGGCTTTAATGATTTTGCGAATCGAAGATAGTTCAAGCCGAATTGATCGCTCCTTGAATTGCTCTTATCGTATCCGACATAGTCTTCTCCCAGTCCTTCCATATCATGAACATCGAGTCCAAGCATATGTCCTAATCCATGAGGGAAAAATAGTGCATGAGCACCTTCCGCAACAGCCTCATCCGGATCACCATTCATTAATCCAATATTAGTTAATCCTTCAACTATAGTTTTTGCGGCAAGTAAATGAAGAGTTTTATTTGTAACCCCTGGTTTCACGGATTCAATACATTTCATTTGCGCATTTAGAATAATTTCATAAATCTCCTTCTGTTTATTTGTAAACTTGCCGCTTGCAGGGATTGTTCTTGTTATATCACTTGCATAATGTAATTCTGTTTCGGCACCGGAATCATTAACTAGTATACTATCAGGTAATATTTCATTATCGTAATGTGGGTTGTGAAGTGTTTGCCCATTAATAGAAACTATTGGTTGAAACGATATCCCTGCACCAAGGGAAATTGCTATTCCCTCAATCATACCAGCGATTTTTCTCTCGGTTAATCCCGGTTTTATCATTTTCATTGCCGCAGTATGCATCCTGTAGGCAATATCTACAGCTTTGTCAATTTCTTCAATTTCTTCTTCCGCTTTAATAGATCTCTGTTCAATAACAGCTTTTATGAAATCGATTGACACATAATCGTTCACTCTTTCCGGCTTTATACCAAGCAAATTACCAACAAGTAAAAAATGCTCTGATCTGTACTGCGGTAAAAAATGTATATTCCTCTTTCGCTTGATTGCCTCTGGAATAACATTGTAAAGGTTATCATAATTCTCGCTTCTATCAATTCCGCTTGCTTGTGCAAGTTCACTCACACTTGGTTGCGGACCCATCCACACTATGTCGTTTATTGTAAAATCATTTCCAAATAGGATTGTTGTGTCTGAATCTATATCTATAAGTACTGCTAATCCCGGGATATCAATTCCAAAGTAATAAAGGAAATTACTATCCTGTCTGAATTTATAAGTGTTTCCCACGTAATTAAGAGGGCTTTCATTATTGCCTGCAAAAAAGAGCATGCCTGTATTAAATTTATCTTTTAGTTTTCTTCTTCTTTCTATATAAATATGTGAATCGAACATTATAACTCCTGTTGTAATTTTTCCGTATCCATTTTTATAAAAGATAAATATGTGGAATGATAATTTCCAAATTATACAATAATGGGACGGAATTCCATTTTATTTATTTGATTTTTAGCTAAGTGCTTTATTTTCATTAAATTAGGAGCACTTATTAGTCAGAAACATTGTAAAATTCTTTATGAATTGCTAATATTTCAACTGAGAATAATTGGTGTTTCGTAAAATATTAAGTTATTAATTTCTGTTATTAGCATTATATGGTTATATGCTGAAAAAGTCAGTAATAATAAGTTTCCTTTTTTTATTTTCTTTCTTATCACATGCTCAGGATGAAAAGGGAAATACTCAGCATATTTATTTGGGCAGATGGTTAATAACTGTTGAGGGAGGATTAATCCTGGGTTTTACCGATTATGAGCAAATAAAACCTTCCGGAGCCTTACGTGGTGGATTCGAATATTACTTTACTTCAAAAAGCAGAAATATCTTTGGAATTAAACTTTACGGCGGTGGACGAAAAGTAACTGGTGAAGATAGTAGGACTCAATTAAACACCGATGACGGATTGCGGAATATTATTTCACCGTTTATTACTGATATGTACGTTTTAGGCTTTGCTGGATCATATTACTATTCAATTGCCGATAAAATTTTTCCATATGTTCAGATTGGTTTATCAAATATCTGGTTCAGCCCAAAAAACGAAAATGGAAGAATATTAGAAGGAAACTCCCAACACCTGTACAAAAAAACATCAATAGTTTATGATTTTGACTTTGGAACAAAAATTCAGCTAAATAACCTTCTCTCCTTAAACCTTTCTACCGGATTTCATATAACAAATACTGACTATCTAGATGATATTGCCAGCGGCGGAAAGAATGATAATTATTTTTCTTTTTTAATAGGAGTTTCGGTTTTTCCATTCCAACCGGGAGATCGGGATGGCGATGGTATTTTAGATGAGTTTGATCCTTGCCCTGATGATGCGGAAGATTTTGATGGAGTGGAAGATAGTGATGGATGCCCTGATTATGATAATGATCATGACGGGATACCGGATATAAATGATCTGTGTCCAAACCAGGCTGAAGATATTGATGGGTTCGCCGATACCGATGGATGCCCCGATCCCGATAATGATCTTGATGGGATCCCCGACCAAAATGATAAATGTCCAGATGAAGCGGAAGACTTTGATAATTTCTTAGACCAGGATGGATGCCCCGATTATGATAATGATAATGATGGAATTCCTGATAGCCTAGATCAATGCCCAAATAAACCAGAAACTAAAAACGGTTATGAAGACGAAGATGGATGTCCCGACCAGTTAAAAGTTGTAACTGTAGATGAGATGAGGTACTATGGCAATGAACTTTTCTACGAAAATTCTTCAACAATAAAACCTGAGGGGATCCCTTTACTTTTAGAAGCATTTGAAACTTTAAAATCAGAACCCGATTCAAAGTGGAGAATTGAAGGACATATGGATAGCCAGGGTTCTGAGCAGAGTATTCGTCAAATGTCCTATAACAGAGCTGAAGCAGTCTATGAATTTTTTGTTGCCAAAGGAATCAGTCGAAATAGATTAACAGTCTATGGTATGAGTGATGACTTTCCAATAGCAGATAACACCAACCCTGAAGGCAGGATGAAAAACAGAAGAATAGAAATAGTCAGGGAAAAATAAGAGAGATAAATTTTTAAACTAAAAACCACATCCAATCCATCCCTCTGTTAGTTTTAATCTTTCTGTAAGAACCAATTATTTTTACAATTTGTAAACAAATTACGGGTAATTTTTACCGCTGGTTTTCTTCACACTTAATAATTTGCTCAATAATAAATATTATGAATTGGCATAAATATTACAATGAACATAGTCCGGTGTCACAGAAATATTTAAGAAAAAATAGATTATTATGAAAACTTCAGTATTCAATTCAACATCAGCTTCACTACTTCAGAATCCGCAAATGGAAGGTATTCTTGATCTTGGCGGATACTCAAACCGTGCTGAAGTTAATAAGAAAAAACTGACCCGAACTGAGAAAAGACAAATGAAGGGAATGTTAAAATATCTTTTAGGAATCGCATATTTCGTATCCTTAGTTTACTTCCTGTTTGTACTCCTAACATAAAAAATTTTACCAAACAATTTCAAACAAAAAAGCCAAACAAAAATGTTTGGCTTTTTTACTATTAATTCAATTTGGTAATATGTGATCTGTTTAAGTTTCCAAAACTAATTCTTTTATTATTTTTGCAGGAATCCCTGCAACTATCGTATTTGGTGGAACATTTTTAGTGACTACAGCGCCAGCACCTACAATTGAATTCTCACCAATTGTTACTCCGCACATAATTGTTGCAGAAGATCCTACTGAAGCACCTTTTTTAACAAATGTTTCTTCCACTTTCCAATCAGCTTCGGTTTGCATACTTCCATCCGTATTTACGGACCGCGGGTGTTTATCATTAATAAAGGTAACATTGTGACCCACGAATACGTTATCTTCAATATGAACGCCCTCGCAAATAAATGTATGGGACGATATTTTACAGTTTTTACCTATACTTACATTTTTCTGAATTTCAACGAAAGTTCCAATCTTTGTATTATCATCGATGGAACAACCATAGAGGTTTACAAAATCAAAAATCTTTACATCTTTACCAAGACGAACGTTATTAATATTTTTCTTTTCCATATGCACCCGTTTTAATTAAACTAAAACTGTCGATTTTAATTCTATTATCTCGCCATTATTCTTTAGAGATTTATCACTTGCTTCCAGGATTTTCACAACTGCCAATCCATCATTACCATTTGTTAATGGCTGACGATTTTCCTTTATTGCAGCAATAAATTCCTTCGCACCTAAAGCAAGAGCTTCTACCTGGCTAACTTTTGGAGAAAACATATCTCCGATCCTGTATTGTACTAATGCTTCATGAATACTTTCTGTAGAGTTGAAATCCACACCACTGTTGTAAACCTTAATCTTTTCGAAGTTTTCCATATCATCGTAAACCAACATTTTTTTATCGCCGCCAACAATCATTCTTCTTATTTTTACAGGGGATACCCAATTTACATGAAAGTGTGCAAATGTGTTTTCTTTAAAATGAATGCAGAGATGTGCTAAGTTTTCTCTACCATTGTAATTTGCAATACCATTGGCACTTACTGCCATAATTTCATGATCAGGTAAAATATAATTCATAATCGAAAGATCATGCGGAGCAAGATCCCAGATAACATTTACATCCTTCTGAAACAGTCCCAAATTAATTCGTTCGGAATCGAAGTAAATTACATTACCAAGCTCATCGGATTCAACAAGTTCTTTCATTTTTCTAACCGCACCGTTATAAATAAAAGTGTGGTCGACAAAAATCTTCAGGTTTTTTCTATCGGCGATTGAAATTAATTCTTCTGCTTCTGCCGTTGTTGATGTAAATGGTTTTTCAACCCAGATATGTTTTCCCTTTTCAAGTGCTTTCTTTGCCGATTCGTAATGTGTTTTTACCGGTGTGGCAATAACAATAATATCTGCTTCACCATTCATTAATTCATTACTATCACTTAATAAATGAACGGAAGGATATCGTTCGGAAATGAATTTTAGTCTTTCAGGTCGGAGATCACAACCAATAACTTTTGATACTTCGGATTGAGCGAGAAAATTTCTAACCAAATTAGGTCCCCAGTATCCGAGACCAAGAATTCCAACTATCATTTAAAATAGCCTCCTTTAATCAATCAAATAACAACTTTAACAAATAACGTGCAATTCGATTTATCTATTATTTAGCACCTCTACCGGTCAATATTACCGGCAGTGTCTGTAACATGATCTGAAAATCAAACCAAGGCGACATGTTATTTATGTAATAGAGATCGAGAACCACACTCTCTTTAAAGGAGACGGAACTTCTTCCCCACACTTGCCAGACACCAGTACACCCGGGAATTACCTGAACACGGCGTTTCTGCCATTCATCGTAATTCTCGTATTCATAAGGTAAGCATGGTCTTGGACCTACCAGGCTCATATCTCCTTTTAATACGTTTAGTAACTGGGGCAATTCATCAAGTGAAGTTTTACGAATAATTTTTCCAATCCAGGTTATTCTACTTTCGTTAATAATCTTTTGTCCTGCATCGGGATTTTCGTTCTTCATAAAATCAAGCATTTGTTTCCTTCTGTCTTCGTCTTCTTCACCCTGTAATACAGTCATAGATCTGAATTTGTAAAACGGAAATTCCTTTCCATTTTTCCCGATTCTTGCCTGTTTGAATAAAACAGGACCTGATGAAGAAAACTTTACTGCAACAGTTATAAGAAGCATAACAGGAGAAAACACTACTAGGGCTAATAGAGATAAAACTATATCAAAAGTTCTTTTTAAAGTTAATGTTATTGTATTGTTATAGTGAGAAGTAACATCAATAACAGGAATATCAGCATACTTTTCTGTTGAAACCTTTTCGGCAACAACATCGAATAGTTCGGAAGTGATCCGTACGCTCACATTAAATTGTCTGCAATAATCAACAACTTCTAAAATTTCAACCTGATTCCTGTTGTCGAGTGCAACTATCAGTTCATCAATGTGATACTTATTAATTAATCCTTCTATATCCTTTAGTTTACCGAGGACTCTAACTTCATTTACAATTTCCTCACCAATTGCCTTCTCATCATCAACAAATCCAACTACTTCTAATCCAATCGGGTTTTCGTACATTAATTTTGTTGCGAGTAGTTTCCCTGATTTTCCTTCGCCTACTATCAGAATATTTCTTCTGAAACCGGTAGTACTAAATAATATGTATAACCTTCTCATCAATTCTGTACGTATAATGTACAACGATGGAAGCGCAATAAACATGAAGAGGAAAATTAAAAGTCTGGAATCAACAACTTTTGAAGATTCAATCAGAATGGAAACAAGTACAATGTTTAAGGCACCATAATAAAGCGCTTTAAGAATATGAGTTAAATGAGAAGCTCTTGCTAATATAATATTGAGTCTGTAAAGCCCATTATAATAGAAAACAACTATGAAAACTACTGATACAGAGAAGAAGATAAGAATAAGATTTTGGGCTGCGTTAGTAAACTCAATGATTCCCATTCCGGGATCCCGTCTGAGTAAGTACATTGAGGTAATAAAAGAAGCAAATAATACGAATACATCGGTGATACCGAAAATATACTTATACAGTGGAATTTTTTTCATAAAATATTAAAACCCTCAAATAGAAGAATGACGAAATAGTTTAATAAACAACGTCTGTGTTTTACTAAATCTGTGCCACCACCCTAAACAAAAAAAGCTGCCTTTTTTACATTTATCCGCATAATTTCTAAATAGCAATCTGCCGGAGTTTCAAAATGAGAAAGTATTCGAGAATGAGAACGTATTATGAGACAAGTTTCCCAATAATTACTCTCAATGCAATTTTACTATAATCACATTATTCTTCATCAACATTGGGATAAAATTAGCTTATAGAGATATGAAAATGTTAGAGACTTTGTAATGAAAGTAGAGGGAAAAATCATCTCCCTCTACTTAAGATAGTCAAGATAAATTATTTAGTAAAGTGCTCTTTTATCTTATCAGTAACATATGAAATTTGTTCATCAGTCAGTTCCGGAAACATTGGCAATGATAATCCGCTCTCTGCTAATTTTTCAGTAACGGGGAAATCACCTTTTTTGTAATCCAAATATTGAAAACACTTTTGCTGATGCAAAGGAATTGCATAATGTAAACCCGTTGCAACTCCATTTTCTGTTAAGAATTGCTGAAGTTTATTACGTTTTTCTTCCCTATTTTTTTCATCGCCTTTTACCTGTACAACGAACAAATGATAAACATGTTTTACATTATGCATTTCTTCGGGCAATTGAATTTGTTCTACATCTTTTAATAGTTCTTTATACTTAGCTGCTGCTTCCCTTCTTCCTTCTGTCCATTTATCGAGATACTTAAGTTTAACGCCAAGAACTGCTCCCTGTATTCCCTCCATTCTGTAATTGTGTCCAAATGTATCGTGATAGTATTTTTTAGATTGGCCGTGTTCTCTCATCATTTTCAGCTCATTATGAAGCTTATCATCATTAGTTACTACTGCCCCAGCTTCACCGTAAGCTCCTAAATTTTTACCGGGATAGAAACTGAATGAAGATGCATTTGATTGAGTACCGATTTTTTTACCTTCATACTCCGCAAGATGGGATTGTGCGGCATCTTCTACGAGGAATAAATTATGTCGATTAGCTATTTGTTGAAACGTACTCATATCTGCTGGCTGCCCATACAAATGAACAGCAACTATTGCTTTTGTTTTAGGTGTTATTGCGGCTTCAACTTTCGCCGGATCAAGATTATAACTTTCCGGATGGCAATCAACAAAAACCGGTTTAGCTCCGCATAGAGTTACGCCCCACGCAGTTGCTATAAAAGTATTGGCCGGAATTATAACTTCATCACCGGGTTTTATACCAAGTGACCAAAGCACCAGATGATTTGCATCTGTTCCTGAACTTGTGCCCAAACAATATTTTGCATTATGGGCCTCCGCGAATGCCTTTTCAAATTTTGAAACCGATTCGCCAAGAACAAACGCAGTATTATCTATAACTTTTTGTATAGCGGGATCAACTTCTTGTTTAATTGATTTGTATTGTATTTTTAAATCTAAAAAGGGTACCTGCATTTGTATTACCTCCAGAAGGATAAAGTTTATATATTAAGTATTCCCTGAATGAGTTTAAATAATTGGGAATTTTTATAATTACCGGCAGATAACAATTACTGTGCTAAGTTTTTCTCTCCAATTTTGAGGATGAATTTATTAATATTTATGATGAATGTATTAAACTGACCTTTAATACCGGAAAATTTGAGCTTTTTACCCTACGTTGTACATTAAACATTGTTCACCATAAACTAAAACACATAATTTTTTAATAATTAATTTAACCCGAGGCTTAACCAGTTGATTTATTATAACTGCTTATAAATGGTACATTTAAAGAATTATTTCTTTAGAAAATGTAACGAATTAATATTATTTAAATATTAATAACTCATTGACAAGCTATAATATCCACAAATATTCCGTTATTTTCGTGGCATAAATGTTGAGTTCGCCCGAATGATAAATTCTTTTGCTTATCATATAAATAATTCCTTTGTTCATAAGAGCTTATGAATTATTGCAACAAAATTTTAAGTAATTAATTTTAGTTTTATCTTAATATATCTTTTATTTATCTTTAATAGTCGACCCTTGAGGACCTGATGAAAATTCAATTTGCCCTTTTAGCTGCAACATTTTTTTTATTAATGAATCTAAGTTCTATAGCACAACAGTTAAATCCCGGCGATGGTGTAAGGATCAGTTTCCTCGATATAAATGATAATATATCGGGCGACTATTATGTAGAACCGGATGGGGTTATTTCTCTGCCTTTTATCGGAGTTATAAGTACTAACCATAGGGATTTTCGAGATGTTAAAAAACAGATCGTTTTTAGATACGACTCATTATATAAAAGTCCCAAGCTTACTGTGCACGCTTTATTCAGAATAAATATTTTAGGTGAAGTAAGAAATCCAGGATATTATTACGTAACAGAAATAGAAAAATTTACAGGAATTTTAGCCTTAGCTGGTGGAACAACAGCAGATGCTGATTTAGAAAGTATATATATAATTAGAGATAACAAAGAAATAGAAATTGACGTTGAATCTATTACCCAAGAAGGAGGTTCTGCAGCAGATTTGGGACTGCAATCCGGAGATCAAATATTTGTACCCCGTACCTGGTGGGCAGATGCCAGAGGATATACAGTTATAATTTCTGCGGCAGCACTTGTCGTTACAGTGCTTGCATTAGTCCTTAGAAAATAATTAATTATTAATTAACGTTTAACAAGATATAGTATTATGTTTTCAAACAATTCGAAAAAAAATACAAAACCAAAAGAGAAAACCCTTGTAGAGCTTATTCAGATTGTTTTTCGCAGACGTAATGTATTAATCATTTCCGTTGTTGCAACAATTGTTGTTGCGGTTCTTTATAACTTTTTAGCGACGCCAGTCTACGAAGCCTCGGGATTACTAAAGAAAGAGGTTGTCGCAAATGAAAAATCTCAGGGCGACTTCTCAAACATTATAGATCTCCAGACACGTGATGAAATTGAAACAGAAATGGAATTAGTTAATACCTGGAACGTGTTGAGTCATGTTATTGATAAATTAAAAATGAATATAAATATAAAAAGTGTGGCTCCGCCAAAGGGTAAAACAGTTGAAATTAATGAACTCGCTGTGAATCTGGAAGATCCGGAATTTTTAAATAATAATTCTGTGCCGATCCAAATGCCTGAATTTAAATCCATAAAGATTATCAATAAAAAAGAAAGCGGAAGTTATTTTCTTAAGAAAACAGGTACTTACACTTTCGAGCTTTACGATGCAAAAACAAACAAACTATTAAAAACTTCAAATATTCAATCCTCTTCAGATTTGAATCTCACTAATAATACAATTCAGTCAGATTCTTCACAGTATAAAAACTCATCTGGGGGAATAGCAAGGTTTGACTTACCCATGGCCGATTTGGAAATCTACTGGCCGGAGGCACCGTTCGGCAGTATCGTTTATTTCGATATTATTAACTACTACAATGCAATGGAAAATCTGAAGGAACAGATAAGCATTGAAAGAAAAGGGAAAACAAATGTTTTTGTAGTTTCAGCTAGATCCGCTTCTCCTTTTACATCTACTCTAATAGCTAACACAGTAATTGATAAATTCAGAGAATCAAGAATCGATCAGCAGAAACAAACAATCAGATATTCGTTTAAGTTTGTTGATAATCAGTTAGATGAAATGCAAGGCAAATTGCGTGAGGCAGAGGACAATCTCAGTCAATTTAAAGCGAGCGGTCAGATAACCACGATTGATCAAAACTCAAAAGAATTAATTCAGTTTTTAACAAAATTAGAAACGGAAAAAGTAAATACTGACCTGCAATTAGCTGATTACCAGAATAAGGTTTCAGAGATAAAATCTGAAATGTCCCAGACAGGGGGGTATGTAGATCAAAGTTATCTATCGCCTGAAGGCAGAACTGATATTAACACACCATTTTCTTCTTTACTCAAGCAACTTTCTGATTTGGAATTACAGCGTCTTGAACTTTTACAGAAAAGAACTGAGAATCACCCGGATGTAATAGCCCTTGACGAACAGATCAGAATGGCCAAAGAAAAACTATCTTCATATAATCAGAACACACTGACAGCTTACCAGATTATTATTAATTCTTTGCAAAAGAAGCTTTTAAAAATCACAAACCTGATGTCGAAGTATGAAGTAAAAATGGAAATGCTTCCTGCAAAGGAAAACAGACTGGCAAGATTGCTCAGGCAGAAAAATGTTTACGAAAAGATAAGCACATTGTTATTGGATAAAAGAGAAGAGATGAGAATGGCGGAACTATCCAAATTACAGGATATTACTGTGGTTGATCCCGCACACGAACCTCTTACACCGGTTTCGCCACGCAAAATTTTGAATATATTAATTGCGATAATTTTAGGAGGTTTTGTAGGGCTCGTCGGTGTTTTTCTTCTTGAGTTGAAAGATAGCAAACTCATTAATCTCGATGAGCTTGAAGAAGAATTTAATCTTCCAATATTTTCTATTATACCTTCATACTCAAATGAAATAAAAGAAAAGATTAAAAATTCTACGGAAAGTAAGGATAAATTTGTTACTCTCATGGATGAACAAGAAGGCTTTAGAGAAACTTATCGTCTTCTTAAAACCAAGATACTCTTCCAGATGGAAGGAAGAGAAAAAATCTTTATGATTACAAGCTGTGAGGAAGATACGGGTAAGACCAGTATTGTTGGAAACTTAGCTGTTTCTATTGCGCAGGAAAACAAAAAAGTTTTGGTTATTGATTGTGATCTTAGAAAAGCAGCACTCTCAAGAATGTTCGATATACCCAAAAACGCGCCCGGTCTGATCGAATTTATCGAAAGAGATGTCGCACCTACTATTTATACTAAGGTTTTAAAAAACATTGATATTCTACCCGCCGGCGGCACCAGAGAAGACTCCAGCCACCTGCTAAACTCCGAGAGAATGCGTTTGTTATTTAACGCGATCGACACTTCATTTTATGACTATATAATCATAGATACACCACCTGTGACGAGAGTTGTGGATACATTGGTTCTCGGTAGATCAATTAAGGATGCAGTACTTGTTGTTCGTCCCGGTCATTCATTTAAGGAAGCAGTGTTGGGAGGCATTCAGGAAATGCTTCAGGCTAAGATTAAGCTACGTGGTATAGTAGCTAATGGAGCAGAAATAAAAGATTCGTATTATTATAAATATCGCTATAGCTATGGATATGGTTATGCTTACGGTGAGAAGAAAGGACCTAAATCATCACCTTCTTCTTCAAAAAAAGAAGCTAAAGTAGTTCAGCCAGTTTAATCTATAACTATAATACATCTGTAATTAATCTGATTTGCTTGCTTCAAAAATATTGTAGCACTATTTTGTCTACGCGATTCCTCATCAGGAATCGCTTTTTTTTCGTCAATATTCACTGATAAATAATTGGATAATAATTTCCGCATAGTAAATCCTATTAACATTCCAGAATGGGATGAATTAATTCTTGGATATCCAGATTATTCTGTGTTCCATACTTCAGGGTGGATAAAAACAATTACTGAAACCTACAAATACGAACCACAATTTTTTGTGGTTGGGAATAATAATTCAATTCGTGCCGTTGTTCCATTTATAATCGTGAATAGTCATCTTACGGGTAACAGAGCTATCTCGCTCCCTTTCAGTGATTATTGTGAACCTCTTGTCCCTGATGATATTAATTTCAATGAATTGTTTAATCGGATATTAGATTTCTCCAAAGCAAAAAAATTAAAGTTTGTAGAATTAAGAGGTGGGCAAAAACACTTTAATGATGTTGCAGCTTCAACATTTGACTATCTGCATAAACTCGATTTGAAAACCGGCGAGGAAAACATCCTCAAAAAATTTAACAGCAATACAAAAAGAAATATTAAAAAGGCAGAAAGAGAAAAAATCGTTGTGTCCATCTCCAATTCATATAAAGGTATTGAAGATTTTTATCATATGAATTGTGCAACACGAAAAAAACATGGTCTTCCACCTCAACCCAAAAAATTCTTCATCAATTTATACAGAAATCTGTTGGAAAAAGGTAAAGGATTTACCGCGATAGCAAATCACGAGGGCATCCCTATTGCTGGAGCAGTTTATTTTCTTGTGGGGAGAAAGGCTATCTACAAATTCGGCGCTTCTTATATGGAATATCAAAATTTAAGGGCAAATAACATTGTAATGTGGACTGCTATCAAACACTGTATAAACAATGGATATGAAGAATTTTGTTTCGGCAGAACAGAACCGGATAATGAAGGACTTAGAAAATTTAAACTTGGCTGGGGAACAGCAGAGGAAGTAAATAATACATACCGGTATGATCTTCGGGAAAATAGTTTTGTATCTCTGCAAACAAAAACCACAGGAGCTCACACCAAGATTTTTAGCAATGCTCCACTTCCGTTGCTAAAACTTTTCGGATCAGTACTTTACAGGCATTTTGGATAAGCTAAATTGGTATATTATCAATTTGAAACAGTTGAGATTTTTAGTTATTCAGGTTGTTGGTTTTTAATCTTAAAACAACTCTTTGGTTTGGAACATTATTTGCGATTTGGCTCAAAATATTAAAAAATAAATAATTTTCAATTTCCCCGGGTAAAATTTATGAACATCCTGATCGCTAGTTCAATATCAAAACACGCAATTGAAAAACTAACGGAGAACCATGATGTAATTTGCGCCTTCAATGCCCCTGAAGAAAAGCTTATGTCTCTAGCAGGCGATAGAGACGTTATAATTTTCAGAAGTGGTGTTAAAATTTCAGCAAAAGTTATGGGAGCTGCACCTAATCTGAAATACTTAATACGTGCAGGTTCGGGTCTCGATAACCTTGATGTAGAATATTCAAGTAAAAGAGGACTACGATTAGTTCGGATTCCTGAACCTGGTGCAAAAGCTGTTGCGGAATTGAGTTTCGCATTTATGCTTGCAATGTCAAGAAATTTAATATATGCAAACCAGGAATGGAGAAAAGGTCATTGGGTTAAAGGCGAATTTAAAGGCTACCTTTTAAGAGGCAAAGTTTTGGGTGTCATTGGTGCGGGGAATATCGGATCACTTGTTGGTCAAATGGGATCATTCTGGGGAATGACTGTTCTGGGATGTGTTGATGAAAGTGAATACACTCCTGAAACTAAGGCTGATCTTACTTCAAAGGGAATAAGGCTTACTACTTTTGACGAAGTGATAAGTAATGCCGATTACCTTGCAATTCATGTCCCGCTAATGGATTCGACAAGAAACCTGATTGATAAAAAAGTATTGCAAAATATGAAAAGTGGTTCTTATCTAATTAATCTTGCGCGTGGGGGTGTAGTAAATGAAAAAGACTTGCTTGAAGAACTTACAAAAGGCGAAAGATTAAGAGGAGCAGCGCTTGATGTTCATGAAAATGAAGGAGAAGGAAAAGTATCACCGCTTGCTTCTCTTCCTAATGTTATATTAACTCCTCATATAGGCGCCCAGACTTTAGATTCTCAAAAAGAAATAGGCGATCGTGTATTGGAAGAAATTGATAAGTTCGAGAAACTATTAAAACAATCGGAAGAACCGATTACAGTAAATAAATAATAACAAATATTTGAAGTCTTTACAGGAGTAGAAAGATGTCTGCAAAAACAAAACAGTTCAAACAGATGCTGCAATCGGATCAGTTGGAATTTATTCTGGAAGCTCATAATGGACTAAGTGCAAAAATAGTTGAAGAAGCAGGTTTTAAAGGTATATGGGGAAGTGGACTGGCAATTTCTGCTGCCTTAGGCGTAAGAGACAATAATGAAGCAAGCTGGACACAAGTTTTAGATGTGATGGAATTTATGAGCGATGCTACCAGTCTCCCTATTTTACTTGATGCCGATACCGGATACGGCAACTTTAATAATGTGAGAAGATTAGTAAAGAAACTTGAACAACGAAATATAGCAGCGATGTGCATTGAGGATAAACTCTTTCCTAAAACAAATTCTTTTATCAATGGAGAAGCTCAGGAATTAGCTAAAATCGATGAATTCAGCGGCAAGATTAAAGCAGCGAAAGATACACAGGAGGATCCTGATTTTTGTGTTGTGGCGAGGATTGAGGCGTTCATTGCCGGTTGGGGACTGGATGAAGCACTAAAAAGAGCTGAGGCTTACCATAAAGCAGGTGCTGACGCTCTGTTAGTACATAGTAAGAAATCCACTGCAGAAGATATTCTTAGTTTTATGGAAGAATGGCAAGATACATGTCCGGTAGTTATAGTTCCAACTATGTATTACAATACACCGGTTGAAGATTTTGAAAAATGTGGTGTTAGTTTGGTGATATGGGCTAACCATCTTTTGCGTTCGAGTATTATGGCTATGAGGCAAACAGCTGAACAAATATTTGAAGAAAGATCATTGGTTTCTGTTGAGAAAGAGATTGTCTCCGTTAAGGAAATCTTTCGATTACAAAATGCCGATGAACTTAAAAATGCTGAAAAGATTTATCTGCCCCCTCGTTAAAGAATAAGATAGATGTGAATATCTTTAAGACATCTACAAAAATTTTAAGTCAAAATCTTATCGTACTAATTTTCGTTTATATAAATTAACCGGCTGTCGGTATATAACATATAAGCAGCCGAAAAATGTTGTTGATTAAAACTTTTGAACATGGAAAATACCGGGAAAAACAAAATAATTGAGTTTAAGCTTCTTGATGTTATTAGTATCAGGCTGATAAATCCTTCCGAAGCTGATGTAAAAGTTATAACTAAAAAATTTGAAATCGTTCCTCAGGTTCTTGCAAACGAACCGGATATTGTTATAACCTATGTAAAAAAAATAGACCTATCGGGACTAACTCATATCGGATTAAACACAGCGGCTTATTCGAAGGATGGTTTTTATATTTTATCAAACGGGAAAGAAAATGTAAAAATTAAAGTCCCCATTGTTGATATTGGCAGGAGCAAATTAAACATGGTCTGCGAATCGGACTCTCCGGATATCCCTGCGTTAAACTACATAATAAATTTTACATTAATAGGAAAAGATTTACTTCCTCTTCATGCAACGGCTTTCAGATATAACGATGTAGGCGCAGTGGTTATGGGATGGTCTAAAGGCGGAAAGACTGAAAGTTTGTTTTCTTTCATGAACCATGGAGCTGAATTTTTAAGTGATGAAGTCGCCGTTGTTTCATCAGATGGAAAAGAAGTTCTGGGAATGAGGATTCCCATATGTGTATGGGAATGGCAGTTTAAAGAAATACATTCTTTTATGCCGAAAGTAAGTCTTCAGAAAAAACTAATAATGAAAGGCATCCATGTTGTTAAAACCTTGAACAAAATTTTTCATATTGAAATAATAAATAAAGCAATGCCTGTCCTTGATTCGCAATTAAATATAAAGACGTTACCAACAAAGCTTTTCAAACAGGAAAGAATAATTTCACGAATGAATTTAGATGTAATTATTTTGGCAATGAGTCATGATTTAAATGAGATAATTGTTGAACCGATTTCTGCCGACGAAGTCATTGATAGAATGATCAATTCACAGGAATATGAACTGGAATACTTCTTCCGTTATTATAAAATGTTTAAATATGCTTTCCCATATCATCTTAACGAATTTCTTGAGAACATAAAAAGTGTGCAGTATGCTCTGATGAAAAAACTTCTGGAAGGTAAAAAAGCTTTCGTTGTTAAACACCCTTATCCTGTTTCATTTGAAAGGCTATTTGATAAAATGAGACCAATATTCGGTGAGACAGAAGTAAATGAATCAGACGGGAAAATTAAAAATTATGAAAAACAGGAAGTGAGATAATAAATAATGTCGACGATAGCTTTAATTGGTGCAGATGGTTCAGGTAAAACAACAATTGCCAATCGTCTACTTGAAGAACAGCCGATTAAATTGAAATACTTATATATGGGTTTAAATATTGAATCCAGTAATCATTCATTAATCACATCTAAATTTATCTATTATTATAAGGTTCGTAAATACAAAAAGAAATTGGGAATAAAAGGAGGCTTAAAAAAACAAAACCTTTCACTTCACGACTTGAATGATGAAAGGCTTCCTGATTCACGAGGGAAACTCGGAGCTACTTTCAGAACTTTTAATCGCATAGCAGAACAGGGTTACAGGCAAATAATAGCATGGATTTATCAATTAAGAGGACGGGTGATTTTATTTGACAGACATTTCTTATTTGATGGTGCAATAGATGAAGTTCAAACTCAGAAATCGAATGAAAGACTTTCAGACAGGTTTTATCACTTTATGCTTACCAAGGTTTTTCCGAAACCGGATATTACAATTTTCTTATATGCTCCTGCCGAAACATTGTTCAGCAGAAAAGGTGAGGCTACTCTGGAGTACTTAGATGCAAAGAATCAATCTATGATGAATATTGGAACTCTTGTAGATAATTTTGTTAAGATAGATGCAACGCAGCCTTTAGAAAAAGTTTATAGAGATGTGAAAAATACAATTGTTAATTTTCATAATCACAAACCCAAAAACCAGTTAGTAGCCGAATTATAAGACTATTTATGAAAAAAAATTTGCCTTACGTTGTAGTTATAGATATCGATCACATTAATGGATTACAAACAGCAAGGATTTTCGCCGAAAGAAAAATTCCTGTAATCGGTATAGCAGGTAATCTAAAAAATTACCCGGCAAGAACCCGGGTATGTGAAAAAATTATACAAGCGAATACTAAATCGAATGAACTTACAGACAAGCTGATTTCAATTGCAGGAATGTTCAATGAAAAACCTCTCTTAGTTCCTTCTCAAGATAACAGCGTATTAATCGTTTCACGTAACAGGAAAAAATTAGAGCAGTATTATAAGATTGCTTTACCTGCAGAAGATACAGTTGAAATGCTGATGGACAAACCCAGTTTTTACAAATTTGCAATAAATGAAAACCTTCCCGTTGCAAAATATTATCTTATAAAAAACAGAGTTGAAGCAGAAGAAGCAGTAAACAAACTTAATTTTCCCTGCATTATTAAACCGCCTATGAGGTATCCCTCCTGGGAAGAAAATACAAATATAAAAGCCTATAAGGTCCACAGCCCGAAGGAATTTATAAAAACATACGATCTGTGTGCTGATTGGGCAGAAGTATTAATGGCGCAGGAATGGATCGAAGGAACAGATGTTGATCTATATTCTTGTAACTGCTATTTCAATAATAACAATGAACCACTTGTTTCTTTCATTGCAAAAAAATTAAGACAGTATCCTCCGGTAACAGGCAACACCAGCCTGGGTATTGAATGCCGGGCTGATGAAGTTAGAGATATCTCACTGGATATGTTCAAGCGGGTTAACTATCACGGAATGGGTTATGTTGAAATGAAGAGAGATTCCCGGACAGGAAAATATTATATCATCGAACCAAACATTGGCAGACCTACAGGCAGATCTGCAATTGCCGAAGCAGGAGGAGTTGAGCTTTTATATACCATGTATTGCGATAAAATGGATCTGCCGTTGCCTGAAAAACGTGAACAAGAATACACGGGTGTTAAGTGGATCCATTTACGAGCAGATTTAATGTCTTCATATTATTACTGGAAAAAAGGGGAATTAACGTTTAAAGATTGGATGGAATCGATGAGGGGAAAAAAATACTATGCTGTTTTATCAATTAAAGATCTGCATCCATTTATTTCAGAAGTTGGGATAGCAATTAGAGTAAGCTTAGGTACGCTTATATCAAAAATCTCAGGTCGTGAAAAACGATTAAGATTGAAAAGTCTGACTAAAAAGAAAAATTTAGTGAAAATAAATCCTTGAATATGATTATTGAACATTCTGAAAAAATTAACACATTAACAGTCTTCTCATTACCGGATAATTCCGAAAATGATAATGTATTATGGGATGATTTTGTAAACGATCATCCTGATGCGTCAGTATACCATTTTTCTGAATGGCTTAATATTCTTCAAAAAGAATCGAATCAAAAAATTTTAAGATTAGTTTGTAAAAATGAAGAAAGCAAAATAGTGGGTGTTTTCCCATTACAGTATACAAAAGGCTTTCCATTCGGATTGGGAGGTGTACCAGGTATAAAAAGATTATCTTCGTTGCCCAGAACCCCAATTGGCGGTCCACTCGCAATTGATGAGAATATTGCTGCTGTTCTTATACAAAAAGCCGTTGATACAGTTAAAGAAGATAAAGAAAGACATTTGCAGATTAAAACGTTTTCACCGCAATTAAAAGCAGAATCAAATCGTCTACATAAATTTTTGTGGCGTGAAATTTATGTTACTGAAATCCCCAAATACCCGAAAGAAATAAGATTCGGAGATTCAAGAAATCATGCTGCAATAAAAAGAGCTATGAAAAAAGCGCTAAAGAATGATGTACACTTCAGAGAAGCTAATAATATTAATGAATTAAAAGAATGGTATCCGCTTTATTCGGATACTATGAGATTTCACGTTACACCTGCAAGATCGTATTCCTTTTTCAAAAATATTTGGGAGTTGATGAAACCTAAAGGGCTGATGAGTTTGGTTCTGGCTGAATTAGAAACAATTGGAAGCAAACAAATAATTGCAGGCAGTGTTTTATTTAAATTTAATGATACCGTTACTTATGCATTTAACGGAAGTAGTCGTAATCATTTTGAATTGCGTCCCAATGATCTGCTTCATTGGCAGGCAATTCACGATGCACAAAAAATGGGATTCAAATATTATGACCTTGGTGAAGTATCAAAAGATCATCTTAGCTTAGCTGCTTATAAAAAGAAGTGGGCTTCATCTATAAAAGAAATGTACCATTACTATTATCCAAAACCAGAGGGACTCGAAAACGAAGAAGAACTTGATGCCGGGACTTCAGGAAATTTAAAACAAAAAATCTGGCAGGCTTTACCATTGAAAATAACTGAAATTATTGGCGACAAAACTTACAAATACCTGTAATCAATTTGCATGATTAGAAAAATATTTTACATACTTAAACCGGTTATTCCACGTTCTGTTCAGATTTATCTCAGACGGCAATTAGTAAAAAAACAGATGGGAAGTTATAAAAGTATCTGGCCGATTCTGCCGGGATCTGAAAAGAAACCTTCGGGCTGGAAAGGGTGGAAAAATGGTAAAAGGTTTGCTTTTGTTCTTACCCACGATGTTGAATTCCAGGAAGGACATGATAAGTGCAGAAAATTATTGAAAATAGAAAAAGATTTGGGATTCAAATCTTCATTTAATTTTGTACCCGAAAGATATCAGGTTTCAAGAGAGTTAAGAAAATATATATCTGAAAACGGATTCGAAGTAGGTGTTCATGGACTTAATCATGATGGTAAGCTTTTCAGCAATAAAAAGATATTTGATGCACGATCAGAAAAAATCAATAATTATTTAAAAGAGTGGAATTCTGTTGGATTCAGGGCACCTGCAATGCATCACAATCTCGATTGGATTAAACAATTAAATATTGAGTATGATTTATCAACATTCGATACCGATCCTTTTGAACCCCAGGCAGATGGTGTTGAAACAATTTTTCCATTTATCGTAGAACGAAGTAATAACGATGATGGTTATGTGGAACTGCCATATACGCTGGTACAGGATTTCACGTTATTTATTCTGATGAATGCAAACAAGTTGGAGATCTGGAAAGAAAAAACAGACTGGATCGTAAGTAACGGCGGTTTAGTACTAGTGAATGTTCACCCCGATTATGTCAATTTTAATAATTCTAACGGTAGAAAAGAAGAGTTTTCCATCGATCTTTATGTGGAATTCCTTAAATACATTAATAGTAAATATCACAATGAATACTGGCATGCTCTTCCCCGGGATGTTGCAGCTTATGTAAAACAGATGCAGACTGAGAGTAAAGTTGAGTTAAATTTGGAGAAAATAGTATGAAAAGAATTGCAATGGTAGTTCTTTCATCCTACCCGATCGATGTAAGAGTTCGCCGGGAGGCAGAAGCATTGTGCGATGCCGGTGCAGAAATAGACGTACTTTGTATAACGCAAAGAGGCGAGTTAACTAAAGATAATGTAAACGGAATTAATGTGTTCAGGTTAAACCTTAAAAGATATCGTGCAAGTAAATTGCGCTATCTTCTTGAATATGCATTGTTTTTTTCCTGGTCTTTTTTGAAGCTAACTTACCTCGAGTTACGAAATCGTTATGATATTATACATGTTCACAACATGCCGGATTTCCTTGTATTAACTGCGATCATCCCAAAATTATTCGGAGCAAAAATTGTTTTAGATCTTCATGATCCGATGCCTGAATTATTTTCCTCTATGATTAATGTGGACGAGAAACATTACATTGTAAAGATTCTAAAATTCTTTGAAAAGATCTGTATTAAGTTTGCTAACCTTGTATTGACCCCAAATATCGCATTTAAAAAGCTTTTTGTTTCAAGAGGATGCCCGGATTCTAAAATTCAAATTGTGATGAATTCTCCCGATGAAAAGGTTTTTAAATACCACAATAATTCTTTGAAAGAGAGCAAGTACTCTTCCAAATTTTTATTAATGTATCACGGAGCTATTGTAGAACGACATGGATTGGACATTGCCGTTAAAGCGGTTGCAGAACTTAAAGAAAAGATACCAAATATTTATATGGTGATTTATGGCAGAGGCAACTTTTTAACAAAGGTTGAAAAATTGATTGATGGGCTGAACCTTAAAGACCATTTTGAAATAAGAGGATTTGCCGTTGTTGATGAGATAGCAGCTTTCATCCCACAAATAGATATAGGAGTAATACCAAACAGGACAAATCCATTTACTCAGCTTAATTTCCCGGTTCGGATTTTTGAATATTTAATAAACAAAAAAACGGTTATTGTTCCTGAAACCGGTGGAATTAAGGATTATTTTGATCCCGAATCCATTTACTATTTCAAGCCTGGGGATTCAGCCAATCTTGCTGAAACGATATTTAGAATTTACAGCAACAATGGTGAAAGTAAAAAGACTCTGGAAAAATCATACGCTGTTTATAAAAACTATACCTGGGAATTACAGAAACAACAACTGATTGAACGGGAACTCGGTTTAGTAAAATGAGCTTAAAAAAACTTACAAAAAGCACATTAATTTACTCTGTCGGGACTATAATTATTCGGATTTCCGCTTTTATATTAATCCCGTTCTATACGCATTCACTCAGCGTAAGTGATTACGGTTTACTCTCAGCTCTGCTACTAACAAGTCAGATTATCATTCCGATTGTAGACTTTGGTGTCGTCAGCTCGCTAATGAGATTTATGAAAGAGTTCGATGATAAGAATGCCGGGGGTGAGTTGCTCGGAAGTTCTATTCTTATCAATATCTTTGCCGGTTTTTTCATAATTGCAGTTTCGGGCATAACCCTCGCACCCATATTTAAAGCATTTTTACAAATTGAAGATGTTTTTATTTATGCCTTATTAGTTTCAACAGCTTCTGTATTACAATCGTTATGTGTTAATACCCTTTCCTATTTCAGGGCGAGAAACCAGGGAATGATGTTCACTGCCTTTAGTATTGCTGTAGCAGTATTAGTATCTTCATTAACTATTTTGTTTGTGGTAAAACTTGATCTTGGAATTAAAGGTGTATTCGAAGCACAGGCAATTGGTTATTTCTTACTTTGGGTTATTCCTCTTAAGATTATTTCACGAAAAATAAAATACAAAGTTTCAAAACACACACTCAAGAAATTACTCAAGTTTGGTTTTCCATTAATTTTTGCGCGTTCCGGTGATTTAATTAAAAGTACTATCGCAATTTATATGCTCAGTTACTTCGTCGGATTAGAGCAGGTTGGAATATTTTCCTTGGCTTCAAGATTAACTATGATCGTTCAGGTTGTGTTGATTTTACCATTTCAACTTTCGTACGAACCTTATATTTATTCAAGTATCGGCGATCCTAATTTAGGAAGGCGTATTTCAAAAATATCGACTTATCTTTTAATAGCATTTGTTGTCATCAGTTTCTCCCTGGTTTTTGTATTTCGCGATTTTATGGGAATTATTGCACCGCAAGAATATTTTAAAGCTTACTATCTAGTATTTCTTTTAATGCCCGCCCAGGTATTCAGAGGATTTACTTATATTTCTCAATCATTATTGCTTATCAAACAGAAATCAAATATTACCGGAATAGTATCCGTTATTTCAACCATCCTGAGTATTGTTCTCAGTTATTTTTGTATTAAATATTATGGAATTATGGGGAACATTTTTGCCATAAACATATACTGGTTCGGACTTGCTATAGCATTATTCATACTTGGTGACAAAGAAATTCATGTGAAAATGGAAACTGCAAGATTATTGATTCTCGGTTTTATTAACTTATTATCTCTTGCAGCTGTGTATTTCTTAGTTGATAGTCCATCGATAATTTTTTACAGTATTCTGCCAGCTTCATTTATAATTATTTTCTTGTTGCTTTACAATCTGAAGTTCTTTGATTCGGAAGAGAAACAAATGATCAGGAAATCATTTAAGAAAGTTCAGTATAAATTATTGTCATTTAAAACTTAACTAATGTATTAAGAAAATACTTTATAGTAATTATGCCTAACGATCTGTACTCAATTTTTTTACTGATAATGCTTACGCTGCTTGCGGCGGTATTATTTATTTATTCAATTCAACGTTTTGAAATTGCAATATTATTAATTCTGTTAGCGCCATTACTGGCAGCTATTTTTATTCCAAATAATGCATCCGCAGACGCCGACTCAGAGGTTGGACTCAGTTCATACGTGAAGAATGGTATTCCTTTAATGATGGCTATTGTTTCAATAATAAAATATTTTCAGTACTGGTATCTGCATCGGGGAAGAATACCATTGTACCTTGGTTTACTAAGTATCATAATAACTTTTGCTTTAATTTCCACAACATATTCAATTGATCCCGATATTACATTTATCCGCAGCTTTAAATTTCTTATTCTATTCTTATTCCTGATTGGTTTTTATTACTGGGTAATTAAAGAAGGACAGACACACACATTCTTCAATACCCTCTACCTTTATGCAATAATCTTTATTGCAATCAACCTGATTATTATTGTTGTAATGCCCGGTAAAGCATGGTGGTGGGTTGCACCCGACAGACTGCAGGGTGCACTTAGTCATCCTAATGATTTAGGCGGCGAATGTGCACTTATTTATCCAATACTTTTATGGAAATATGCCAAATTAAAAGAAGGCGAATCAAAGATTTTTATTATATCGTGCTTCATAATTATCACTGTATTTTTATTATTAACCGGTTCAAGAACATCGATTTTATTAAGCGGGGCTTCCGTTGGCTTATGGTTTTTGTTTAGCGGAAAAAAAGTTCAGATTTTAATCTGGTTCCTGGCAATTAGTCTCGCCCTTGCTGTATTAATTACGTTCACGCCAGCTAATCTTCAGCGTGGCGATCAGGATTTAACAACTTTAACAGGCAGACAAGATTTTTGGTCGGGAGCTATAACTTTAATATTGGAACGACCTTATACCGGTTATGGTTTTAACGTAGAAGGTAAAATTTGGGAGGACCCAAGATTCTATGATCCTAAACTGACTTTATGGTCCGGATCCTCAAAAACTTCATTGCATAATGGATATATCTCTATCGCTGTAGGTTTAGGGGTTGTTGGTTTAGTTATCTGGGTAATCATACTGTTCCTACCAATATTCAAAATTAGGAAAAAATATCTGAATGATGATTTTAATGTTGCGTTAACAATCATGGTTATGTTGTTTCTTTCAAATTTTGTCGAGGCAAGTATCGGGGCAAATACTTTCATCTTCTGGTTGAGCTGGGTTATTGTAGGAATTTATACGTTTAACAAGCTTCCCGAAACAGAAGAAACAAAGGAGCAAAATGCTTATGCCTACTGACCATAAATATGTATTATTAACTGCTGCCAGAAACGAAGAAGGGTTTATTGAAAATACTATTAAATCTATTATTGAACAAACTCACCTTCCGTTAATGTGGATTATAGTCAGTGATCAATCGACAGATAACACGGATGACATTGTCAAAAAATATGAAAAGAATCATTCCTTTATTGAATTACTGAGAATTGAAGGAGCGCAGGATAGAGACTTTGCCTCAAAAGTTTACGCTGTAAAAACAGCTTACATTAAATTAAAAGAACTTGATTTTGATTTCATAGGGATTCTCGATGCCGACATAACATTGGAAAAAGATTACTATGAAACAATGCTCGACAAATTCGATAAAGATGAAAAGCTGGGTCTTGCAGGCGGAGCATTTATTAATATCAACGAAGGTGTTCCGGTTCGAATGGCTTCACACCGTTATAGTGTAAGAGGCGCCGTTCAGCTTTTCAGAAGAAAAACTTATGAGGAAATAGGCGGACTGATCCCTTTACGCTGGGGAGGTGAAGATGGCATCGCCTGTGTTGCCGTTAGAATGAAAGGATGGAAAGTTCAGACTTTTGAAGAACAGATAGTTTATCATCACAGAACTACGGGAAGTGTAGGAACAAACTATGTAACAAAAAGAATTCGTGACGGCAAAGTTGAATACAGCTTAGGCTATATTCCTTCCTTTCAGTTTGTAAAAGCATTTGCAAGATGGAAGGAAAAGCCTATGTTTTTCGGAATTTTTTTTAGGTTGGCAGGGTATTGGATGCTTAAGCTTAAACGAGAGAAACGAAGCATTCCCAAAGAATTGCAGGAATATTTTAAAATTGAACAAAAATCAAGAATGATAGAATCATTCAAATTATTCTGATATGAAAATGACACCGAATAGATTTCTAAAATTAATTATTAGTATTTGTTATCTCGGCTGGCAATCGTTAAAAAGCTTTGTAAAAAAAACTTTTTCAGGTAAAATTGACACCCGTTTTTTGATCTTATACTATCATTCAGTCCCGGAAAATCTTAAAGATGAATTTATCTGGCAGTTAAATAAACTTGAAAAATATGGGATGCTTATAGAAATCGACAGTAAAATAACTGATAAAGAACCGGGGAGATATTATGCAATATCTTTCGATGATGGTCTTAAAAGTGTTCTTGATAATGCATATCCGGAATTAGAAAAAAGAAATATTCCACACACTATTTTCTTTCCAACTTCTTACATTGGAAAAGTACCTGACTGGAAGGTATACGATGGGGAAATGGAACAAAATGATCGAGTGATTACCGACGAAGAAATAAAAAGATTGAACCTTTCTATCATAAAAGTAGGTTCGCATACAGTTAACCATCCGGAGCTGACAAAAATCTCTGCTGAAAACCAGTTGATCGAGTTGAATGAATCAAAAAAATACTTAGAAGATTTGATACATTCCAGCATTGAATTCATAAGTGTACCCTATGGCGATTATGATCGTGGGGTGATTCAAAGATCGAGGGAAGCCGGGTATAAAATGTTATTTTCAACCGAACCTAAGTACGTATCTAACAATGGAATACATCACGATATAAGAGGCAGGATAGCTGTTGGTCCAACGAATACGAGATCGGAATTTATAGTTAAAGTTCTCGGCGGCTACAATTGGATAACTTCATTCATAAAACTGAAAAAAAATCTCAAAAAAATATTTAAAATAGACCGCAAAAATCAGAATCCACCAACTTTAAAAAAATATTCAGTTAAAGAAGTAACTGATAAATCGATATGGTATGATGCATTAAAAGAATTCAGCGATGCAAACATATATCAAACCTGGAATTTTTCAGTATTAGCACAAGGTGAAAAATGCGTAAAGCATTATGCTGTTTATGATAATGATGCTATAGTCGGTATGGCTCAGGTAAGACTTAGAACTGCACCGGTAATTAACAGAGGTATTGCATATATATACCGAGGCCCTATTTGGCAGAAAAAAGATCAGCCGTCCAAAAGAGAAACACTTTACAGTGTATTACATGCATTAAGAGAGGAACTGGTAGTTAATCAAAAGCATTTGTTGAGAGCTCGACCAGCTATATTTTCCGATCAGTTTACTAATATTGATCTGGTTACAACTATTGGTTTTGAAAAGAGAGAAAAATTTCAACCCTATCATTCCCTTGTGCTCGATCTTGAACAGAGCCTGGAAGATATAAGAAAGGGATTTAACAGGAAGTGGAGAAACAATCTTAATCAATCGGGGAAAAAAGGATTAGAAATAAAAGAAGGGAGAGATCCCGAATTATTTCAGGAATTGTTGAAAACATTTAATGTGATGGCGGAGAGAAAAAAATTCAAACAATTTGTTGATGTTGAAAAAATGGGAGCTATGAACAAAGTGCTTGATGAAGAGTTTAAGTTGAAAATATATATCGTATATAAAGATGGTGAGCCGATAACAAGTTTTGCCACAAGTACCATGGGTGATACGGCGATTGCAATGTTTGGCGGATCGACTAAATTAGGTTTGGAAAATAAGGCTACTTACTTAGTTCAATGGAGAGCGATTCAGTGGTTTAAAGAAGTGGGATGTAAACGATATGATTTGGGAGGCATCAATCTTAAATTAAATCCTAACGGATATATTTTTAAATCGGGAATAACCAAGAATGAAGTTTTTGGTATGGGAGTTTATGAGGCATGCGATAGTCTTCTTTCAAAATTCCTCGTTAGGCTGGGCGAAAAATTTTATAAGAAATAAATTAATCTTTATGAAGAAATGCATAGTAGAAAGAAATTTAAAGTTTATGTAGATGTAAAAAGATTTGCAAAACTTCAGGAGGAATTAAGCGATGAGTTTAAATTAAAAATATTTGTTGTATATAAGAATGATATCCCCATCACCGCATCGGTCACATCTGCATTAGGTAAAACAGGGATTGGGTTGATTGGTGCCAGCAACGAACTCGGTAAAAAATGTTTCGGTTCGTATTTATGTTATTGGGAAGAAATAAAGTGGCTGAAGGAAAAAGGATGTACAAGGTATGATTTAGGAGGAATTGATCCTAAAAACAATCCTTACGATTACTATTTCAAAGCCGGAATTTCCAATAAGGAAGTTTTTCGTGTTGGTGTATTTGAAGCCTGCGATAACATTATATCCAAAATTGTCGTTAAAGCCGCAGATTATCTCTTTAAAAAATAAGCCCCTTTTACTAATTAATAATTCAATAATGAATAATGATATGTTATTCTAAAAATTTTGGTTGATATGGCAACAATTTGTATGACTAAAAAATAATTAATGCAGTTAAGTAAGTCTGATCATAAAGTAGTTGATGAATATTTAATAAGATTATTTGGACCAAACAACATGGGTGTACAATGTATATATTAAAAGAAATTACCGAAAAAGAGATCTGGAACGGGTACTTAACTCAGTTTGAGGATGCTAATATTTACCAGTGCTGGAATTTTTCAAGATATGCGCAGAACGAAAAATTGGTACGACATATGGCTTTTTTTAATAACGAGGAATTAATCGGACTGGCTGCCGTTCGTATTAGAACTGCCCCTATAGTGAAGAGAGGGATTGCATATATTCTCAGAGGGCCCATCTGGCAAAAGATCGACCAACAATCTGCTGACGATGTCCTGTATAAGCTTCTTGAACTTTTAAAACAAGAGTTTGTTATTAAAAGAAAACTTTTGGTAAGGATTAAGCCGCAAATTTTTTCAGATGTTAATCCCAAAATTGAATCATTTAAGGAACATGGATATGAGCTAGTTAAAAGTGTACCGGTTTATAAATCTTTGGTTCTTTATCTTGATGAAGATTTAGAAGAAATTAAACGACACTTCAAACCGCGATGGCGAAATTATTTAAACCAGGCTGAGAAGAATGACATCAAAGTTGTGAGCGGCAGTGATTCAAAATTTTTCGAAACTTTTATTTCATTATATGAGAAAATGCATGAGAGGAAGAAGTTTAAGGAATACGTGGATGTGAATGGAATGTATAAAATGAACAGGAACCTGGATAAAGAATTTAAATTACAAATATTTATTGCTTATAACGATGACAAGCCGGTTTCCGGTTTAGTGGGAACGACGATTGGAGACACATCCATTTACTTACTTGGAGCTTCGAATAAGACAGGAATGGAAATAAGAAGTTCATATTTACTTCAATGGGAAATGATAAAATGGTCAAAAATTATGAATTGCAGCAGGTACGATCTTGGTGGCATAGATCCCAAACTCAATCCTGGTGTATACCGGTTCAAACTTGGAATTTCGAAAAAAGAAATTACAGGTATCGGTACTTTTGAGAGTTTTAATAGCCGATTAACAAAACTGATTGTAAGCTTTGGTGAGTTTCTAAAAAAGGTAAAATTCACATAGAGATACCAACTCTAATCTCTCTCAGATTCACTGCTAAATAAAAAATTATTTGCAGGGAAGCGCCCCAACATAGCTTCTGTTGTCCCCACAGTTGCATGCTTTACTGCCGGACGAAGGATGAAAATCTAAACTGTTAAAATCAAAGAATGATGAATCTGTCTGAACATCTAATGAATCAGGTAAATCGCCTGACTCAAAAAACAAGTTATGTCCGCCTTCACAGCCAATGCTATTTTTTAGAAAGTGATAAGCCGGGCTTCCAACCTGGTAAAAAATATTATCTTTAACTATTTCATAGTCGGGTGAAAAAGGAAAATTCGGATCGTCTTTAAAAAGAATTCCTCTCACACCCATATTAATAAAAGTATTATTTCTGATTGTATAATGATCGCTTTCGTGTACTATTATTCCGTGACTGTGATCGATAAAACCTTTCTTAAAATTGGCAAAAACATTATTGGTAACGGTGATATTGTTCGTGTTGTCATTTGAATCCCTTTGCTCGCTCATAATTCCCTGGTGAAAATCGTAACAGGTATTTCCTTCAATTAATATATTGTTGGTTCCGCCTCTGAAGGTTTGGAAACAATCTACATGTGCCTTACCGATTTCTGATGGATCGGTTCCATGGTAAAAATTGTTTTTAATAACGTGCCCGGTTCCATGGAATCTTGAATAATCGGAATCGCCATAACCATAATTATGAAGCTTTTCGACTTCGTTATTTTCTACAAGCCAGTTCTTCCCGTGGATATCTATACCCATCGTACAGTTATAAATTAAATTGTCTTTAATGGTCACGTTACTTACTGTATTATGTTCGTCGGCGCTTATTGCAGCATCGCCAGGGATATCGAAAAAGTAATTATCGGTTATCTCTGTTCCATTCCCACCGTTGCGTAAAAAGATCGTATATCTGTCGGGCCATTTTTTTACTGTTTCATTTGTAAAATTTAGTTGTTCGATCTTTACATTATCTCCCCAAATTTCAAATCCGCCGCTTATTGTTGCAGTTCTTCTTGTAAAACCTCTGATCGTTAAATTGTTCTTCTTTAAAATAATTCTCTCTTTGTAAGTACCTTCTTCAATAAAGATTGTGTCCCCCCGTGAGGCTAAATCATAAGCATTTTTTATAGAACCACCTGTTTTAACAAGAATAGAATGATTACTAAATCCGGCCTGATTAATTGTATCATCATTCCACTTATGGTTCGTTGTTTCTGATCTGCCGGCAATGATACCAACTAGTATTATAAATCCTGAAAGCATAATAAATACAACAAGGGATTTTTTTGATTGGAACATAAACGCGAAATTATAAATCAGTTTTTATCTTAAAAATTTTACTGTTGTAAGTTATGAAAATATAATTATACGTGGAGGCTAAAAATTATTGATTGCTATCCGCAGAGGTATAATGTTAGATAAAGTGAGGCTCATCTCCGGGATGAGCCTCGTTTAAAATTCATAGATTAGAATTAGATTTGCCAACTAGTTTAACGGATCGTAAATCTGGCATATTTTAAACTCTAAATTACTTAATTAAAGTCATCTTCTTTGTTGAAGTAAAATGGCTTCCTTCTTTTCCGGCAGCATCTATTTTATAAAAATAAATGCCACTTGTTAAGCCATCCGCATCAAAAACTATTTTATTGGCTCCGGCGGTAAATTCCCTATTTAAAACCTCTGATACTTTTTCACCAATTACATTATAAACGCTTATCGTAACATAAGCATCAACCGGAATGGTAAATCCAATTGTTGTGGTGGGATTGAAAGGATTAGGATAATTTTGCTGCAATGCAAATTCATCCGGGATTACTTTATCCTCCACTGAAGTAACAAAGTTGACTTCATACGCTCCTATATCAAAGTTGTTATTTTGAGGTCTAGATACACCTCGTATATCCGTACTAACACCCATTGCCGATAAATCATAGCCGGCATCATTTAAAGGTGAATTCTGATTCTGCTCAAAGTTATTTCCTGCAACATCAATTAATAATGGATTTATATTCACTAATTCGTGAGGTGCAGGTTGTTGATTCTTACTTTCTATAATTAACGTTTGCAGATTTCCACCGTTACTTCTGTAATGGGCGTTATAATCTTTTTCAAAACCGGAAACTGAAGAGTTACCCATAATCAACGGTCCGGTATTATAGAAAAGGTTATTATACACTTTTACTCCAGTGCATCCATCGTGCAGCAGTATAGGATAATTTGCTACATTCACAAATGAGTTGTTAAACCATTCGCAACCTTCTACACTTGTTGTATTAAATCCACGGTAACAGTTTTCTATGATATTATTGTAAAAACTGAGATTATATACGGGGCTGTTTAAATCTTCTAATTGCGCAGTTTGTGTCTCGGTGACAACATCATTAACGGAAAATATATTTTTTTCGAAAACGATATCATAAGCAGGTCCCCAAGTCTGTATGCAATCGACATGCGCAGAACCGTTCTCAGGATCACTTATATAAATATCGTGAATATAATTTCCGATTATTTTATGACCGTGACCGGAAAATCTTAATCCGTCTGCGTCACGATCTCCACCATCACTTAATTTCCATTCCTGCGTTCTTGAGATATCGTTGCCCTGTATAGTATTATTGCTCCCGTTAACTTCTATTCCGCATTCACCGCATTTGTACATGGTATTGTTAAGAATAAGGTTATCGTGAGAATTAAATGATCCGTTTTCATCAATCCTCACTCCATTCCAATATATTTCGTGAATATAATTATCCTGAATAACATTATAGGAGCCGAATATGGTCACACCGTGCCTGTCGTTCCAACTCCATAATGATGGAATGTTGGTTATTTCAAAACCAATTATATGTATATAGTTAGCTTCGTTGATTGTAAATCCCTGGGTTACAACACCATTACCGTTCGCTATAAATGTAATTGGTGAATTTTGCTGTCCTGATTCATCAATAACCACTCTCCCTGTATAATTACCAGGTTGAACTAAACAGGTATCTCCGGGTGATAAATAATTTAATGCACGCTGAATTGTTTTAAATGATGCATTTTTTGTTAGCCCGTTGTTACTATCGTTACCGTTTGCATTGTTAACAAAGTATGTATTTGCAAACAGCGAATTAATCACAATTAGCCACAATACCATTGCTCTTCGTATCATATGCTAGTTCTCCTTATATTTATTTAATCGTTCTCTCTTTCAATGATAAAAGTTATCATTGAATTTAAAAGACTTATCTTACCCACATATAAATCCTTTGAGTGGATATAAGTACGTACCTACTTCATCACGAAAGTAGCAAAAAAACAATTTTTATACCAGTTAATTATTTTTCTTTAGAATGTTTTTTTGTTTATATAATATTCCAAATTTTGCTTTTTCATTAAAAATTGAAGATATATTTTTCTTTTTAACCGAAGAGAATAATTTAGAGCTATTTAGTATTAACTGGTTATGACGTCTCCCCGACACAGAAAGTATTTACGAATTCGAAAAAAGTTATACCTTATCAGTCTTCAACATTTGAAAACGTGTCGGTCTTTCAGAAAATATATTACTTGAATATGATAATCATTACATTTGTTTCACACATTTTGAAACTCTTACTCTAATATCAAAAGTTCAGTAGTTATGCTTTATAAAGATTGCAAACACTTTCCAGGGGACAGACCATGTAAATATCATAAAAAGGAAAATGTAAAATGCGAAACATGTAATCATTACGATCCACTTGATAAAAAATTATTAATCATAAAATTAGATGCAATTGGTGATGTACTCAGAACAACTTCTGTTCTTCCACCGCTTAAAAAAAAATATCCCGATTATGCAGTTACGTGGTGTACGAAGAATGCTTCAAAAGAATTGTTTAAAAATAATTCTTACGTTAATGATGTAATTGTAATTGGTGAAGATGCTGAACAGAGATTAAACATTGAAGAATTCGATATTGTAATCAATCTTGATAATACGAAACTCAGCTCTGCATTAGCAACAAAAGTTAAAGGTGAAACGAAGATAGGATTTTTGCTAAATAGAAAAGGTTTTGTTGAACC
>Ga0315540_10000179_pt1 | contig 34556 bp, 32 predicted proteins | sample SalMarSW160110MG_FD_203677 | JGI IMG/M metagenome (GOLD analysis project Ga0315540, IMG submission 203677) | Salt marsh sediment microbial communities from the Plum Island Ecosystem LTER, Massachusetts, United States - Salt Marsh Sediment SW1601-10 ...
TTCTTCAAGGAAAATTCGGGCTCTGCTTAGTCTAGGTCAAGACTAGACACTTCAAAATAAATTGTTTGTCTGCTAGAACAACAACACCTAAAAATTCTTGTTGTTGTTCTTCCACCCCTCAATGCGCAGAGAAAGTGTTTGAGCCTAAGATTGCAGTTTTTTTCCGGGAATAACACGGGTTCCCCCCATTATGTCACCTCAATATAACTCGATCTGTCCAAACACTAAAACCCGTTTTTCTTCGTTTTGTTTAAATATTAGTGTTATGACTATGCATGTGCAAAAAGAAGGAATATCTTAGATATGGGTTCCAAGTCTCCAAGAGGCGAATTTGCCGCAAGGCAGTTAGCAAAGAAACGGAAAAACTTCCGTTGGCACGATAGGTACTTTAACCGACGCATGTTACGGCTCGACGAAAAAGTTGATCCAATGCAGGGTGCACCCCAAAGCCGAGGCATTGTTCTCGAGAAAGTAGGTGTTGAATCTAAACAGCCCAACAGCGCCATTCGAAAATGTGTCCGCACACAACTTATCAAAAACGGCAGAACCATCACAGCGTTCTTGCCTGGTGACGGCGCCCTCAACGTTATAGATGAACACGACGAGGTCGTAGTAGAGGGTATTGGCGGAACCAGAGGCGGCGCTATGGGAGACATTCCAGGAGTCCGCTGGAAGGTCGTTATGGTAAACGGTACCTCTTTAAATGAACTAGTATATGGACGTAAACAAAAACCAGCAAGGTAAGAATGTTATGTCAGCTTCCCAACGTCAAGAAATCAAACTTTTCCAAAAATGGAGTTTTAACGATATAACAGTTAAAGACATCGGTCTGCAACGGTACTTAAATTTAACTCCGATGGTTGCCCCTCACAGTATGGGACGCCATGAGCACCAACGATTCCGCAAAGCTAAAGTTAACATTGTCGAACGATTAATTAACGGATTAATGCGTAGTGGTCCAAACGCAGGCAAAAAAGCTAAAGCAACAAACTTTGTAAAAGAAACCTTTGAAATCATCAACATCAAAACCGGCAGAAACCCTATCGAAGTTCTTGTTCAAGCAGTTGAAAACGCATCACCATGTGAAGACACCACACGAGTCAGCATGGGAGGAGTTGTTTATCACCTGTCAGTTGACGTTGCACCTCAACGGCGAATTGACCTTGCTTTACGTCATATAACTGACGGTGCACGAAATGCTTCAAAAAATAATCCTCGCAGTATCCAAGAAACACTCGCAGATGAACTTATCCTTGCAGCCAATAAAGACATAAAGAGTGCAGGCGTCGCCAAACGCAACGAAATTGAACGCGTTGCTCAATCCAGCAGATAAACTGCTTATTTCTTTCTTTTAATTTTATTCTATAATTACGAATTTGCTATAGTATACTTCATTTTATAGTATTTTGGCGTGAATCTCAATTATATCGCCGTCATCTAGTATGAAGTTTAACCCAACTTTCTTTGGACTAAAGGGTAACCGCTTTGCCCATACCATGGCGAACATGAAATTAGAAAGTAATTCTTTGTGGATGTTTTTTGCCAGCTCATTGACGGTAGCGCCTTTTCTGAGGGTAAAAGGGTGGTCACTGTGAGTTTTTGCGCCGGGTTCTTTGGTGTAGATGCGAATGATTCCCAGTGATTCAAAGATGGCTTTTCCCAATTCTTTCATGCCGAGTTTGCGTTCGCATGACATTGGAACGATTGGTAATTTGTCTTTTACATGTTCTTTTAGACGTTGTAGATTAACCATTGTTCCGGGTAAGTCAAGTTTGTTTGCGACGATTACGGCGGGTTTATAGATTGTGTTTTCGTAAATGGCGTCTTCCACATCGCTTAGGGTTACAGCTCCCTTTATGCGTACGATGGCATCGTTGATTTTGTAGGTTCTCAATAGTTCCTCAATATCTTTCATGCTGCAGTCGACGAGTCTGCCCACAATTACAACTCTAAGCCGTGCACCCGCAGGGCGTCGCTCGATTTGGACTCTTCCCCCACTAGGCTTACTCACTAAGACCCGAGTCTTCTCCAGCTCATCCAAGATCAACTCCAACTGCGCTACGAGATCACGCGACGCGTCAAGCATTAGAATTAAGCCATCAGCGTTTCGTGCTAATCCCAGCGTTACGTTGCCGCCTGCTTTTCCTTCTGCTGCTCCTTCCATGACGGCGGGTGCTTCAACAATCTGAAATTGTACATCCAAATAATTCATTATGCCCGGTACGGGTTCATGTGTGCTAAAAGGTGTAGGGGTAGGGCGCACTTTTGAGTTTGTTGTTGCGCACATTAGGCAGCTTTTGCCCACGTTGGTCATGCCAATTAACGCAACCTGTGCTGATGCGGCTTTTTCTATGAAGAGTTTGGGTCCACCGCTGCTTTTGCCTGTTCCCATGCGCTTCTTTTTATCCAAGTCGTCTCGGATGAGTGCGATTTTTCTATTTATTTCTCCGCGAAGCTTCATGGTGCCCTTGTGGTGTGGAACGTATCTTAGGAACTCTTGCATGGCTTCCATTTTTTCTTTAGGAGTCTTGGCCTGCTCAATCAGCTCCCATTTATCCATCGCTTCGGGCGGCAAGTTAGTTGGCATTTAAACTTCAGAAAATACATAGTCTAAAGACAACCATAAGACTATTTCTAGAATAAACCCTCAAAATATCCTAACTTAACGTAATTTGCCGTTTTAGACCTTGTAACTGATTTATGTTTGTAGTGTTATCGTTGCCTTCTTACTTCGTTTTTTGGGTATTGGTGTCCGCTTATTGAACGTTTTGTCTTATTGGGCGTGTTTGAGGTTGAAAAATCTTTTATGCAGTAACGTCTGAATAATATTCTTAGGGAAAGATAGTGAATTCTATCGATGTAGTTCGTCCCAAAACAAAAAAACGTACGTCAATGATCCACTTCTCTAACTTGCCTTCTAAAAACAAAACGCGCCATATTAGTGAGGCTGGGACTTTCTTTTCAGAGTTAGGTATTCGGAGTGAGCAATTCAAAAGTCTGTTTGATAATCTTCCACAAGGCGTTGCTTTGTATAAAATGGTATATGATGACAAAGATGTGCTTGTAGATTTTTTTCTTTTAGACAGTAACAGAGCATATGACAAACTTTATTCTTCTGGCAGAGAACGCTTAGGAAAAAAAGCAACTGAATATAACCCTCAAATCCAAAACGATTCTAACGATTGGATGGATATTTATAGCAAAGTAGCCAATTTGGGCGTTCCAGAAACTTTCGAAGTTCATTGCCGTGACACGAATGAATGGTATCAAATTTATGTTTTCAGCCCAAAGAAGACCTTTTTAATTTCAGTATTTACAAACATAACGAATCAGAAAAAGAAAGCTTCACAAAGGCTAAGGAACCAAAGAAGAGCGAAAAGAGCACTTTTGCTGGCAGAAAAAAGGTACCGCAGGTTCTTCGAGACATCTCATGACGGAATCATGGCCAGAGATATGGATGGAAAAATGATCGATTGCAACAAAGCCTACGCTAAAATGCTTGGTTACACAAAAAAAGAATTAAGGCAACTGTCTGTTCAGCAATTGCTTCCTGAATTGTGGCATGAACAAAGAGATAAAGTTGTTAAGAAAGTTTTGAGGGGTGGGCGTTCGATTGTTTTTGAACGAGAATATAAGCGGAAAAACGGCTCGGTTTTTCCAGCGTCTGTAAGGACTTGGCGGTTGATAGATCCTAAAGGTCCAGTTATAGGAATATGGTCTATTGTTAGGGACATAACTGAACAGAAAGATCAACAGAAAAGCCTTGCGCAGCAAGCAGGAGTTCTGGAAAAGTTGGTTGCTGAGCGGACAAAGCAACTTAAAGACGCTGAACGATTGGCTGCTATAGGTCAAACTGCTGGTATGGTTGGACATGATCTTCGCAACCCTTTGCAGACTGTCCTTGGCGAATTATATCTTGCAAAGAGCGATGTTGAATCACTCGTTGATGACTCTGTCAAATGTAGTTTACTTGAGAGTATTAGCGCGATTGAGGAACAAATTGTGTACATGGATAAGATTGTATCTGATTTGCAGGCGTTTGTGCAACCAGTAAAGATTGATAAAAAATCCTTTAGTTTAAGCCAACTCGTCAGCTCTATTTTAGAAACGGTTATGGTTCCTCAAGAAATTTTGGTTCAAATTCGTATTCCTGAAAATATTCCTCGAATAAAAGCTGATCCTCAGCTGATAAAACGTGTATTAATCAACTTGGTTACAAATGCGGTTCAAGCGATGCCGGAAGGTGGAACGTTGAACATATCTTCAAACTCTGATTCAGAAGATAAGTTGTTTTTGTTTGTTGAAGATTCTGGTGTTGGGATACCTGACGAAATAAAGAACCAGATTTTTACGCCTCTTTTCACGACTAAACCTCGCGGACAGGGCTTTGGACTGGCCGTCTGCAAACGTGTAATAGAAGCCCATGGCGGTTCCATAGGATTTGAAAGCCAAATAGGGCAGGGAACAAAGTTTACTATTGAGCTTCCATTAGGCTAAAGATTTTTCTACTTTGGTTTTTTGTAGTTTTTGTTTTAGGGTGTAAATGAATACGATAAACCAGAAGACGACTGTCACCCAGGTGAATGCAAAGCCAATAACGTTTCCAAGTAGATAATAAGCTATTTCGAAACCGACGATGGAGACAAAAGTTAGAAATGACCCGATGATGCTGTATCCTCGGAGCACGTTTCTGTTTTTAATAACTGCCCTTAACATTAACAATAATGCAGCAAAGTTGACTACACTGGCAACATCTAAAAATAAGTTGGCTAACGCATAAGTATCCATCGGTTCGTATTTCCTAATGCCAGATCTGTTTACCCCAACTTAAGATTATCGCAAGCGGCGCTTAATTTTTTATTCAGTTTTCTATTTTCGGTCTTTGCGAACCTGATTTTGCGTTGCGGCGGATTGGTATCTGTGTTTTGTTCTAATTTTAGATAGATTTTGGTAAAACGATAAATAGGCTGTCTAATAAAAAATACAGCTAAGGTGCGTACATGAAGGCTCTGAAAATTTCCCTAATTGCCGTGTTCTTAGTGGCTTTTCTTTGTGGTGGCTTGGTTTCTGCCGCAACGGTTACACTCAATTCTGATCAAGCATCAGTTAGAGCGATGGTTTCAGACCCCGAACCTAACGCTGGTGACTCGATAAATGTCTCGATATTTTTCCAGAACAACTACACTGAATCGCTACAGATAGATTTCATTGGGTTGCATTTCGATTGGATGCCTTCGGAAGGGTTCTATGGATTCAATTTATCCAGTACGCCCGTCACTGTCGCTAGTGGCTCTGATTATTTTTTCCCGCAGCCCATAAATGTTAATATTCCTAGTGGTGTCAACGGCGTTCAAGGCTATTACGTCGGCGTTGAGGGCACAGTAGGCGCATCGTCAGATACTTTTTCAATTAATTCTGCTTCTGCTGAAATATTGGTTACCGGTACCGGTCCAACTGCAACCCCTTCTAGCAGCACTAATCCCAATGATCAATCATCAAACCTTTTACTGTTGTACGTGGCGGTAATTGTGGTTGTTGTTATGGTTCTTCTCTTGATTTTGGTTATGGTACTGCGTAAGAAACGAAAACATCCTGAGAAACCTGCTGAAACATCGGCTCAGCCTAGCTCTGAGCAGAAACCTTCCGAGCAAGATTTCTCAATCTAACTTTTTTCTTTCTCTAAAGTTTGAAAAAGCTTATAGCTCAACCCAGCAACATAAGCTTGCAACAGTGCTAACTTTGAAGACATGCAGCAACACAGCCCTGACTGGACTTGGAATAGTCATTCTAATAGCCGTATTATTCTTCTATTTTTATCCCAACGCGCAAGCTCAAACCAGACAGAGCTTCACGCCATCAGACAGCTTTGACATCCAATCACAAAACGGTTCCATAAGGTTTGCATTAAATGGAACATTCTCGTCGGCAACGTTAGAGAATGACGCTTGGGTCTTTAATGATTTAAGATTTAACATATCCCGACCCCAAGGCAATCTAACAGTCTCTGCTGAAAATTCTAACATGACAATTTTTTCCTATCAGACAATTAACTTCATCGGTAGAAGTGAGTTTTTAAGAGTCGAAGTAGAGGGTTTGGGCAGGCAAACTGTAAATCTTGGTTTAAATGATTCGAAGCCGACGAGCGGTAGCGAATGGAGCGTTGTTACCCCCGGAAGTGTTTTTCTCGCTGAAGGTGAAGGTTGGAAGCTCTTACCTGATAATACAGTAGTTCTTACAAATCTAACAGGCAACTTTTCCATAGTACATTACAATTTAGGTTTAAATAGCGATGAAAACCTGCCTTTTTACCAAAAACACTCCATAATCATCATAACAGCTATTGTGTTAGCTTTTACCGTCACAGTCTGTGTGGTAATTAATTTTAGAGGGAGGAAATGAAAAGATGTTTGGCGATTACTACCCCTCCATAGTATTACTGATTTACGCTATAGTAATCGTAGGGGGAATTATCCTCATTCTCAAACTATCCAGAGACAAAACAAGAAAAATCAGCTCTCTTCGTCTCTTTGTCCAGATAGTTGCTTTGATCGCAATATTTATGGGTCTTATAATAGGTCCATTCAATCAACCTAATTCATTGTTCTATCCTTTGGGTACTTCTCCGCGTGATCGTTTAATTGGTGCTGATATTTTAGGTAATCAATTTCCAGACGGAATCTCACTTCCAATTCTCGCCTGCTATTACCCCAATGGACGGACAGTTACCTGCGCTCTCTGGCAGTTGCAAGCGTACATTTTTCCTTTCTGGGACTATCCCCGAGGTTACGAAGTGATCTATTCAACTTCAGGGTTGGAGAAAATAGCAATTGTAATCGGTATGCTGGTTGTTGCATCGTTATTGTTAGGTAGATTTTTCTGCGGTTGGCTCTGTCCCTTTGGTCTATACCAAGACATTCTGACGAGAATCCGAAAATTAGTTCGACGGCGGCACTTGAATTTCTCTGATAAAACAAGCATAAAGCTTGGTCAATCACGCTATATCATAATCGCAGTTTTCTTGATTTTAAGCTTTATTTTTGCATCCTACACTATTTTCGGGACAGAAATCATTCCTGGGACAAAACTTGGTGGACCGCAGGGAACTGAAGCAGGTATAGTTAGTAACATCAACGAACCTTTCTGCTTGATCTGTCCGATGAGGCCATTATGTATTTTGGGGGAAACTGGCATTGGACAAATGAACTACTCCTACATCTCTCAGATTGTGTATGGTCCTTTCTGGATTTCAGGTTTCTACTTAACATCGATTAATCTGGCTGTTTTAGTAGCAGTTACAATTTTAGCGTTTGCTTATAGACGGTTCTGGTGCAGAATCTGTCCCCTAGGCGCTTTAACTGCCCTTTTCAGTTCCTTCACGCCCTTCAAACAAATAGCTCTGACCAAACTTCAGAAAGATGAGCATAAATGTACCAAATGCGGCGTCTGCAAACGTGTCTGTCCAACCCAAGCCACAGCAATGTATGAACAGAAGGGCGGAGACGTAACTGAATCAAGATGTATGCTTTGCGCAAGATGTGTTGAAATCTGTCCCTACGAAGGTGCATTAAAACTAGATTTCGCTGGAAAAACTATGTTGAAGTCAAGGAATTGGCTGCAAGAAGACAAATCTATCGATAAGAATGCTTCTAACTTTTCTCATTAATTTTTTTGCTGATGGGGTCTCCGCATTTTTTGCAGAATGAAGCTTGGAGTTTGTTCTCGGTGCCGCAGCAACGGCAAGTTAACATTTTTGTATTTTCATTTGGGGGTGTTTGCTTTTGGATTTTTGTGCCGCAGTTTTGGCAAAAATTTGCGTCAAAATCATTTACATAGCTGCAACATTGGCAGACGGGACCTTTTGCGGTTGATTTTTCTTGGTGAATGTTTCTTGTTTGTAATGTGTTGCCATAAATCAAGAGTTTATCTTTTAGCATTTTGATTTTGGGCAGTAGACCACTTAGTTGAGTAAATTGCTCAGGGTTTGGGGAAAACTTGGATATGCATTCTTTGCTTAGAATGATAAACTTGGGTTTGCGCGCTGGAATTAGCTTAACTTTTTCTATCTCATCGTAAGTGTAGAAACAGCTTTTCTTACTAATTTTTAAAACTTCATCGAGTGATAAAGCATTGATTTCTTCCTCTATCTCTTGCCTTTTAATTTTGTAATCTTCATCATCTGATACTGGCGGCGGACCCCCCAGCATTTGAGACATCAAATAGGGTCGCCCAATTTCTTCCAAATTGGAACGGTTTGCTCTTCCCATACAGACTAAGGCGATGCGCTTGTCAGTAAAATAAACATCATATCTAGTGGAAACATCAATCGGCAAAACGACATCTTTGATGATTGCAAGTTTCTGCTCTGAACTTGACATGATTCTAAACTCCAACCGAGAATTGGTATTTACCTGTATTAGCTCTTAAGGTTTTGGAAAAGGGTTTTTGAGAGTAATTGAATAATTATTTAGTGAGCACGCGCGGTCAGCAGCTTCAACTAAGTTTTAAATAATAAACACTTCATACATTAGACCAGAGCTGCTGATGGATGCCAAATCAATAACATTAGCAATTGTCTTTTCCTCTATTGCTATATCTCTAAATATCGTCAAGATTCCTGTGATTTACTATCCGGGAAATTTCTATCAAATCAGTCAAATACCAGTTGTCGCAGCATTCCTACTTTTTGGCGCGGGAATTGGGATTCTCGTTGGGGCTATTAGTATTGCAGGTGGGCTGACTCTTTTCTCTCTTGGTCCTGCTGGGCTTATTGTGTATCCGATGGATTTTGTTTCTTTGCTTTTGATGTTTGCAGGTTTGTATGTGTTTAGCAGGTTTTTTAATCGCCGGAATTATTCAAGGGGATTTCCTATTTGGAAAAAACCAGTGTTTAGTTTGACAGCTGGTGCAATTGTGTTTCGGGGATTATTCATGTCTTTTGTTGATTACGGCGTAATATTTCATGTTCTGCTGCCTCTGATTGTAGGGCTTAACCGTCCTGAAGCTGTTATAGTCGGCTTGATTCCTGTTTTTGTTCTATATAATATAACGGTCCCCCTGTATACAATTCCAATTGCTTATTTGTTAGCAGTAAAGATTGGTAAATACCTGAAAATAGAGTCAGCTTTTCTCAGTAAAAATTGCGAATAATGTGGCGATTGTAATTGTGAAATGAAAATGTACTGGTATTGCGAATAGGGAAGATAGCGAATTGGAATTAGACTTCAATAATTTATGGTGGATAAACTGTTGTTATTAAGTCTCTATGTACTCTTCCATCTGTTCCCGGTCCAGAGTATTTTGAGGCTGGGTGAAAGAAAGTGACAAAGGCATCATAGCCATTTGATTCAACCATGAATTTGACGCCAGAAGGATACTTAAACTCGGCTACACCTGTTGTGAGCTGACCGTAGCCCTCGAACATTATGCATGATGGCGGTAAAATGCGCGAAAGAGGGAAAAGTGGAATTGGTATGGTCCATCCAGCAAACATTGAATTGCCCTGCATTTGTACCTGTAGTTCATCCTTCTCAATAAAATGTGCGTTATGTTCAGCAGGTGTGTTTATAGCAGTTTTTTTGAAAAATTCGACGTGTCTAAGGTTGTCCCCAACGAATGCCACTGGCACATATGCATTTCCCTTAAGTGTTTCAAGCCACAAAAAGACTAATATTGCATCGGCAGTCCCAAACGAGGACTGCTTGTTAAGATGCATAGCCCAGATCGTCATGTCAGGCAGGTTGAAGCTTGGTGGCGGATGAATAACTGCCAATCCATTGCTGCCATAGTACTTGACTATGTCGTTTGGCCAATTCTTGCCTGGATATTTCTTGGCATTGAGTATCTTGTTTAGCACGTCTTTTTCCAATATTACTTCTCTTTTCGACTTTACATCGAAAAGGAGCTTTCTTTGCGGCTTGTTCGTTCTTGAAAGTGTTTGTTCTTTCTCTGGAGGGGACGTATTTGTAGGCAGATTATTGATTATGGAGTCGGAAGTTGAGGTCAAAGGAGCGGCTTCATTGCTCCATATCTGTTCTAGCATATTTCTTGTTTTTTTCACATATTGCTCATCATTGGTAAAGTATGTCCCGAAATAGGGGATTCGCTCTCCTTTTACGTCGTATGGCGGTTGAATCTTTGATTGGATTAACTGCTTTTCATCAACAACTGTGATTTCTAAATCGCCTACGGGTGCATGTCTTATTGAGCAGCATTTCGATAATTCTGGTGCAGCATTCAAAATTTCTTTGGTTATAGGTACCAGGACTTTCACTGAGACACCTCTTACAGAGGCATCTTTCAACAGAGCAATGCGTTTCTGCGATTCAATCAGGCCATCCGAAGAGGTCATCACAATTATTTCTTTTTTGGCAGAGTTAATAATTTCCTCATAGGTTTTCAGGGATGGATAAGCATCATTAATGACAGGGGCCGTAGGCGTTATTTCAGCGGTTTTGAGTTCTGCAATTCTTTCGTTGATTTTTGTTGAGTGGCTCCATAAATTCTCAAAGACAACGTTGAATGTCTGTATGATTGTTTTACAGTTTGTCCAAAGGCAAACGTCTTCTTGTTCTTTTGCTGGAGGTTCATTGTATGGTCTAATGAAAAGCAGGATTTCTTCTTTGTCTCGCAATACCATTCGGGGAGATAGTTTTAGACCGAGATTTGGGTTTCTTCCTTTAATATCGATTCCCATTTTGAGGATTCTCTCGAAAAATGACTTTATTGTATCCAGGTTTTCATCGGGCAATTCAGTAAGTAGCCGAAACTTGATTTTATCCTTCGATGGATCATTAAACATGGATTCGAGAATACCGAAGTGATCGGCACGAGCTAACCCAGAAATTGGAATTACGAGTGATAGTTGGGTTTTGACTTCTTTTGTCATTTGAAGAATTTTTGAATAGATTTTCTTATTTCCTTGAATTACCATGAATTTCTCTAGAGAATACTTTAGATCAATTTTGCTGATGTTTCTCCAATCCTTGAGAACACTTTGTTTTGTGCTCTCCATCAAGGCTGTTTCTTCTCGCTTGGCTTTGATAAATGAGTCTAAGATTGTTTCAAGAGGGACAGTTGTAAATCGTGTTGGTGATTCAAGAGTTGCCTGAACTGCCCCTTTGGTCTGCAGGCTTTTGAGCATCCTATAGACTTCCACCCTGTGTGTTCGGATTCCTTTTGAGATCTCGCCACTTCTGAGTGGTTCATGTTTGGCGAGGAAAATATACAGTTCTGCTTCTTTATCTGTTAGCCCAAGATTGCTTAGGACTTTTTGCACCTTTTCTGTGCCCATTTTTTTCGGTCCCTTGTTGTTTTTGAGGTGTAAGTTACTTTGGTTACCAGTTCTTGCTTAATATGATAAACTGGCTTAACTGTCTTGTGGGTTTCAAGGGTGACAAGACAAAATTGGAGGTGAAAAAGTATGAATCAGAAAATTCTTGTAGTGGTTCTTGCGGTTGTCTTGATTACAACATGCTTAGCGGGTACCGTTGTTGCCAATAGGGGGCAAACTAAGAAAGTCTATGTAGACTACAAGTTTGATGCTATTCTAGCTGATCCAGTCGTTTCTATTGTGGTTACTCCTCCGACAATTGTTATAGAGGGTTATAGGTCAGCATCGGGAATTCAAAGCTGTATCGTAACAATCAATGGAGAAACATATTCATATCCCGAGGATTTCAGTTACGCTGAAAATTTCCGAATAGAAGGAAATGTAATTACTAAAGAGGGTGTTCTTGAGGTGCAAACTGTACTTACATTTAATTTACCTGGGAAACCAACGATAACAGAATGGCTCATTGGCAAAGTAACAAACATTGGCACAGGTAACATGGTTTTGGACGGGGCGTTCTATTTGACTGGCACTAAAATGTTCAATAAAGTAGAGGGCGGTGGAATTACAGCTAGCACTCAAATTAATGGAGTTGACTATGCACTTCACTTAGGTCAAATGAAGGGCTGGCCTCTTGGAAACTAATTCCAGCTTGGATCTATGAAAATACTATGGTGCAATAAACAAGTCTGAAACAGCCAAGGCTACCGAAAATAGGTAAACGATTCGGGAATACCACTGGTAGAAATCACTCTTCAAATCGAACTCCTCCTTTTTTGAAGTTAGTTTAACCTTGGGTGGAGGCGAATTAGCATTAGTCATGAAAAAATAATTAAAGGTGTCATAAACCTTGGGCTAAAACAATCAGATGCGGAGGTTTATATTCACTTAGCGAAATATGGTCCTCAAAAAGTAAAAGATTTAGCCCTCTCACTTAAAATGAATAAGCAACTGATATATGGTTACCTTAGGAATCTTGGGAACAAAGGAATCGTTAGAGCTTCTTCTAAGTATCCTGCCGAATTCTGTGCTGTACCACTCGACAAAGCGTTAGAGCTGCTAGTAAGGGCTCATGAAAGAAAATCGCAAAACATTGAGCTGGAAAAAAACGAAATTCTTAGTCAATGGCGTTCTATAATTATTCAAAAACGCAAGTTAACACAAGGCACAAGAAGCAAAAGTTACTCTAAAAACAAAGAGCTACCTAAGAGGTCATAATTGCTTTTTAGAGCATGAAACATTTTATTTAAAAAGATGTCTGTCATCTGCACATTTTTTCTTATCTGTGGTTCGATTTTACGGTTATAAATTACTAAAACTATACAGAAACTTGATCTTGACTGTTTTCGGGGGTTGTTGCACTTTTCGAATGCTTCTTCGATATTCATATCTCAAATGTCAAGAAGGCTAAAAGACTGTGGATTTCGGGAAACTATGGATTTGGATGGAAAAAGTCCATCTGTTAAAATGTAAACGTCACGTAGGTAACGTGGCAGCAGTTCAACATCATTGAACAAATTGCATATGCATCTAACGCACATTGCTGAGTAAAAATAAAAACAAGGTAAAATTACCCTTGATTTTCGATTTTGCAGAGAAATTTTTCTCGAATTTTTTCGAAGTAGTATTCAACCAAGTAGGGGGGTCTATAGCATGTTGGCTATGATTCTTTGTCTATAATATGTTAAACTTCCCTACAAAAACCAACTCAAACAAACCAAACGCTCCACTTATTGGGATAAAAAACAGAGTTAGACCTTTTCACGGGGTTGGGTGTACCCACCTGCTTAATGATTTATTTCCATCCAACAGAACTTCAAATTTCCAATAATTACCGTGTCTTTTGATGAACTATAATTGAAGCCAAAACAGGCAAGTGCTTCATCAGGTTTGGCAGTGTTACTATTCCTTATTTTTTGTGAAATAACTAATGATGCCAATTTCACCATTTGTGGATTAAGCAAAAATGGTTTAGAACCTGTTAGCCAAATACCTGAAGTATGCCTGAATCCCACAATGTTTTCGCTGTTAAAGGTTAAAATGAAAGGTCTTGGTTCGCTTATTATAGGTCGTTGAAAAGGATTTGAGAAGCTAACCGCATAACTCCAAGGTTTCCAATTTCCGCCATTAAATACGAAACTTAGTAAATCAGCATGTTCTTTCCTAGTTTTTTCTGGACCATAAGTATCGCACAGGATATTGGCGGTACATTTATGCAGACTTCTTACAAATTTTTCGGACTTACAATTAAAATTGGCATTTATCAGGTACACATCAGAATCGATTCTCTTAATTTTAATATCCTTAGCTTCTCCCTTGCCTTTAATACTGATACGCTCTTTTGCTTTCCTTTCCCTGTCATCATTATTTCTAATTCTTCCTTTTATGCCAGAATCAGCTTGAAAAGCATCCATCATAGCTTCATGTCCATATTTTAAGCAATCGTCCAAGAAACCAAGCTTGTTATTGCACTCTTTACAAACATAGCCCAGAGGCAGTATTTTTTTACCCCCTATAGCCATTGGAAGTATATGCTCTGCACTCTCGTTAGCTCTGTTTTTTGAAGTAGTTTTGCCACACCATAAACATATCAATCCTTCAGAGATTCTTGGCGTATTGATCCCCAATTCCTGTTTATTATTAAGTGAATTAAATAAAATGATTGAAGATTTTCATATAAAAACAACTCTGAAGATAGGGTGTATACCCTATCCCATAGGAAAAGGTAGCTTGTTATTCTTCGTCTGGTTCTTCAGGGAATAATGGGTCATCAAAAAACAAGCCATGACCTTCTGAATCTTGTTTGATCTGTTCGTCTTTTTGTTCAGCGTTGCTTTTGGTAGGTTTAGGGATTTTGAGGTTAAGTATTCTATGCAAAAGAGTTAGACCAACGATCAAAATGAGTATCAAGAAACAGATGAGAAAAGAACCAATGACTAAAGCTAAGAAGTCTATCATATGGTGCTCACTTCCTTTTCTTGAACAGCTTAACGCTATCCATTTCAGTTACGTATTCAAATCCAGCTTCGATTAATGCTGTTGCTTCTTGAAGGTTGTAAGCGCATCTACAGGTATATTCGTCTGTTTGAAAGTTTATCAAGTGAGTATAGACCAGAGTGTGCTCAATTCTTCTATGTCCAAGCTGTTGTTTAACCAATAAAATATCCTTTGTACGATAATAGAGCATTGTCGCATAGTAATGTCGAAGGTCATAGAGTCGATATTTTTTAAGTTCGGGTTCAGCAAGTTTTTTTGCTAATCTGTTTCTTATCCTCATCCAGACATGGCTCATTACATCGGTTGAAGGAAAGAATTTCTCATTGATACCAACATTTTGTCTACCAATATATTCTTTCAACATTGCGATGGTAGAAGCAGGGAGTTTTAGCACTCTTCCAGATCCGCCCTTAGCAGTCTGCGGAGAAACTAACCCCCTTTCCAAATCAAAGTTTTTCAAACAACTTCTTGCTAACTCTACAGGTCGTAATCCCGTATCACGCAAGATACTAAAGACAAGAGAATACTTTTTTCCTGAAGCCCCAATAATCTTATTCAATTGCTCAGTCGTTGGCACGTTTGGCAATCTTTCAGGTCTATTATAGAATGGCTTTTTCCATGTTAACCCATAGTATTCAACATAATGACCATATGCGTTGACCATTGATTCCTTATATGGATTAGACCAATCTGCTTGATTAGCAATGTATGCTTTCACCGTTTCTGGAGTGTTGATGTCAGTATTCTGTTCTAAATGCTTAAGCCTCTTAGCATATCCAGCAATTGTCTTTTCAGCATAACCTTTTTTCTTTAATTCAAAAGCTACCAAAATAGACGGGGTGTGGTTGAAAGTGGACGAGGCGGGATTTGAACCCGCGACCTCCACGATGCCAACGTGGCGATCATACCAGACTGATCTACTCGCCCAAACTGTCTGGCTTCTATTCTAAAATCCGCCTCATTTAATAAGCGTTTCTTAAGTTGTCAAGGGAAGCCACAAAAATCTGTCAATAGAAAAAACTTTTGAGCAAACAGCCGTGTAGCCATAAGCTATGAGTCGGAAAAATGTTCCGAGGTTTTTTAGACTTAAATTTTATTTCCACGGGTTTGTGCAGCGTAGCTTTTTATAGGCAAACGCAAATAGAAAAGCCAAGCAAGGTGCAAAAAACGTGCCCAAAGTTAAAGTCGCATTAATCGGCGTTGGAAACTGCGCCTCATCATTCATCCAAGGCATCCAATACTACAATAAATTCCAAAAACCAGAAGACTGCATTGGACTACGCAACCCCACACTGGCGGGACTAAACCCCAAAGACATCCAGATTGTTGCAGCCTTCGACGTAGACGAACGCAAAGTTGGATTAGATCTATCCGAAGCCATTTTTGCCCAACCAAACAACGCTCCAAAAGTGTGTGATGTACCAACAATGGGGGTTACAGTCAGCAAGGGACCGCTACTTGACGGGGTTGGAGATTCAACGAAAGCCATAGTCCAAATAAGCAAAGTCTCTGATGCAAACACAGCTAATGTGCTAAAGGAATCAGGTGCGGAAATCCTGATTAATTTGCTTCCCAGCGGAGCCACAAAAGCTACTCAATGGTACGCAGAACAAGCCCTTCCTGCTGGGTGCGCTTTCGTAAACGCTACCCCGAACTTTATTGCCAGTGATCCTGCATGGGCCAAAAAATTCGAGGTTGCAAATCTTCCACTTGTTGGAGACGACTTAGTTGACCAAGTCGGCTCAACAGCGCTTCACAAGACACTTCTTAAACTCCTCTCAGATAACGGAGTCAAAATTAACGAAACCTACCAGCTTGACGTGGGCGGAGGAACCGAATCAGTAGACACGATGGACCGGACACGCGACGCTAAACGCACAATCAAAACAGAATCAGTTGCCTCAGCAATACCCTACAAAACTGAAATCGTCGCAGGCTCAACCGACTATGTGGATTTTCTGCAGAACAAACGTGATAGCTATTTCTGGATAAGCGGCGTTTACTTCTGCAACACACCTATGAAAATCGACCTCAAATTCCAAACAACCGATGCACCAAATGCCGGCAGCGTACTCTTTGATGTCGTTAGAGCAGTAAAAGTTGCCTTAAACAAGAAACTTTCCGGACCAGTTGAACCAGTTTGTGCTTATGGGTTTAAGCGCCCACCCAAAATGATGTCGCTTGAAGCAGCCGAAGAGCAATTCAAAAAATTTGTAGGTTAAGCTAGATTTTCTAGCTCTTCTATTATTTTATCTCTTACCCCGTTTTCTTGCAGGGCACCTTTTAACAGGTTGATGGTTTTTACTGGTGTTGGGTCTTCTCCTCGAAGAACTGCCAAGTAAACACTGGTAAAGTCACCTACAAGGATGGTGGATAACATTTTTGCCAAGGTGCTTTTGCCCTGAGCTTTTAAGTCAAACATGATTAATCCCTTTTGTTCCATAATCTGTTCGGTTATTTCTATTCGACTGCTGATTTCGATTGGTTCGTTTTCGAAGTCACGGATGAAAATTACCGAAAAATATTTGGACTGTTCACCTCTACCTTCCCAACCAACAACCTCGTTATGATCTAATTCAGGGAAAAATTCCCATTTTGACGCAGATTTACTATTCTCATTGAATTGCTGCTTAAAACGTTGGGCAACACTGCGATAAAACCCAAACCCATAGATTGTAGGGGCTGTGTCACCGATGTGTGTAGCTACTGTTTTGGCAAAATTGTCTCGAGTTGGAGTTTCAGGACCATTTTCTTGGCTGATTTTCTCCAACAAAGGTATTGATTCATCAAGCTCTTCAAATACTCCTTTAACTAAGCCAACTTTCTCCAGTAAAAACAACAGCGGAACAAGCATATAGGGCAACGCTGCACGAGGAGGCATACCTCCAGGAACCTGAAGATATGGAACTTTGTGTTTTTTGGCGTATTTTATTAGCGCCCCGCCGCTGCTTATGCAGAAAATCATGCATTTCCGTTTTAAAGCATCAAGAAAGCTGCTCAGTGTTTCTTCGGTGTCGCCTGAATAACTGTTTATAATGGCGAGAGTTTTTTTGTCAGCATATTTTGGCAGGCTGTATTCACGGCTAACTTCAATGGGGATGGTTAGCTGGTTTTTTGCCCAGTCTTTTAGCAAATCTCCACCGATGGCTGAACCGCCCATCCCAGCAACAACAATGTTAGAAGGCTTCTGATATTTTACTGTGATTTTCTGTGCAACTTTGAATGCCTCTCGATAATGGTTAGCAGCATTAATAGCAAAGTTTAGCATGCCGCTTTTGTCTATAAGTTTTATTTTTTCAAAATCGTCTAAAATGGGCGTTACCACGTTTTGAATCCTCCGAATAACACGCAGTTTTATATCTTAATCCTGCCTTTTAAGCACCACGCAAACAATACCTTGTCATGGTTGAATTGTATGGGTAAAAAGCGACTTTCAATTGCGATTCCTGCATCAATAATTTCTGATACCCCGCACCTGCGTGAGAAAACCTCAAAAATCGGTTTAATAGGAAGAGCCGCCGCAATTTTCCGAGTGGAACAAATAATAATCTACGCAGACGTCGTTAAATTAGAACAACGGCAAGACTTGGCTCTTATCGCGCTGATACTCAACTATTTGGAAACTCCTCAATACTTAAGAAAAGCACTCTTCAAAATCGAGCCCGACCTCCAATACGCCGGAATCTTACCGCCCCTACGTTCCCCTCATCATCCTACAAGCGGCAAAACTAAACACCTAAAAGTAGGCGAATACCGTGAAGCCCTAATTCTATCCGAAACCAAAGAAGGGCTACTTGTTGATATTGGAGTTCAGCAACCAGCATTTTTAAGACAAAAACAATTCAGTGTCGGCGACCGTTTAACCACGCAAATCGTTAATCTTGACAAAAAAGTGGAAGTTCAAGCCGTAGACCGAGAGGAAGTCCCACTTTACTGGGGATACAGGGTTTGTGTCGAGAAACAACCGTTTGGCAAAATAATCAAAAATTCAGGTTATGACTTAAAAATTGCCACCGCCAGAATAGGCGACAATTTTACTGATGTTTCCAAGGCACTTGGCGCCAAATGGGCTGGTGCTCAAAATATATTAGTTGCTTTTGGTGCTCCAGCACGTGGGTTGCATGAGATTGTCGAAGATGAAGGCTTAATGTTGAAAGATGTTGTGGATTTCACGGTAAACACTGTTCCAAGGCAGGGAACCGCAACAGTCCGAGCCGAAGAAGCGCTCATAGCCTCATTGGCTATTCTTAACATCTATTTCAACTACTAATTTTATCGCTTTTTGGTAAAGTTTTGGCTAAAAAGATAAATGCTTCTTTAAATATTGTGAAGTCTATGCCGTCTCCTACACTAGACCTTGCTATGCCTATAGCGTTGTTCCTTGTAGTCACCATTGCACTGTTACTTGACAAGCGAGTTAAAGGAAAATTAATGGCGACGGTTGAACAGAAAGAGTTCAAGACAAAAGACATTATTCTCCTAATAGTTTTCATGACGGTCGTCATTACTGTTATCGCATATACCTCGGTTATTGCGCCAGAACAAATTTTCCAAAGGCTATTTCTTCTGATATTCTTAGGATCATACACAACCCTGCTCTTCACGTTCTCCTACATATTCTCCAAAGTTACTAAGGAAAGAGCAGAATTAATCTCATTAGGTTTTGGTTCGATAGGTGTAATTGCTGGAGTTACAAGCCTTTTGGGTTCCCTATCTGACAGTTTTACTATTTACAGAGCAATCGGGTTCTTTGGTTTAGCTATCTTTTGCTTCGGAACAATAATATTCGAACATAGAAACCTAATTTCCAAAGCTCGCTGGTACCTGGCAGTACAGCCAGCCGCAATGTTTCTGCTTCTAATGATTTTCTTTAACGTGGTCTACGATGGCGCAGTCCAAGTTTGGTATCCGCTCCTAATGGATGTCTTCGGATTCACGTTTGCGATTTTAATAATTCTCTACCTTAGCTCACTTTTCAGTTGGAAAACCGTCGGCCTCTTCGCCGTGCTCCTAACCGTAATGGACATCATATTAGTCATCGGCACAGGCACGATGGTTCAAGCTGCAACACAATTCACGGGATTAGGGCTGCCTGTTCTTGTATACCTGCCGAATGTTCCGCTCATACCTGCAGTCCCAGGATACATAAACTTCTTCGGCTTTGCACCTCGAGGGCTAGGTCTTGGCGACTTCTTTTTTGCAGGAGTCCTCGCCGTTCAAACATTCAACAAATTCGGCAAAAAAACTGCGTTCATAGCCCTAACGGCAATGGCTGTTGCCTTTGGAATCTGGGAAGCTTTTCTACCGAACATTCTAGCTTGGCTTTCACCCATTGTGGGACGTGATATCGGAGGTTTTCCGGGAACCCTTATGATAATCAGCGGTTGGGCACCTGTCGTTATATGGAAAGTACTGAGCGAACGAAACAAAACCAAAACTACCTTAGTCAACAACCCGGTTGAGGCTCCAAAAGAACAAAACTTGCCAATACAATAACGCGTTTTTGCGATTTACAGCTATTTCTGAAAATTTGAATTAAAATAAGTATGGAAAAAATTGGTTAAAAATAAGAAAAGAGGCTTATTTTACCCGAAGAGGGCGCCTAATCCTTCTAGTGCTGCTTCTTCCTTGGCTTTTTCTTCTTCAACTTTCTTCTTCTTGTCTTCTGGAGCGGCTGCTGCGGGTTTTGTTTCTGCTGGAGCTGCGGCTGGAGCTGCTGCCATCATTGTTGGTGCTGCCTTGATTGCTTCATCAATGTTTACTTCACTAAGTGATGCAACTAGAGCTTTAACTTGAACAGCGTCAACTGTTAGACCTGCTGCTTCAAGAACTTTTGTTACTGATTCTTCGTTGATTTCTTTACCTGCCTTGTGAAGGAGCATTGCTGCGTATATATTTTCCATACCTTTTCACCTCTTCGTTCGAGTATTTTAACCTTTTCAGTTCACACAAACCAGCTTTTTAAGCTAATGTTCATGTTTTACTGTGAGCTTAATTGCTATGACCGTTAGGAGAAATGCCCAATTGCTTAAGAACTTTTCGCACTGGATTTAGCAAGTGGATAATAATACATTTTCATTTCGGTATTCCAAATAAAAATGAAAAGGCTCAACAAGACTTATCTTTTGGGTCACTTACAATGAGAAGGTTTCAAAGGTCATGATGCTATGGGCAATATAACAGTCGCAATCCTTGGGGCTCTCAATTACGGAGATAGCCTTGCAAAAAAAGGAACATCCACAGACATAACTCTATATAACCTAAAAAAAGGCGAAGACACCGTTACCCTAATTGAACCCACTCGTTATCCTGAACGCTTAGCTCCCCTATTCTATGCATGCGCCCTATCAAAAAAGGCAATAGTTGTGGTAGATGAGTTAAACTCAACATTCGGCGAGCAACTGGTTATGCTTCAATGCTCCAACATTAACAGCGGCTACACAATACTGCGCAACTACATACCTGAAGAAAAAATCCAACCAATCATAAAAGGTACGTGTCTAGAAAACTTTGAATTCTTAGCCGACAACCCAAATTTGGTTCGAGAAAAACTATTGTCAGAGGCCTCAAAGCAAAAACCTGTTGAAATGCAAAAATCTGTTGGCTCAGTGCCCGTTGACCATGCTTTTAACGTTAAAGGCGTAGGAGTTGTGGTCTTAGGAATAGTTGCAGATGGAGTAATCCAAAAACATGCTTCCCTTAAAGTCTTGCCAACCGACAAAACAACACAAGTGCGTTCAATACAAAAACACGATGACGAATTCGATGTTGCAAGCGAAGGCGACAGAGTTGGCTTAGCACTCAAAAACATAGAAGTCGAAAATCTAGACCGCGGGACAGTCTTAACAAATGATCCATCAATTAAAACTTCCAACAAAATAGAAAATCAAGCTACACTGGTTAAGTATTGGCAAACACCAATAAAGCAAGGAATGGTCATGCACATTGGGCATTGGACACAATTCATAACAGCGAAAGTTGAAGCTGCCGTCGACACCCCAGACCCAAAAAAACCATCCCTTACCTTATCACTCGATAAACCTATTGTTTACTTACCCAATGACAAAGCAGTACTCATGTACCTCGAAGGCGCAAAACTGCGAATTGCAGGAACAATCTCATTATAGACCAATTTGGGAAAAATAATAAGTGCCTGCTCAACAAATAATTATCGATTGCTGAATGAATAAAACAGCGGTATCCATTGTACCAATTTTGGTTCTTCTACTCTTAGCGATATTCATGTTTGACGTCGCAAATTCAGCGTTAACATATCCAGTGCCAACAGGCCCTTTAACACCTCCCACAATAACCATTGAGTCGCCAACTAGAACCACCTACGTGTCATGGTATGTTCCACTCCAATTTTCAGTAAACGGAAACTGGGATGGCTATGTGAACCATCTTTCCGTCGAAGTAACTCTAGACCAAGAATCACGGTACGTACTTTTTGCTCCCCCCTTCCCAATTAAATGGATATCAAAGGACTTTTCAATGACTTTAGGTCCTCTCTCAGAAGGACCGCACACAATAGGCATCATCGCAACCGTCGGCGGCACATATCAAACAGGGACAAACACCACCATTCTTGGAGTAGGTGACTTTACTTCCAAATCTTCAGTCGACTTTACAGTTAACACATTGGGTCAAGCCGAAATTACAATTTTTTCACCTCAAAACAAAACCTACAACTTCAACAAAGACATCCCTGTGACTTTTACTATAAACCATAACCAATCAATCGTCAAGATGGGCTTCACTCTAGATCAACAATCAAACGTTACAATACCTAGAAACACAACACTGTATGGACCTATACCCGACGGGCTTCACACCTTGAAGGTTTACTCGATATTTTCAGACATTCTTCCAGTTTATTCAACAATTGCTTTCATTGTTGACACCACACCCCCCAATGTTTCGCTTCTTTCAATGCAAGAAGAAAAATACAACGAACCCGACATTCCCTTAATTTTCACTGTTAATGAAACAACATCCATAATCACCTACCTGCTTGATGGAAAAGTGCACACAATCGACGGAAACACAACAATGACTGTTCTTCAAGACGGAGACCACGAACTAAAATTGTATGCAACAGATGAGGCAGGAAACGCTGGATCTTCAGAAACAATTGATTTTAACGTGAAAGTGACTATTCCACTTAATGTAGCGTTAGGCTTCTTGCCCCCCCTGGTAATTGTCCTCGCTGGCGGTCTTGGTATTCTAATCTACTTAAAGATACTTAAACGTTCAAAGCCAAAAAATCCTTGATTGATCCAAACAATTGCTTTTAAATTGTAACTGCGTTAGCCTATTAAGGGTGACCCGAATTCTTAGCCTTGAAACAAAAAATGTCCTCACCGTCAGCCGAACAAATCTGGAACATGCAAGACAAACAAGTCCAAACTCTACTTGAATCAGGTACCTTACAGCCAAAAAGCAAAGCAATCCGCTTTTACGCTCCAAGCTTCACCTACTACAAAACCAGACACTACTGCTCTTCAACAACAGATTTTCCAACAATATCCATAACCGGCAATTCTTGCTCCTTAAACTGCAAACATTGTGGTGGTAAAGTCCTAGAAACTATGCACCCAGCAATAACCCCACAAACGCTCTTTGAGTTAGGCGTAAAACTAAAACAGAATGGCGCCAAAGGCGTTCTAGTTAGCGGTGGATGCCTATCTGATGGTTCAGTACCAATTGACAAATTTATACCTGTTATAGGGCGGTTCAAGCGGGAGTTAGGTTTAACAGTTTTTGTTCACACAGGGATAATAAAATCCGAAACGGCGTCTGCACTCAAAGAAGCAGGGATCGATGCCGCACTGATTGATGTTATCGGTTCAACGGATACAGTCAAGAAAGTCTATAATCTATCAGTAACAAGTCAGGATTATGGCGATTCGCTTAAAGAATTGCACAAAGCCAAGCTGCCTCTTGTTCCACATGTAATCGTTGGATTAAATGATGGCAAACTGGATGGCGAATTTGCAGCTCTACAAATTATAGCGCAAGTTAAACCTTCAGCCATAGTTATAATCGCTTTTATGCCAATTCACGGAACCCCAATGGCAAAGACACCACCGCCTAAACCTCTCAAAATAGCCAAAGTCATCGCAGTTGCACGAACAATGTTCCCCAAAACCCCCATTGTTTTAGGATGCATGCGTCCAAAAGGAGAGTTACGAAATTCAACAGATCTATTGGCTCTGAAAGCTGGAGTTGATGGCGTTGCCTTTCCAAGTGAGTCAGCCGTGGAATACGCAAAGAACAAGGGGTTTAATTCTGTTTTTTCTTCCTATTGCTGTGCTCAGATGTACCTTGACTTAAAATAATGGCGAGACTTAAGCTTTGAGGAATTTTTTGCCAAGCACGATTGTCCATACAGAGAGAGCAAGACCTGAGGCTGCTTCGGGGATAGCAACGTTAGGAACATAGTTGAAGGCAAATAGCATAAGCCAAGGCAACGCCGCCAAAATTGCTACTGCAATGGTGAAAGCAGCCATTTTTCTTTGTCTATTAAGCCCAAATGCACCTGTTAATATGAACAATGCAATAGGCGCTAAAGTGAAGAATACAACCGAAACCAGATAGTGAGTTGGAGAAAAACTTTCGTTGAAAACGCCTATCGCCATGAGTGGAACGGTTGCAGCTGCAAAAAACCCGGAACCAACCTTACCAACTAAGCTCTTTCTGAAATAGATGACAAGTCCAAAAACTGCAAATAACAAGCCCAAAAAACCGCTTGCAACCAACCCAAAATTAAAAACCGGTCCAGTTACACCGGATATTACACCAAGGTCGCTTAACGCATTGTTGGTCCAGCTAAAGGCAGGATACGACACTATAGCGATTATAATACAACTAAAGGCAACTATAGGCGCGGCTATACCCAATGCTGATCCAATCTTCAGATATTTAATACGAGTCGGATTTGACATAATATCAATTTAGTTATTGGCTATTGATGTTTTAAGAATTTGCGTTCACTGGAACAAACCGCCTCAACCGTTGAAGAGAATGCATCTTTTCTTTATCGCCGATTTTGGCTTCCTGAATCGATTCTCTAAGTATTTCGATGGATTGATCCATGGCTTTTCGGTCCACAGGATAAGGAACACCGTCTTTACCGCCATATGTAAAACTAAATTTAACGGGGTCTTCCCAACTAGGTATTTCACCATAAACCAGTTCAGCGACAAGCGCAAGACCACGTACAGTTGCCGGTCCCACACCTTGAATGCTGAGAAGTTCTTCGTAGTTCCGAGGTTGAAACTCGTATACACGCGATAGAGTATCCCAATTGATGTTTCGGGGCATATTAAGCGCAGTTTGGGTTCGCATCCAAGGATCTGTAGTTTTAGGCAACCAAGTCTGCAGAGAAGCTTGATTTTGGGGTTTAGCGGTAGATTGTATCAGGCTGAAAAGTTTCTTGGTCGGTTCCTTGGATAAGTCAACAGATGCCCTACGGGCTGTTTCGCTTTGTTTTGACACCATGTTCAGAGCTCTTTCGCGTTTAATGTTGCAGGCGATAGCGTTGTGTGGTTCAACCACAAAGTCCTTTGTATTTTCGCTAAGCCAATGGTAACGTCGAGCTGAACGATCTTGGTTACTCATACCTTGCTGTATAACCGCCCACTTCTCATCTTCAGTTACCAGAAAGGCGTGATGGTAGAGTTGGTAGCCAGCTTGGATCGCAGTGTTGTCCACTTTGGCCGTTATACGGCTAGTGTAGATTAGATCATCTATGGTTTGTTGCGAAAAACCGAATTTTTCTCCAACTACCACAATGTCGCCAGGAGTCTTCCTTGACGTTTTTCCTTTGCCACCACACAAACCAACTCCATGTTCCTCGGGAGACAAAGCTCCTTTAAGAATTCCAGTAACAACTGTAGTCACTCCTGAACTATGCCAGTCGTAAGCCAAAACGCAGCCAAAAGCTTGAAACCAATATGGATCGGAGAGGCGTTGGATAAATTTATCGGCACCATGCTCTTCAATCATGATGTTAGCGATTTCCCTTGCAAGTCTACGCATTCGCACAGTAAGCCATGAGGGCGCTTTGCCGCCGTGAAGGGGCAAGGTTGCGGTCCCAGTCCTACCCCCCAAAGTGGATGTTTGCAAACAATCAATACCCGTCAAACCAGAACATAACCCAGATACAAAAACTAATACTAATCTTAGAGCGCAAAGGAAGAAGCAAAGCTAACCTTGGAATAACAGAAATATATCTAAACAAACTTGCAAAAATAGCAAACTTGAAAAACCTGAAGAAGTAGAAACAGCCATAGCGAGACTAAAAATATCAAGCACCACTAAGGGCGCGTATGTTTCAATTTACGCTAACTACTGCAAACACAACAATATCGAGTGGGAAAAACCGATACATAAGAGAATCAACAGGAATACAACCGCCAAGCCAAGAAAAAATACACATTATAATCTCAGCAACCAGAAGCGAACAACTACTTAAAATTAGACATCATGGCGCAGAAAGGATTAAGACCAATCGAAATACCAGGAGAAAAAGGGCTAACATCAACGAACGTAACGTTGATGCGGTTTGCGCCTGCTCTTACTCTGTAGGATTCTCATAGCGAGGTGGGTAAGCTGAGCACGCGCGTAATCTAGTAGTATTTCTTTAAAGGGTTCTGGGCGTCTGATGCCAACTTTATTTTTCTCGGAATTCGTACACCTTTCCAATATAGTCTGGAGGTTTTTCGTTTTTGTGAAACCAAACTTGAATTACCTAATTCAAGTTCACAAACAGATGCCCGATCCTGTGGATTCTCAAGCTTGCACATCTGGGTAATGCTCAGGTTTTCAAATATCCTTCTAAAAGGGCGCATGGAATTGTTATGGCACGAAATCGCTACATTTCCTGGGTTTTGCTTTAGCCACTCTGTGAGTTGTTCCAGAAACGAAATAACCCGTTTTTCAACAATCTCCAAACTCTCGCCCCCAGGTGGAACAAAACCATAGCCCCGGTGAATCTGAGCGTACTCTTCAGGATTTTCGTGTTCCATTTTTCTTTTATTTCTGCCTTGGAGCAAACCGTAGCAGCGTTCAATGAGTCGATCATCGATAAAAACTGGAACGTACGGGTGATTCTGGAGTACAATTTCAAGGGTTCTTCTGGATCGTTTCAAATGTGAGGCAAAGGCATAGTCAATTTGGTATGGTTTGAGTTGTTCAGCGATTTCTTGTGCCTGCGAAAGACCCTTGAAAGTAAGTTCAGAGTCACGCCAGCCCGAGAATACTCCGTGACTGTTATCAAACGTTTCAGCATGCCGAAAAACAAACAACTTACAAAGCATATGCTCCAGCCAGGCAAATTAAGTTCGATTAATAGATAGATTAGTTATATTTCGCTATTTCTGCTTTTAATGTATCTTTCTCTCTTTTTGACTTCTAAAAATCTACTATTCTTACTAACCACTATACTCCACAGCACTATACTCCTTTATATACATACAATACAACCCCCGACAATACAAGATAGAAATTGCTAGCCTATCAACTATTATCTCCAAATAGTACCAACAAAGATTAAGTCTAATGGAGTTTAGAAATATGATTTTTATTTTTTACTCTCTTGCTCCTCTATTCTCAGCACGAAAGAAAGCGTGCTAATTTATAATAGCCGCAATGTTGTTAAAAAATTAACATTCATACAGAATCATTTTATCGCTAAATATGTAGAATAAAACAAGTTGCCTGCTTTAGCGCAATGAGGAGCCAACACTCCACTATCCTCAAAAAACGAAATAGCATTTCAATGAAACACGTATATCTGCAATACACAAGTCTTTTATGACCTACATTTCATCTCGCGTTAGGTGCAAACGCAATGAGAAAAATGCAGGCTCAATCCTCTACTAAACCGAAAAGCAAAGTCAAATTAAGCCAAATAATACCCGTCGTCATAAGTGTCGCTTCATTTGCTGGAGCACTATACTTTTCCGGTTTTTTTGATAGTTTTATCTCTGACCAGAACCCTGTTGACTTTACAGATAGCGTCATCTCTGGCGGCGGTAAACTTAGCTCCACAAGAGACATAGAAGGAACATGGACGACAACATTTTCTACCCAATTCACAATTGCCACAGACTACGAAAACTATGGGCACCTCGCAAACGTGGGCACAGAAGACCGAACAATGACTTGGACCATAACAGGAACCAGCGACGAACATGTTGTACTAGTAAACGTGCAGTTTTACTATTCCAACAGACAATTAGCCTCTGCGTCAGGTTACACTCCAGACACTTTATTTATGCAATTAACAGGAATAATCAATGGAACGCAATTGACATTAACAAAGGGAAATGCTGGACCCATTGAACAAATTGGCACAGTTGGCGAATTTACGTTCACCTCAACCCAAATGGAAGGAACATGGCATGACCACTGGACTGGCGTTTGGGAACAAAACGTTTTCACTCCGACCAACGGCTTGAAACTAACAAAACAATAAAGATGCAAAATCAATATCACTAAGAAATGAAAAATAATTTGACAATAATTAACCATTTATCTCTTTTTAAACCCGTTAATAACTAACGGGAAATCCAAAACTTACTGCTATGGTTTGTAGATAATTAAGTAATCTTTGTTCTGTTCACACGAGAGCCCTCTATCATTTAGGAGACTCCCTATTTTTTGGCTATCATAATCTCCTTTAATTTTCAATATACATTTTTCTGAAGCCCCTTGTTCAATCGAAACCAAATTGGGAAGAACAAAACCATTGGCAACTAGTTCAGTAAACAGAGTACCAGCCTCTTTCCTATTCACAGTGTTCCCCTCACAGCCTCTTTTAAAGTATATTCTTAATAACGTTTTGCATAAACAAGCAAATCAAATATTGAAACACAAAATACCTGAAATTAAAAACTTAGACTAAAAAACATCTTGTTGTTCTTGGATGTGACAACATTACTTCTTATACACTAATGATGTTTTTATGTTGAATAAACTCTGAAAGTGTCCCTTGCATGGCTGTCTGCCCGAATTGCGGAAATAAGGTTGCTGTACCCGATAGAAAATTAGAAAACTCAGTGTTCTGTTTGTCGCTTTTCATTTGCCCAAATTGCAAAATTAGCTTTAAAACCACTTATTAGCTTTCTTAGCCAAAACCAGCCTGTCTTAGTTATGGTTCCCTAATTGTTCTGAAGTTTTCGTGTTTCGTCGCATTCAGAGTTATTATTGGCTATTATTCTAAACGTGATCGTGTTTACTTAAGTCCTCTGCTGTTTTGGTGAATTTTCTGCTAAAGAGCTTGCGGAGTTCCTCAGCAAAAATAACAACAATTGCAAGTAATAAGAGGTAAAGCCAGTCGGTGAAACCCAAAGCTGTCGTTCCGAAAACTTCCTGCATTAACGGCACATAAACCAATAAAGCGAGAATTGACAGTTGTGATATGATTCCGAAGATTATCCATTTGTTTTTAGCCAAACTGGTTTTGAAGATAGATTGCTTGCTAGTTCGGCAAGCTAAAACGTTCCCTGCTTGAGCAACAACGATACCTGCAAACGTCATTGTTACTCCTTTTATGTACACCTGACTATCCGTGGCTAGACTCTGACCAAACTGCCAGCCTCCAGCTGTCCACGCGCTAAAACATCCAATCATGGCACCAATTGCAATGATCATTCCGATGAAGAACGATCTCCCGAAGACTCTACGTGTGAAGAGTTTCTCTCTTGAACTTCTCGGAGGCTCTTGCATGATACCTGCCTCCGGAGGTTCCCGACTAAGCGCCAAACTTGGAATAACATCAATAGCCAAGTCAATAGCTAACACCTGAACTACAAGTAACGGAAGGGGAATCGCCAAAATCGCATAAAGAACGTAAGGAATGAGTTCTGCCCAATTGTGGCTGAAAACGTAAACGATAAACTTGCGGATGTTCTCGTAGATTGCCCTGCCAGATTCAACAGCTTTTACAATTGAAGCAAAACTGTCGTTAAGCAAAACTATGTCTGCTGCTTCGCGCGCCACATCAGTTCCAGATGCACCCATAGCAACACCGATATCAGCCTCTTTAAGTGATGGTGCATCATTAGCTCCGTCACCAGTAACCGCAACTACCTCTCCACTTTCCTTCAGAACCGTCACAATACGGAGTTTCTGTTCCGGAGAAACGCGTGCAAAAATAACATTACCCTTTTTGACTTCATCAACTATTGCTTGATCGCCTAAATCTTCTAGGTCCACTCCGCGGATAACTTGGCTAAATTCTTTTTCAACGATACCTACTTCTTGAGCGATAAATTGCGCGGTTGGACCGTAGTCACCAGTGATTATGACTGTTTTAATTCCTGCTTGTTTGGCTTCTGAAACCGCGTCTTTTACCTCTTTTCTGGGCGGATCCCGCATTGCAGCCAAACCGACAAAAATAAGGTCTTTTTCTACTTCTTCATCTTTTTTGTACTCAGATTTGGGGATTTCTCTATAGGCCGCAGCTATTACACGTAAGCCTTCGACAGCGAACTCGTGAATTCTTCCTTCAATCCACATCAAATTATCAGGAGTTAACGGTTCAATTTTGCCGTCAACAAACACTTTTGTGCATATGTCCAAAACATTTCTTGGTGCACCCTTCGTGTAGACAACGATTTTATCATCTTTGATTTGATGAATTGTGCTCATGCGTTTGCGTTCAAAATTAAAAGGTAAAATGTCAATGTTTGGCTTTTCATTAATAAGTTCTTCAATGTTTTGACCATATTTTAATGCTGCAACTAGTAATGCGCCATCGGTGGGGTCGCCAATTACGCTCCAGTTACGGTTTCGGTCAGATGGGGGTTCAATTTTAGCTACGTTGCAAAGAGCGGCAATCTCAAGAAGTTTGTCGAGTGATTCTGTTTCGTCTTCTTTAAGCGGTTCATCGTTTATGGTGAAGTCTCCAACTGGCATGTAGCCTAAACCAGAAACCTCAACCACTTTATCTTTAACCCAGAGCTTGTTAACAGTCATCTCACCCTTAGTGATAGTGCCTGTTTTGTCAGTACAAATTACCGTAACGCTGCCTAAAGTTTGAACCGCGGATAATCGTTTAACTACAACATTTTGCTTGACCATCTTAAGCACGTTAATAGCTAAAGCGCTCGAAACAGTAACCTGCAAACCTTCAGGGACACAACACACCATAACGCCGATCATGAAAAAGATGCTTGTGGCAAGAGAATTTGTTATAAGATAACTTACAAACAGAAAAATGACGCCCACGCATATAGCTATTATAAAATCATACTTTGCCATGGACGCTATTTCTTTCTGAAGAGGGCTCTCTTCTTCACGGATCGTCTGTGTTAGACTTGCAATTCTGCCAAACTGTGTAGCCATTCCGGATGCATAAACGACCGCTTTGCCGCGACCTTTGGCAACGCTTGTGCTCATAAAGACGAGGTTTGGTGAATACAAATACGCTTTCTCAACAACCTTAACAGTTTCAGCGTCTCGCGGCTGCGGTTCCGATTCTCCTGTCAAAGGAACATTATTAGTCCACAAATCGAAAGTCTCTATCAAGCGGGCATCTGCAGGCACCCGGTCTCCTTCCTCAAGAAAAATTACATCTCCAGGCACGATTTCCCGAACAAGAATTTTTTTTACTTCGCCATCACGGAAAACTTTAGCGTATTCTGGCATCCAACTTTTGAGGGTTTCCATAGCTTTTTCAGCGCGAGATTCTTGGAAGATGCTTACAAAAATGTTGACGAAAACCACTGCAAGGATGATTAAAGCCAATTCTGGATTTGTAGGGTTTGAAATGTAAGAAAGGACTGCTGCCACAAGCAACAGAATTCCGAACAAATCTTTGAGGTGCTCAATGAATTTGTGGATTAAGGGGATTTGTCTTTTTTCCGTTAACTTGTTGTAACCGTATTTTTTGAGTCGAAGTTTAGCTTCTTCGCTGCTTAAACCATTCTCAGATGTTTTTAGGTCATCGAAAACCTTGTCAATAGACATGGAAGCAGCTTTTTCCAAAATTAATCAATCCCATGCAAAGAAACAATTAGTTATTTATGAGCGAGCCCAACAAAAGATGAATGCTTCTGGTGTGGAAGCGAGTTTATTTCGTAAATCACTATTTATTATCGCCGAAACTGTTTGAGGATCCATTCATATCATCAGCGTTAAACCTTTCTTATACTACGGTGTTTATTTTTTTGGTTAATGTTTATAGTTCAATTTAAACTAATCGGGTGGCAAGCCGTTTTTGACCACAAAATACTGCACATTAAACCTGTATTATATTCGATTAAAAACGGGGCGTATTAAACATTATTTTATTTTTTGGATATATTTTTTTTAAAAATAAAAACAAAAGCTAATTTATCTACTTCAGGAAAAAATTTTTTCAAACCCTCAAAGTCCAGTCAACCACCTAACCTTGGGCTGAAAACGGAGGTTCAGCTATAACGGATTTTAAGGAAAAAAATCGCGGCAAAGCTTTTTTTCGAGGTAATTTTTGTCAATTTGTTTTAACGATTCATGCCATAAACTTAATAGGCGACAAATTCACTTTCCATGTAGCTTACCAAATTTCACGAGAGACTTAGTAATGCTTCAAATAATTAAGAAACAGCCCTTTAAAGTAAAAAATACAACTAACAAGGAGATTGAATAACTATGGCGCGTTATAGGCAAACTGAAGAAATTGTAAAATTAATGGATAATCCACAAATTATACGCAACTGCAGCATCATTGCTCATGTCGACCACGGAAAAACCACTCTATCCGACAGCCTTTTGGCACACGCTGGAATCATCAGTACACAAACAGCTGGACAAAAGCTATTCTTGGACAGCTGGGACCTAGAGCAGAAACGTCAAATGACCGTTTTCGCCTCAAACGTCAGCTTAGTCCACACCTTCGACAATCAAGATTACCTCATAAACCTAATCGACACACCTGGACACATTGACTTCTCAGGTGCAGTCACAAGAAGCCTTCGCGCAGTCGACGGAGCACTCGTCGTCGTGGACGCAGTTGAAGGTCCAATGACCCAAACCGAAACCGTTCTCATGCAAGCTCTCCGAGAACGCGTTAAACCAATCCTATTTATCAATAAAGTGGATCGCCTTATCAAAGAAATCAAACTAACACCTGCAGAAATCCAAAAGAAATTTGCAAAGATTCTACTCCGTGTTAATAACTTAATCGAAAAATACGCTCCGCCAGAACACAAACAAGACTGGCAAGTGAAGATCGAGGACAGTCGTGTCGCTTTCGGCTCTGCCCTTCACAAATGGGGTTTAAACCTTGATCACATGAAGCTAAAGAAAGTCAGCTTCCAAGATATCATCGATGCTTATACGGGTGACCCAGCAGATGTTGGCAAAAAAGTAGATGAACTAAGCAAGAGAGCGCCTCTACCCGAACCAATCCTTGACATGTTCTGCAAACATTTACCAAACCCATTAGTCGCACAACCATATAGGCAACCACAGATTTGGCCCGGTGACCCAGAAAGCGCAGTTGGTAAAGGTATGGCAACAGTCGACCCTAACGCACCTCTACTTATGTGCATATCCACAATCGAAGTTGACCCCCACAGCGGAACCGTAGCTATCGGCAGAATCTTTAGTGGCGCCATTACAAAAGGCAAACAAGTCCAACTTGTCAGCGCCAACCAAAAAGGCACAATTCAACAAGTCTTTATGAGTATGGCAACTGACCGAGTATTCATAGACCGAGTACCAGCAGGCAACATCGGTGCAATATCTGGTTTACCGGCATTACACGTAGGCGAAACCATCGGGGAAGAAGGCGTAGAGATTCACTCTTTTGAAGGTTTACAATACGTTTCAGACCCGGTTGTAACCGTCGCAGTAGAACCCGAAGACGTCAAAGACCTGCCATTGTTTGACAAAGTAATGCATAAACTCACAACTGAAGACCCAAACCTGCACTTTAAAATGAACAAAGAAAGTGGCGAATTCCTCCTTTCAGGTATGGGTGAACTCCACCTTGAAATTACAGCTTACCGAATGCAAGAAGCAGGCCTAAAAGTTAAACTTAGCAAACCCATCGTAATCTATCGAGAAACCATCAGCCACGACTACAAAGGTCCAGCAATCATGGGTAAAAGCCCAAACAAACATAACAAACTCTGGATAACCATAGAAAAACTCGCGCCTGAAATCATCGAAGCCATAAAATCTGAGAAAATCAATGACATGCAAAACAAAGACGAACGCACAAAGATTCTCCGCGGCTTAGGCTGGGCACCAGATGACGCCAAAGGAGCCGTTGCCGTCGAAGAAAATAATATCCTTTGCAATCGCATCCGTGGACGACAATACGTAGAAGAAATCATTGATCACATCAAAACAGGTTTCCGCGAAGCAGTACACACCTCACCCCTAGCCAAAGAACCAGCTTATGGCCTAAAGATTAACCTCGAAGACATAACCTTACACGAAGACCCCGTTCACCGCGGACCTGCACAAGCTATCCCAATGACTTGGAGACCAATCTACTGTGCAATCTTACTCAGCAACCCAAAACTGCTCGAACCAATGATGAGTTTCGAATGCAAAGTGCCAAGCGAATTCGTCAGTTCAGTCATTACACTACTCAACAAGCGACGAGGAAAAATCATCGACATGCCCTCTGAAGAAGACATGATAACCGTTAAAGCTGAAATGCCCGTTTCCGAATCCTTCGGCATCGCCGACGAACTACGAAGCAGCACACAAGGACGAGCCTTCTGGGCAACACAGTTCAGTCGTTGGGCACCAGTTCCCGAACAGATGCAGGCTGACATCGTCAAGAAGATTCGAGAACGCAGAGGCTTATCGCCAATTCCGCCAAAACCAGAAGAATACTTCGAAAACGAATAAGCAGATATCCGCTTTCACTTTTTATTTTTCGTTCAATTTCTAATCTATAAAAACATCTAAAATATGACTAATCGAATTGCCCTAGCCCTTATGGTAATGCTTTAATTCGAAGTATTGATTAATTCATTGAGTATTATGATAGTTGGCATTTGTGGAAGCCCAAGAAAACAAGCTACAGAATACGTTCTTGAAGAAGCCTTGAAAATGTTGGAAGAAAAAGGCTTCAAAACTAAACTTTGGACTGTTCGAGGAAAATGGGTAGACTATTGTGCACACTGCGATTATTGCCTCAGAGAAAAAGAGTGTGTAGTTCAAGATGATTTACAAGAACTCTACGCGCTGCTTGCTGAAGCAGAAGGGATCATTTTTG
>Ga0315540_10000180_pt1 | contig 34240 bp, 31 predicted proteins | sample SalMarSW160110MG_FD_203677 | JGI IMG/M metagenome (GOLD analysis project Ga0315540, IMG submission 203677) | Salt marsh sediment microbial communities from the Plum Island Ecosystem LTER, Massachusetts, United States - Salt Marsh Sediment SW1601-10 ...
GCATAGTTGGTCCTGTTACTTCCTGTATGCTTTCATGATCAGCAACTAACGTGGATATGCTTTGAACAGTAGACATTTCGTTGAAGTTGAAAGCGTCATTATCCACAAGTGGTGAAGAAAACGTTACCACAACATATGTAGGCATGAGTCTTCCTCCGCCGAAAGAATCAGTCAGAGCATTGGAGCCCGCTATTGACTCTAAACTGTTTGAGGCGCTGCCAAGCATATCGTAGGAGGGCGTTGTTGTTGCATAGATATAGAACAAAGGTAATGTTACGAGGACAGCTACGAGTATGAGTGCTTTGCCATGTTTCACTGAGAAGGCTCCGCTTCTAGCAAAGTAGCCGCCCCTTCGGGCATTTTTCGCAAGAATTCCTTTGGCGTACCGTTGGAAACGTTCTCCTGAGTTCGGCCAAAAGATTCTGTCACCCAGAATGACAGTTAATGCCGGTGCAAAGGTTAGAGAAGCGAGTAACGTTACAATAACTCCTAAACCTACTACCAAACCCATAGATTGAAGCAGAATTATTGAGGTCGTCGCAAGCGCAAGGAAAGAGATGATAACGGTTGCACCGCTTGTAACTATGCTTTCGCCTGCCCAAGTAATTGACTTCTTTATAGCTTCAAACACAGGTAAACCATTGATTCGTTCTTCTCGATGCCGAGCTATTATGAATATGCTGTAATCTGTTCCTACACCAATAAGCACAGTGAGGAGTACTGTGTTCACAGTGTAATCGACTGGATTAATGTAGGTGCCCACTAAGTATGGGAATATCTGCGAAACTCCTAGACCTACGCCAATTGTTCCCAATGTAATGATTGGGGTAATTATGGAACGGAAGAAAAGACCCGTAGCGATTACCAGAAGCGCAATTGTGATCGGTAGAATAAGTTCTAAATCGGAAGTTGTGGATTTTCCGAAATCATAATTGAGTGCGTCAGAGCCGGTGACTTGAGCAGAAATGATTTCTTGGGGATTTTGGGCTAATTTTTCAGCTATTATATTTCTAATTGTAACAACGTTAGTATCGTTTGAGTTTTTGAAGGTAATTGAGATCAGAGTTACATCTTTTGCAGGAGAAACAAAACCAGTAATTAAAGAATCGAACTGTTCACCGATGTTAAATTCGTTCGGGTCCCAAACAATATTTGATGATAAAGTTTGCAGGGCGCTATTTGTTGCGTTTTCGCCCATGTTGTATATTGCTGCGACAAGTTCTTTGGATAAGTTGGAAGAATTCGATACATAACCAATCGCTAAATCCTTCAGCTTAGAATTTGAATCAGTTGTATTTGCCTTCAAAAAGTCTTGCAACGTAAATGTTTGAGCAACAGCCTCTGTGAAGTCTTTTTGATCGCTAAAATAAGCGTTAATGAACTGGCTGTTAGCGATATTTGACGCTGATGAAGCAGTTTGATTGATCCAGTCTTGGGCTGGAGCACTCGGAATTCTAGTTACCCATGAAGCGTCAAAGAAGTCTAACAAATGTGAAGTGTAATCGTTAAAAGATAATTCATCAGCATCTTTTAAGATACTTCTTGTTTGATTGTAAGATATTTCATTAAACAATTGTATGAATGAATCCATATCGTAGTTGGTTGAATACCAAATTATGTTGTCAGATAGGTTGTTTAGTTCGGTTGCAGTCGGGTTTTTTCCAAGATTATATGCAGCGTTGACAAACTCAATTGAAGAGCCAGACTCGTTAGCTAAATATTGAACAGAAAACGCCTGAAGCGCTGCGTTATTTTGGTCCTGGGTATTACCCAGAAAATCGTTTAGAGTAAAGGTCTTTGTCAATGCAGTAGCGAAAGCTTTCTCAGTTGCGTTTGTGGCTAAGAAAGCATCAATGTATTGTTGGTTTGTTATTTTCGAAGCAAATGATGCGCGTTCTTGTGGTGTAAACGTCTGAGTTGAGGGATCTTGAAAGCTTAGAACCCAGGTAGTATTGAATGCATTAAGCAATTGTGATGTATAAGCATTGTAAGATTCAGGGTCTGTTTGAAACAACGTGGTTGCCGTTTGTTGATAAGCAACCTGGTTAGCTGTCTCGATGTCTTGGGTCTGTTGGTATGTTTGTCCCCAAACATTTAAGAAAATGGCTGGAACACCGTACAGTAGATTGTAGGTTAAGTTTGCGTTGTCAACTAGAGCATAAGAGGCTTGATTTGTTTGGTTGAGTCCAGGTGACAGTTGACCGTTTTTTGTTTCATTGTAAGCATTAAACCATACATTTGAGTAAATGGCTGGGACGCTGTAAAGTAAATTGTAGGTTAAGTTTGCATTGTTACAGGCGAAGTAGATGCCTTGGTTTGTTTGGTTAAGGACAGGGATCAGAATTGAGTAGACGCTGGTAATGTTTTCAACTCCAGTTATGCTGGAGTTTGAATTGATTTGGTTAGTTAACTCGTCAATAAAAAGTTGGGCATTAGTAGATGAAGCATTGTCTGTGGATATTACTATAATTAATGAATCGTTGGATACGGAATTTTGAAATTGGGCAGATATTATATCTTCTGCTTTGCTTGATTCAAGGCTGCTGTCAGATGAAGAACCAAACTGCAGCGAGGTCACACCTGAAGCTGTCAATACCACCGGCAAAATAATGGCTAAGAGTAGCATCCAAACAGCAATTATCGCGAATTTTCGCTTAGTAATGAATTTGCCCAATCTTTCAAATGAGTTAACTTTAGTTTGAGTCGTGTTCTAGTCTCCCGATTAAATGATGAAATGACCTAAAGCTGATTTTAAAGACCCTAAGAAGGTGTTCTAGTGGATATAGGTTGTACCGAGTATACTCGGCTTTAGGAAGGTATATCCTACACCGAATTAACATTCGTTATATGCGAAGATTAATTCTGGAAGTCTCAGAAAAAGAGCTTGTCAAGGTCGGTATAGAATTATCCCCGTTTAAAAAGATAAAGTCGCTTGACCTGCTTTACTTCCTAAGGCAAGATCAAGAGGAATTCGCGGCAATTTCTCAAGTGGAATTCAAAGATTCAGAATCTAAAGTTGAGGATTTGCTCGTCGGAGGATTCTTAGTTGAAGCCCAAATGTTGAAAAAAGAAAAAAACGGGTCATACATAGTTTTTATGCGAGGGGGACCAACTCTATCTACAGTTCTAAGCTCTGTGGGGGTAGAAAGCGGATACTTATTTCCTCCTTTGGGAATAGGGGATGGAAAAATAAAATTTTCTTTCCTTGGAAATGAAAAACAAATCAAAGATTTCCTAAAGCGAATGGAATTAATGGGAATTCATTACAGGGTTGCTCTTTTAGCAGATGCAAATTTTTCACCCACGTCACCTATTAATCTCTTAACTGAAAAACAGCGACTGGTATTGCTTGAAGCCCACAAACTGGGGTATTATGCCATTCCGAGAAGAATAACATCAGAAAAACTGGGTTATCGACTTGGTCTTGCGAATTCAACGGTTGTAGAACATTTGCGCAAAGCAGAACAACGATTAGTTACTCACATACTCGAACAGTAAAAAGTAAAATTAACCGTTTTTCAGGATTATTGCTTTCGCTGGGCATTTTGCAATGCAATCTCCACATCCACGGCAAAGCTTAGGGTCAACAACAGTTGGGTCTTCAACGCTGATGCGAAAGATTGCTCTTATCGAACAACCTCTAACTGCGGAACATTCGTTGCATCTGATGCATTTTTCAGGTTCAACATAGGCTTTCATTATCTGCTTACCAAAAGGGAGGATTCTTAGTAGTTATTTCTTACACGAACTATTAATGTGTAAGCGGTGACTGCCAAAATCGCTAAAAGTAACAAGATTTTGACAGTGTCAAAACTGTTAAGTACAGAGTTTAGAAGTGCTGCAACAGGAATGCCTGTGAGAATCACGTACATTGTAACGGCCATTCTCCCTGTGGAACCTTTGCTTATTCCAGGTACATGATTGCTCCCTAATGCAAGTTTTGATAGTTTAGCAAACCCTTTGGTACAGGACTTGCAGTAATAGCAAGAATTGCATAGTAGTCTTCTAATGATAATCAGGATAAAGAATGCTGAAAAACCTGCGAAAAGCCATCCAAACAACGGATTAATTAGCCAGATAGAGAGCGACCCTAGTGCTACCCAAACAGATAGAGTGAGGGTTCCAAAAAGCATTAGTGGTTTTGTAGCTTCTATCTTTTCTTTATCGGAAACACTCAAAGCTTCGCTGACCTCACAAGCTATTTTTCATGAATGGCTTAAACTTGGATTCGATGTGGGATTTTGCACATGCACCAATAATTGTTTCTACAGCGCGTCCACTCTCGAAGACCATTATCGTTGGGATACTCATAACTCTAAAACTGCCAGGTACAGTCATGTTTTCGTCAACATTCATCTTTCCAAACGTTACTTTTCCTGAGTATTCTGCTGCTAGCTGCTCAATTACTGGACCTACCATTCGGCAGGGGCCGCACCATGGTGCCCAAAAATCAACAACCAATAAGTTATGCTTTGTAATTTCAGCTGAAAAATTACTGTCAGTTAAGATTATGGGCTTGCTTATTCCAGCAGAGTTTAGCTGCTGCATTTGAGCTCGCTTTAACATTTCTGCCATCTTTTTTTGTTGGATTCTTTCTATTTCAGGATCAGTCGATGGATTTGTGTTCATGAGTAGACCTCTTTTTGTGAGTTTAACCAATCTTTTCGAGCTTTGCAGGAGGGGTTGCCGCAGCATTCTTCTTCGGGTACTCCGAAGGGGCATTCAAGTTTTTTCTGCATTTTTTCTTACCTTTTTGAATGAATTTATATCGGCTTTTGCGATAAATATGTTACGGTATTGTCAAAACCACACAATACTTATATGTTGCAAAACCAAACAATAGTTTATGGACAGTATTCAATTTCTAACAAGAAAAGAAGTCACCTGCCAAGACCTCTTAAGTTGCATATACAACCTCAAACCCATAGACCTGGAAATCTTCCTACGAGTTGCAAAAAACCAATGGGTAACCTTAGACCAAATCGCAGAATCCGTACAAAGAGACCGCAGCTCAACCCATAGAGTCCTTGCCAAACTCCAAAGCGCAGGACTGATCCACAAACAATCCTGCGGACTCAAAGGCGGAGGTTACTACCACATCTACGCCGCCGTTAATCCAGAAAAAATAAAGGAAAACGCCAAACAAAGAGTAAAAGAAATCACCGACAGCCTCCAAAACCTAATCGAAAATTTCGACGTTGACCTCAAAAGACACTTAAAGAACAACATTTAACCATCATCCCAATTGTCCTTTTCCGAAGTTCACTTTTTTGTGGTGGCCTTATCCCAAATACACTTCACTTGCCACTTTAAAGCAATGCCCGCAGACGTCGCATCTGTAAGCGTCGATTTGGAAAAAACAGTTTTCAAGAGATTTCTCTGGTTTATCTTGTTCTTTCCTACAGTTTGGGCATTTAATCAAATTAACTTTGTTCATAATTGAAACAACTACTAACGTGAGAAAAACCAATAAAAAGTTGTGTTGTTGCCTTGAAGATACAACAAGTTTAGACTTAAGGTTTGGGCAAGATAAAGTTAATGAAAGATTTGAAATTTGACTTTAATGCAACAAACTACGCCTTAAGCTAAGGTTATATGGTAAGCTCGTTACTGAGTTTTTGTAATTGGTTAAAAAGCACGCAGTGTCCTTCATCAGGAAAAAGCTTGACTATAGTGCCTTTAACTGTATATGCAATTTTTTGTGCGTTGTCAACTAGACATGTTTTATCTTGAGTTCCTTGCCACAAAGTTAGCTTTCCTGCGGGAATTCGTTCTACAGTCTCGCTCCAAGGCTTCAGAAATAATTGGTGCTCTTGGAAAACTGTTTTTACGCTATTCTGCTGCCTAAAGCCTTCTGCCATTGCTGCATACATCTTCTTTAACCATGCTGCATCCGCAAAGAATTTTTTGTCGGGTATAGGCCATTCCGCCACCATCTTTTTGCCACTGCTAGATTTTAGATAATTCTCGACATCTTTGTTTGCGTTGAGAATGGATCTTCGGAAGAACTTTAGCCCCCACGTTGCAAGGAAACTGTTTTTCATGACAACTTTTGCTAGGGGATTTCCATTGTGTGCTTCTGAAACATCAAAAGGCAAAGTTGGGCAGCTAACGGCTAGAGCGTGAGTTACCTGCTGCGGGAATAAAGAGACATATGTCAATGCGAAAGGTCCTCCTCCTGACCAGCTCAAGACTGAATAATTGTCCAGCTTCAAGTAGTCAGTCAGTGCTTTAACGTCATTGGCAAACTCAGATAATCCGATTCTATTTGTAAAAGTTGATAAACCATATCCTGGCCGATCTATACCTATTAGTTGGAATCGATTTTGATGGATTAATTCTTCTAAAAGCAGGATTTCTAATCGGCTACTTGCGGTTCCGTGAAAATAGATAACGGGCTTGCCTTCGCCAATTACTATGTATCCAAGCTGGCGTTTGTCTGGTAATTTGAGCGTTTTGTTGACCATTGGTCCTTAACCTTTTTAGCTGCAATTCGATGAGTATTGAAGTAATACTTCCTGCGCCTATAGAGTTTCTCATCATTTTTTGTCAATCAGAAAATTTGTCACTCATGACTAAACCTTTCTAGAGGTGATTAAAGCCGCTACATAAAGATGGAAAAGTCAAATTTTAGTGGTTGAATTACCAAAATCATCGATTTAGACGACATATTTGATGATACTTGTAAACCTGAAAATTTCAGGTCAAATCAAATAATTAGATATATCTTTTAGATACCGTAATCATAGTTCTTGAAATCAATATCTAAATTCATAAGTCTTTCAGGCTTGTCCATTTTAAGATCTTGAATCAGCTCAATTGTCGCTTTTGTATCAAGATGGTATAAAGACCAAATATTCTCGACGATTAGAAGATGAAAATTTAGCAGTTCAATTCCGGCAACCTCAAAATCCTTTAGAAGTCTAAAATAACTCTTTGGAATAGCAATTCCATAGAAAGTCCACAAGTCACGTTTTTCCATTTTCCGCAGTACTTCACCTATTGCGAACAGCAACTCTTTTAATCGTATAATGTCCGATATGTCTTCTTTTTCCCCAACCGCAAATATTAAAAATTTTTCCTTATTTTTTGTGGCTTTTACGTTTAAGCCAACTTCAAATTTATCTGAAAAAGTTGCAACACTGTATTTTGCTGTTTCAAAATGATTTTTTACGCTATCAACAACCTCTAGCAAAGATAATTGACCATTATTTGAATTAATTTTTTTTACCATTTTTTTTAACTTCCAACATGGTTATGCTTCAAATCAATAAATCCATAATTTACTCTTTTCTTAGGATCTAGCTATTCAATTTAGATTACTTGAATCAAGTAGCTAAATAGAAACTAAGGTTTGAGCTGTATTAAACTATTTTGAAAACAAGCGTGCTTTTTTAAACGATTTATGTGAATTGATAGACCTGTTCATCATAGTAAAGGGAAAATAATAATTTATGATTTGTATTCTATTACTTGGTAGTTTTTAATTTTTATGAAATTTATAGAACAAAATTTGTTGTCAAAAGAAAAAGCAAATAAGAACATTATAGAGATGTCCAGTTGCTTAAGTCCTGGCGAATAAAATAAGATTTAGAATTCTAAAAGAGCTTTCACGATGGTAATGTTTTAATTGCCTGTAGCTTTAAAACCTAAATTAGGTATTCACTTGAGCAGCGATGCTAAATGCAGCAAAATCGAATGCGACAAATTTACAGCCATAAACGAGTTGGCTAAGCGTAGAGGTTTTTTTTGGTCGTCGTTTGAGATTTACGGCGGCAGTGGCGGTTTTGTCACTTACGGTCCATTAGGTGCTCGATTGAAGCAGAATGTTGAGGCTAAGCTTAGGGAGCTTTTTGTTAAGAAACTTGGGATTTTCGAGATTGAATCCTCAATTATTGCACCAGGAAGGATCTTTGAAGCTTCAGGTCATGTAGACCATTTCAAAGAACCGATGGTCGAATGCCAAAGTTGCCATCAACGATTCCGCGCTGATCATTTGCTGGAAGAAAAAGGCATAAGCAGTGCTGAAGCAGAAAAAATGACGCTTGATGAGGTGGCAAAAGAAATGGATTATCATAGCGTTGTCTGCCCAGATTGTCAGGGCAAATTTGGCTATCCTCAACGCTATTTAACTATGTTTGAAACTACAATTGGTCCCTATTCAGGTTCAACTGGTTACGGCAGACCTGAAGCAGCACAAAACATCTTCGTCGAATTCAATAGACTCTACACTGCAGCCCGTGAACGTCTCCCTTTTGGTTGCATCCAAATAGGTCATGCCCTGCGAAACGAGATCTCTCCACGTCAAGGCTTAATTCGCCTGCGTGAATTCACAATCGCGGACTTGGAGTTTTTCTTTGACCCTGAAGAGCCAATCTGCGACAAACTTAAAGAAGTGGAAAACGACGTTTTGCCCATCCTCCTCTGTGAAACGCGGCTAAAAGAATGTGAAGAAACAACAGAATTTACAGTCAAAGACGCATTAGACAAGAGAATTATTCTATCGGAATGGCAAGCCTTTTTCATGGCAATGGCCAAACGTCTCCTAGTCGAAATTGGAGTTCCAGCAAATAAACAACGTTTCATCGAAAAACTCACATGGGAAAAAGCCCACTACAGTAGCCAGAGCTTTGATCAAGAAGTCTACGTGGACCGTTGGGGTTGGGTTGAAGTTTCAGGTCACGCTTACCGCACCGATTTCGACTTGTCTTGTCATATGAAAGCCAGCGGAGTGGACATGACTGTTTACAAAGAATATCCAACTGCCGTGGAGAAGGAAGAGTTGGTTGTTAAACCAATTATGGCTAAGCTTGGTCCAGTCTATAAGGGCGATTCAGGGAAAGTGGCTGGCTTGTTGGCAAAGCTCCCAGCGCAGCAGATTGCAGACGCTATGGATAAAGATGGCTCCATTATGGTTGACAACTATCAAATCTTAAAAGAGCAAGTAGATATAGCCAAACAAAAAATAATTGTTAGGGGCACACGGTTTGTTCCGCATGTTGTTGAACCGAGCTTTGGTTCGGATAGGCTATTTTATGTAGCATTGGAGTACGCTTACGGCATCAAAGATGATCGTGTCATAATGAGCTTCCCGCGAAGCATTGTACCAATTCAAATTGGAGTTTACCCGCTTATGAGCAAAGACGGTTTAGACGTTAAAGCTAAAGAAATTCAAAACATGCTCGCATCCGAAGGCTTTATGACAGAGTTTGATGAAACTGGCTCGATTGGCAGAAGATACGCAAGAGCTGATGAGGTAGGTGTTCAGCTGGGTATAACAATCGACTACGATAGCTTAGAAGATGATACCGTAACCATTCGTGACCGCGATACTTGGCAGCAAGTCCGTACTCCAGCCAAAAACTTACCTAAACTTTTACACCAATACTTTGAGAACAAAATAAACTTTGAACAGTTAGGGAGCATAATTAGAAGTTAAGTAGTTAGCTTTTTTAATGCATCCTTATAACAGGGTATTGATTATTTCAAGATACATTAGAGGGGCTATACAGGTTTGGTACTTCCATCAGAAACAGAAGAGCGTGTTAAACGTCGTGCTTTAAACGCTTGCCAAGATAACTTACGTAAGGTTTTAGATGTTTCAAGAAAAATTCCACAAATGGTAGAATTTTTTGCAAGCGGAGACAAAGATGGCGCACGCAGGCTTTTCTCCGAAATCCGTGCAGGAGAAGAAGAAGTCATCAAAGCAAGGCGCATGGTATCTCAAGAGCTTGCTGAAATAGGTGCCATCCTGATTTCTCGTGAAGATTTTCTCCGATTCACCAATTTGTCTAGCGAAATTGCTGACTTCTCTGAAGGCATTGCACATTACCTTGTCGAGATTATGGAACACAACTGGGTTGTTTCACCGGATATTAAAAAAGACCTGTTAAAGCTTTCATCAGTAGTTTTGGACTCTGTTTTAAAGCTGCGTGAAACTTTAATGGTTCTTAATTACGGTCCACAAAAAACATTGGAACGCGCCAAAGATGTCGAAATAGCCGAACGCATTGTTGATGACCATTACCGAGCTCTAACCATCAAAGTCTTAAGCAGCAAACTAGAAGTACCTGTCCTGCTCCTACTTCGCGATGTCTTGCAACTACTTGAAAACTCTGCTGATAAAGCCGAAGACGCCGCAGATGCAGCACGAACAATCTCATTCATCATGTAATGAGTCTTTGTCATGCAAAAAACAAAGGTTGAGCTCATCGAAAACTTTTTAGTCGTATGGAACCCTCAAGAGGGCTCCCAACTCTACAAGAACAGCTACTATGGCAAACCCGTAGGTATTGCTAAGCCGAAAATTCCAGAGTTTGACGTGCCTTTAGTTTTAGATCTTATGGAAGGGCTCTATCTTGCTGAGAAAGAAAAAATAGAAATCTACGAAAATCCAAACGAAGCAAAAGTTAGTTTAAAAAGACTCCGACAAAAAACCAAACAGCTCTACGATGAATTCGAAGAAAAATATCTAGTTTACAATGACCTGCGAGAAGGTGGCTTAATTGTCACTCCAGGAATAAAATTCGGCTGTGACTTTGCAGTTTACAAGTATGGACCAGGTATAGAGCATGCTCCTTACATGGTTACCGTGAAACGTTCAGGCTCAGAAATTTCTGCCACAGAAATCGTAAAAAACGGTCGATTAGCAACCACTGTGCGTAAACGCTTTATTATTGCAGTACCGGATATGAATTCAAAAGAAATAAAATATTTGATTTTTAAGTGGTTTAAGGCTTAGTTTGCGAGTATGGTTTGGTTTTGAAATTCGCCTCTTATCCTTTGATGAGGATAAATCTTTGTAGCTGCAAGTGAGCAGCCTTCCTCTAAAGTAACATCGTCAGCGATTACACTTACAGCTGTAACCCTAGTTGGCTTGATGGCGTTTGAGTTTACTGCGACGTGTCTTCCTATTATGCTGTCGTAGATTTCAGCATCCTCGCCAATGATTACTCGGTCCATAACTGCAGAGTTTTCAATTACTGCATTCTTGCCGATTCTAGTGAAGTTGTCAATGCAAGAGTTTACAATTCGTGCGCCATCCTCAATCTGGCAATGGCGTCCAATTAACACGGCACCCTCAATTTCAATTTTTTTCTGTTTGATTTTTTGAATAATGTCTTGTCGACGCTTCTCTGAGTCGTTGCTGTCGCCCTGCACCCAAACCTTTTTTTCTCCGTTTAGTCTTCCGCCAAAATCCTTCAGCGTGGAAAATTCTCCATGAAGAAGGTTTTTCATGGCTTCCAAATAGTTTTTGGGTGTACCGACATCAAACCAGCTTCCTTTCAGGGAGTAACCGTAAACTGGGTATCCGCACTGAATGACATATGGAATGAAATCGTAGCCAAAGTCTAAGCGGTTCTTTTCTTTAATGATTTGCTTAACTCCTTTTTCTTTGAAAATCTTTCTTATTTCAGGCGACAAAACATACAAACCTGTGTTTGCGAGGTTGCTTGGGGCATCTTTAGGTTCAGGTTTTTCAACAAAACGTCGTATTTTTCCATCCTTGTTAATGTCGGCTATTCCCAAACCCTCAACATTGTCGACCTCTCGAAGTACGATTGTTAGTGCGGCGCCTTTTTCTTTGTGAAAATTCATTAAATTTTTTATCTTGAGGTCAAAGATGTTGTCGCCTTGAACTGCAAAAACAGGGCAGTTAAGTTCATAGTATTCCATGTTTATTCGGGCGGAATCGGCGCTGCCTAAATCGGATACGTTTGGTTGATATTTTATGTGTATGCGAGGTTTTATGTTATAGCGGACAGAAAAACCGTATCCTGCCTGAAAATAATCGTAAAGGTCCCTATAGTTGGTGTAGCCTTTGACGCCGAAGATGAAGTTGCGTATGCCTTGACTTGCTAATGAGAGAAGGGAAAACTCAACGAGTGGCCTATTAAGAAGTCGTAGGCATGCTTTGCTTGTTTCAGCCGTTAAAGGTAAGAGACGTGTGGCTTTGCCTCCTACGGGAATTATAACTCTTATCTTTTCTGGACTGTAATTATCACCGACGAGAGGAGCATAATTGTTGTTTGACAAGTTTTCACCAAACATTAGAAATAAGGGGCGTAAATGCTTTTAATGTTTCTCCGCGAGAGTTTGCTTCGATAAAACATTCTTTAATTTGGCATAATTTGAATGCTCTTTTGTCTATCAGTTCCTGAGGAGCTCTGAAATATTCAATCCACTTTTGCTATGTTTCTGTTTGGTTGTAGAGCTTTTCTCTTGACTTTAAACATAATTGATCCACGATTATTATTATTATCTTATATCGAATTATAGCACTAACTTTATAAATAATAATGCTAAATGCTACTGTTTAACGGATAAAACATCTCAATATTTCTACTTCTGAGGTATTTTATCCATATTTAAAAGGAGAAAAAAAATTGAATAATCTAAAAAAAGAAATTATGGCTATTGTATTTGCAACATTGCTGATCGCTTCTATGTCACTCGCAGTCATACCTTCCGCTACTGTCAATGCTCACACTCCACCATGGGATCTTACAACATTTGCATACATTAACGTAGCACCTAACCCCGTCGGCGTAGGTCAACAAGCCAGCATCTTAATGTGGCTGGACAAAACCTTTGACCCATCAATTTCATTAGAAAACGACTACAGATTCCACAACTACAAACTCACCATAACAGCACCAGACGGTTCAGTTACAACACAGACTTTTGAAACAGTAACTGACACAACATCATCTCAATTCTTTGCATACACTCCAGACCAAGTAGGCACATACACTCTTGACTTCGAATTTCCAGGACAAGAATTCAACCAATACTCACATCCGCCAAATTCAAACTTTGTTAACGACACCTATCTACCTAGTTCAGCATCAACAACACTCGTAGTTCAAGAAGACGCACTACCAAACCCAATAACCAGCTATCCGTTACCTCAAGAATACTGGACACGCCCAATCTACGGTGAAAACACCGACTGGTGGGCTATCTCATCCAACTGGCTAGGCACTGGTGCACCAGGCTTCCGAGTTTGGTCCAACGCAGTTCTAGACAGGTACCCAGGCGACGCAGTAGGACCACTCACTCCACACATTATGTGGACTAAGCCAATTCAAATGGGAGGAGTCGTCGGAGGAACAATAAGCACAAAAGAAGACCTAAACGGAAACACTTGGTTTGAAGGTTCTGCATACAATCAAAGATATGCAAACCCAATCATCGTCGCTGGAATGCTAATCTACAACCCACCAGTATCATACTCTGGTTCAAACAGCGGACCAACAACCTGTGTTGACTTACAAACAGGTGAAGTACTCTGGTCTCGATCAGATGTACCCTCGATATCATTTGCATCCATCTACGACGTTGAAGACCCACAGCAGCACGGAGTTTACCCAGCAATCTTATACACTAGCAACTTTGGACACGCATATGACGCATACACTGGAGACTTCTTATTTGACGTAAGAAATGTTCCAGGCAATGCAGGATTCTTCGGCGGTGGAGCAGCAATGGCTCTTGGAGACCAAGGTGAAACCCTACGATATGTCTGGACCAACACAGGCTCATTCTCGAACCCAAGTTACACATTAGGCGAATGGAACTCAACTTTGATGTTTAACGGCAGAGGATTCTCAAGTGGCACAGGTCTATCACCAGCAGCTGACTTATCTACGGTTACTACAACAACAAACGTTACGACAACAACCTACGTGAACGGCTCATTAGTTACGACAATTACTCCAACTACAGAACAATCTCGAAGCATAGATGCAGGCGATCCAAAGCGTTATAATTGGGTTGTCGACATGCCAGGCTTCAGAAGCGCACCAAATCCAGTCGGAGTTATCCCAGGCGATATAGCAATATACCAAAACGGTACCCTTCCAGGATTAGCAACTTCACAATTCGGTGCAACCAGTGATGTCCCATACACATACTTCGCCGTAAGTCTACTACCAGGTCATGAAGGTCAAGTACTCTGGATGAACTCATACGACGCACCTGCAAATAACATTACTGTATTGCTAGGCGGAATTGATCCAGTAAACCGTGTCTTCTTCGAAGGATACAAAGAAACAATGCAGTGGACTGGCTACGACATGGACACAGGCGCCAAAGTTTGGGGTCCAACTCCAATGCAAACAGCTCTTGACTACTATGGCAACCCAGCGTTACCCTACATTAACGGTCAAGTCGCATACGGCAAACTCTACAGCTCCCAATTAGGCGGAATTCTATATTGCTATGATATGGCAAACGGCGAATTACTCTGGACATTCGGCAACGGCGACACTTCTGACAACTCTACAAACGCAGGAAGATACGTAGCATATGGTCACTACCCAACATTCGTACAAGCTGTCGGAAATGACGTAATCTATACCGTTACAACAGAACACACAGTCAACACTCCAATCTACAAAGGCGCAATGGCACGAGCAATTAACGCAACCACCGGACTGCAAATCTGGGAACTATCTGGCTACACAGGCGAATTCTTCACTATGAGCACAGCAATAGCAGACGGCTTCGAAACATGGTTTAACGGCTATGACAACCAAATCTACGTAATCGGCAGAGGACCAAGTGCAACAACCGCATCAGTCTCGCAAGTCGGCGCAGTTGGCCAAAACGTCGTTATTCAAGGTAGAGTAACTGACATTTCATCCGGCACAACCCAAACCGAGCAAGCAGGACGATTCCCACACGGAGTTCCAGTAGCATCTGATGCAAGCATGACTGACTGGATGGGATACGTATACCAACAGAAACCATTGCCACCTGACTTCATGGGTGTTGATGTAACAATCGATGTCCTTGATGCAAACGGCAACTACAGAAACATCGGCACAGCAACAACTGACGCAAGCGGATTCTACACCATGAGCTGGCCAGCTGACATCTCAGGAGACTACCTAGTAATCGCAACATTCCACGGAACACAAGGATACTGGCCATCATTCTCTGAAACAAGCTTCAACGTCATGGAAGCGGCAGCAACTCCAGCACCAACCGAAGCACCACCAGCATCAAACACTGACATGTACGTATTAGCCGCAGCAGTCGCAATCATAGTTGTCATAATCATCGCTGCTATAGCGATAATTATGCTGCTCAAAAAACCATAAGAAAGCAACAACCAAAAAATTTCCCTCTCTTTTCTTTTTTTAAATTCTTAAGAAAACGCATTATTTTCTAAAAGTCGGCAACCTAATTAAATGCACACTTACTCCTAAAGCTATTATTAAGAGGGCAAATTGCGCAATAAAAAACTCATCAACCACCATAATCGCTGAGTAAAGTATCCCTGCCCAAAGAACAGCAAACGCGAGTACTTTTGTTTTAAGTGGGATTCCTTTTCCTTCACGGTAGTTTTTTATGTATTTTCCAAACCGCCTGTTACCCAGAAGCCAATTATACATCCGCTCAGAACTTCGAAAATAGCAGGCGGCAGACAAAAGCAGGAAAGGCGTAGTTGGAAGAATCGGCAAAAAAATTCCAATCGCGCCCAACACAAGAGAGACTGTTCCCGCAACCAACAATAATGGTTTGAGTATCCTTTGCTTCTTAGATATTGCTGGTCGATTTTGTAAAGTAGGCATTTAAGACCGCTAAAACCAATGTCCTCGTAAAATAAAAACTAGCATGCCTATAAGCCACAATAAGTGGAATTTTTATAACTACCAAACTACAACTACAGTAACCAAACGGTTAAACAGGCATGAACAGACTTGACGGCTTCGTACGGCTAATGCGCCCAATAAACTGCACCATGATGGGATTCGCCGTCTTCGTTGGAGCAATCCTCGCCAGCATAGTTCCCACTCAGCCTACACTGCCCCAACTCGGCAACCTCAACTGGCTAAACATCCTCTTCGGCTTCATAACCGGATTCACTTTTTGCGCAGCAGCCATGGTCATAAACGATTACTACGATCGCAAAATCGACGCCATCAACGAACCCCAACGCCCCATCCCCAGCGGCGTGGTGAAACCCAAGGAAGCCCTTACGTTTATGGCAGCGCTAATTGTTGTAGGCTTTGTATTTTCGCTGTTGGCGGCACCATTTGGTTTGCTTTGTTTTATAGTGGCAGCCGCTTCTCTAGCAATAACCGCTACCTACCTCACCGTGGGTAAACGGACCGGACTACCCGGGAACTTTCTGGTAAGCGCATGTGTAGCTATACCATTCATCTATGGAAGCGTCACCGTCATTGGCACCGTCGGCTTAAACGTTGTCCTGTTTGCGTCCATGGCTTTTCTCTCCAACACAGGCAGAGAAATCACTAAAGGCATAGTAGATGTCAAAGGCGATAGATCAGAAAATGTAAAGACTCTGGCTGTACGCTATGGAGAAAACAAAGCAGCCCTAACTGCCGCCATATTCTATGTTGCTGCAGTAATCTTGACGCCTGTTACATGGTTTTTAGGGTTAGTGGGCGTTTGGTTTATCCCGTTTGTTTTGGTGACGGATGTGGGTCTTGTTGTTTGCTCGGCACTTTTACTTCTGGATCATTCTAGGGAAAAAGCGAGAAGAATCAAGAATGTTGTTTTGCTATTGTTCTTGATCGGGTTGATAGCTTACATATTCGGAGTCATCAAACCGTAAGACCATCAGCAATTTTTGGTTGTTAATCGATTATTTCTGCATGTGCAGTTTGGCCACTTATTCGAATTATCTTTATTTTTACATGGGCTCCAAGCTTTGCATTAGGGACATATATAACTAAGCCCTGAACTTTGGCTACGCCTTCCTCTTTAGCACTTAACTCAGAAATGTCAACTTCCAATTCTTCGCCAATCTCCACGGGATAGCGCTTAAAGCCTTTGCCATGTCCTTGCCTTCCTTCATAGTTTCCCCCTTGTCTTTTTGAATAACTCAAATTAAAACGCCTGCCTTTGCTACTTGGGCTATATGCCTTTAAGGGCTTAAATCTTCCGTTAACAAGTCATGTTGAGGAATTGCTTACCGAACAATAAATGCGTTTAATTATATATACTTATAAGCTACTAAGCACATTATATTATATGCACATAAACAAATAAGCGCAAACAGAAGAATACAAAAAGAAACAACATAGCCATCTTATGAAGGAGTAAGTGCTAAAAAAACAAAAGATGATGAATTATGGGTCGAATAAGCATAGATATTCCAGATACACTAGAAAAACAATTAAGGTTAAAAACCGTTGAGCGATTCGGCGAGAAAAAAGGCGACCTATCCCGCGCGGTTGAAGATGCCATAAAAAAATGGGTAACGACAAAACAATAAAGCACCGTAAGATCCCATTAACCATATTCTAGCCCTTTCAAAGAAAGAAATTAGGGGAAAGCCAACTTATTCTCTTAACGCACCACGATATTAAGTCCACGTTAAGATCTAAAGTTGAGGTCCCCCCTGTTTTATAATGTAGAGTAATTAATCCGATTTAGATTACGGAGATGAGATAGTGATTGATAAAAAATTGGAGCTCGTGTTCCTCGATAAAGACAGGAAGTTTTACCCTTTAGACGAGGTTGACAGTGTAGAGTTAGCAAAGGGTCTGGAAAAGATCTCCAAGGAAATTGCTGCCAGACTTCAGCTGCAAAAAGATCAGCGATAAAATTTCAATGACAAATTAGTCGAGACCCGAAAAAGTAATGATTGCACATGCGCTTAAAAACACAAAGTAAAAGTTGCCAAGTACCCTTGAGAAAGAACTATTGTTTGATTTTTTGTCTATCCATTGTTTCTTTGCTTACTCTTCTTTTTCCTAGCCCACCGTTATGCGCACTCAGAACAAATTGAATCGTGCTTCCTCGGAAGAATTCTCTAAACTGATTTCCACATTTGGTACACTTATACATTTTAACATGAAAACGCCCAAAGTCCCATTCTTTATCAGGACCCAGAGTGTGTTTTTCACAATTGGGACATCTCGGCATAATATCTATCCAATAGTAGTAGAGATAAGAAGACTATTTAAGTTCACTAAAATTCCATTTCAAGAATGAGCTCCTAGTAATACTAAAAAAGAAATTAATCATTTTTTGATTAAAGGAAAATGCTCACTAAGAGCCCAAAAAAGTCTCAAGTAAGTTTTGGAATGAGATGAGTATCCCCAATAGAATAGACAATAGTGGGGGAAGCTAACAGGGAACTCGATCAGAGTTAAACTTGCCTGTCATTGTAAATTGGCCAAAGTTTTTATCTAGTTTAAATCCCCGTGTACTAATATTTATGTTGCCAAGCCATCGGTTTTGGAACAGTTGAAAGCGTCAAGTTTCTAGTCTTTTGCCGGTCAAATCTTCATTATTAGGTTTGAAATGGGCGCCCAAATGAATCCCAAGAACGTGGACTAGGCTAAAGAAAACTATCTAAATAATATTGAGGAAAGAATAACATGGCATATTTAACACAAACCCAAAGTGGTCAACCTGTACTTATCCTTAAAGAAGGAACAACTCGAAGTAGAGGTAAAGAGGCTCAAAGAAACAATATAATGGCAGCTCGAGTAATTGGTGAAGTACTAAAAACCACCCTAGGTCCAAGAGGCATGGACAAAATGCTCATCGACTCTCTTGGCGATATAACAATCACAAACGATGGTGCCACAATTCTCAAGGAAATTGATGTGGAACACCCAGCAGCAAAAATGATGATTGAAATCGCCAAAACCCAAGACGACATGGTAGGCGACGGAACCACAACCGTTGTAGTCCTAGCAAGCGAACTTCTTAAGAAAGCCGAAGAGCTCCTGGACCAAAAAGTCCACCCAATGATACTTGTTGCAGGATACCGCAAAGCTGCACAGAAAGCAATTGAAATCATGGCGAGAAACGCGGTGGTCATTAATGTTGATGATAAAAAAACGATGATGAAAGTTGCTTTGACTTCCATGGGAAGCAAAACCGTGGGCGGTGCTAAAGAGCACTTCGCAGAAATTGCGATAGAAGCGGTAAAGCAGATAGCCCAGAAGAATGAGAACCAGATTATAGCTGACATAGATAACATACAACTGGTAAAGAAAACTGGCAAAAGTCTCATCGAGACTCAACTAATCCGAGGCATTATAATAGATAAAGAAGTCGTCAACCCAGGGATGCCCAAGAAGAAGGAGAACGCGAAAATTGCGCTCTTAGATATAGCCTTAGAAATTGAAAAAACTGAAATAACAGCTGAAATACGCATCCATGAGCCCAAACAGATGAAAGCTTTCCTAGATCAAGAAGACAGTACACTCAAAGAAATGGTGACAAAGATCAAAGCTTCAGGTGCAAACGTTGTGTTCTGCCAGAAAGGCATTGACGACATGGTCCAGCATTTTCTATCCAAAGAAGGCATAATCGCAGCAAGACGCGTAAAAGAATCAGACATGGAGAAACTCGCGAGAGCTACAGGAGGACAAATATCCTCTAACCTAAGCGATCTAAAGGCGACGGAATTGGGTTTTGCCGGCTTAGTGGAAGAACGCAAGATAGGGGATGACAAAATGATCTTTGTCGAAAAATGCAAAGATCCCCATTCAGTAGCCATACTAATACGTGCAGGGCTTGAAAGAATGGTGGATGAAGCTGAAAGAGTCATAATCGATGCGTTATCAGTAATTTCAGACGTTACAGAAAACAATAAAATCGTGGCTGGCGGCGGGGCAATCGAAATCGAAATCGCCAAGGAATTACGAAAATATTCAACCAAAGTCGGCGGAAGACAACAACTAGCAGTAGAAGCTTTCGCTGATGCCGTTGAAGTCATACCGCGCACGCTTGCAGAGAACGGGGGGTTAGAACCAATCGACATACTCATAAATCTTCGTCAAGTACACGACAAAGAAGACGGTAAATACTTCGGCATCAACATATTTACTGGTAACCTGCAAAACAGCATTCAAAACGGCGTTATCGAACCAATAGTGGTCAAAGAACAGGCCTTCAAATCTGCAGCAGAATCAGCAGCAATGATCTTACGCGTTGATGACATCATAACAGGCAAATCTCCGAAAGGAGGACTACCCGGAGGAATGCCAAGCGGCATGGGAGAAGAATAATTTTCTCCCTTAAATTTAATGAAAACAATGATCAACACATCATAATTGTTAGCCTGCTCATTGTTTATATCTTGGTTTTGACTACTTCTATTTGGAAGCTTCTTGGGACTATATTTTTAATAGCAATAAAGAGTGTGAAAATTTAAATGGTTAGTTCAATCGTATCTTTGCCCACAAAGTGGGAAAAGTATCTGAAACAGTTAGCTGACGATCATCAAGTTGACCTGAATGGTATTATCCAAGAATTATGTGAGTGGGCTTTCTCTAATTCGGAAAGCAAAAAACAGTTTAAAGTATGGCTAGATGATGCTTTTCCGTCTCAAGGCGAAGCTGAGGACACAGCAAGAGCTACTGGTGACAGAGAAAGAGCGCGAGAGGAAGAATTGGAAGAAAAATCCGAAGAAGAAGTCCATGAGGACAGAGACTACAGCGAAGACCGAGAAGTGCGTTCCTAAGTTTATCGTAGCCATATTATTTTTTGTTACATCTCCCACACGGAGACAAAAAAATTTAATTTAAATTGTGCTCTGCCGCTTCTGCCTATTTGCAAGCTAGCAAGCAACCATAAAGAAATCCATTTATGCATCTTACCGAAGAAAAATAGTACTGTTTGTTTTTATAGATGAATCATATTTAAGTTTGAACAACTTAGAGAGCTCAGGTCTTATCTAATTATGCAACAAAAAATTATTGGTCAATACTTAGAACCTCTCTGGTTAGGCATGCGGATTTACCGTGGCTTTATGTTGAATTTGTTGGGGGGGAAAGTTCCGTTTTTTTGTGGGCACAAGTTGACTTATAATTGTAATCTTAAATGTACTATGTGTCCTTTTTGGAAAAGATCCGCTCAAGATTCAAGTTTTGAGCAAGAAAAAGTGATTTTGAAACAGATTTACAATTCTGGGGCTTGCGGAGTTGCTTTTGAAGGGGGCGAACCGCTACTTAGGCGTGATTTGATTGATATTCTTGCTTTCTCTCGGTCTTTGCCTTTGCATACCAGCCTCATAACTAACGGTACGTTACTCGAATCTAGGATAGATCAGATAGCACCCTTCATCAATGGGGTTGTTTATGTATCGTTAGACGGTCTTAGGAAAACTCATGATTCTATCCGTGGAGTCGATGGCTGTTTTGAGAAAGCGGTTCGTGGTATAGATGCTGCAAAAGAAAAAGTTGCTGTTACAATCAACACTACCATTATGGCGGAGAATGTTGATGAGGTTGAAAGTTTGGTGGGCTTGTCTAGAGAGTTAGGAGTAAGAATATCAGTGGCCGTTGCCCATGATTACTGCAGTACCGTTGCTTCTTCTCCTGCTATTGACAGCATACCAAAAATTGCCAATAGGCTTATTGAAATGAAACGAGAAGGCTACCCGATTGTCAATTCAATTGAATACTTCAAAGTATTAACAAAAGAGAAAAAATGGCGGTGCAAGCCATGGGCGATGATAAACGTCGATCCTAACGGAAAAATTGTTTTACCCTGCTATGTTCACAATGACTATGATAGCAGTGTTTCAATAATTGACAAGGGCATTAGTGGTGCTGTTTCTGATTTTGACTGGAAAAAAGTAGAAAACTGCCGTAAATGTAACCTTCATTGCTACGTTGAGCCTTCCTTGGTGATTTCTAGAGATATTAAAGCATACATGCATTGGGCATTTCGAGTTAGCATCTAAATTTCAAGAAATCATTTGTTCTGAAACATTTTTTCTTTACTATCGATTTTGCCTCTTAAGAATTCGACAAACAAAATAAAAAAAGCTATGTTAGGGCTTAAAAAAAGGTTAAGTTAGGTTTATTGTTGTGATCTTTGAGAGGTCCGTTAAGCTGTTTAGCTGCACTTCTGAGTTGGATACTGTGTATAGCGTATTGTCGATGTAGAGTGAACGTGTTATCCACTGATTAGACGTGTTATAGTACTCCATTGGGTTGGTTAATTGTCCTTGGCTGTTTAGTAAGGTAGCGTTAATCTGCGTTATTGTTCCTTTGAGGGTTATGCCTCCTGATGTGGAAACGCTAAAGACGTAGGCTCCCTGCCAAACCATGTCGCCGTAGGCTGGGAAACTTGACGGATACTGTTGTACTAACGTTTGATTTATGATTGCCAAGTTGACTGGGATTACGAGCAAGTTCTTGCTTTGGGCAAACAGGAAAGCTTTTGGATCGTTTAACGCTGCTGAATCTGTTCCTCTATCTCCAATGACATAGTTTGCCATCTGAACAGGGTTGGTTACGTCGCTAACATCAAATAGCGCCACTTTTAAGCCTTGGTACCATGCAAAATTGCTTTGATCTGATGCAATAGCTTCTTTGCCTATGCCTATCAAGTGAGTATCATCTAAAGGATGAAGGTAATCGCTGTAGCCTGGAATTTTAAGTTCACCTAGTACTTTGGGGTTTTCGGGTTGACTTAAGTCTATTACAAATAGGGGGTCAGTTTGGATGAATGTTACAAGATACCCTTTTTCGCCCATGAATCTGACTGCATGAAGGTTTTCACCTTGTGCGAGACCTTCTATTTTGCCGATTGTTTTTAGGGATTGGTCAAGTACATAGACGTTGTTTGTTTGAGAGGGAGTTGCTGTTATGGTACTGGCTATTGTGTATTGGTAAAGGTTGGTTGCTACTCGGAGGTTTCCGTTGTATTCGTCCATGGAGTATTGGTTTATTAAATCGCCTGGAATGTTGCCTTGGGCTTCTAAGCTGAGTTGTAAACCGTTAATTCTTACTCTGTAGATTGAGGTCAAGTTTGTGCCGTTTGCCCAATTTGGGTAGGCTATGTAGATGTTGTCGGGTGAAACATACATGGTGCATGCGCCACTCATCAGTACAGTCATGTTGGTGGGTTGCTGCTGATCGTCCATGAGGTTTATGCCGTAAAAGCTGGTAAATGAATAGTAGTTGGATTCGTTCATATCTGAGTAGTAGATACTGGTGGGTGAGGCAGCGTAAGCAGTTCCATCCTTATAGAGTGTAGGAACCAATACAGCTTCATCATAAACAACCGCGTTTTGACTAGTAACTTCATACAGGTAGTCACCTATCATTCGTGAGTTGAAGTAGCTCCCACTTACCGTAAAGTTGCGGGTTAAAACCGGATTGGCTTTGCTGGTTATATCATAAACGTAGATGGAAGTAGACGCATAACTGTAGTAGGGAAAAATCATTATTTCTCTTGACGCTAAACCCGTGGCGTATGTATATTTGTTTACTAAAACTGCAAGTCGACTGCTATCCAAACTTACGAACAAACCAATAGGCGTAGAGGCGTCATCAAGAGAGATTTTAGAGACAACTTTAGCATCTTGAGGATCCGCATTTAGAATGTAAACGTTAGGATTTGTTTGTTGCGAAGCCCCCAGATAATAGACGTTGCCACCTTGAGCGTTAGATATTGTGTAGATATATTGGCCATCAGTTTTTACAGTGTCTGCTTCATCAACACCTGCAACCTGAATATTAGTGGATGAATAGTCGGAGCTCATGTCAAAAGTGCCAGTGGATTGTGCAGCCGGCATCGGTGCCATGTTTTCAATACCTAAACCTTTTCCTCCAGAATAATATCCTTGCGAAGCCTCAGCAAGATAACTTTTCAATTCCTCTACTGAAGAGAAAGTCTTCATTCCATCAACGCTTGAAGATTGGATTAAATTTGTTCCCGAACTAGGCGAGCCATTATCGCCAGGCGTCTGGGAAGATGGAAAATTGGGTGTTGAACCGAATGCATAAACCATCGAAATTAGAATTATTGCACAAAGAATTGCCGCTGTTCCATAAAGTGTGGTTTTCTTCTTAACTTCTTTCTGAACCATAATACTTGTTCTCCTACCATACCATAGTCTTGTTTTTATATTATCCTAAGCATGCGAACAACCTGTTCTAATTGTTAGAATGGCCTCATTTGCCAAACACGATACGCTTCATACCAAAAGATAATGCACACAATTGCCCCAAACGAAATGATAAACAAGTTATCTCGAGTAAAACTGTGAACCAGCAACAAGAGGTAGCTCGCATAGAATACAGTTGAGAACAAAGCGTAGAAGAAGAACCTTGGAAACAAGAGTTTGCCCAATTTTACATAGTGCCGCAGAACCCCGATTTTGACTTCGCCAACTAACGAGTAGTGTCCGCCAACTTCTTCTTTTTGCACTAAACCTAATTCTTGTAGCTGTTCAAGATGGTGGAAAGCAATACTGGGGCTGCTAAAATGTAACGCTCTTTGAACTTCGCGGACACCCACTGGACTGCCTGTTTTTAGTAGAAACCAGTAGACTTTCCAGGCTTTGCCTCGTAGAGCATACTCAAGCTCTGTTTCGTTGCTCTCCCTCAAGAAGTGTAGTCCTCAGAGGCATATCATAGCTGGCTAAATATAAGTCCAACTATTAGACGTTCTGTTCTAATAAGTAGTTCAGGAAAACCGAATCGCGCGCTTATATGATTTTTTGTTAATGTTGTCCGATAGAATTACAGATTTGATTTTTTAAATTTCTCAAAATAACACGTTTCTTGAGGGGTAAGTTTTGTTGTTTTTTACCCCTCGTACAGTAACATAATCCACCGTAACCAACCAATAGTAACCTAACCTAAAACATTCCTTTTCTATAAGGTAGCCATCTGCAACCTATAAGGTTGGTTGGATTAAATTTTAATAAAACCCAAACCCACTTTGCTGAGCTTATAAAAAAACGCTACGCAAGTTACTGCTTCTGTTTCATAATTTAGCCATGATATTTTCGTTTTCAACTTTAATTGAGTACTGAGGTTCGTCGTCTATATCGGGATGCCCAAGTGCTTCTGTTGGGGGCGAAACGACTTTGCCGGTGGTAACATCAAATTTTGACTTATGATTCGGGCAAGTAACAATATTTCCTTTTAAAGTACCCTGCGATAGGTCTCCGCCATAATGAGTGCACTCGCTGCCTATAGCGTAGTAGTTCCCATTGACATTAGCGATCAGTATCTGTTTATCGTTTAAAGTAACCTTCTTCATAGTGCCTATTGCTATATCTGACTTTCTTGCAACTCTAACATAATCTAAGTCCACAATAAACCTCCGGTAATACTCAAATTAGACTGCCTCGAAATAAAAGGATTCAGCGAACAAAAAAATTAGAAAAAATAAGGGAGCGAATTATGCCTTTGTTTGTATTCGACGTTATTTATCGATACCTGAAGAACAATCTTGAACAGTGAAACCATCTGTGATGCTGAAAGTAGTTATGAATCGAATAAGAGATATCTATGTCTGCTGTTGGGAGTGCTCCTCCTTGTCGAGTGAAAATTACAGGGCAGTTCACCACGATAGTTGTTTGTGTGATAGTTATATCGCCAGCTGCTTCGGCTGCATTCACATCATCTTCTGAACGCAGTGTATATGGTGTTGCTCCAGAGTTCCAAGTCACTAAATCTACCTGCCAGAGTGGTGTATATTCTGGGTCTGCATTGTTTGGACCAGCCGGAATAGGCGCTGAAGGTATTATGTTTGCTTGTTCATAATTGGTGACGACGTAAATGTCATCGGTAACTCCTGCAGCAATAGCGTCAGTGAGTTTCGGCACCAAATTCACACCTTGATCCATAGCAACTGCTGGATCAGAGGCTTCAGTTTGGATGTAATAGCCTATTTTTCCATCATACCAAGCCGTTACTAATGGAAGTTCAACTGTAGCGACCTTTTCGCGATGCCTATAAGAGATAGTGTGGGCAGATGCAAATGCTGGGGTAGCAATCACAAGAATTAGACCCAACACTAGTGTGCTAAAAAGTATGGTATGCAAAATTCTTTTATTCATTTTTTTCTCCATTACAATATTTTGAATATATGCATATAAGGGGCATAACACAAACATCGTACCATTTTAGTACAATCATCGAAGCTTCTTTTTCACATAATCAAAATCAAGGAACACTGCAAGAACGTTGTCTACCATTTTATCAACAAAACTATTCTTGTAACAAAGCAAGGATCTCACAACAGTTTTCTCAGATTTTACTCTATAGCAAGTCTCTGCAGCAATTCTCTCCTTAGCCAAGATATCTTTCTCAACAAGAAAACATAGATAGTAGGACAATGTAGAATCAGATATCATTAGTTCACTGGATAATTCCTTAAAGGAAACTAGTTCTTCACTAAGCACAAGTAATATTATTTCACGTAGTCTTTTTTGACGGAGGGCTGATAAAAGATTTTTCTCCTCAGGTGAATGTTTCTCGGCGAAATATCGGCAATATCTCCGATCATCTTCAATAGACAGTATTTCTTTTCTTTCGAGGTAATCCAGATGGTATTCCAAAGTGCTAAGTGGTATTTTGAGCCTTCGTTGAAGTTCTCGCATATGTAAACCAGGGTTCTTCTTCACGAAGTTGTATATTGTTCTGCGGTGTTCGTTCTCGAGAACCTTTTCCCTAGTGTTCATTTTTCTTCACGGATAATTCCTAAAGCTATTAGAAGTAGGGCTACTAGGTTGAGGAATATGTGTACATTATCTGAGAATTCCAATGTTATAGACTGAAACAAGAGTTCAGGCATATACAGAATAGTATGGAAGAGAAATACAGCGAATCCTGCTGCGATGAATAGAAGTCTTTTGCTCCTGACTCTAATGTAGGATAATAGTACAATTACGAAGAGGAATCCTGTTGCGGCTATCAGCGCAATTCTTAGCAATACATCTAAGAGTTCCATATGAAGTAATCTTTTTTCAACAAGATATATTATTCGTTTACAAAAATAACTATGCGAGAATTTCTTGAAAACTGAACTGTTATCATGATTAGAGACGAAGAGCTCCTCTTATCATTGCCTTTATGGCTTGTTATAAGAAGAACACTATTGTGAGGGTAATCTTTCTGCTCTTTTTTTCTTAGTTTTTTCTGTATTATATGTATACTCAATTTTGATACTACAGCATACTATGCTCTATACCTTCTTTCTCAAAAGCTAAAGCATGTTTGCAGACTTGAAAAAGGTGGATTTTGCAAGGAGAAAAAATGCAATTGCTTCCCAAATGTATGTCCAATAGTCATAAAAACTGACTTTTAATTATAGAAACCAATTAAATTAAATAAGAAATCAAAATATGAATTAAATCTATTAAAATCTAACGGAATCTTGGGTTTTATATCAGTATAACAAGCAAAGGACCCCTCCCTTCGGTCGGTCGTCCACGACTCGTTAACTACGCCCTGTTATAGTGCGCCTCGTAATATCCCATTTTAAAAAGTCTCTTAGCCTTGCCACGCTCTCGTGTCCTCGTCTGTTTTCCGTGAAAACAGACCGCTTCAAGTAAAATGGGGTACTCGGCGCACACGGAAAATAAAGGGGCTAATTTGTGCTTATTTAACTAATTTCAGTTATCGCAAAGTTGATTATTTCGCCTATTTTATTCGATGGCTATTTAGACAAAGGACTTGAACGCTCTCTTTGACCGCATGGTTGACGTTGAAAGAATCAAGGTTGGCAAAAGACAAACCATTGATACGCTGATTACTGAAGAAGCATTATTGTTTGCGAAATATCTCAGAAATGAAAAAGACTCTTGGATTCCAAGACTTCCAAATATCAAAACCTAAGCGTTCAAAATATCAGCAACTTTTTTCCGTAAGTCCAATTGTTAGAACAATTCATTCTGTTAGCTGTGCATATTATTTTCGTTGTCTTTGGTTATTTTGCAGTACCTCTCTGTTTTCTAGTTTAGATAAAATGTTGTTTTTTGTTCTTAGCGAGTTTCAGTTCAGATTTAAGATTGGTTTTCTTCTAATCCCCAAAGGCTGAGAATAGGTTCATTAGCAGCATATTTGTGGACTCGAATGTTATCAAAAAAGACGCTAGCGCCATAATGATTCTGCAGAGATATTTCCCCATTGTTTGCATATTCGTTGTTGCTAACGGTTGATTTTAACACATCATTACTGTACATTTTGAATGTGGATCCAATAACTTCGATTCTTACATTTTGCCATTGATTAGGTAAACCACATCTAGTTATCGAGGATCCAAAACCACCCCACCCATTGTATGCTGGCTTCATCCATGGAGATTCTGATCCAGATCGACAATCCCATCTTGCTTTGTATCCAACATTGTTGCTGTAAACGCCTCTGAAGCCTATTTCTGGAAGAGCGCTTGTCGATGGAAAAATATCTGCCTCTATAATTCCATCATGAAAATCAGTGTAGCTAGCACTTGAACCAAGAACAGTGTGACCATACGGACTTGATGTGGTTCCTCCATCAAGAACAAGATGACCAGAGTTAATGTAAATGTGAGCGCCGTTTACTTCTTTTGTCCACTTGCTTAAATCGCTACTGAAGTCGTCAAAGAAGATGAAAGTTGCACTTCCATTGCTCATCGAAGACACTTGGTTGTTACCATAATACATGAATATGGTTTGAGATTGCGCAGTTAAATTCCCAGGTATCTTGACCCAGAAATTGGCAGTTGCAGAATCAATCTTGCTTTCTAGCCAATATGACATCAACGTCTGCTCATCTGATTGAGCAAATCTTACATCTCCAAAGTCAGTTTTTGCTTTGTTTCCCAAGTAAACATTTTCGCCCTCATCATCCCCGATTCCATAATGTACTATAAGTTTAATTGTATAGTCTGTTCCGGTGGTTGCTACAGACCCGTCGATTAGAAGACTTTTTCTGAAGTTCCATCCAGACAACCACTGAGTACTGGGAGTTTGTGAACCATCTGAAATGTTGGTGGCTTCAGCGGTAAATAAGAGAGTGTTGCCTTTCTCAGTTGTGATTTTTATTGTATATTGTGTATTAGGAGCAAAAGAGTCAGGATTAATAATTAGGACATTTGCGTAAGTGCCTTTGTTGATGGTTAAGCTGTATGTTGGCCCGGTTGTTGTCATGTTGGCTGTTTTGCCGTCTATTGTTGCGCTTTGAAGAGTTACACTTGATGCGCCGGCATTGAGGATGGTGACGTTTACGGAATTCTCGGGGCTATTTGGGAAGGCTACGTTTGTTATTTTTGTTTGCTCTGCATTTCCCATAAGTCCAATGGTCATTCCACCCATCCAAGATGCTACAACAACAGCAACTGCAACAGTCACAGCTATAAGAATGATTGAAGCAATTACTGGACTTAAAGCTGTACTATTTCTATTTGTCAACGCATATTTCTCTCAATCTCAAATAATACCGGATGAACTAATTTCTTATAAGTATTATGACTTAATACTACATACAATACGTTGGGGGCGTTACCTACGACAAAAAACTTTTCTATATGGCTCTAACCGACTATATCCCTTAGTATAATGATTCGACCCACTTCTAATTTTCCAAAGCCAATGAATCCCTAAAACATGAAAATCGAACTTAGTCTGTAGATGTGTAGAACATAAATACACAAAGAAATTCTGACAGGTGAACTTCTTTGGCAAATGAACTGCTGTTTCATCATTTCAACCAAGTATATAGTGCGCCTCAAAAATATGGCCGCTCTGAATTGTTGATTGCAGATTCATAAACCATAATAGCGAAGGAGCCAAAATGAATATTCATAACAAGGGATACGATAGAATGAAAAAGGTCAAGATATTTCTCACGTTGCTCACAATCGCAATAGTTGTGGCGCCAATCGCCATAGAGGTTCTACTGTATCATGACAATTTGCTTGGCTTAATCATCCCATCTGAAATTACTGATATAGTTACTGGCAATGATGGGGGTAACTCTAATGGCAATAGCAATGGTAATAGCAATGGTCTTGATAGTTTGCTAAACTCAGAATTTGAAATGCCACAACCTGTTGGTGATCCTCGATATGATCCTGCAACTAAAACTGTTTCCTACACCTTTAGTTTTACAAATCCTTTGCCAACAGCTATCGAAGTTGATGATGTTCGAGCGGGTATTATTTCGCATAACGATGGTTTTTTCATAGGCAACATGACAATTAACGAACCATTAAAGTTGGATCCTGGGCAAACATCGGATATCACTGCCCTTCTCATATTATCTGAAGACGCCATAAACTACCTTCAAACTAAGTCTGAAACTCAAAGCTCAATTAATATTGATCTTGTGGACTTGAATGTTAATTTGGCGGGACTTCAGGTTCAACTTGATAGGCAAAATGTCGGGGATTTTGACATCCCCTCATAGGTATTTGGGTGATGAAAATGAACGTTAAGCAATTCAATTGGTTTGCTCTGGTCGGGGGAATCCTGCTTCTTATTCTTCTCCCTATATCAATCTACGTATCATGGTGGAAACTAACTGTCGGCGAAAACTTGGTGACGGTTAATGCCTCACCAGTAAATACTAACTTCAATCTAATGGGTACTCAATTCAATCCAGCCTTAGTTTGGGCAGCTAATCTCACTAGTATTCTTACTTTCTTGGCTTGCGGAATCATAATGCTGATCTACGCGTTTATCCCTTCCAGACCTTACTCAAAAGATCTTCTGAGTTTTGCTTACAGAAAACCACTCTACATAGTAATTATCTACATAGCCGCTTTACTAATTACAGCGTTCATAACTCAAAGTGCCCTGGGCATAGGCGTTCCTATATCGGGAACTTCAACGATTGCTCTGCCTCAAAATCTGACAATGGGCGCACACATTAGCGTGGTAATCTCCTCAGCATTCCAGTGGCCTTTCTGGCTTGCCATAGTTGCGGCGGGACTTTTCATAACTGCAAGAATTTACCACACAAAAATCTCTTCGACAATAAACCAGACTCCTTAAGCAAAAACAACCGCTCTGGGAACTCCGACTGCACAGTTAGAATGGCATTAAACATGTTTTTGCTCTCGTTTTAATTTTTCGAAATTCTGCCCCATAAATCTTTATTTTTATTAATTTTTAGTTGTTTTCTTTAGGTTTTTCGATAGATAGTTACTGCATCTTTAATAGAAAGCCACACATTTAGAAGGTCACTTAAACGGTGAATATTTTTGTCTCAAAAAGTTTATGGAAAAATAACCAATTACCGAACAGGTCCAAACTCACAAATATCAAATGAATGCCTAATAGAATTTCAAGGCATAAATTCTAAATCCTTGGCAGGCAAGTTAATCGGGCAAAAGGTCGCTTGGAAATCTGGAAAAAGCAGCATTCTTGGAAAAATCAAAGGTCTCCATGGCAAAAACGGCATGGTTAAAGTGAAATTCCGCAAAGGAGTTCCCGGTCAAGCAATAGGTTCAACTGTTGAACTAATGAGTTAAGTTGCTGCTAACTACTTCAGGTAGCTATCTTTTGGGCTCTTTGCCGTAAGTTAAAATAATTAAATATCAGGTGAAGAAAATCAAGACAATTAAAGGTTGGAGGCAGCTAAATCACCAAGGCGGCTACCTCAATGAATGTACAGGGCAAACCCTGATTATTACAAAAAAACAATTCAGTAGCAACTATCATGTTTTGATCTTTGTCGCGGAACAAACTGATGAAAAAGACGGTAAAAAAATTTCACCAAATTTTTCAACTGAACCCAAAGCGGAAGCTTACGCCTTTAAGCTAATGACTAAACATCCTAACGGGATAGCCTGATCTCATAGCACGGGCTCCTGCCATTTCTTTTTGTCCATAAGGAGCAAAGAGAAAAAACCTGAAATTTAATATCTTTCTCGAACTCTGTCCTTGCTGTTTGAACATGGGGCTGTTGGGCTGCATCCTAAACTGCTAAACTAAGCATTTGGGCGAGAATCAAAAATCTGAAAGAAGAAAGCATCAAATAATCCTTGACCTTTAGCTATTTATATTGCGTCCTAAATCTATTTTATTAGAGATTGGTTTGTATGGTTGGCAAAATTAAAGTAGGCGATAAGGCGCCCAATTTCTGCTTGCCCGACGTCGAGAATAGACCCAGAAACCTAAAGGAGTTCTTAGGACAAAAAGTCATCTTGGTTTTTTCTGTTGCTGCTTTTACTTCAACATGCACCAAAGAGAAGTGTGAGTTTCGAGATTCGATGTCTCAGCTGATTAATTTGAAAGCTCAAGTTGCTGGAATAGATGTAAATGTTCCTTTCATAAATAAAGCGCTTGCCAAGCAACGGAGATTAAATTTTCCAATACTTAGCGATTACAATCGTGAAGTCATCAAACTATTCGGTCTCGAAGAACCTGATTCCTCGGATGCTCAAGGAGAACTTAGACCTTCAATTTTCGTGCTCAATGAAAACGGTATCGTACTTTACATGTGGCTTTCTAACGATCAAGTTCTTGAACCAAATTTTGACGAAATAAAGAAAGTCTTAGCTAACGGCAGATCGGAAGATCAAGCGTCAAGAGTTACGCGTACTGTCATTACGATTTCAAGACAGACAGGTAGTGGAGGCGACGAAGTTGCCCAGAAATTGAGCAAGATTCTTGGTTACTCCTACTTTGATAAGAATTTGTTGGTGAGCGAGGCTAAAAGCATTGGCGTTCCTGAACATGAAATTGCGGACTTTGCTGAACATGATTACCAAGTCAAGAGTGTTGTGGATAAAATTTTGCTTCGCAAAAGACCTGTCGCGATTTCTCTTGCCTCTAAAGATAATGCAATAGTTAGTAGGGCTCTTGACGAGGAGGATTGTTTGTCTGTTATTCGGGCAGTCATCAATAGCTTAGCTAGCAAAGGAAAAACGGTTATTGTGGGACGAGGCGGGCAAGCAATATTGAAGAATAAAGCAAATGTGCTCCATGTGAGAATCGTTGCTCCCACGGCGGCAAGGGTTAAAAATATCATGAAAAACCGCGGGCTAAACAAAGAGGAAGCTTTGAAGTTAATTGAAGATACAGACAAAGCAGAAGCTGAATACTTGCAGAGATTCTACAATGTTGATTGGAAAGATCCCGCGATATATGATATGGTGTTGAACATGTCAAAGATGAATCTAAACAGCGCGGCAAAACTGATCGCTTCAGTAGCGTCTCCAGTGTCCAAGACCCGCAGTTCTAGCATTAAAACAAAAAAGTCTTAAAAAACAATATTCCCTTTTTACCTCTGTGTCTTCTTCAACTCTTGAAGAGATATTAAAAATTAGTTTTTATCTTTATTCTTAATAATTTAGTTGCATCAAAAAAATCTTTGGTTAAATTTATGCTAAACTTGTTTAAATATTATGTTCCTGTGGATTGTGTTCAACTGAGGTGTTGGATATTTCAGTGAGTTTTTGGCAACTCTGGCATGGTATCTTTTGATGCTGTCGAGGTTGCTCTGACAGTTGTAGCTGTATTATTACTTTTTTGGGAATATTGTTAACTTCAAAACTTCTCTTAAATACCTTCTATTGACTCTCAATATTTAGTTGAAGTTCAATGCAGGAAACTAAAACTGACGAAATTACCCTACAAGTTCAGCTTATTATTGCCGCTTTAAACGAAGAAGAAGGCATCGGTGCAACGATCGCAGAAATGAAAGACACTTTAGGGGACATTTTAACCTTAGTGGTCGATGGCAAAAGCAAGGATAGAACGGCCGAATTAGCGAAGAATATGGGTGCAAACGTTATTTATCAAGATGAAAAAGGCAAAGGCGACGCTTTTGCAAAAGCTCTGGAACATTTAGATCCAGTTGCTAAATACATCATTCTAACCGATGCTGACTACACCTACCCCGCAGAGTATGTTCCAGATATGATAAAGATTCTTGATGGGAATCCAGAAGTTGGCATGGTATGTGGCAACAGGTTCAATGGGCACGTGGAAAAGGAAGCGCTTCACCGCGTTTTCCATGTTGGAAATAAGATGATAGCGTTCGCACATAGATTGCTAAATGATGTTGAACTTGAGGATCCGTTGACTGGGCTAAGAGTGATTCGGATTGATGCATTGCGTGGCTGGCAGATAAAATCAAAAGGATTCGACATAGAAGTTGAACTCAACAACTATGTTCAAAGAAAAGGCTACGTTATTAAAGAGATTTTGATTGACTATAGAGCAAGGGTAGGAAAAAAGAAGCTTAAGGCAAGAGATGGTTTTGTTATTTTCAAGAGAATACTCAAAGATGCCTTTTTTTGAATATTTATCTAGTTTGAGCACCTATTTTTAATAGAACAAGTTATGCATCAATTTTTGGGTTTGGGGATAAAATTTAATTCCGTATACAAAGACAAATAGAAAATGCAGTGTGTATGAGCAAAATTGAAATTTGGCAACTTCCTTAACTATTATGGAAAGCAATATACGATCAAACAAAAGCACTCAGGCTATATGTACAGAGGAACTAACTTGGCGAAGAAACTGGACAAACCAAATTTGCAGAACATAAAGGAGATTAAT
>Ga0315540_10000181_pt1 | contig 34228 bp, 33 predicted proteins | sample SalMarSW160110MG_FD_203677 | JGI IMG/M metagenome (GOLD analysis project Ga0315540, IMG submission 203677) | Salt marsh sediment microbial communities from the Plum Island Ecosystem LTER, Massachusetts, United States - Salt Marsh Sediment SW1601-10 ...
GACCGGAATTCGCATCCAGCCCCTGCCCATCTGGGAAGACGAGTGGGCCGACCCGGATCACTACGCCAATCCACGGCTATTGAAGAACATCGCCCGCGAGGGCCTGCGCTTGTGACCCAGTCAAACGACAGTGCAGCGCTGATGCAGAAGGCCGACCGGGCCTTGGCATCGGCTCGCCTGTTGCTCGATGCTGGAGACACCGACGGCGCCTGCAATCGCGCCTACTACGCGATGTTCGATGCCGCGCGCCACGCGAGCAAGCGAGTTCGAAACCACAAGTGCAAACAGCGGTCCTCCTGGGACCGGCGCTCGTGATTCTGACGGCGCAGCCAACGCTGGGCTTCCAAAGCGGCCGCGGTGACCGGCCAAAGAGCAACTTCTAGGCTTCACCAGAGTATCGGCGTCTCGCCTCTTGCTATGGACTCGTGCTTAGCTCGGTCGTCGAGAGGGTGGGACCGCGGCAGAAAGCTCGCGCTACTTGACTTTGACGGGTAGCGCAGGAGGGCCGCACTGTGGCACGATCAGAACCGCTCTCCTCGGAGCGCAGACCCAGTGACAGAGCGTCACATGAAAAATTGCAAACCAAGGGCTTGCAAACTATATTTGAGCTGGACTCTTAGACTCCAGCGCTGAATACCCACCCACAAGAGAAGCGTTTCCATGACATACGAGGCCAAGAAAGCACTTGAGGCCCGACTGCTTGGGATTCTACAGCAGCAGAGTGGTCATTCGATGTCAGCCGCTGCACTTATGCGCGACATCACTAACGATGGAACGCCCGAAATGGATGCTCGGGAGGCTTTGTTATCTCTAATGGTCAGTGACGAAGTCCAATTCACGCCCGACAGACGTGTGCAAATGGAAACTGAAGCCGCCGGCCGATGATTTGGGGTTATTAGCCGCCAACGGTGGCTTGCTAATTCGGGCTCCCTAGGAGTCCGAATTCGTCTGACGAAGAGGATGTATCGTGGACAGCCGCAGCGAAAGAAAATGGCGAGAACGCCGAAACCCTCATACGGATCACAGAGCTGCTGCTAAACGAGATCGCGATAGATTACTCTACTGTAACGCCCTGCGCCGACTAGCGGGCGTTACACAGGTCATCAGCCCAGTCGAAGGTGACGTCGTCCATAACCGACTGACCCACACACTCAAGGTCGCTCAGATAGCGCGCCGACTTGCAGAACGTCTTCAGCAAGAATCTGACGATGACCTCTTGCGCTCCGTCGGCGATCTTGATCCGGAGGTCGCCGAGGCCGCCGCCCTCGCTCACGATCTGGGCCACCCACCATTCGGGCACATCGGCGAGCAAGAGCTAAATCGACTCTTGAAGGATCGCAACGAAGAAGGTTACGAAGGTAACGCCCAATCCTTCCGAATCGTAACCAAATTGGCAGTTCGCGCCCGAGACCACGCCGGCCTAAATCTCACCCGAGCCACACTGAATGCGACGTTGAAATACCCCTGGCTGCAGTCAGGACACCCCGAGACGAGGAAGTGGGGTGCATACGAGAGCGAAGCATGGTATTTCGAGTGGGTTCGCGAAGGCAGCTGCGACAAGGAAAGGTGTATTGAGGCGCAGATCATGGACTGGGCAGACGACGTTACTTATGCGGTTCATGATGTGGACGATTTTTTCCGGGCTGGGCACATACCGCTTCATTTGCTAATGACGCGCGACGATGGCGAATGTGACGAATGTAAACGATTTCTTGACGCAACCAAGGCAAGGTGGGAGAAATCAAACCCAGAACGAATCGCGCGTTGGAAGGATTACGTTGAGGCTTTTGATTCTATCAAAGTCATTATGCCCATACGCGGCCCGTATCGTGGCACCAAGGAGGAGCGTGCAGTATTGAATGAAATGGAGTCAGAGCTTATCACGAGGTTTATAAACAACCCACGAATCCCAGAAGCTTTCTCCGGCGCCTGCCCGAGGCTTAAGGTAGATGACAGCGTCAGCGCAGAAGTGTCGATACTCAAAGCGCTAAATTGGTACTACGTCATTGAGTCGCCAGCGCTCAAAACACAACAGTTCGGCCTACGGAAGATTGTTCGGGATCTGTTTGCGGTATACGCTGACAGTCCGGATGAGAAATTATGCCCAAGCTGGGTCGCAGCCGAGCTGGAAGAAAACGCATCGCCGGCTCGACGAGCGGCCGACATTGTCAGCTCGCTATCCGATTCGCAAGCGATTCGACTTCATCAGCGTCTGATGGGGCTAAACCCAGGGTCAATTCGAGACTGGGTGTGAATGATGCGACTCCTGTACCTAACTGCGGGACATCCCGAACCGATAGCCTGGGATCGGCCAGCGCAAAATTCCGCTCCTATAGCCAGTACGCGATATTAAGTGTTAGTAGTGCGTCGATGATGAAGACGCATCCCGCATATCGCCCTTAGAGGAAATGGACTCGGGATGTGGAATCTTGGTACTGTAATGAGCAGGTGAAGGAGCAGACCACGAGAGGCGGCTTGGCTGAAGGCCCCTGGCAAGCCTGGTACCGCAGCACCGAGTGCGACATCCTGCACGACTTCTACATCCCGGCGCTGCGCGCGTCGGTCCGCTACGACCGGGTTGCCGGGTATTTCACCTCCACGTCGCTGGCCGTGGCCTCCCAGGGCTTCACGGCGCTGATCAAGCACCAGGGACATGTCCGCCTGGTGGTCGGCGCCGACCTGGACCCCGAGGACGTGCGCGCCATCGTCGACGAGGACGACCGCAAGCGCCTGGCCGATTCCCTGCTGGCCGAGCTGGGGGGTCTCGAAGACTGGCCCGAGACGGTCTCAAACGGCATGGGCCTGCTGAGCTGGATGGTTCAGGAGGGTTACCTGGAGTTGCGGGTTGCGCTACGTGTGCACCGCGAGACCGGTGAGCCCCTTCCCTTCACGTCCCGCATCGACGGCTATGCCCACGAGAAGTGGGCCATCTTCTGCGACGCGGACGACAACCGGCTGATCGCGGCCGGCTCGATCAACGAGTCCAAGACTGCCCTGACCCTCAACGCCGAAAACCTCGTGGTCCGCTGCGACTGGGAGGGGGACAAGGACGCCCAGTTCGCCGATCGGGTGGAGGCGTCCTTCGAGGCCATCTGGAACGACGACGATCCCGGCCTGCGCGTGCTGACGCTGCCGGATGCGGTCCAGGAACGGCTGATCCAGATCGCGGCGACGGTGACCAAGCCGAAGGAGATCGACAACTCCTCGGAGCTGCCGCCGGAGGCCCCAAAACCCTCGACGAAGGAATGGCTCCAGTTCGCGATTCTGCGGGATGCGCCGCGCATGCCCAACGGCCGGCTCGTCGGCATGGTAACGGCACCCGTGGAGCCCTGGCCCCATCAAGCGGTCGTCGCGCGACGGCTGATCGAGTCCTGGCCCTACAGCTTCCTGCTCTGCGACGAGGTGGGTCTCGGCAAGACCATCGAGGCGGGTCTGGCCCTGCGATCGCTGATCCTGTCTGGCCTTGCGCGCCGGGTCCTGATCGCACCGCCGGCAAGCCTGGCCAAGCAGTGGCACAACGAGCTGAAGGACAAATTCTATCTGCCCTTCGCCCGCGCCCTGAACGGCGCCCAACCCCGCCACGAGATCATCCATCCGACCGAGCGCCAGTTCCCGAGCAAGTCCGTGTTCGCGCCGGCCCTGGCCATCGTCTCCACCGGACTGGTGCGCCGAAAGGAGCGCCGCAAGGAGCTGACGAGCCACGAGTGGGACATCGCCCTGGTCGACGAGGCCCATTACGCGGGGCGCAAGAACGCGACCAACGGCACCACGGCGCAACCGCGCTACGGGGAGCTCTATCGGGCCGTCGCCGATGGTCTGCGGCCGAAGTCCAAGGCCCTGTGGCTGGCGACGGCGACACCGATGCAGCTCGACCCCATCGAGGTCTACGACCTGTTCCAGCTGACCCGGCGCGTCGGTCCCTTCCTGCAGGATCCCTCGCTGACCGCGGCCTACTACGAGGTCCAGGGCCGCATCCAACGCGGCGAGCAGGTCTATCCGGACGAGCTGGAGTTCGTGCGCCAGGTCCTGCGCTCGATCCACCGCCATGACCCGGAGCTGGCCGAGCACATCCGGGAGACCGTGCTGACGCCGGCGAACCGGATGCAATACGACAACTGGCTGGAGAAGGGCTTCCCGCCGACCGCGTTCAGCCTGAAGCAGCTCCTGCGCGCGATCTTCGCCTCCGCGCCTCTGTCGCGGGTGATGATGCGGCACAACCGCGCCCTGCTGCGTGTCTACCAGCAGAACGGCGAGCTGAAGAGCAATCTCGCCCATCGCCATGTGCTGCCGATGCGGCGCATCCAGTACACGGCCCAGGAGAAACAGGCCTACGAGGCCCTGGAGGACTATGCCCAGGACCTCGCGCAGCAGGTGACCGCGGCGAACGATCAGCAGACGCGGGTCTCGACCGGTTTCTACCTGAGCTTCCTGAGACGGCGCTTCGCATCGAGCCTTTGGGCGATCGCGGAGACCCTGCGCCGACGGCGCGAGCGGGTCGCCGCGACCTTGGAATACCTGGTGAACGGTGGATCACCCGCGGCCCTAGCGACGGGAAGCACAGTCGAGGGGGAAGAGGACTTCGAGCAGGACGACTCGGATGCCGAGATCATCGATCAGCTCCTGAAGAATCGCAGCGAGGCCGATCTGCGCTGGGAGCTGGAGCGCCTGGGCGAGATGCTCGGCAGCACTCTGTACGACGCGGCGCCCGCCTCGTCGAAGATGCAGGCCCTGCTCGGCTACGTGCAGCAGCGCAAGGACCCGAACCGGCCCGGCCGCATCCAACAGATGGTGATCTTCAGCCAGTTCTGGGACACGGTGGAAGACATCGTCCGGCGCTTCAAACAGGTGAACCAGCGCTTCCTGATCGGGACCTACTCGGGCCGCGGCGGCCAGTACACCGACCCGGAGACCGGCAAGCTGGTCGGTACCGAGCGCGAGGAGATCAAGAAGCGCTTCCTCCGCGGCCAGATCGACATCCTGGTCTGCACCGATGCCGCAGCCGAGGGCCTGAACCTCCAGACCGCCGACTACCTGGTCAACTTCGACATGCCCTGGAACCCGGCCAAGGTGGAGCAGCGCATCGGCCGTATCGACCGTATCGGCCAGCGCCACGGCGACATCTACGTGCAGAACCTGTGTTACCTGGGGTCCGTCGAGGAGATCGTCTACGACCGGTTGCTGAATCGCCTTGGCAACATGATCTCGGTGGTGGGCGAGCAGCAGCTCTCGATGCTGCCGGTGACCGAGGAGGACTTCCGGCGCCTGGCCGATGGCGAGATCACCGAGCAGGCCCTGGAGAAGGAGGCCCTGGAGCGCGTCGCGATCACCCAGCGCCGTATCCGCGAGACAGAGCTGACCGGCCAGGAGATCTACGAGATTTACCAGCGCATGGCCCAGCGGGATGCGGGCCAGCGGCTACCGGCAACCCTCGAAGTCACCTGGGATGTCTTGACCTCGTCCAAATACCTCGCGGTTATCGGCTGCCATCGATCCGCCAACCTGACCGGCGATACTCATGAGCCCTTGCTGCTGGCTGGCATCCCCGGCGTCCCCGACGGAATGGCCCTGACCGTGAACCGCGATCTCTTCGACGAGGGCATCGAGGCCCTCGGGACACGCCTGCACTTCGCGACCTACGGCGGCACCTACTTTGACGCACTGCTGGAGCTATCCGCCACCTGGGAGATGCCGCCCTGCGTCCGGCAAATCAGCGTGACGCCGAAGGGCATGCACAACGACTACTTGGGCTATGTCGTCGCCGTGAAGAACGATCCGGCCGGCCCTCTGCGCCTGATCACGGCCTTATCGCAGCTCGCCGAGCTGCACCTCGAGGAGTCAGCGACAGTCACGGAAGAAGGCGCGCAACCCTTCGTCGGGCAGCTTCAAGCCCTGGCCGACCGCGAGTTCAAGCTGAGCGCCCACGTCGACGCCATCGAGGCCGACAACATCCTGTCAGGCAAGGCGCAAGCCGCCCTCGTCCTCGGCGTCGCCTTCGGCGCCATCACAAGCCGTCAGAAGTTCGGTAACGGCGACCCGAACTTCTGGAAGGAGATCGACGCCTGGCGCGCCCAAATCGAGTCCCGCACGGCCGCCGGCGGCGCCCTGCGCGTGCAGCACATCCCCAGCGATCTCGGCAAGGTCGCCTCGACCGCTTTCCTCCCCTTCGACGTCAAGCGGAAGGTGAGCGAAGACACCTACTGGATCGAACGTACGCCGGGCCTGCTGCTGTCCAGCGCCGCAGACGCAGCATGCCGGGCCGGCGATGGGATCAAGCGGAAGAAGTCGGATGTTTCGACGGAGCTTGGGCTCGGGAGAATCGAAGCCGAGATGCGGCGGGTTTAGTCTCTGTAAGCCTAAAAGCTTCCGAGTCGATCGGCCACTAACATATTCTCGGCAACTGCTCCCCCGCCAGCCAATCGACGATGCGCTGGCCACCGAAGCCGGTCTCCATCTGGACGAACTGGTGTGGGTCCTCGACGACTTGGCCGATGATTGCGGACTCCCTGCCGAGCGGATGCCCCCGCATGGCATCGAGCAGCGTCTGGGCCTTGTCTGAGGGGCAGATGGCGACCAGCTTGCCTTCGTTGGCGACATAGAGGGGGTCCAGTCCCAGCAGCTCGCAGGCGGCGGCGACCTCGGGGCGGACGGGGATGTTCGCCTCACGGATCTGCATGCCGATAGCGGACTGGTTGGCCAGCTCGTTGAGGGTGGTCGCCAGCCCGCCGCGGGTAGGATCGCGCAGGCAGTGGATGTCCGGGACGGTTGCTACCATGGCCGCTACCAGGCCGTGGAGGGCGGCAGTGTCGGATTGGATCTCGGTTTCGAAGCCCAGATTCTCCCGCTTGGACAGAACCGCGATCCCGTGATCGCCCATCGTCCCGCTCACCAGGATGGCATCGCCCGGGCGCGCCAGGTCGCCGGAGATTCGGATGCCCTCCGGTACCAGGCCGACGCCGGTCGTCGTGATGAAGACGCCGTCCCCCTTGCCGCGCTCCACGACCTTGGTGTCGCCGGTGACCACGGGGACTTCGGCCTCGCTCGCGGCCCGAGCCATGCTTCGGACGATGCGGTCGAGATCCGACAAGGGAAGACCTTCCTCCAGGATGAGGCCAGCCGCCAGGTAGAGAGGCCGGGCGCCGGCCATGGCCACGTCGTTGATGGTGCCGTGAACCGCCAGGGAGCCGATGTCGCCACCTGGGAAGAAGAGGGGCGAGATCACGTGGCCGTCAGTGCTCATGACCAGGCGTCCCGGCGGCGGCGCGAACAGGGCCTGGTCGTTGCCCTGGCGCAGTAGCTCGTTGTCCAGGTGCCGCTTGAACAGCTCCTCGATGAGCTGGGCCATTGCACGTCCGCCGCTGCCGTGGCTCATGTCCACGGCGCCGCGCTCCAGGTCGAGCCGCAGGGAGAAGCGCCGGCCGGAGCCCGAGATCGAGCCGCCTCCCATCAGGCCGCCTGTCCCTCGGTCCGGGCGGCGTCCCGGAAACGGCCGTAGGACCAGTAGGCGGCGCAGGCGCCCTCGGAGGAGACCATGCAGGAGCCCATGGGATTCTCGGGCGTGCAGATGGTGCCGAAGAGCTTGCAGTCCGTCGGGCGCTTGACCCCGCGCAGGATGGCCGGGCACTCGCAGCCCTTCACCTCCCGGCTTTCCCGGGTCTCCACGGGGAAGCGGATCTCCGCATCCAGATCCGAATACTCTTTACGGATCTTCAGGGCGCTGGCCGGCAGGAAGCCGAGGCCGCGCCATTCGAAGCTCTCGCGCAGCTCGAAGCAGTCGGCCATCAGGGCCTGGGCCTTGCGATTGCCCTCCGGCGTGACCGCCCGGCGATACTGGTTCTCCACCTCGCAGCGCCCGGTGTTGATCTGGCGGATCAGCATGAGGGCCGACTGCATCACGTCCAGGGGCTCGAAGCCGGCGATCACCAGGGGCTTGCCGAATTCCTCCGGCACGAAGCCGTAGGGGGCGCTGCCGATGACCGTGCTGACGTGGGAGGGGCCCAGGATGCCGTCGATGGAGACGCCCTCCGGTCCCGCTGAGGCCAGGATGGCGCGCAAGGCAGGGGGGGTGAGCACGTGATTGCAGAAGACCGAGAAATTCGCGAGCCCTTCCGCCCGCGCCTGCTTCATGACCACCGCCGTGGGCGGTGTGGTGGTCTCGAAGCCGATGGCGAAGAAGACCACCTGCCTGGTCGGGTCGGCGCGGGCGACGGCGAGTGCATCCTGGGTCGAGTAGACCATGCGGACGTCGGCGCCGGCGGCCTTTGCCACGAGCAGACTGCGGCGGTCGCTCCCCGGCACCCGCATCATGTCGGCGTAAGTGCAGAGGGTAACGCCGTGCTGCTCGGTCAGGGCGATGGCCTGGTCGATGCGGGCGATGGGCAGGACGCACACGGGGCAGCCGGGACCGTGCACGAAGCGCAGATTCGGGGGCATCAGGTCCTGGACGCCGTAACGGAAGATCGCGTGGGTGTGGCCCCCGCAGAACTCCATCAGCCGGTACTCGCGCTCCGGCACCGCTTCCGCGGCGATGGCGCCGGCGAGCTGCCGGGCGAGGGCCCGATCGCGAAACTCGTCGACGTACTTCACGGCACGTCCTCGGCGGACAGCCCGGCCTCGGCGATGAGCCGCAGGGTCTGCTCCGCCTCTTCGGGGCTCAGCTTGTTGAGGGCGTAGCCCACGTGCACTAGGACATAGTCACCGATCCGGGCATCCTCGACGAGGGCGAGAGAGACCTGCCTACTGATCCCGTCCAGGGAGACGGTGGCCGCATCGGTGAGCTCGTCGATTGCGGTGATCCGTGCGGGGATGGCTAGACACATTCGGGTGGGCCTGTGCTGGCATCAAGAGATGGGCCGGTATCAAGAGATGGTCACATGATAGTCGACGCAGGGATCGACCGCAGTGACGAACAGGCCCGCCTGGCGGGCCAGGGTATCTGCGTCCGTGACCGGCAACGCCGCTAATCCCTGGAAGACTACCCCGCGGGGGTGGAAGTTCCACTCGGTCGGGGCGAGGATCCTGTAATCGCTTATCCGTCCGTCGGTTATCCGGCCCCGGTCGATCGCTACCCGGTGGATCAGCAGTCCCCGCGCCGCGGGAACCAGAGCGATGCCCACACCTTCCCCCAGGGACTGGGCCGGAGATGCGATCGGCTCGTCGAGACGTCCGAGCTGGCTTCGCAGGTCACTCTGCAGGGAGGCGAGCTCCAACAGCTGCGCAGCCAACCGGGGCAGCAGGGCGTTTCCGAGCGTCCGGGCAAGGTCCGTCACCGGAGCGCGTTGCCGCCGGCGCGTGAAGGGGGAGGTCTCCCGCGGCTCGCCCCGCCACAGTGGCTCGGCTACGAAGCGCTCCGCACCCGTACCGGAAAGGAGCGGCTCCAGATCCGTTGCGAGCAGGCACGGTAACCCGCTCACCTGGCACCTGCCCAAGGAGGTCCAGCCCTGGGCGTGTACTCGCTGCATCAGGCGGGCGGGAGCCGTGTCCGTGCTCTGCGCCCAGTCGAGCAGATCATCTCCCGTCTGGATTCGTGTGAGCCAATCCGAGGGTTGCGTGCCCAGGACCTGCTGCTCACTCAGCTGCGCGAGCTCGTCCAGGGCGACCGCTGAGGCAGAGAGATCCGGCTCCGCCGCAGCGGCGCCCGGTCGCAGCAGATCGGCAGGCCGGGTGAGCGATTTGCGCAGCCTCAGATAGGCGGCCATGACCCGGGACATCGCCTCATCCAGGGGAGGCTCGTCCAGGAAGCGGGGCCAGTCCAGAAGGATTCGCCACAGATGCTCCTTGACCGTCTCCAGATCCACCAGCATGCGGCGCAGCCGGATGATGCTGGTGGGAGGTGTCAGTCCCAGGGCCGCCTCGCAGGCGCTCGCACAGGCGCAGGCCTGGGCGCCGGCGCAGATGCTGAACAGGGCCGGCAGGCTCACCGCCGTTTCCTCGACGCCCTTGCCGATGAAGAGGCGGCTCGCGGCGGTCGGCCGCGATGCTTGGATGGTCACTCCTATACGATCGGGTAGGCGCCGCAGCTCGATGTCGATCCTACCGGTAAGATCCGCCATGTCTTTCGCGGCCCATTGGCACTCTTCAGGTTGCTCCGGCTCATTTTGCTCTGTACCGTCGTAGTTGGGGACCCCTTCGAGATCGAGACCCGGGAATGCTGCTCCACGAGGATCAGGACTTTGCCCTCCGCCGCGAGGGACGCTTTCTGTGCGCCACCTTCGGGCGGCCGCACCGGGTGCTCAGCACCTGTCCCGTCAACGGCGGTCTGCGCGAGGACCTGACCCACGTCTGCAACCATCAGAGCTGCGAAGGCTCGGGCCACGCCGACCGGCATGCGCTGATCAACGACCTGGGGTTGCAAGCCTACCATCACCGCGCCTGCCGCGAGGCGGGGATCCCCGGTGCAACGACGGCGCTGATGAGCACGGCTGCCAACATGCAGTGTGCGGTTCTCGCGACCGCGTCCCGCGAGGAGCTCGAGGTGCGGGTCGCGGCCACCGCCGGGGTCCTCGGCAACGCCACCCGCGCCGGCGACCGCGCTCCGTGGCACGAGACCAGACAGGGCAACCGCCGGGTCGAGAGAGAGAGCCGCGTCGAGACCCGGATCGAGACGGCCGCCGAGATCGGCGGCACCATCGTCGCCATGGTCTTCATCAACCGGCCCTGCACCCGCGCCTGCCTGGTCAGGGCGGCGACCATGGTCACCGAGGGCAAGAGCGTCGCCATTCTGGACCTGCGCATGCCGAGTCGTCAGTCCGCGGGACTTGCCACGGGCACGGGGACCGACCAGATCGCCATCGCGGCACCCCTCGCCGGCGACGGCGAGTGGGAGCGCCACTGGGCCGGCAGCCACGGTACCCTGGGCGAGCTGCTGGCGCGGGCGACGCGCGACGCGGTCAGCCGTTGTCTACTGCTGCAGAATGGGGTCTGCGCCGAGCTGCGCCGCAGTATCTGGGGTGCGTTGGGTCGCCACGGCTGCACGGAGGAAGCGCTGCGCCGCTGCGCCCGGGTCGAGCTGAGCCGGGAAGAGGCGGAGCTTTTCGAGCACAACCTGATGGCCCTGGTCCACGACCCCCAGAGCGCCGCGGCGGCCTACTGCCTGGCCGAGAGCGTCGACCTGTCTGCCGCTGGAGTCCTTCATCCCGAGGTTGCACGGGAGGCCGTTCTCAACCAGGCGGGGCTGCTTGCCGCGACGGTGGCCGTCCATCCGGAGCGTTTTGCCTACTTTCGGGACGCACTGAAGGCCGAGGTCGAACGCTGTCCCGGCGAGCTCGCGGCCCTGGCGGTGGTCCGAGGATTCTCCGCCAAGTGGAGCTGATGCCCCACCTCGGTCTGGTCCTGGTGGCCTTCCTGGTCGACGGCCTCCTCGGCGATCCGGTCTACGCCCTGCACCCGATCCGGTTGCTCGGGGCTTGGAGCCTATGGTGGGAAAGGCGCCTCTTCGCCTGGGGTCTCGACGGCTGTCTCGGCGGCATCCTCCACTGGCTGCTGGTGGTCGCAGCGGCCCTGTTTGCCTGGTGGCTGCCGCACAGTCTGCTCACCCTCTGGCACCCCTGGGCAGCCTGGGTCTGGGATGCCCTCCTCGCCTACTGTTTGCTGTGCCTGGGCGACCTGCTGCGGCACGGGCGGCGGGTCTTGGTGAGCCTGGACGACCTGCCCCTTGCGAGATGCCATGTCGCGCTTCTGGTCGGACGCGACACGGACCAGCTCGATCGTGGCGGCCTGGTCCGTGCCACCATCGAGAGCCTGTCGGAGAACCTCACGGACGGGGTGCTGACCCCCCTTTGGGCTCTGTGTCTCTTCGGGCTGCCGGGGCTGGTCCTGGTCAAGGCGATCTCCAGCCTCGACTCCATGGTCGGCTACAAGGATGACCGCTACCACCGCTTCGGCTGGGCCGCGGCCCGTTCGGACGATCTCGTCCACTGGCTGCCGGCGCGGCTTTCTGTCCCCCTGGTCGCCCTGGCTGCCGCCTTGTTGCGTCTGCACCCACGCTCGGCCCTTGGGGCTGCCCGCCGCTGGCATGGGATGCTGCTGAGCCCCAACTCGGGGTGGAGCGAAGCGGCCTGTGCCGGTGCGCTTCGGGTGCGTCTGCTGGGCCCCATCAGCTATGGGGGCAAGGTCGTCAACGAGGCATTCCTGGGTGATCCGGACTGGCCGGCGGACCTCGAGGCGAGTCACCTCGAGCAGGCCCTGCGCTTGATCCTGGTCTGCGGGATTTTGGCGCTCGTGCTGGGCTTGGCCCTTGCCGCCGGGGTCCACTTCCGCTTTGCACCAGGGGATGTTCGATGAGACCCTTGGCCATCGGGTGGAACGGTTGGGACATGTTCATAGACGCTCGGATTCCCTGTCCGCACCGCAAGGTGCCTTGTCATCAGACCGGAGGTCGCTGCTCATGACGAAAACGACGAACGACAAGAAGTACTGGGTAGGTGTCGACCTGGGGGGCACCAAGATGTTGGCCGTCCTGTTCGAGCAGGATTTTCGGCCCCGCGGGCGAAAGCGAAAGAAGACGAAGGCTCAAAGCGGGATGGATGCGGGCCTCACCCGGATCACGGACACCATCCAAGCTTTGCTCGAGGATGAGGACGTGGCGGCGGAGCAGCTCAGGGGCATCGGTATCGGATGCCCTGGACCGCTGGATCTGGATGCCGGGATCGTATTGGAGATGCCGAATCTGGGTTGGAAGAACACGCCCGTACGCAAGCATCTGGAAGATGTCTTCGGTTGCCCGGCGGTCGTCATGAACGACGTCGATGCGGGGGTCTACGGCGAGTATCGATTCGGCGCGGGTCGCGGTGCGCGCTCCGTCGTCGGTGTCTTTCCGGGCACGGGCATCGGCGGAGGATGTGTCTACGAAGGGAGCGTCTTGCGGGGGAGGAAAGGCTCCTGTATGGAGATCGGGCATATACCGGTCGATCCGCAGGGTCCCTTGTGCGGATGTGGTCAGCGCGGCTGTCTGGAGGCGATGGCGAGCCGGCTTGCCGTTTCCGCGGCAGCCGCCGCAGCGGCCTATCGCGGCGAGGCACCGAATCTGCTTGCGGAGGTGGGCACGGACCTCTCGAACATACACAGCGGCGAGCTGGCCAAATCGGTCAAGGCCGGCGACCAGGCGGTGGAGAAGATACTGTGCAATGCGGCGCACCTCATCGGCTGGACCAGCGCCGGCGTGGTGAACATGCTGGCACCGGACCGTCTGGTGCTGGGCGGTGGACTGGTGGAGGCGCTCCCGGACCTCTTTCGGGAGGAGGTCGAGCGGTCCCTGAAGGCGCGGGTGATGCCGGCGTATCGAGATGCCTGCAAGGTCGTCGTCGCCGAGCTCGGGGACGATGCAACGGTCGTCGGGGCCGCCGCCTGGGCCGAGCACGCGCAGGAGTGACGGCCTTTTGTATTCGGCCGGGAAGGAGAGATTTCCGGCGACGGCCTGAGTGACTTGCCGATCCGATCGCGGAATCGATTCAGGCCGAAGCGTCGCGCACAGGATTCTCCAATACTCCGATCGACTCGATCTCGACACTGACCCGATCCCCATCCGCCAGAAAGACCGGGGACTTGCGGGCGAAGCCTACGCCGGGCGGTGTCCCAGTGAGGATCAGGGTGCCGGGCAGGAGCGTCGTGTCCTGGCTCAGGTGGGCGATGAGCTCCGCGACCGTGAAGATCATGTCGCTGGTGTTTCCGGTCTGCATGGTCTCGCCGTTGAGCACACAACGGACGTCCAGTGCCTGGGGATCCGGGATCTCATCTGCGGTGACCAGCACCGGTCCCAGGGGGCAGAAGGCGTCGAAGCTCTTGCCGCGCACCCACTGCCCGGCACCGCCGTGCTTCTGCCAGCGCCGGGCGGAGATGTCGTTCGAGCAGCTGTATCCGCAGACGTAGTCCAGGGCCTGCGCCATGGGCACGTCCTTGACGGTGCGTCCGATGATCACGGCCAGCTCCGCCTCGTAGTCCACTTCCGGACCGTGCTGGCAGGAGGCAGGCAGGATGATGGGATCACCCGGACCTATGATCGACGTGGTCGGCTTCATGAAGAGGATGGGGTTTTCCGGGAGCTTGGCCCCGGTCTCCTCCGCATGCGCCCGGTAATTCAGCCCGATGCCGAAGATGTTGACCGGCTCGACCGGGGCCAGCCACCGGCTCACCTCGATGGTATCGCCCGTCTCGCTCAGGCATTGGTAGAGGTCGCCTTCCAACCGGCGCGCGTGGGATTCGTCGATTGGGGTGCCGTAGTGGACGGCTCCGGCGACGTCCTGGAATCGTGCGATGCGCATGCTGGCTTCTCCCGGCTCATGTCGGTCTCTACGACCTTGCGAGCCCATCATGGTCTTCGAGATTTGCGAAAGTCCGGTAGCCCCCGATTGCCTTCGCCGTTTGCTCCCCGCGCGATGCCGTCAACGCTGCAGCGCGCTCTCCAGGCCCTTCTTCGCTCGATCTACGAATTCCCCGCCCTGCTTCAGCATTGCCTGCTTTACCGCCTCGGCAAGGCCGGATCTGGAGAGCTTGCGCCCGTCGATGACTGCTCCGGAGGGTGAGGTCGAGAAGCCGGACAGGGGATCGCTCAACTGGAGGGCCGTTTCGTCCACCGCATCATAATCGTAATAGCAGGTCGCCCGGGCTTGCCTGTCCCCGGTCGAGAAGCGCACTGTCACCGCTGCTTGCTCGCGTCCCTTGATCTGGGTGTCGGCCCCCGACACCTCGGCAGAGGAGCCGAGCTGGGTGAGGACGATGTCCTTGCACAGGGTCACGCGCACGTCTTCGCGGGGATTCGAGCAGCCCGTGATCAGGGCGGCGGCCGTTATCAGGGCAAAGGTGGATATGGCTGGGAGTGGTCCGAGGTTTCCCACGATGGATGTCTCTCCGGCAGAGGATTCGAGCAAGCCGGCAGTCTACCCAGAGCTTCGGGTAGTCACAAGGCAGCGCCTTCCGAGGCAGACCGAATCGGGGGGAGAGAGCAGGCAACAATCGCGGGCGTTCCGGGGTGTTCGCAGAAGGCGTCCGAGTTTTCCACAAGTCCTCAGCCCATGTTGCGACGGGCGGCCATGGCGCGCCGCTTCTCGACGAAGCGCTGGGCGGAGACCGTCACTGTGAAGAGGTCCAGGGTCTGCTCCTCCGCCTCCGTCACGGGTGACATTGCAGTGTCGCTGTAGTCGTCCGGATTTGCGTCCGCCATGACCTCCGCCAGGATGCGGCGGTAGCGCCGGCTCATGGCAAAGGCGCCCGAGTATTTGGTGAGGTATTCCCAGGCGAGCCTCGGGTAGAAGAGCAGCGGATTCTCGATCGGGAAGCCAAGTCGGCGGTCCCGCCGCACCTTGCGCCGGATCAGCCCGCCTTCCAGCGGATGCATGCGCTCATAGACCATCGGTGCGTAAAAGGCGAAGAGCTTTGCCATCATGTTCTCGGGATCATAGCCCCACGCCCGAGCACGGCGCAGGACCCTGGCCACGTGATCGTCGGTGTAGTAGAGATCCCAGACCTCCCGGTAGATGCCCTCCCACTCCGCCTTGGACATCTGCGGATGGTCCATGGTCACGTGCTGGGTATCATAGTTGTTCATGTCCGGATCGAGCGGAACGCCGGCCTCGACCAGCCGCTGGTGGTCCTTGGAGCCGGGCAGAGGCGTGAGGATGAAGAACTCCATGATGTCGATCGGCAGCTCACGCTTGATGATCTCGATGTCCCGGCGAATGGACTCGGGTGTGTCGCTCGGAAAGCCGATGATGTAACCGGCATAGGTCAGCACCCCGGCCCGGTGCCAGGCCTGGAGCATGGTGCGATAGTCCGTGATCTTGTTCTGTCCCTTCTGTGCCCCTTTCAGGGAATCCGGATTGATGTTCTCCATGCCGATGAAGGTGCGGGTGACACCGGCCTTTCCGGCTTTCTCGATGAAGCGCGGAATACGATGGGCCTGCGTGTCCACCTGGGTCACGAGTCGAATCTCCATGCCGGACTCGCGCATCTCGATCAGACGGTCGAAGATCGCCTCCCAGTTGCGGTTGCGGGCGAAGTTGTCGTCAGTGATGAAGAAATTGCTGATCCCGTCCTGCGCATTGGCACGTACCAGGCGCTCGACGTCGTCTGCCGTGCGGTGCCGGGACTTGCGGCCCTGCACATTGATGATGGTGCAGAAGCTGCAGAGATAGGGGCAGCCGCGTCCGGCGTCGAAGCTCGCACGCTTGCCCATGGTCAGGCGTACCCGGTCCGGGGGTAGGTAGGGTGTCGGGGTGCCGCTCATGTCGGGCAGGTCGTCGAGGAAATCGTAGATGGGCCGAAGTCTGCCCTTCGCAGCGTCACACAGGAGGTCGTCGAGACGGCCTTCCAACTCCCCGGCGAACAGGCTGATGCCGTGATTCAGCGCTTCCTTCAGCTCGGACGGTATCTGCTCGAGCATGGCGAGGCAGCCGCTGACGTGGAACCCGCCGATCACCACCGGCAGATCCGCGGCCCGGAACCGCCTCGCGATATCCAGGGCGCGTGGAAACTGGTTCGATTGCACCCCGACGAGGCCGACCAGGGCATTGCCGCCGCTGCGGCGGATCTCGCGAACGAGCTGATGGACCCGGACCCGAGAGTTGGTCTCGTCCAGGGCGCGGATGCGGATCTCCACCTCCTCGCCGAGCACCTTCCTTGCGGCGGCGTCGCGGGCGATTCCATAGACGGTCGCCAGGCTATTGGACGGCAGGGAAGACCTCAGCCACTGGATGACATAACCTTCGTCGTCGTAGTGAGAGGGCTTGATCAGCAGGAGATTAAACGGACGCGGGTCGATGTTCTGGCTTTCCACCCCAGCTCTCCGGACAGGCGGATTCAAGGGCGCGATCCGCGTAGGCGCATATACGAGTATCTCAGTTGCTCGTGCGTGAAAAAAGCCGACGCCCTTGGGGATATGGCGGCGGCCAACCCTTGCGGGGGTACGAGGCCGGGCTCGGTCCCGGGCTGCTGCTCATCATCCCGACCCGGGGTCTCGGCTGATCGTCTCGTACGGCGGGCCAAGCCTCGAGGCGGCGTTGGCCAGGCCCACGAAGGTCTGCACGCTCAGCTCTTCGGCCCGCTGCCCCGGGTCAATGCCCTGTGCCTGGAGCAGGTCGGTGTCGATCAGTCCTTTCAGGCTATTGCGCAGGGTCTTGCGGCGCTGTGCAAATGCACGGGCGACCAATCGTGAGAGAAGGGCAGTATCCAGCACCGGGACCGGCAGAGGTCGGTGGGGAATCAGGCGGAGAAATGCCGAGCTGACCCTGGGGGCTGGGATGAAGGCCCCCGGGCCGACGCGGAACAGGGGCTCGGCCCGGCAAGAGACCTGGATCATGACCGAGAGCCGACCGTAGACCTTGGAGCCCGGCACGGCGGTGATCCGCTCTACCACTTCCTTCTGCAGCATGAAGTGCATGTCCTCGATGCAGTCGGCCTGGTCGAGAAAGCGGAAGAGCAAGGGGGTGGAGATGTTGTAGGGCAGATTGCCGACCAGACGCAGCCGCTCGCCCGGGTACAGGCTGCAGAGGTCGAAGTCCAGGGCATCGGCGTTGTGAATCCTCAGCTCGCCGAGGTCCCCACAGAGGTGGGCGAGGGGCTCGATCAGGTCGCGGTCCAGCTCCACCACGTCCAGCCGTCCCGAGGCTTGCAACAGACCTTTGGTGATTGCCCCTTGGCCGGGGCCGATCTCTACCAGGCGGTCTTCCGGTCCGGGGGCTACGGCCGAGAGGATGCGCCGGATGGTGCTCGGATCGTGAAGGAAGTTCTGGCCGAAGCTCTTGCGCGGGCGGTGCTCCATTGCGGCAGGTTAGCGTGCCGAAGATCTCGCAACCACCGTGCTGGGACAGAAGTTTTCAAGGGCGAGCTCCGGTGGCTCCGGCGCAGACTGAAGCGTTCTCATTCATTCGGTGTCGTCAATTTGTTGGTGCGCAGGAAATTTTTCCTGTAAAATACAAAGAGTTGTAACAATTTCGTAATATTTCCATTCTTGGTGGCTTGCGACGGCCCGTGCGCAACCGGATGGCAGCATCGACAGAAATCTTCAGTAGTCGAATCGTTCAAAGACATGTGCGGGTTTGCGGAGGATTTTCTGATCCCGGAGGGGACCGGTTCGGGCGACGTCCGGGAGCTGATCCGTGCTAGGAGGCAGTTTATCGAAGACCCGGCGTCCGAGCTGACCAGGCGTTTTTTCGACAGCTTCGACTGGCGCCTCTACCGCGGGGGGGCTTCCCTGGAGGAGCGGTGGGAGTCAGGACGCCGCCGCCTGCTGTTTCGGCAGTTGCACGGGGACGAGACCGTCTCCTGGCAGAGCATCGAAGTGGATCCCGGACTTCTGCGAGACCTTCCACAGGGCCCTGTCCGCGAGCGGCTGAAGCCGCTGCTCGGGATTCGGCGCTTGCTTCCGCTGTTCGAGATTCGAAGTCGCAGGCAGACCCTGTGCCTGCTCAACGAGGATGAGAAGACGGTCATCCGTCTCCTGCTGGAGGAGAACCGGCTGAGGGATCATGCCCACCACGGCGCGCAGCCGCTGGCCGTGCGTGTCCGGCTGTTGCCCGTCAGGGGGTACGAGACGGAGCTGCGTGACACGTCCCGGATGTTGAACGTCGATCTGGGCCTGGAGCCGGCGGGAGCCAGCGTCTTGATCGAGGCCTTGGCTGTGACCGGTCGCCAACCGGGCGGTTACTCCTCGAAGCTCGACTACCATCTGGATCCCCGCGAGCGGGCGGATGCCACGGCCAAGGAGATCCTGCTCGGTCTGCTCGATACTCTGGAGGTGAACGTCGAGGGCGCGAAGGCGAACCTGGACTCCGAGTTCCTCCATGACTTGCGGGTGGCGACCCGACGCACGCGCTCGGCGCTGACCCAGATCAAGGGGGTCTTCCCGACTGAGTTGGTCGAAGATTACAAGACGCGCTTTGCCTGGGTGCAGCAGATCACGGGGCCAGTGCGCGATCTGGACGTCTATCTGCTGGATTTCGACGGGTATCAGGCGAGCTTGCCTGTCCCCCTTCAGCCGAAGTTGGAGCCGCTGCGGGACTTCCTCGTGGGCCATTACGATGAGGTCCACAAGGCGATGGCGCACGCGCTCGGATCCAGGAAATTCAGGAGCCTGCTCGAGACCTGGCGGTCATTCCTACAGGCGCCGATTCCGGAGCACCCCACGGCTCCCAACGCGATGCGCCCATCCAAGGAGGTGGCGGATGAGCGCATCTGGCGCATGTACCGGCGGGTACGCAAGGAAGGGAGGGCGATCGCTCCCGACTCCCCGGAGGAGGAGCTGCACGAGCTGCGCAAGAGCTGCAAGAAGCTTCGTTATCTCATCGAGTTCTTCAGCAGCCTCTATCCGCGAGCGCAGATCGGTGCCTTGGTCAAGATGCTCAAGGTGCTGCTCGACAATCTAGGAAGGTTTCAGGATTTAGCGGTACAGGCCGGACACCTGCGGGAAATCGCCGAGCAGATGAGCGTCGAGGGGCGGGCCGAGACGGAGACCCTGCTCGCCATGGGGGCGCTGGTCGGCGATCTGTTGGGCCAACAACAGCAGGCTCGGATCGAGCTCGCACAGGTCTTTACCGATTTCGATGCACCCGAGAATCAGAGCCTTTTTCGCGATTTGTTTGCCCCAACAAGAGCCTGAGGCCGGGGACTTTGAAGACTATCGGCGTCTACAACAGCAAAGGCGGAGTGGGCAAGACGGCCACCGCAGTCAATCTGGCCTATCTGGCGGCGGAGGAGGGTAATCGCACCCTGGTGTGGGATCTGGATCCCCAGGCTGCCGCCACCTACTACTTTCGGGTGAGGCCGAAGGTCAAGGGGGGCGGTAAGGCCCTGGTGAAGGGCAAGCGGGAGATCGATGCGGCGGTGAAGGGCACGGATTTTCGGAATCTGGACCTCCTGCCCGCTGATTTCTCTTTCCGCAACATGGACCTGGTACTCGAGGATGCGAAGAAGCCCACCAAGCAGCTGGCGCGCTTGTTGAAGCCCTTGTCCGAGGAATACGACTACACCTTCCTGGATTGTCCGCCCAGCATCTCCCTGGTCTCCGAGAACATCTTCAGGGCCTCCGATGCCATTCTGGTCCCCATGATCCCCACGACCCTCTCGGCACGGAGCCTGGGGCAGCTCATGGAGTTTCTCGAAGACCATGTCCAGCTCGAGCGGTTGCCCGTGATGCCCCTGTTCACCATGGTGGACCGCCGCAAGCGCCTGCATCTCGAGCTCATGGAGCAGCTTAGGGTGCAATATCCGGGGATATTCGGCACCCCCATCCCCTATGCCTCGGAGGTGGAGCGGATGGGCGTTCACCGCATGCCCTTACCGGCCTACGCGTCGTCCAACGCTGCAACAAGGGCCTATCGCGCCCTGTGGGACGAGGTCAAGAGGGGGCTGACGGGATGATACGCCCGATTCCGCCGGATTTCTGGGATGCCTCTCGGCATCCCGCAATGGGGTCAGCTGTCGGGAAGGATCGGGGTGGTGGCGCCTTGCTCCGGATGCTCCGGGGCCCGGAACCAGTCCAGCTTCTCGCGCAGGCGTACGACTTCGCCGACGATGATGAGGGTGGGGGGCTTGGGCCGATCCTTTTCGACGACCTCGAGGATGGTGGAGAGGGTACCCGTGTAGACGCGTTGTTTGTGGGTCGTTCCCTGTTGCACCAGGGCGATGGGCATGTCCGCGGAGACGCCGAATGTCCTCAGCTTGTCGACGATGACGGGGAGCCCGACCAATCCCATGTAGAAAACGACGGTCTGGCTCGGTTGTGCCAGTTGCTCCCAGTTGAGGTCGATGGTGCCGTCCTTCAGGTGTCCGGTCACGAAGGTCACGGACTGGGCAAAGTCTCGATGGGTGAGCGGGATGCCCGCGTAGGATGCACACCCGGACGCGGCGGTGATGCCCGGAACGACCTGGAAGGGGATGCGCTGTGCCGCTAGGGTGTCGATCTCCTCGCCGCCGCGTCCGAAGATGAAGGGGTCGCCGCCTTTCAGGCGTACCACCCGGTGACCTGCCTTGGCCAGGTCCGCCAGCAGGCGGTTGATCTCCTCCTGGCGCATGGCGTGGTTGTTACGCTCCTTGCCCACGTAGATGAGCTTGGCGTCGCGCCGCGCCATGTCGAGGATGGGCTTGGCGACGAGCCGGTCGTAGACCACGACGTCCGCCTGCTGCATCAGGCGCAGGGCGCGGAAGGTGAGCAGGTCGGGATCCCCGGGGCCCGCTCCGACCAGATAGACCTCGCCCATTAGGGTATCCGGCTCCGCGGCGAGCTCGCGCTCCATGATCGCGCTCGCCTCTTCCAGGTGTCCCGAGAATATCCTCTCGGCCACCCGTCCCTGTAAGACCCTGTCCCAGAAGCGGCGACGGTCCCGTTGTTCGGCAAAACGGGACTTGACCGTCTCGCGGTAGCGGCCGCACAGCTCCCCCAAACGCCCGTAGCCGGCGGGGATGAGCGACTCCAGCCGGGAGCGCAGCAGACGCGCGAGAACGGGAGATGCGGTGGAAGTGGAAACCGCGACCACGACCGGGGATCGATCGACGACCGAGGGCATGATGAAGCTGCATTCCCCGGGCTGGTCCACGACGTTTACGGGGATGCCCCGATCCCTGGCGACCCGGGCGATGCGTCGGTTTGCTTCGGGGTCGTCCGTGGCTGCGACAGCGAGGAGGGCTCCGTCGAGATCCCTTTCGTGAAACGGCCGCGCCACGTGCTCGATGTCGCCTGCTGCGGCCAGTACGCTCAGCTCTTCGATCAACCGTGGGGAGACCACCCGCACCACCGCGCCTGCGCGTCGGAGGCTGGAGACCTTGCGTCTGGCGGTTCTTCCCCCTCCTACCACCAGGCAGGGTTTGTCTCTCACGTCTAAGAAGATCGGGAGCAGCTCCATGGGATGGTCTCGGGTCGGGTTTGCCGTTTTCGGGAAGTCGTCGCGATCGGGGTGATCAGTCGGGTCCGGGGTTTCTCCCCGTGGACGCGTTGAGAGATGCGTCAAGAATCATTAATATACTGAAATACCTATGTGCTGAACAGGGCTCCAGCGTGGTCAGAGAGATCGACTCGGTGACCTTGCAGTCGCGGCTGGCTGCGGGCGATGCCGTTCATCTGGTCGACATCCGTGCCCCCGGGGAGATCGCCGGGGGCGTCATTCCGAATGCCGAATATCTGCCCATGCACCTGATTCCTCTGCGTATGGGCGAGCTGCCGAGAGACAAGGATGTGATCCTCTATTGCCGCAGCGGCGCCAGATCCTATCACGCCTGCTCCTATCTCATGGGGCAGGGATTCGACAATGTCGTCAATCTGCGCGGTGGCATCATCGGTTGGGCAAGGGGCGGTTTCAGGGTCGCCTCCCCGGCAGATACTCCAAAGATGCCACCCTGATTTGGTCTGGCATCGAAGGCCGGGCAGGCGCGCTCGTGCCCATCCTTGCTTGCCTTTTCGCCGACTTTCCCCTATAAAGAAGAACTCTCGACTTTTCCCATATTCTAAAACACAAAACGCTTGGAGGTTTTGCCATGGCAGACTTCGATCAAGAGCTCGATGCCAGCGGTTTGAATTGTCCCCTTCCCATCCTGCGGGCGAAGAAGACCCTCTCAGGTATGGACGCGGGACAGATCTTGCACATCATTGCCACCGACCCGGGCTCCGTGAAGGACTTCGACGCCTTCTCCAAGCAGACGGGCAACGAGCTGCTGGAGTCGAAGGAGGAGGGGGGCAAGTTCCACTTCCTGATCAAGAAGGCCTGACCTTCGGGTTGCCGAATCACCGCCCACACACGGGAATTCGATTAGGAGTACCGGATGGACGAGAAGAAGCTTGCCATTATCGCTACCAAAGGCTCGCTCGACTGGGCCTATCCACCCTTTATCCTCGCCTCAACGGCCGCGGCCCTGGGGTATGAAACTCAGATCTTTTTCACCTTCTACGGACTCCAGCTGCTGAAGAAGAAGCTGGCGCTGGAGGTCACGCCCCTGGGGAATCCGGGGATGCCCATGCCCATGGGGATGGACAAGTGGTTTCCGGTGCTGGGCATGACGCTGCCCGGAATGCAGGGCATGATCACCTCCATGATGAAGAAGAAGATGAGCGCCAAGGGCGTGGCCAGTATCGACGAGCTGCGCGACCTCTGCGTGGAGGCCGAGGTCAAGCTGATTGCCTGTCAGATGACGGTCGACCTCTTCGATATGGACCAAGCCGAGTTCATCGACGGGATCGAGTACGCGGGCGCCGCGGCCTTCTTCGAGTTTGCCGGAGAGAGCGACATCTGCCTTTACATCTGACGAGGCGGGGATCCCCTCCCCCTCAGGGGCGGAACGGCAATCCATTTCCCGGCCTTGCCGATTCGCCCCTTACGTTTCCAGCCTCATTGCTCACTTGAAAAACTCCATCCTGGGCTTTTTCAAGACGCAAAGGGAACATTTCGACTTCCTCTTCGCTACATTTTCAAGTGGTTAGGCACTTGAAGATGGCGGCTGATCCCTGCGCCGCACGGCCATCTTGTATTTTTCAAGATGGCCTCTAGAGGTTCTCGCCTTTCTCAGGGACTGCGCTTTGTGATATAAGCTTTTTTTATTTCCCCATCTTGCTGGACTTGTGCCAATGGCGGACCGGAGACTGCAGGTTTTCCATACGGTCGCTCGTCTGCTGAGCTTCACCAAAGCAGCAGAGACGCTGCACATGACGCAACCGGCGGTGACCTTTCAGGTCCGGCAGCTGGAAGAGTACTTCAATACCCGGCTTTTCGACCGCACGCACAATCGCATCAGCCTCACCGACGCGGGCAAGAAGGTATACGAGTATGCCGATCGTATCTTCGAGCTCTACTCGGAAATGGAGAATGCCGTCCGCGAGATGACGGGGGAGATCAGCGGTGCGCTCACCATCGGGGCGAGCACTACGATTGCCGAGTACATGCTCCCTACTCTCCTCGGGGACTTCAAGGACAAGTACCCGGAGGTCAGCATCCACCTGAAGGTGGCCAACAGCGATGGCGTCGTCTCGATGGTGGAGAACAACACCATCGACTTGGGGGTCGTGGAATCTCCGGTCGGAAACAAGAATCTGGTCGTGGAGACCTGCAAGCGCGATCAATTGGTGGCGATCGTTCCGCCGGGACATCCTCTCGAGAAGAAGGCTGCGATCGCCTTCTCGGAGCTCCTCGAGTACCCATTCATCTGTCGCGAGGAGGGCTCTGGCACACGCGAGGTCGTCGACGACTATTTGCACCAGTTTCATCACAGCAGTGCTTCTTTGAAGATCGCCATGGAGTTGGGGAGTCCGGAGGCGGTGAAGGGCGCCGTAGAGGCCGGAATGGGCGTATCGGTCGTCTCCCGGGCTACGATTCAGAAGGAGCTGCGGCTGGGCACGCTGGTCGAGCTGAACTTGGCCCCACCCCTCTATAGACCCTTTTCTTTCGTGCACCAGAAGCAGAAATTTCGTCTGCGCGCCATGGAAGAGCTGCTCGAGTTTGCCCGCAGCTACTGCGATGCCCAGGATGACTGAAACCGCGAGAGCGAAAACGTGATCCAGGCTCGGCCCGGCGGCCGCGACGAAGAGCGGCGTTTGTCCCGGCTCTATCGCTCTCTGAAGGTCGAGGATCGCCGCACGTTGCTCGCCTTTGCCGCGTTCCTGGCTGCGCGAGAGGGTGTCCCGGATGCACAGGAGACCCAGGGTCCGTTGGAGCCGGAGCGGATTTCGCGCCCACCGCAGGAGAGCGTGGTAGGCGCCATCAAGCGGCTCTCGCGCAGCTATTTCATGCTGGATCGCGCACGCATGCTCAACGACACTTCATCATTGATGGGCGCGCACGTCCTTCAGGGGCGACCGGCTGGTGAGGTGATCGACGAGCTGGAGGCACTTTTTGCCAGATACTACGCCGAGTATCGAGAAGAAAAAGCGCCCAAGGACACCTGAGCCACTTCCCCATGAGGGTCCTCGCCGACTGGTTTCGCCGATATTTTTCCGATCCTCAGGTCGTTTTCCTGGCGGTCTTCCTCCTCGTCGGCTTTGCCATCGTTCTCACCATGGGACGCATGCTGGCACCAGTGCTGGCGAGTATCGTCATCGCCTATCTCCTCGAGGGTCTGGTCTCCTTCCTGGAGCGCTACGGGTGGCCCCGTTTCCCGAGCGTGCTCGTCGTTTACAGCTTGTTCATCCTGTTCGTGGGGCTCTTCCTGTTCGGCGTCATGCCGCTGGTATCCCGGCAGGTCACCGACCTGGTACAGCAGCAGCTGCCCGTCATGATCTCCAAGGGCCAACAGGAGGTCATGGCGCTTCCTGAGCGCTATCCGGACGTCGTCTCGACAGAGCAGATCGAGGTCATGATCGGAACCATTCGCACCGAGATCGCCAACTTCGGTCAGCAGGTGGTTTCCTGGTCCTTTGCCTCGGTGGTGAGCATCATAACCCTGCTCATCTACATCATCCTGGTGCCGCTGCTGGTGTTCTTTTTTCTCAAGGATCGGGACCAGATCATAGACTGGTTCAAGGGCTATCTGCCCGAGTACCGCAAGATTGCCGGGACCGTTTGGCGGGATGTTGACCGTCAGATTTCCAACTATGTGCGCGGCAAGTTCTGGGAAATCCTGATCGTCTGGGCGGTGAGCTACGTGACCTTCTCAGCCTTCCGTCTCAACTATGCCATGCTGCTCAGCATGCTGGTGGGACTGTCCGTCATTGTTCCTTACATAGGGGCTTCCGTGGTAACACTGCCGGTCCTGCTGATCGCCTGGTTCCAGTGGGGCTGGACCTCGCAGTTCGCCTGGCTTTCCGGTGCCTACTTCCTCATCCAGGCCTTGGACGGGAACGTTTTGGTGCCTCTGCTGTTCTCCGAAGTGGTGAATCTGCATCCCATCGCCATCATCGTCGCCATCCTGGTGTTTGGAGGCCTCTGGGGTTTCTGGGGCGTATTCTTCGCCATCCCGCTAGCGACCCTCGTGCGTGCCATTCTCAGCGTTTGGCCGCGTAAAGAAGAGATACCGGCGCAGCTCGACTCGGAGATTGAGGCACCTCGTTAGTTATGCCCTCGGGTCGGACGACTTGCGGGTTCACTCCATGAACGGTCGCCGGTGCTACGCGGAAGGGGAGCGGAAGCGGCGGGCTCGCCGCCGCAGTTACCGTGAAAGTACGCGCCGGAGGCGAATCGGCTCTTCTCCCCCTCTCCCTTTATGGGAGAGGGTCGGATGAGGGAAGGATCAGGGGCGAGACGACCTTTCATATCTCCGGGGTGGCTCGACTCGCCCCCTGATCGTTAGCCTGGGATCGTTAGCCTGGGCCGGCAGCCTCCCTAATTGAGACCGCACATGCCGCTCGGGCAACAGCTTCCGGTGCTGCAGGCGGGAGCGGTGCCACTGCCTAGGCTAGTGCTCGAAATGAGGTTGCCGCCGGTGGCAAGCCGATGGACGGGAGATTCCACGGGGGTGTCGGCCGGCTCGATGCCGAGTCGTTCGCATAGCTCGCCCCAGGTCGAGAGGCTCTCGCTCATGCGGTGGCTGACCTCTAGAACGCGGCCGTTGGCGTCGCAGCGGTAATCATAGGTTGGCATGTCAGCTCTCCTGGAAATATCGATGGTTTCTTCATTTGAGTATTATATTCAGGGTGTTGATGGTGACAAGAGAGCGATCCGAGTGGATGCTGTCAGCGGCTGCGTACATGGCCGGCGGTAACCAGGGCAAGGGAGGAGAGTCATGCGCAGAGCGCTGATCACGTTCGGCTACGTCTGCTTCGGTATTGCACTCCTGGGTCTCGGTAGCGCGTTGTTCGGCAAAGCCGGCATCTGGGGATTTCTCGCCTTTCTCATCGGCTCGATCGCGGGCGGGTTCTGGCTTCTGATCGGCTTCGTGGTGGGCAAGGCCACAAAGGTAGGGGAGATTCTGCTTCCATCGACGCCCGAGGCGAAGCTGCGGCGGCGGCTGTTCCGAGCGTCTCTCAGGTTGGTGGTACGCTCCGAGGCAGATTCTGCCGCCGATCTGCTCCACCGCCTCGAGTACGTCTGGGAATCGATCCAGAGCCAGCTCGCCGACCGTCTCGTCCCGGGAGAGCTTACCTATCATCGCTACGAGGAGGCTGCCCGTAAAACCTGGCGCCGCGCTTTGCAAGAGCTCGAAGATGCGACCGACCTCATCGAATCCCTTGCCGCATTGTCCCGCAGATCGGGTCCCGGCAAGTACGACTCTCGCCCCGGATCCGGAGCACTCCCGGTAACGGAACAGCACGATCGCTTGCAAGGGCTTCTCCGCAACGGGGACCAGGCAGTCTCTGCCCTGGAACGCCTCAACCTCGCCCTGGTGGGCGAGCTTCAAACCGGCTCGGCGAAGCGCTCGGAGGATCTCGATTCACTGGCTGACGAGCTCGACCAGCTCGCGCGCCGTGCCCATCGTTACGCCGACAGCGCGTAAGTGAAACCGACATATCGCGGTCGCGATCAGGGGCGCGGAACGCAAGCGCCGCCGACAGCGATGTCCTCATTGAGGTTGCGCCGTGGCTCGGCTCATGCGCCCGTCCCGCCCGTCCCGCCCGTCGCAGTTGGCGACGGGGCGGCCATCACAATTTTTTACGTAACCATAAAAAAAGTAGTGGCTCGATGTCGCAATAAGAATAGTGTAATATTCTTTGATGCTTAGTTACACATGAGGAAGCTAGCAGAGATGGTTACGAGTAATCCCTTCGCCGAACTCTCGTCGGTCGTTCCGGTTGCCGCCATGCAGTGGTGGGTGGTCCTGATGGTCATCTTCGTCGTCGGTGGCACCGTGCTCGACATGATCCACAAAGGTAGTGCCAAGTACTTCTTTGAGAACGCAAAAAGGGCAAAGAAAAGCGCCAAGCGCACGGTGGGGGGCGGCGAGAAGGTGTCGCTTGCCGTGAAAACATTGGCCAACGAGGTACTGACCTCGGCGGAGTTCGCGAAGCCGCGTCGCCGGATCTCTCACCTGTTCACCATGTACGGGTTCATCATTTTCGTCGTTACCAGCGTCATTCTGATCTTTTCCCTCCCGGCGGCGGCCGATCAGCCTCCGACGATCGTGCCCTTGTTGTGGCATGTCGGTGCCTTGATGCTGTGCTTCGGCGGCTATTGGTTCTGGTTCTTCATTCGCGCCGATGTCTCTGCCGAGGGTAATCCCTGGTACCGCCTGGTGCGCGCCGATCTGTTCATCGTCTCTCTGCTTGCCACGGCTACCTTGGGGTTGATCTGGTCGGCGTTGCAGTCCAATGAGGCCGGTGGCTTGAGCATGCTTTTCTTCGTACTCTTCGCCATTGCCGCAACGACACTGTTCACCACCGTCCTGTGGTCGAAGTTCGCGCACATGTTCTTCAAGCCGGCGGCGGCTTTTCAGAAGCGCGTGATCAAGGCCGACGAGTCGCGCGAGAATTTGCCCGCCGATTATGACCTGACGAGTCCCGAGGTCCAGGCAAGGTATCCCGACATCCCCGAGTACATGGGCAAGAACCCACCCAATATGGGGCTTGGCATCAAGCGTGAAGCGCCGCACCACTACTGATGATATCGATGCGTTGAATCGAATCACGAAGAGGAACTGACCTATGCCGACTTTTGTTTATATGACCCGCTGCGATGGCTGTGGGGAATGCGTTGATATCTGCCCCTCGGATATCATGCACATCGATACCACCGTGAGGCGCGCCTACAACATCGAGCCGAACATGTGCTGGGAGTGCTACTCCTGTGTCAAGGCCTGCCCGCACCAGGCAATCGACGTTCGCGGTTATGCGGATTTCGCACCGCTCGGCCACTCGGTACGAGTGAAGCGTGACGAGGAAAAAGGCGTCATTGCCTGGAGAATCAAATTCCGGAATGGCGAAAAGGACATGGATCTGCTTGCGCCTATCACGACCAAGCCTTGGGGCAAGTATATCCCGCAGCTTCGTGATGCACCTGCGCCTACCAAGGAACAGCGCGACAGCCAGTTGCTGTTCAACGAGCCAAAATACATTCGCTTCGATGAAGGTGGTCTCCACACTCTCGAGTCCAATGGTTTGAAGATGGTGGCTGGGGTGGAGGCCTACTGAGAATGGCTTACAAGACAATCATAGAAGACAACATCGACATCCTGGTTGCAGGTGCAGGTCTCGGTGGTACCGGCGCGGCTTTCGAGGCCAGGTACTGGGGCCAGGACAAGAAGATCGTCATCGCCGAAAAAGCGAATATCGACCGCTCCGGCGCCGTGGCGCAGGGCCTGTACGCAATCAACTGCTACATGGGCACCCGTTTCGGTGAGAATAATCCCGAAGACCACGTCCGCTACGCACGCATCGATCTGATGGGCATGGTGCGTGAAGACCTGCTGTTCGACATGGCGCGCCACGTCGACTCCGCGGTGCACCAGTTCGAGGAGTGGGGTCTACCGCTGATGCGCAACCCCAAGACCGGTGCCTACCAGCGTGAAGGCCGCTGGCAGATCATGATTCACGGTGAATCCTACAAGCCGATCGTCGCGGAAGCCGCGAAGAAGTCGGCAGACAAGGTCTTCAACCGGATCTGCGTCACCCATCTGCTGATGGACGAGAGCAAGCCCAACCGTGTCGCCGGCGCCGTGGGCTTCAACGTGCGTACCGGTAACTACCACGTATTCAAGTCCAAGACCGTGATTGTTGGCGCCGGTGGCGCTTCCAACATTTACAAGCCGCGTTCTGTCGGTGAGGGCGCTGGCCGTGTCTGGTACGCACCCTGGTCTTCCGGTTCCGCCTACGGCCTGCTGATCGGCGCCGGTGCCAAGATGACGCAGATGGAGAACCGCATCGTACTGGCCCGCTTCAAGGACGGGTACGGTCCGGTGGGCGCCTACTTCCTGCACCTCAAGACCTACACCCAGAACTGCCTGGGCGAAGAGTACGAGTCGAACTGGTTCCCCGCACTGGAGAAAATGGTCGGTAAGCGATACCTGGATGTCGAGGCTTCTCACCTCACCCATCGTCCCATCCCGACCTGTCTGCGTAACCATGCCATCGTCTCCGAGGTGAACGCCGGCCGCGGTCCGATCCACATGGTGACCATGCACTCCTTCCAGGATCCGCATTTGGAAGAGATCGGCTGGCACAACTTCCTGGGCATGACCGTTGGCCAGGCCGTGCTGTGGGCGGCGACCGACGTCAACCCGAAGGAGGAAAATCCGGAGCTGACCACCTCCGAGCCGTACGTCATGGGCTCTCACGCCACCGCGTGCGGCGCCTGGTGCTCCGGTCCGGAGGATGTCTCCCCGCCCGAGTACTTCTGGGGCTACAACCGAATGACCACGGTCGAAGGTCTTTTCGGCGCCGGTGATGCCGTCGGTGGCACGCCGCACGCCTTCTCTTCCGGCTCCTTCACCGAAGGGCGGCTCGCGGCCAAGGCGGCCTGTAAGTACATCGATGACGGCAAGGCCGAGGGTATCCGTGTCTCCGCTGAACAGATCAACCGCCGCAAGGCAGAGGTCTACAAGCCGATGGAGCATTACAAGATCTATCGGAACGAGATCACAGCGGGCAGCGTCAACCCCAACTACATCAACCCGCGCCAGGGACTGGATCGCCTGCAGAAGCTGATGGACGAGTACGCAGGTGGCGTGACCGTCAGCTACATGACCAACGAGAAGCTGTTGCACATCGGCCTGAAGAAGATGAAGATCCTGGAGGAGGATCTGGAGAAGATCGGTGCGGAGAATATCCACGAGCTGCTCCGCGCCTGGGAGCTGAAGCACCGCCATCTGACCTCCGAGGCCGTCTTCCATCACACGCTGTTCCGTAAGGAAACCCGTTGGCCGGGCTACTATTATCGTGGTGACCACATGAAGGTGGACGACGAGAACTGGCATGTGCTGACCGTTTCCCGCCGTGACCCGCAAACCGGTGGGTACACGATGGAGAAGGCACCGTGCTACCACTTGGTGGATGACAAGGCGGAGTAATCGGGTGACAAGGGCGTCTCGAGCGACTCGAGGCACCCTCGAAAAGATCAACATGTTTTATGTTGATCTTTTTTTGGCCCGAGCGAAATGGAACCTGTGAAAGCGTGGCGAATACCAGATGAACATCATCGACAACACCGACCAGGAGATCCTGGCGATAGCCGATCCCTGGTGGGATGAGCTGGTCGAGTACTCCAATAAGGGCCAGTACGGTAAATTCATCCGGAATTTTGCTTACTCCCTGATGCAGGGTCTCAATGAGGTCGAAGTGGGAAGGCAGTTTTCCCATAGTGAGCTGGCTCGTAACCTGTCGAAGGACCGGGATTTCCTCGGCATCATTCGCCGGGGTGAGCACGTCACCGTGCTGTATCGGGTGCACAACACCAAGAAGCCGGGGGAATGGCTGGGGAGACTGGTTCTGGGCTATGAGAAAGGCCAGGTCAAGATATTCGGCGCATCGATCTTCTAGGTGATCATGAAAGAGACTGTCCAAGCCAACAAATTCGTCGAGCTCACCTACAAGGTGATCGATGAGCATACCGGGAGCGTTCTCACCTCGGTGGAGTTCCCCCTGGGTTATGTTCACGGCACCAACGAAGTCCTGGCTCCCCAGGTCATGGCAGAGCTCGAGGGCAAATCGGTTGGTGACATCATCGAGGTCCCCATCGACTGCAACAAGATCTACGGCCCTCGTGACGAATCCCTGGTGATCACCGATTACATCGAAAATGTTCCGGTCGAATACCGCCAAGTCGGCACGGCCATCTTGATGGAAAACGACAAGGGCCAGACCAAGAGCTTTCTGGTTACCCGGGTAGACGAAAAGACGATGACCATCGACGGCAACAATCCCCTCTGCGGTAGGGAGGTCATTTTCAAGCTCGAGATACTGACCGTCCGCGATGCAACCAGCGATGAAATCGAGGCGGGGGGGAAGATCGATCCAGGGCCTGAGGTAGGCGGCGCGAAAGTGCCGATCTGAATTTGACGAAACTGGTGTCATCTTTCCGTTTGGAAGGATGGTAAGGCAATGGTGTCGGGATAGTTTCTTACTGCGACGTCCAGCAGCAGCAATCCCGCGATTTCGGCGAGAGGTGAATGATGAGCGAGCAAAAGCAAGATAAGCCAAAAGTCCCAGACGGTCACACGCGCTATCTGACGACCCGTCAGAATGCGCCCGACGCAAAGGGGTTCGTCGGCTACGAAACCATTTGGGAGCCGTGGCAGAAGGAAGCCAAATACACGACTCCGAAAAAGCCCTAAAACATCCAGCCGCGCGGGCCCAGACGAAAGCGCTGCTTCCTAGTGTTCCGAGCTCGGGCCGAACTTCAGAGTTTTTTGAAAGGCTGCGCGGCTGCCAGATCGACGATGTCGTATCGATTGGAGCAGGACGAGTCAGCTCTTCCCCTATCCTGTACCCGGCGGCTTGGGCTGATTGTTCCGACGTCGAAATTTCTCGAACAGGACTGACGATGGAACTGCAACTGAATCTGGCGAAATTCGAAGAGCGCCAAGACATTTTCGTCACTGAGCTTATCAGGACCATTCAGGCCAAGTTGACTGAAGCCGGTTTGGACGGCGATAAGGTCAAAGAGCTCACAGGTGCGCTGGCATTCAGCATCACCTGCATGATCGATGGCATCTCCGGGATAGAGTTGGACGGCACGGAGGTACAACCCTATCTCACCTTCCAAATCGATGATGAGCTTGTCCACTGCGGCGAGAATTCCTTCATGCATGAGCTGATCTACGACCAGTTGGGCAAGCTCATCGGCGACTGACGGAGTACCGTGCTCCGTTTGGCGCGTCGAGACAAGCCGATTAGTGATACGCCCCATGACTCAGGTGGGCGATGACTACACGGTGTTTGGTGTTGGTCAACGTGGGTGTTACGACGGGTACGTCCCGATTCGCAACGAACCCAACGCCTGATCCTGGTCGCAGCCACGGTGGAGAGGTGAACGATCGTTAAGACATTCTACCGATGCCAGCCAGGCACCATTTCTACCCGTCGAGAGAGAGCCCGGCATCTTCACTCGGCGAGGGCATAACCTCGTCCGTGCCCGGGGGAATCGCGACCTGTGGCCAGGGCATCGATGAGAACTGCCGTGCCGACGAAATCAAGCGCCTCGTCATGCGCCGCAATACTGTTCAGCCAACTCATGCATACATCGACCGAGAGAACAGCCTGCCCCGCATCCAGTCCCGGTGGCAACCAGTCATGGATATGATCTCGGGCAGCAAAAGCCGCTTCTGCCAGGAATGACCGCTGTTCCTGTTCCCCGATAGTCAACTGGTTGTATCTTTCCGCGAGATCGCGGATGCCATCGATGAATGCCTGGATGATCTCAGACCATTCGCTCTGGTAGCGGTCGAGATATCCCTGCAAAACCTCATGGTCTGCGCCATCCATTCCGGTTAGGGCGAGCACGCCGGACAGGTGATTCGTCAACGCTTTGAAGCGCCCGATCACGCCCAGAAACTCCTTGGCATCTGCGACTTCGGTGGTGTTCCAGCAGCGCAGGCCAGTGCGAGCCCAATCCTCATCGCTGACCGGGCGCGGAATCTCGTCGAGCCATTCGAGCTCTGAGGACGGATCTTGTGTAGTCAGGCGATACATCGGGAGCAGCCAGGTTTGACGCGCCAAGGTGCGGCCCCGAAACGACGGTAAGATGACCAATCGCTCCCATCGTCGTTGCAGCGCTGAGTTTGCTCTTGGTCGAGCTCGGCGTCCAGGATTCCCTGGCGCAGCACCGGCTTGGCCAATGCAGGGGCGGTCAGTGCATGGACCGGCTCGTTACCGTCAAGGGAGATCCACAATGCGGGTGCGTTCTCCCAGCTATCGGGCTGCTTAAATATCTCCGCCCGTATGCCTTCCGACTCCAGTGACCGCAAGGCGCTAGCAAGTCGCCGTGGCACTTGCTCGACGGCGTTCCACACAAGTGCCTTGGCGCGTCGCTCCGGCTCCGGCCAATGGGCGGTTGGCTGGGCCAGATAGGCGGTCGGTGGGGCTAGCACCACCTCGAACAGCTTGCGCTCGCGACGATCCTGCTCGTCGAGTCCGTCAGCGGGCAGTCTGCTGCCGAAGAGTCGACGAAACTCACGTTGGAACTTGGGCAAGGCGGAGACTGCCTATGCCAGGTTGTGAGCCGTCAGGCCGGGACTGACGACGTTACGTCCAGTCTCTTTGACCTTGGCCTCGATCAGCCTACGCGATTTCTCGATCCCGACCTTTCCATCGGCGCAATGGATGTACAGGTGCGGCAACGTCTGCTCGAGAAAATTGTCGAGCCCGTTGCACAGTTCGGATTGGCACTCGAGGTATCGCCGGAAAGCTGTCAGGGCGGAATCCTGCTCGTTGCGCAAGGCGCGCTGTTGTATATCGGTC
>Ga0315540_10000183_pt1 | contig 33965 bp, 34 predicted proteins | sample SalMarSW160110MG_FD_203677 | JGI IMG/M metagenome (GOLD analysis project Ga0315540, IMG submission 203677) | Salt marsh sediment microbial communities from the Plum Island Ecosystem LTER, Massachusetts, United States - Salt Marsh Sediment SW1601-10 ...
CAGGCGAGTGGTGGTGGCCATCGACGCTTCCCCCCACAGCCTGGCGGCGTTGCAGGCCGCCGTCGACCTGGCGGCGTCGCAGCGCTTCGAGCTGCTGGCCGTCTTCGTCGAGGATCTGCGCCTGCTGCAGGCGACAGCCCTGCCGTTCGCGCGCGAGGTCGCCACCTTCTCCGGGGTGGCGCGACCGCTCGACGTGGCGCAGACGGAGCGGCGGCTGCGCGACCTGGCGCGGCGGGTAGAGGCGCTGGTGTCGCAGTCGGCGGACCGCGCCGAGGTGCCTTGGACCTTCCGCGTTCGCCGCGGCGATGTGGCCGCCGAGATCCTCGCCTGCGCGGAGGCGGGGGACGTGCTCAGCCTCGGCGCCGCCGGCTGGTCGCCGATGCGAGCCAGGGCACTCGGTGAGACCGCCGGGCGCCTCCTGCGGCAGGCTCACGGTCCGATGCTGCTCGCGCGCCACGGCAACCGGCTGGCGGCGCCGCTGCTGGCACTGCTGGAGGGTGAGGACTGGCAGCAGGTCTTGGAGGCGGCCGTGGCTCTGTCCGGCGCGGCTCCAGGGGCACTGCTGCTGGCGATACCGCCGGGGCCGGCGCAGGCCGCCCGCGAGGTCGAGGCGCAAGCACGCCTGGCCGAGCGCGCGCTGGGCCGCGCGGCCAGCCGCCTGCTCGCCGGGGCCGGGCCGGCCGCGATACGGGCGCTGATACGGCGAGAGCGTGCCGGGGCGCTGCTGCTGCCGTCCGCCGCCTCCGCCCTCGCCGGCGAGCAGGGCGAGCGCCTGCTGGCGACGCTCGACGTGCCGGTGATCGTGCTTCACGGCCGCCAACCCGCCAGCGAGGCGGGTGAGCGACCCGGGCGGCGCCACGAGCAAAGCCCCCTGGGCTGACGCCGGCCTCGTGGACAGCGCCCTGGGGGCTTGATGCGGGAAGCCGGGACCTCATGGCCAGAGCCTCCCCATCCACCGTTATTGTACCACGATTCGGACAACGGCCCAGGGTCCGGACATTCGTCCTTGTTGGACGCACGGGCACCCTGTTACAACTCCGATGTGAGGGTCCGACATGGCCTCGAGCGGCCCCTCGTACCTGATACGCTGAGGCCAGGCGCATCGTGGGTGGCGTCGCCAGAGCGGGGCGCGCACGTTGCGACCCGGAGAGGAAGCTCGATGGCATACGTGATCGCTGAACCCTGTGTAGGCGTCAAGGACGCGTCCTGCGTGGACGTGTGCCCTGTGGAGTGCATCTACGAGGCCGAAGACATGTTCTACATCCACCCCGAGGAGTGCATCGACTGCGGCGCGTGCGTTCCCGCCTGCCCGGTGGACGCCATCTTCCCCGAGATCGACGTGCCCGAGGAGTGGGCCTCCTACATCGAGAAGAACACGTCGCTGTCAGGCCTCTAAGCGCAGGCGGCGCCCGGGCATCCGCACCTGACAGGCGCCGCGCGGCGCCTCGACGGATGACGTTGGCGTCCTCGTAGGAACGGGCTCGCAGCAGAGGGCTCGCGGCAGAGGGCTCGCAGCAGAGGGCGGCTGGGCCCGACGTCCGCGGCGTGCCGAGCGCTGCGGCCGGCGGCGGACGCAGCACCGGTGCGCTTCCGGCCGGCCGCCGGTCGTGGTACCCACCGCACGGATCACTACCCCGCAGATCACCAGCGCACAGATCACCAGCGCGCAGATCACGAGCGTCCAGAACACATCGGCGAGGCGGGGTCGGACGGGACCCTCCCTGGCCAGGCGCTCGTTGGCGCGCCCTGGGCGGGGTGTCGGGGCGCACCCGGCCAGCCGCTGCCCACCTGGCGAGCCGTGAAAGGTGCGTCTCAGACAGGACATTCGCACCTTCCACCAGGCCGGCCCGGTCCCCATACTGAGCGCGACGCGTAGGGACGGTCGACCGCCACGGTCGACCCCACAAGGGCGAGGAGGGCCCATGGAGCTCGGGCGCATCCTGGTGCCGGTCGACGGGAGCTCGTGCAGCCGGCGCGCGGTGCGCGAGTCGATCGCGCTGGCGGAGGCGTGCGGCAGCCGCTTGACCTTCTTGTCGGTGATCGACGATCCGCTGCGGGGCCTCCATGGCATCTCCGAGAGCATGGGCACCTACGAGGACGTCCTCTCGGCCCTGAAGCGCGCCGGCCGCGAGGCGCTCGAGGCGGCGGCGGCCGCGGCAGCCGCAGCGGGCGTCCCCGCCGCCTGCCGGCTGGTGAGCGGCCGGGCGCCCGTCGACGCCATCCTCGAGACCGAACGAGACCACGACCTCACCGTCCTTGGCACTCACGGCAGGCACGGCGTGAGCCGCGCGTTCCTGGGATCGGTCACCGAGGGTGTCCTGCGCCAGTCGCGCCTGCCGCACCTGGTGGTGCGCTGCGGGGCCGGCGAGTGCGGTGACTCCTCATGACGCCTCACGAGGAGGGAGAGCTTGATGATCGGTGCGCAACAGGTCCGCGAGCTCGGCGCGCGGGTGGCGACCCATCCGCCGCCGGTCCTGTCCCTCTACCTCGACGTCAACCCCGCCAGACCGGAGAACGCCCGTAAGGCGTACGCTCTCCGGGCGCGCGTGGAGATGGAGCGCCTCGGCCTGCCGAAACGCGCCAGCAGGCGCCTGACGGAGAGGCTTCGCCAGGCGCAGGGCATGCCCGACGCCCGCACGCTGGTGGTGTTCGCGGACGCCGACGCGGGTACCCTCTTCGAGAGCTACGCCCTGCGCCCCGACCTGCCGTTGGTGGCGGCCGGGGGCGGCGTGGTGGCACGCTGGGGTCCGCCGTACGTCGCGCCCCTGCTGCTCGCGGTCCAGGAGGGTCGACACTACCTGGCACTGCTCCTCACCAGCGGCCGCGTCCGGTTGTTCGAGCTCTACCTCGAGGAGACGGTTGAGCTCGACGCCTTCGTGTTGCCGCTCGACCTGAGCGGCTGGCGACCGCTGCGCGAGCACGCCACCGGCATGCCCGGGGTACCGGCGCGTGGCGGCTCCGGCAAGGATCTCTTCGAGAAGCGCGTGGCCGACTGGCGGCGCCGCTTCCACCTCGACGTGGCCCGGCGCCTGGACGGCGTGCTGACAGCGCTCGGAGGTGACGCCCAGGTGATCCTGATGGGCCAGCAGGCGGAGCTGGGGGCCTTCGAGCCGCTGCTGCCGCCGGCACTGCAGGCGCTGGTGGTGGCGCGCCTGCCGCCTCCGGCCAACCCGGACGCGCCGGCGAGCGCGCTCGACCCCCTGTTCAACGCGGCGGTGGCACGCATCGAGGAGCGCGCCGGCGAGGACCTGCTCGACCGCATCCAGGAGGGCGGGATCTGGGGCTTCGGTCCCACCCTCGAGGCCGTCGAGGAAGGGCGGGTTCATGTCCTCGCCGTTCCCTGGCGGATGGCCGCCACCGTGTACCTGTGTCACGACAGCCTCCGCGTCTCCACGACGGCGGACGGCGCCGCCCGCCTGTGCCCGGACGATCGCGTCGAGCCCGTCCCACTCGCGGACGTGCTGCCGACGCTGAGCTCACGCCACGCCCTCAGGCTGGCGGTCATGCACGGGGCCAACGAGCAGCGGCTGCTACAGGACTTCGACGGGCTGGCCGGCCTCACCCGCTGGTAGACCATGCCGGACTCCGGGCGCGCCCAGCAGGTGGTCGAACGGCTCCTCCGAGCCGAGAGCGCCGCCGACGCGCGTCTGGCGGCGGCGGACGCGCACGCCCGCGAGCTGCTCGAGCGTGCCGCCGAGGATGCCGCCCGGCGGCGCCTGCAAGCCGACGAGCAGGCGGCCAAGGAGCACGACCGCGCCCTGGAGCGAGCGTCGGCCGAGGCCGAGGCGCAGGCCGAGCAGCGCCTCGCGGCGGCCGAGGCCCATTGGGACGCGCTCCGCAGCGCGTCGCGGGCCGCGATCGCCGATGCCGCGGAGGCGGTGGTCGCGTGGGTGACGGGGCGGGCAGGCCACGAGGAGGCGCCGTGATCGGCGCCCTGCGGCACGCCGCGGCCCACGCTCAGGCGCGCGCGCGGCGCGCCGGGCTCATCACGGCTGCCGAGTGGCGCTCACTCCTCGGCGAGCCGGATGTCGCCGGCGTCGCCAGCCGCCTGGACGCGAGCGTGTACGGCCCCGACCTGAGCCGCGACCCGCCCGCCCTGGAACGGCGCCTCGACGCTCGCCTGGCCGAGGAGACCCAGCGCGTGGCAGCCTTTGAATGGGGTCTCACCCGCGCGGTGCTCGGGGCCTACGGGCGGCGTTTCGAGCTCGCCAACCTCAAGACCGTGCTGCGCGCCCGCTTCCAACGGCTCGAGCCGGAGCGGCGCGACGCGGCGCTGGTACCGCTCCCACGAAGCCGTCTGCCCTGGACGCGGCTGGCGGAGGCACCCAGCATGCAGGCCTTCGCCGCGCTTCTGGACGCCACCCCCTACGCCCGGCCGCTGCTGAGCGTGCTCGAACAGCACGAGGACGCCTCCGCCTTCAGCTTCGAGGTGGCGCTCGACCTCGCCTACTTCCAGACGCTGGTGCGCCGCATCGGCCGCCTCGCCGGCCGCGACGCCCGACGCGCACGGACCCTGTTGGGCAGCTGGATCGCCGTGGAGAACCTGTCGTGGGCCTTCCGCTACCGGAGCCTGTCGCGGCTCACCCCCGAGGAGACCATCAACTACACCCTGCACAGCGCCTTCGGCGCCGGCCTGGAGGCGGTGCGGCGGGTGGTGCTGGGCGCCACCGTAGCCGACGAGGCCGCGAGGCTGGGCTACGCGATCGACCGGGACGCGCCCGAGGACGAGGCGCTGGCCAGCCTGGAGCGCGCCGCGGTCGAGGCGCGCGCCGATGCGGCGGAGCGACTGTTCGCGGCGGCGCCCTTCGACCTGGGGGCGCCCCTCGCGGTGCTCGCGCTGCGTGAGGTGGAGGTCCGCGACCTGGTGACGCTCGTCGAGGGGCGAGCGGCTCACCTGGACGACGGCGCCATCGCGGCCCGCCTGCTGAGCCCCGCCGCGCGCGCAGAGGCCTGAGGATGCTGCTCCCCGAGCGCCTGCGCGAGGTCAACCTGTTCGTACTGGAGCAGGATATCGAGTCGGTGTCGGATGTCATCCTGCGCTCCGAGGCACTGCACCCCGAGGACGTGGAGAGCGACGCGCTGGCGCCGAAGCGCGGCTGGTCCGAGCTGGCCACCCGTGCGGAGCGGCTGGCGCGCCGGGCGCGCGCCACCCTCGACGTGCTCCGCCTCGAGCCGCAGGCGACCGCGCCGCCGGAACCCGTGCGTCCCAGCAGCGAGCTCGACGCCCTGGAAGCGGAGCTGGCGGCGGCCGAGACGCGTGCCCAAGACTGGCGGGTCCGCGCCGAGCGCTGCCGGCGCGAGCTGGAGACGATGACGCTCACGCGCTCGCAGCTCGAGCTGCTGCAGCCGCTCGGGGTGAGAATCGAAGCCCTCGGCTCGTTGCGCCACCACCACCTGGTGCTCGGCACGCTGCCGAGCGAGAACCTGACCCGCCTGGCAGCCGCGCTGTTCATGATCGCCTTCGTGCTGGCGCCGGTCCGAGTCAGCGGCGGGCGCGCCCTGGTAGTGGCCGCCTCGGCTCGCGACGACGCCGCCGTCCTTGACCGTGCGCTCCGCTCCGCCTTCTTCGAGACCGCCCCGTTGCCGGCCGACGCGCAAGGCGAGCCCAAGGAGGCACTGGCACGCGTGGATCGCCGCATCGCCGAGGCGCGCCGCCGGGTGGAGGCGCTGGAGGGCGAGCGCGGCGAGCTTGCCGCCAGCCTGGCCGGGCGCCTGGTGCCGCTGGAGGCCCGGCTGCGCGCCGCCGCCGCCCTCGCCGGCGTCGTCCGCCGGCTGCCGAGCCGCGGCGAGGTGTTCATGGTGGCGGGCTGGGTTCCGCAACGCCGCTTCGACGGCCTCGCGACCGACGTGCGCCGGGCGGCCAGCGCGCCGGTGGTGGTGCAGTGGGAGCCGCCAGCCCGGGGGCGCCAGGGAGTGCCGACGCTGCTCCACGCCCCGGCGTGGTTGCGGCCGTTCCAGACCCTGGTCACCACCTACGGGCTGTCGGGCTACGGCGAGGTCGACCCGACTGTGCCCGCGGCCATCACCTTCCTGCTGATGTACGGGATGATGTTCGGCGACGTCGGCCACGGGCTGCTGCTCGCGGCCGCGGCGCTGCTGTTCGGCCTCCGCGGCGGCGGCGCCCTGGCGCGCGTGCTGGTCGCGGCGGGGCTATCGGGCGCCGTCTTCGGCGTCCTCTACGGGACCGTGCTCGGCGCGCCGTTGCTGCCGGCGCTGTGGCTCCGGCCGATGGAGCGGGTACAGGACCTGCTGCTCTTCGCCGTCGCCGGCGGGGTGGTGGTGCTCAACCTGGGCTTCGCCTTGAACCTCCTGACGCGCGCGCGCGCTCGCGATTGGGCCGGCCTGCTGATGGCCAAGAGCGGGCTGCTGGAGCTGCTCTTCTACTGGATCTTGCTGGGCGGCGGCCTACTGGCGGTGCTGGGCCGCCTGCCGGTCGGCTGGCTGCTGGCCGCCCTGGCGTTGCCCGCCGCTGCGCTGTGGCTGCGCGAGCCGCTCCTCGAGCGGCTACAGGGTCGTGCCCCAACGCCCTTGGGCGACGCCCTCGTGACCGGCTTCTTCGAGCTCTTCGAGACCGCCCTGGGCTTCGCCAGCAACAGCCTGTCGTTCGTCCGTCTGGGAGCGTTCGCGGTGGCCCACGAGGGGCTCGCCGGCATGGTGCTGCGCTACTCCGAGGGGCCTGCCGGGCCGCTGGTGCTGGTGGTGGGAAGCATCGTGATCGTGGGCTTCGAGGGGCTCGTGGTCGGCATCCAGGCGTTGCGACTCGAGTACTTCGAGTTCTTCGGCCGCTTCTTCCGGGGCGACGGGGTTCCGTTCGTTCCGCTGTCGTTCCAGGGAGGTCGTCATGTCCGCACGCAGGTCTAGCACCCTCCAGCGCACCCTCCCCGCGCTCCCGCGAGCTCTCCTGGCGGCGCTGCTGCTGAGCGCTCCCGCGCTGGCCCTCGCGCAGGCCGCCGAAAGCGGTACCGCGGGCGCGCCGGCGACCGCCACCGGCGTCGGCCAGGCGGTCGCCGGCGTGGTCGAGGGCAACCCCTTCCTGGCGGCCGCCATCGCCACGGGGCTGGCCGCCATCGGCGCGGGCATCGCCGTGGGCATCGCCGGGGCTGCCGCCATCGGCGCCATCGCGGAGCGTCCCGAGCTCCTCGGCCGCAGCCTCATCTTCGTGGGCCTGGCCGAGGGCATCGTGATCTACGGATTGATCGTGTCGTTCATCATCCTCGGGGCGAGGTGAGGGCCATGACGGCGGGCGACGCTCTGGTCGCCATCGGCGGCGCCGACCTGGTCATGGGCCTGGCGCTGCTGGGCATCGAGACGCTCCGCGCGGACTCCGACGAGGAGGCGCGCGCCGCCCTCGAGCAAGCCTTGCAGGACCCGGCTACCAGGCTGGTGTTCATCGACGAATCGCGTGCCGAGGGGCTGCGGGAGATGCTGGAGGCGGGCCTTCAGGACGCCGGCCGGGCTCTGGTCGTGGAGGTCCCGGCAGCCACCGGGCACGCCGACGAGCGGACGCTGGACGAGAGGATCGAGCGGGCGCTCGGCCTCAAGCTGAGGACGTGACTGGCGTGCTCGAGCCCCAAGGCGACCTCGAGGCCCTGCTGGCCGAAGCCCACCGGCGCGTGGAGCAGCGCGCGCTGGAGCGCGAGGCCGCCGCCGCGCGCCGCGCCCGCGAGATCCTGCAAGGAGCTGACGAGGACGCCGCCGCCACCACGGAGGAGCGCCTCGAGCGAACGCGCTTCGCTGCGGCCGAGCTGAGGAAGCGCGTCCTCGCTCGTGGGGCGATGGCGGCCCAGCGGGTCATGTTGGAGCGCCGGGAGGCGCTTCTGGACGAGGTGTGGCGGGTCGCGCGCGAGCGCCTGGCGGCGCTCCCGCGCGACGCAGGCGCCTACCTGGCGAGCCTGCGAGCGCTGGCGCAGCTGGCGAGCCGGGCACTGGCCGCGTCCGACGTGGAGCTTGCCACCGAAGAGCACGGCCGCGCTCTGCTCACGCCCCGACGCCTGGCGGATTGGGGCGAACAGGACGGCGTTCGCTATCGCCTGGCAGCCGAGCCGCTGGCCGCCGTCGGGGGGCTCGAAGCGCGCGCCGGGCGCCTGCGCTTCGACGGCAGCTTCGAGACACGTTTGCAGCAGGGGTGCGTGGCGCTCCGCGAGGCGATCGCGGCCCGGCTCGGCGCTGGAGCGCCGAGCTCCGCGGCGTCCGGAGATGAGGGCGGGGCAGGATGAGGCGCGTGGGCGTGGTGGTACGGATCAGCGGACCGGTCGTCGAGACCCGTCTCGACACCCCGGTGAGCCTGCTCGACCAGGTGTGGGTCGGCGAGGCGCGGCTGGCCGGCGAGGTGATCGCCCGGGAGCACGACCTCGCCACCGTCCAGGTGTACGAGGAGACCGCCGGCCTGCGGCCCGGCGAACCGGTGCAGTCCGAGTGCCGGCCACTGGAGGTGATGCTGGGTCCGGGCCTCCTGGGACAGACCTTCGACGGCCTCCAGCGCCCGTTGCGGCGCCTGCTCGAGCGCGGCGCCACCATCGAGCGCGGCGCCAGCGCGCCGGCGCTGCCCGAGCGGCGCTGGCCCTACCAGCCGCGCGCGGCCGCCGGCTCCAGGCTGGCGCCGGGAGCACTGCTGGGCGTGGTTCAGGAGACGCCGCTGCTGGAGCATCGGCTGCTGGTGCCGCCCGGCTCGGGAGGAACGCTGGAATGGCTGGCGGCGGCGGGCGAGCTCGGTCGTGACGATCCCCTGGCGCGCCTGATCGACCCGGAGACCGAAAGCCGGCGCGAGCTCACGCTGGTGCAGCGCTGGCCCGTGCGCGAGCCGCGGCCGGCCCTCGGCCGCCTCCCCACCGAGCGGCCGCTGGTCACCGGGCAGCGCGTCCTCGACACCTTCTTCCCGCTGGCTCGCGGCGGCGCAGCAGCGCTGCCGGGGCCGTTCGGCGCGGGCAAGACGGTGCTGCAGCACAGCCTGGCGAAGTGGTGCGACGCTCAGGTCATCGTCTACGTGGGCTGCGGCGAGCGCGGCAACGAGATCGCCCAGGTGCTCGACGAGTTCCCGCGCCTCGCCGACCCGTCGAGCGGACGACCGCTGCTGGAACGCACCATCCTCGTGGCCAACACCTCCAACATGCCGGTGGCGGCGCGCGAGGCCAGCATCTACACGGGTCTGGCGATGGCCGAGTACTACCGCGACATGGGCTACCACGTGGCGCTGATGGCCGACTCCACCAGCCGCTGGGCCGAGGCGCTACGCGAGATCGCCGGCCGCATGGAGGAGATGCCCGCAGAGGAGGGCTTCCCCGCCTACCTGCCGAGCCGGCTGGCATCGTTCTACGAGCGTGCCGGCGCCTACCGGACGCTCTCCGGCGAGGAGGGCTCGGTCACCCTCATCGGTGCCGTCAGCCCGCCGGGCGGCGACGTCACCGAGCCGGTGACGCAGCACACGCAGCGCTTCACCCGCGCCCTGTGGTCGCTCAGCCGGGAGCTCGCCAGCGCCCGTCACTACCCCGCCGTCGGCTGGGAGAGCAGTTACAGCTTCTACCTCGGGGACGTCGCCGACTGGTGGCGGGGCGTGGCCGGCGATGACTGGCCGGAGCTGCGCCGCCAGGCCGGCCAGCTGCTCGAGCAGGACACTCGCCTGCAGCAGATCGTGCGGCTGGTGGGCAGCGAGGCGCTGCCCGATCGCCAGCGCTGGGTCCTGGAAGCGGCGCGCCTGCTTAAGGAGGGCTTCCTGCGGCAGAACGCGCTCGACCCCATCGACGGCAGCTGTGCGCCCGCCAAGCAGGCGGCCCTGCTCCGTCTGTTCGTCGGGCTCTACCACGCCGGCCACGAGCTGATCGAGGCGGGCGTGCCGCTGGTGCGGTTGCGCCAGGCGGTGGACGTCGGGCGTCTGCTGCGGTTGAAGGAGACGGTGGCTGCGGGCGCGCTCGGCGAGATCGACGCTGCCTGGGCCGAGGTCGAGGCGGCGTTTCGCCACCTTCGCACGGCCGCGCCTCCTACCCAAGGCAAGCTGCAGCCGGCACCGGGAAGCGGGGCGTGAGGCCGTGTTGGACGTGATCGGCGTCGATCGGGTGGAGGGGCCGCTGCTCCTGGTCGAGGGCTTCGGGCGCGCGGCGTACGGCGAGGTGGTCGAGGTCCACGGCGGAGGCCGGGTACGGCTCGGGGAGGTCCTCAGCTCGTCGCAAGACGCCGCCATCATCGAGCTGTGGGACGAGACGTCCGGCCTCGAGCCGGAGAGCCTGCGGGTCCGGCTGCGCGGCGAGACGCTCACGGCACCGGTCGCCGAGGAGATGCTCGGGAGGATCTTCGACGGGCTGGGGCGGCCGCGTGACGGCCTGCCTCCGCCGCTTGCCGAGCGGCGGCTGGACGCCCACGGCCGTCCCATCAACCCGGCAGCACGGACCTACCCGCAGGACCCCATCCACACCGGCGTGACGGCCATCGACCTGCTCAACACCCTGGTCCGCGGCCAGAAGCTGCCGCTCTTGTCGGGGGCGGGCCTGCCGCACAACGAGCTGGCCGCGCAGATCGCTCTGCAAGCGGACATCGCGCAGCAGGGAGACGCAGGCGAGACGGCCGTGGGCGGGCGCTTCGCGGTCGTCTTCGCCGCCCTGGGGATCCCCCACGCCACCGCCGCCTACTTCCGCGAGCGCTTCGAGGCCTCGGGGCTGCTGTCGCGCACGGCGCTGTTCCTCAACCTGGCCGACGACGCCCCCATGGAGCGCATCGTCACCCCGCGCATGGCGCTGACGCTGGCCGAGTTCCTCGCCTTCGAGCGTGGCTACCACGTGCTGGCGTTGCTGACCGACATGACGAACTACGCCGAGGCCCTGCGTGAGCTGTCCGCGCGGAAGAACGAGGTGCCGGGCCGCAAGGGCTACCCCGGCTACCTCTACACCGACCTGGCGTCGCTCTACGAGCGCTGCGGGCGCATCCGCGGCACGCCCGGTTCGCTCACGCAGCTCGCCATCGTCAGCATGCCCGGCGACGACATCACGCACCCGGTGGCCGACCTCACGGGCTACATCACCGAGGGGCAGCTGGTATTGAGCCGCGCCCTCAGCCGGGCGGGCGTCTACCCGCCGATCGACGTGCCGCTGTCGCTCTCGCGCCTGATGAAGGACGGCATCGGCGAGGGTCGGACGCGACCCGACCACGCCGAGCTGGCCGCGCAGCTCTACGCCGCCTACGCTCGGGTCCAGGAGGTGCGCAACCTGGCGACCGTCGTCGGCGATGCGGCGCTGGCGACGCTCGACCGAAGCTACCTGACGTTCGGCGAGACGTTCGAGCGTGACGTCGTGCAGCAAGGCGCAGACGAGGTGCGCTCCGTCGAGGCGAGCCTGGAGCTCGGCTGGCGGGCCCTGTCGACGCTTCCCGCCATGGAGCTCACGCGCGTCTCCCAGGCGACGCTGGCGGCACACTTCCGTGGGCGGCTGGACGGGGCGCGCGATGGCGGCTGACGCCGCCGCTGGCGGCTCGCCCACCCGCGCGCGGTTGCTGGAGCTGCGTCAGCGCTGCAACGAGGCGAGGGCGGGCCACGACCTGCTGGAGCGCAAGCGCGAGGTGCTGCTGCGCGAGGTCTGGGGGCTGCTGCGGGAGCTCCACGACTGCGAGCGTGACGTGCGCGGTCGCTTCGGAGCGGCCTACGCCGCGCTTCGGGAGGCGCGCCTGACGATGGGCAGCGAGGGCCTGGCGTGGGCTGCGCTGGCGCCGGCCGCCCGCACGACGTGCACCACCGAGGCGCGCTCGGTCATGGGGGTGACGCTGCCGCTGGTCCACATCCAGGTCACGCCCCTACCCCTTCCCTACAGCCCGTTCGGCACCAGCGTGACCATGGATCGGGCGCGCCGGCGCTGGCTCGAGGTGGCCGAGGTCCTGGGCGCCTGGGCGGAGGCCTACGGCTCGGTATGGCGCGCGAGTGCCGAGCTGGCCCGTACGCAGCGGCGCGTCAACGCCCTGGAGAAGCTGCTGATCCCGCGCTACGAGGCGGCCATCCAGGCGATCGAGGCGGCCCTCGAGGAGCAGGACCGGCAGTCCTTCCTGCGCGCCAAGCGCGTCAAGCAGCGCAAGGAGGCGGACGATGGACGATAAGCTGTTCACCAGCGTGTTGGTGCCCACGGACGGTTCCCAAGGCTCGGTTCGCGCCGGCGAGCTGGCGATCGCGCTGCTGCGCGGCGGCGGCGGCCGGCTGACGGTCCTGAACGTCGTGGACCGCGCGGTGCTGAGCGAGCTCACGCGCTTCGGCGAGCGCAGCGAGGCCGAGCTGGAGAGCGAGCTGCACGAGCACGGCCGCCGCTACCTCGAGCTACTGCGCCGGCAAGCGGAGGCGGGCGGCGTGGACGTGCGCACGGTGATGCTCGACGGCGACCCCTTCGAGGAGATCGTGGCGCTGGCCGAGGAGGTGGCCGCCGACCTGATCGTGATGGGCCACGTCGGCCAGCGCGCCACCCGACGCGTGCTGCTCGGCTCGGTGACGCAGCGCGTGCTCGACTTCGCTCACTGCCCGGTGCTGGTCGTGAAGCACGCCGGGCCCGACGCGCCCGCCTGGGGGTCGGCGTGAGCCGGCCGGCCGAGCTGCAGCTGGGCAGCGACGAGGCCTTCGCCGCCCTGGTGCGGGACTTCGAGCGCGGCGTCGCGCCCCCGGGAGGCTTCACCCACCAGGCGCACCTGGCAGTCGCGCTGGCGTACCTCGACCGCTACGGCATGGAGTCGGCTACCGAACGCCTGCGCGAGGCTCTGCTGGGCTTCCTGCGGCGGGCGCTGGGGGACGATACCGCCGCCGCCGTGAAGTACCGGGAGACCATCACCGTGTTCTGGCTGCGGTTGCTGGCGGCCGCGCTCGCCCGGACCGACCCCGAGCTGCCGCTGCATGCGCGCGCGGCCCCGCTGCTGGCGCGCTACCGCGACGCCGGCATCATCCACGCGTACTACAGCGACGACCGTCTCTACAGCGAGGAGGCCAGGAAGCGCTTCCTCGAGCCCGACCGCAAGGCGCTTCCGCCACTGGCGTGACGCCTGGGAGCCGGCGCCGGGCGGTGCCGCCGCGACGCCCAACCGAAGCTCGTCCCGGCCACGTTCTAGACTGCTCTAGGGGCGTGAGTTCCCGGGTGGGAGGTGTCCGTGCTTCGGCGTTGGCTGTGGATCCTGTTGCTGGTTGCGGTGGTGATGCTGGTGATCTCGCGCTTCACCAACCTCCAGCACCTCGGGGACGCCCTCGCCAGGGCACACTGGTGGTGGCTGCTGGCGGCCACCGTCCTGCATGTCGCCTTCTTCCTGCTGCACGGCAACCTCTACCGCCTCGGGTTCGCTTTGGTGGGCGTGTCCAGCACCGTCAGCGGCCTGCTGCCGGTCTTCTTCGCCTCCACCTACCTCAACGCCGTGGCGCCGTCGGGCGGCACGGCCGGTGCGGCGGTGTTCGTCGCGGACGCCAAGCGTCGCGGCCAGTCCCCGGCGCGCGCGGCGGTCGGCACGGTGGTGGTGCTCGTCGCGGACCTTGCCACGCTGCTCCCGTTCCTCGCCGGGGGGCTGGCGTTCCTGGCCAGGCGAGGGCGCCTGGCGTACTACGACCTGCTGGGGGCGAGCCTCTACCTGGTGTTCGTCGGCGGCCTGGTGCTGGCCCTGACGCTCGCCCGGCGACGCGTGCGGGCACTGCAGACCATGCTTGGCTGGGTCGAGCGGCTCGTCGCCCGGGTGGCGGGCTGGTTCCGCCGGTCTTCCCCGCTGGGACCGGGTTGGACGGAGCGCGTGGCGCGCGACCTGTCGGCAGCGGCCACCGCCGTGTTCGGCTCGTGGCGGATCGTGCTCAAGTTGCTGCTCGCCGGAACCGCGCTCCACCTGGTGAACCTCGCGGGTCTCTACGCCCTGTTCCCCGCGTTCGAGCAACCGCTCAACCTCGGCGTCGGCCTGGCCGGCTTCTCCCTCGGCATCGTCTTCTACGTGATCGCCATCGTCCCGCAGGGGCTCGCCGCCGTGGAGGGCATCATGGGGCTGGTGTTCACGTCGTTGGCGATGCCGGCGGCGCCCGCCCTCGGCATCATCCTGGCGTTCCGGGGCATGAACTTCTGGCTGCCGCTGGTGATCGGCCTGTTCTTCGTCCGGCGCCTGCCGGAGCTGGGCGGCGGCCGCCGGGCGCACGAAGGCAGCGAGCCGGTGCACATCGGCACGTCCGAGTCGTCTTCCCGCAGCGGCAAGGAGAGCGCCGGCGCCACCAGCGGCGAGACCGGCGCGGACTGACCTTGCGGGTCTTGTTCGCGGGGCAGACCTACGCCCCTAGCACCAACGGACCGGCGGTGTTCACCACCAACCTGGCCGAGACGCTGACGCAGCGCGGGCACCTGGCGGTCGCGGCCGTGCCGTCCACCGACGGCCGCGGCCGCCACGAGCAGCGCAACGGGGTAGCCGTGCACGCGCTGCCGGCCATCGTGGCCCGTCGCCTCGAGGTGGCGGTCTCTCCCCTTCCGAATCGCCAGCTCGGCCGCCTGCTGGACGACGTCCGACCGGACCTGGTGCACATCCAGGACCACTACCCGACCAGCCGCGCGGTGCTAGCCGAGAGTCGCCGTCGCGGCGTGCCGGTGGTGGGCACCAATCACTTCATCCCCGAGAACATCGCCTTGCAGCTGGCGCTCCCCGCCGTCGGCCGGCGGCCGGCGGAGGCCCTGCTGTGGTGGACCGTCGCCGCCGTGTTCCGCCGCTTGGACGCGGTGACGGCGCCGAGCGCCACCGCGGCGGCGCTGCTCGAGCAGCGCCTGCGCGGGCTGCACCCCCGCGCCATCTCCTGCGGCGTCGACGTGGCCCGCTTCAGGCCGCGATCGCAGGACGAACGCCTCGCGGCGCGGCGCCGCCTGGGCCTCCCGTCAGGAGCGTCGGTCGCGCTGTACGTGGGCCGCGTCGACGACGACAAGAACCTGGGGCTGCTGCTGCGCGCCCTGCGTCTGACGCCGGAGCCCGCCATGCTGGTGGTCGCCGGCAAGGGGTTGCGGCTGACCGCGCTCGAACGGCGTGCGCAGCGCTGGGCGCTCGGCGAGCGCGTGCGGTTCACCGGCTACGTGCCGGACGAGGAGCTGCCGCGGCTCTACGCCGCCTGCGACCTGTTCGTGATGCCCAGCCGGGTGGAGCTGCTCAGCATCGCCACGCTCGAGGCCATGGCCAGCGGTCTGCCGGTGGCTGCGGCGCGTGCCGGGGCCCTCCCCGAGCTGGTCGAGGAGGGCGTTAACGGGGTCCTGTTCGACGGCAACGACGCCGCCGACGCCGCCGCAGCGCTGCGGCGTCTGGCGGCCAACCCGGCGTCGTGGCGCGGCTGGGGTGAGGAGGCCCGCCGGCGCGCGGAGGGGCACCGGCTCGAGCTGGTGGCCGAGCGCTTCGAGGAGCTCTACCGGGAGGTCCTCGGCGCTCACCAGGCGTCCTCGTGAGCAGCCGCCCGTTACCCTCCCGCCGCGCGTTCGCTATGATGATGGGCGTCGGGGACGCGTTTCGCGGCCGGAGGGGGTGACCTTGCAACGCCAACGCATCGCCGTCTTCGGGAGCCTCAACGTCGACCTGGTGACACGGCTCGAGCGCTTCCCCAAGCCAGGTGAGACGATCGGCGCACGGAGCTTCACGGTGTACCCGGGCGGCAAGGGGGCCAATCAGGCCCTCGCCTGCGGCCGCCTCGGCGGCGACGTGACCATCTACGGCGCGCTCGGTAACGACGTGCTGGCGCCGCGCCTGCGCGAGTCGCTCGCCTCCGCCGGCGTGGAGCTCGGGGCGCTGGCCGTGCATCACGACGTTGCGACCGGCACCGCCGACATCTGGGTGGACGATGCCGGCGAGAACATGATCGCCATCGCCGCCGGCGCCAACGCCCGGCTCGACCGGAGCTACGTCGACCAGCACCTCGACGCCCTGAGCGCCGCCGCGTACCTGCTGCTCCAGCTGGAGGTGCCGCTGCCCACGCTCGCCTACCTGCTCGAGGCGTTGCCGGAGGAGGGCGGCCCGCGGGTCATCTTGGATCCCGCGCCGGCGCAGCCGCTAGCTACCGTGCCGCTCGAGCGCGTATGGCTCCTGACCCCGAACGAGCACGAGCTGGCGAGCCTCTCAGGCCTCCCCACCGACAGCGACGCCGGCGTGCGCGCGGCCGCCGCCGCTCTGAGCGCGGACGCCGGGGTACGCGCCGTTCTCACCAAGGCGGGCGGGCGCGGGGCCTTCCTGAGCCGGGGCGAGCGCTTCGACCGCCTGCCCGGCTTCCCGGTACGGCCGGTCGACACCACCGCCGCCGGCGACGTCTTCAACGGTGCGCTGGCGGCCGCGCTGGCGGGCGCTCTCGGCGAGCCGCTCGCCTTCGAGGACGCGGTGCGCTTCGCCCATGCCGCCGCCGCCCTTCAGGTCACGCGGCCGGGCGCGCAGCCGGCCATGCCCGACCGGGGCGAGGTAGTGGGCTTCCTGCGCGAGCATGCTGCGGCGTGACCCGCCGCGGACGATGGTGAGGGGTCGACGATGAAGAAGCGAGGCATCCTGAACGCACAGTTGAGCGAGCTCATCGCCACGCTCGGCCACACCGACCAGCTGGTCGTCGCCGATTGCGGGCTGAGCGTTCCGCCCGAGGTTCCGGTGGTCGATCTGGCGCTCGTCGCCGGAGTCCCGGGCTTCGCCGACGTCGTTCGCGCGCTTGCCGGCGAGCTCGTCGTCCAGCGTCTGACCGTCGCCGAGGAGATCGTCCAGCACAACGCAACGGCACTCGAGGCGGTGCGCGGGGCGTTCCCGGACGTGCCGCTCGACCGCATCCCGCACGAGGAGCTCAAGCACGAGCTGCCGATGGTGAAGGCGGTGGTGCGCAGCGGCGAGGCCACGCCCTACGCCAACGTCATCCTGGAGTGCGGCGTGGCCTTCTGAGCTAGGCAGCCTGGCGTCAGGCGGTGGCCGCGGCAGCGCCGGGCTCGCCGCCAGGGCGGTGGGTAGGATCACCGCCGCCTCACCCGCATCCCGTCGTCTTCCGTCAGGAACGGGCTTCGGGTTGGCTTCAGCCTTGCTTCAGGCCTGGTTCAGACCGACAGGCGATGCTGAGTGCGGTGATGTCCATGAGAAGCCGCTCGATCACGCTGCTCGCCCTCGTTCTCCTCGCCAGCGTCACGTCACTCGCGCTTGCCATCCCGCTGCCCGCCAGCGCGACGATCACCGTGACGGCCGAGAGTGGGGCCGTCGTCGGTCAGGGCAGCATCTCCAACGGGCATCTGACGCTCCAGCTCCTCACGGGCGCCCGCGGCTTCGTGAGCATCGCGATCGCCGACGGCGCCGGCGGAACCAGCACCTTCAGCGCCATGATCGACCGGAGCGGCGCCGTGACGGTGATCGACAGCGGCACGCTCCAGGACCTGCCCAGCTTCGCGCGGGCCGGAGGCCTGTCGAGCGTGGACATCAGCCGGGCCAGCAACCTCGATGGTGGCAGCATCGACCACGCCTCGAGCACCGGCCAGGCGGCCAAGGCCGCCCACGCCGCCCAGCCGCCCCAGGAGACGGCACACTCCCAAGCGCCGCAGCACAGCCAGGGAGCCGGCCTGGTCAGCGGCACGAAGCAGCCTGGCGGCGGCCACTGAGCGGTCCCGAGGCCTGAGCTAAGGCACCTTCAGGGACGTGGCTCCGAGCCCGTCCCGCCGACGGACGCGAGGCGTGCCAGCGCCTCGCGTTCGACGGCGTCGTCCAGGGGCTCCAGCGCGCTCCAACCGCGGCGCTCGGCCATCCAGCCCAGCAGCAGGTCCGCCAGCTCCGGGTTGCGAGCCAGCACCGGCCCGTGGAGGTAGGTACCGATCACGTGGCCGACGACCACGCCCTCGCCCGCGGCACCGTCGGCGTCGTTGCCGTGGCCCTGACGCACGCGTCCGAGCGGGGTCCCGCCCTCGAGCTGCGTCCGGCCACCATGGTTCTCGAAGCCGACCAGCGGCTGCCGGCTCCAAGGGCTGTCGACCAGCAGCCGCCCCACCAGGCGGGGGCTGCCCCCCACGGTCCGGACCGGCAACAGCCCCAGGCCGGCGTAGCTGGCGCCGCCCGCCTCGAAGCTCCGGCCCAGCAGCTGGTAACCGCCACACACCATCAGGCCGGCGACGCCGTCCTCGAACAGCGCACCGAGCTGCTCGCGATGACGCCTGAGATCCTCCATCACCAGCCCTTGCGCGAGGTCCTCGCCGCCGCCGATCACCACCGCCTCGACATCGTTCGGTAGCTCGTCCCCCACGTCCAGCCGGAGGATCTCGGCGTCGTGCCCGCGCCACTGAAGGCGCCGTCTCAACACCTCGAGGTTGCCGCCGTCGCCGTAGGTTCCCATCTGATCCGGGTAGAGCCAGGCGATGCGGGCCGGCCGCTCGCGAGCCGCTGCGGCGACGCCGCTTGCAGCCGGCCCGCCGGCAGGGTCGTCGGCCGGCAGGGGTAGCGCCTCCGCTTCGGGGGCTCCCAGCTTCGGCTGTCGTAGCAGGCCGTAGGCGCGCTTGAGATTGGTGTAGGTCGACAGGATCAGCACCGACCCGCCTTCGGGGGCGGCCCGCACGGCCGCGGCCAGGGCGTCGCGTGGCGCCTGGTAGGCCTCGGCGTTCGGCCGCGGCCGGAGATAGCGCATCCGGATGAGGAGCTCGAGCCCGCGGGTTCCGCTCACCATCACGCGCCCCAGGCCGCTGCCGTAGCGCGCGTCCCACAGCCACGACACGTCCACCCCGTCGGCGGCGCCGTCGTTGATCAGGAAGACGTGCGCGTTCGCCGGCGCCTGCGCCAGATTCCAGGTCAAGCTGGCGGGGTTCTTGACCAGCGCCAGGCTCACCCGACGTCCCTCGATCGTGCGCGTCTCCCCGCGGCCCCCCACCGCCTGGGGCCAGTCCTGCAGCTGCGGCGTCTCCCCCAGCCACAGCAGGGTCGCCACCGCGGCCGTGACGCTGTAGGGGTGAAGGTAAGGCGGCAAGGGCGGCAGCTCGATCCCCGCCACGCTCAGGCGATCGCCGTCGAGCGTTGCCTCGAAGGCCGTCTCCGGATTGGCGAAGCCGCACCTCTCGCAGCGGAAGCGGCCGAGATGGGCGTAGTACCGCTCCGCGTAGCGCAGCTGTCCACCGCACCGCGGGCAGACCGGCGTGTCGCTCGGAACCTCCATGGCCGGCAGCGCGGCTCGAAACCAGGCCGTGCGTCCCTGCTGCTCCAGGCTGGCCACCAGCGGGTCGTCGCCGTTGAGCAGCAGCGCGGCGTCGGGCAGACGCGCGATCGCCTCCTCAAGGTGACGGCGCGTCGTCTCGACCTCACCGAAGCGGTCGAGCTGGTCGCGGAAGAGCCCGGTGACGATCACCAGGTGCGGCGCCAGCTCGGGCGCGAGCTTGGGGAAGGCGGCTTCGTCGACCTCCATGACCAGAGCGTCGCCGGCGCCGCCGAGCAGCGAGGCGGCGATCCCTTGACGCAAGTTGGCGCCCTCCTCGTTGGCGACCACCCGCCGCCCGGTGAGCTCCAGCAAGTGCCGCACCAGGGTCATCGTGGACGTCTTGCCGTTGGTCCCGGTGACCACGATGCGCAGCGGCGCCCGCGCCGCCGTCCTGGCCACGAACCGCGGATCGAGCTTCAGGGTCACCCAGCCCGGCAGCGTGGTGCCGCCGCCGGGGCGCACCACCCGCAGCACGCTCCTCGCGAGGCGCCCCATCCCGGGCGCCAGCGCCTGCCAGGCCGTCACGAAGGCTCCTTCCTCGGGCCGCCTGCCGGCCGCCCGGAACCCATGCTACGCCGGCCGGGAAGCCGGGGCGGGCGGCGCGATGGCGCGCGGAGCGGCCTGGGCGGCCGCGGCGCGGCGCGCCGCTCGGGGCGTGCATGGTCGGCGCCCTGGGAGCCGGGCAACGCGGCCGGGCAGCCGGGCGACGGTCGCAGGTGGCGCGAGCGACGCGTCCGCCGGCCGATCCGGCGCGTAATGGAGAGCGAGGGGCCCCGACGCGGGCCCCGGGAAGGTGGGATGGCATGCGCCGCAACCTCCTCCTCGAGACGGCAGCGCGCGTGGCCGCGCTCCTGGCGGTCGCGGCCCTGACGGTGGCGGCCGCCCAGGCTGCCGCGGGCCCGCTCACCGTTCAGGTGGCGCACGACGACGCCTACGGCGACTACCTCACCGACGGCAGCGGCATGGCGCTGTACGTCGCAGCGGCGCCAGGGAAGGCTGCCGAGGCCAACGCCTCCGGCCAGGTGCAGCTCGCCGCCTGCACCGGCGCGTGCCTGCAGGTGTGGCCGCCGGCGTTGACCGCCGGACCGCCGGTGGCCGGCGAGGGCGTGCACTCCGAGCTGCTGAAGACGGTCGACGGGCCGGACGGCGGCCTGCAGGTCAGCTATGCCGGTTGGCCGCTCTACACCTTCGCGGCGGACACCTCCAAGGGCGACACCTTCGGCCAGGCGGTCGTGCCGCCGCAGGGGGCTGCACTCGGTGCCGCCTGGTATCTCATCGCCCCCGACGGCAAGCTCATCCTCAGCCAGCCGCCCAAGCAGTAGCCGGGCTGGCGCAGGAGCCCCGGCCGTCAGTGGAATAGCGGCGCCATGCTGCTGGCGTCCTGGGCCCTGCCCAGGCGCGGCAGGCCCCAGGCGTCCTCGAGGGTGCGGAGCAGCGAGTAGTGGTCGGTGCGGCTGCTCAGCCTGACCCCTCGCCGGCCGTCACTGGTGATGACGATCAAAGCGATGTGGTTGGCGCCGAGCCCCAGGACCGAGGCGAGCCCCTCCGGCGCCTCGTCGAAGGTGATCACGATGGCGGCGTGGCCGCTCCAGGCGCTGGACGTCATGATGCGATGGACCCAGGTGTCGACGAACGCGTCGCCGGCACGATCGAGCGCCTGCGTCCCGGTGCAGGACGGTGCGCCATGCATGTCGTGGCACAGGTCCGGGACGATGAAGGCGAGGGTGGGTACCTGCCCCGTCTCCAGGTCGGCGCCCAGCTGCGTCAGCGGGACCACCCGGCGCGCGCGTCGCGGGTCGCCGGCGATCGCCGGGACCAGCATGAAGGGGTCGTGCTTCTTGGCGTAGAGCACGGGCTGGCCGGCGTAGTCACCGGTGTAGCCGGCGGACGGCAGCCCCTGCATGTAGCCCTTCCAGCTCAGGCCTGCGGCCTCCAGCTGCCCCGCCAGGCTGGGGTGGTCGAAGCGCTGCGAGGGGGCGTCGGAATGGCTGCCCCAGGTGTCGCCGGTGATCAGCGCCACGTAGTTCGGCAGGCTCGGGTGCGCCACGCCGTGGCTATCGGTCGCCAGGCCGTAGCGCCTGGCCAGGGCGTTGATGGTGGGCATGTCGGCGTTGCCGATGACCGACGCGTAGCCGCGGTTCTCGAGGACGATCAGGAAGACGTGGTCCAAGGGGGCCGGAGGCGGGGCCGCCAGCACCGAACCGCCCCAGCACGCCGCCAGCAGGATCGCCCCCAACGCTGCCAGTCCCCGCCGCGCGGGCGCCGCCAGGTCCCTCATGGTCGCGCTCCCTTCTCACGGATGCGGCGTGGGCCGCGGGTGCGAGGCAGCCCGCGCCGGCCGCGCCGCCCGGCTGGCGAGCCTACCGTCGCCGCTTGAGCCAGGGATGAGTGCAGGCCGGTGCGCGGGCCCCGTGCGGCTCCGGGCCCCGCTTCTCCCGACCGGCCCCCGGCCGCCGCGCGGCGACCGTGGCGAGAGCGCATGCGCCGGCACGCGCTCACCAGCGCATGAGGCCGATCGCGAAGATCGCCAGGGCAGGGAGGTAGAGCCCCCAGGGGAAGCGCGGCGGGGCGCCAAGCAGGAAGGCTGCCAGCAACAGGCAAGCGCCGCCCGCGGCCAGGATCCCGAACCACGGGCGCGCCGGCGGAGCGCCTGGCTGCCTGAGGAAGCGCACGCCGCCTATCACCAGCACCGCCGCCACCAGCGCCGGCGCCAACACCGGGCCCCACCAGGGCGCCGGGATGAGGAAGAGCAGGTCCCAGTCGAGCAGGCTCCTGGGCCAGCCGGCGAGCGGCACCAGCCACAGGTAGTAGCTGATGTCCCACACGCCGAAGACCAGCGCGAAGGCTCCGAAGCGCTGGCGCCAGCCGCGTCCCGCGAGCAACGCCACCGCCAGGATCATCACCAGCGTGGCGGCCTCCCGTGCCAGCTCCACAGGGGCGATCGCCCGCCAGCCGGGCCCCGTGGGCGCCGACGCCAGGTGCAGGAAGCCGACGCCGAGCAGGCGGCGCAGGTAGAGCACCACCACCGACTCCAAGAACCCCATGGCGACGGCGTACAGCAGCAGCGCGGCGATGCGACCGGCGGTGGACTGGCCGGGGCCGTGCGCCCGCTGCCGGGTCAGGCCAACCCCTCCACCAGGCGCCGGACGCCCTGGAGCAGCCGCCGCGGGGTGTCCGGCGGCACCGTGCAGCCCGGACCGATCAGCAGCCCGGCGCGACCTGCCTCGGCGACGGCCCGGCGAATGCCGAGCTCGACCTCGCCCAGCGTCTGTCCGGCGAACGCGGCCTCGTCGATGCCGCCGATCAGCGCCCCGCTCACCAGGTCGCGCGCGGCGGCCAGCGACGGGGCGGTGTGATGGTGCGACCAGTTGTACGCCTCGACGGGATAGTCGACCACGCGAGCGAAGTCGAGCGGGTAGCCGTGAACGTGGGCGATGCGCGTCATGCCGTCAGCCGCCCTCAGCACGGAGCGGTCGAGCGCCTCCGCCAGGCTGCGGAACTCCCGCTCCTCCAGCCCGCCCGCTTGCGGGGTGAGGGCCCAGTTGACGGAGTAGAAGACGGCGTCGGCGCCTGCCTCGCGCACGGCCGCCAGATAGCCCTCGAGCGTCTCCCTCACCGCGGCGAGGGCCTGGCGCGCAGCGACGGGCTCCTGCCGGACGAGGGCCAGCGCGCTCCTCCCAAGCGAGCGACGGAGCGTCTGCAAGGGGTCGAACAGCGTCTCGACGAGGGGAACATCGGGGCCGAGCGCCTCGCGCAAGCGCGCGATCACCTCCAGCTGGTCGGCCAGCGGGGGGCGGTCGGGCGGCAGGGCCGAGACCGCCAGCAGCGTGTCGCGCGAGAGGGCTCCGCCGGCCTCTGCCGCCAACGGCAGCCGGTAGTCGTTCATGACCTTCACGAAGTCCCAGTCGTAGCTGCGCTGGTAGGCCAGATGCAGCCTGGCGACCTCCTCGGGGCTCAGGTGCTCGCTGGCGAAGTGGAGCCACACGCTGACCGGCGGCCGGTCCGGCTCGGCGCCGCGGATCGCCGTCAAGAAACGTTCCTTCCGGGTCATCGTCATCTCCTTGGCCTCAGCGGCGTGGCTCGGCTCACAACAGCTCGCCGCAGCAGGGGTCCGGGCAGCCGGCGGGGAAGCTGCGCCCGTCGGCCAGCGCCGCCCCCAGCGTAACCGTCACGCCGGCACGCCCATGCCCGCCCGCAGCAGCGCGCGCCGGCAGCGGCGCCCGCAGGTACACCACGCCCACCGGTCGCGGCCCCACCCCCACCAGCGACTCCACCCGGAAGTCGGGAACCGAGACGACCGCCAGGGCGTCACGTCCGGGCAGCGGGACGAACAGGCGTTTGCCCGACTCGCCGTAGCGGAAGGTGGCCGCGACCGGGTTGCTGCCGGCAGGGAAGGGAACGCTGGCCACCACCTCGAGCGCGCCGGTATCGACCACCGACACCTCGGAGGAGTCGCGACACACCACCATGCCGTAGCGGCCGTCGGGGCTCACCTCGCTGGTGAGCGGCCGCCGGCCCAGGCCGTCGGCCGTCGAGAGGCGTGCCACCTCCCGCGGGCGAGCAGGATCGGAGAGGTCGAACACGGACTCGCTGCCGGTCTCGGAGGCTCCAGGCACCACCGCGTTCTCGACGAACAGCACGTTGCCGCTGGGTGACACCGTGGCCATGTACGGCTGCAGTGGGCCGGGTCCGGCACGACGCTTCAGCACCTGGCGCGACGCCACCGCGAAGTCGGTGAGGTCGATGGTCACCAGGGTGTCGTTGCCGCGGTCCGGTGCATAGGCGTAGCGGCCGCCTGCGTCGATGGTGATGTCGCACGGCTGTGCGCCCTGCTCGTCGTCGAGGGTGGCGAGCACCTTGCCGAAGTCGGCTGCGGCGGGGTCGGCGCCGACCTTCAGGAAGCGGCTGCGGCCTCGTGCGGCCACCACCAGGGTGTGCCCGTCGGGACTCACCTCGGTGTAGTTCTGCTGCGACCCGGTCGAGACGCGCGCCACGCGCTCGCCGGTCGAGAGCCGGAAGGCGTTCACCGCCCCCGGCTCGGCGAAGCCGCTCCAGATCAGGTCGCGCTGGTTGTCCCAGCGCGTTGCCGGGAAGCTGTAGGCGCCCGCCAGGCTCAAGGAGGCCAGCACCGCCAGGGTGTCCGGGTCGACCAGGGTGACGCCCGGCCGGCCGCCACCGTGACTGGACACCACGATCAGGTCGCGCGGGCCGCTCCCGTCGGCGAGCCCGAGGCGCCACGAACCCAGCGCCAGCAGTGCGGCGCCGCCCAGCGCCCCCTTCAGGAAGCGGCGGCGGGATACGGGGCCGCCGGCGCCAGGGCCGCCAGCTGTGTCGCTCATCCGGTACCTGCGAGATCCATGACCGCTGCCAGTGTAGGCGAACGCGGGCACGCGCGCGGTAGGCCAGCTGGCGCGAGCATCGCGCCCGTCAGGAGGTGTCATGGCCGCCGGCCGGCTGTAGCGTGGAGCCGTCAGGGTCTCGGCGCCGGCGCGTAGACTGGCCGCGTCATGGCGAGCGAGATGCAAAGCGGTACTGCAGCGGTGTGCCCCAACATCAGCCTCTCGGAGCGCCGGCGCCGGCTCGGCTTCGGGGTGGTGACGCTCGTTCTCGGGGTCGCGGTGCTGGTGACGCTGATGGCCGCGGGCGTCAACCGCTGGTGGCGGCTGCCCCTGCTGGTGCTCTTCTACCCGGCCGCGGTCGGCTACTTCCAGTACGCGGACCACACCTGCGTGGCCCTGGCGGCGCGCGACCAACGCAAGACCGGTGACCGCGCCGAGCGCATCGAAGACGCGGCGGAGCTCGCCCGCGTGAAGGCCCAGGCGCGGTCGGTGCAACGCAAGTCGCTGCTGGCTGGGGTGGCCCTGATGGTGGTGGCGTTGCTGGTGTGACGGCGCCCGACCTCGCTGGGCCCGCCGCCGGCGAGCGCCACAGGCTCTTCAGGGTCGCCGTGTAAGAGCCCCGTGACAGCCCGCTCCCTAGGGTGAGCGCCACCTGGGAGAGCGAGGACGGCCATGCGGGCGTTGACCGAAGCGGATGCCCTTTCCGAGTTGCCGGCCGGCGTGCGCTGCGTGCGCGCGGGCGAGGCGATCGAGCGCGTGGCGAGCAAGGCGGGCACGGTGCGACTGCTCGCCGACGGGCACGGCACCGAGATCGTGGAGGGCACGCTCTCGCGCGGCGAGCGCCTCACGCTGGTGCCGGGCGAGTCGACCAGGCCCGCGTCCGAGACGTACTACTTGCTCGACGGCCTGCTCGGCTGGGGCGAGGGCGAGAGCGCGACGAGGTTCGGACCGGGTGATTGCCTGGCCGTGGAGGACCTGCACGAGCCCGTCATCTTCTCGGTCCTGGAGGACGTACGCTTCCTCTACGTGACCACGGCGCCCAGCTTCCAGCAGATCAGCAACAGCCTTCACGACCTCATGGACCTGGCCGATCAGGTGGAGATCGCCGATGGCTACACGGCCGGTCACTGCCGGCGTCTACAGCGCCTCGCCTACGCGACCGGCCTGACGCTCGGCCTGGAAGCGTCTCGGCTTCGGGCACTCGATGCCGGCGCCTACCTCCACGACATCGGCAAGATCAAGATCCCGACACGGGTCCTGCAGAAGCCCGGCCCGTTGACGGCCACCGAGTGGGCACTGGTGAAGCGGCACCCCGTCTTCGGCCGCGAGCTACTCGAGCCCACGAGCCTGCGGCACGCTGCCGCCATCGTCGAACAGCACCACGAACGCATCGACGGCAGCGGCTACCCCTACGGCCTGTCCGGAGATGCCGTTCTGGTCGAGGCCAGCATCGTGGCGGTGGCCGACACCTACGACGCCATGACCACCGACCGGGTCTACCGCCGCGCCCTCAGCCACCAGGCGGCACTGGCCGAGATCCTGCGGCTGGCGGGTAGACAGCTTCCGATCAACGTGGTGAGCGCCTTCGAGGCGTCGGTCGCCCACGCCGAGCCCCAGGCGGACCCCGACTGAGGGCCGCCACCGTCGCACTCGCAGCGCTACGCCCTGGCACGCTCCGTAAGGATGCAGTGACACCGCGTCCGCTACCCTCCGCTCGGGCTGCCGAAAGCCCGGAAGGAGGTGACCGATGTGCCTCGGTCGTTGATCAGGCTGTTCGCCGCCCTGGGGCTGGTCGTGGGTCTGTCCGCCGCGTTCGCGGACCCCAACCCCAGCCACGACGTCCACGTGAACGTGAACGCCGGACCGGCCAACAAGGTCGTGGACGCCCTACCCGTCAATCGCGTGGGCAAGGCGCTGTTCCGCACCCAGGAAGGCGCTCACCGCGCCGTCAAGCAGACCACCGGGACCTCGGTCGACCACCACTACATCTGGATCGGCGTGGGGCACCAGAGCGTCCCCGTCGACCCGTTCGAGTTCAGTCGCTGAGCCGGACGGGACCAGGCGTCGGCGGCCGCCCGGAGGATCGGGCGGCCGCCGACGTACGTCATCCGGCCGGTTTGCGACCGAGCGCACGCCGGTGCGGCCCGCTCGGCTGGCGCGGATCGGGACGAGCGCCCTCCAGCCGTGTCCCCCACGAAGCATGGACCCGTGGTCGAGGTAGTGCGCCGGGCGCAGCTCCCAATCCTGCATGAACGCCTCGTACGCTTCTGCCGTGAAGGCGCCCACCACACCAGCCTCCGCCCGGTCCGAGGCTGGTGTGCTGGCAGGTGGCGGTCGCCTCCGAGCCCCCGTCGCGGTCGCTCCGACCCAGATGGTGACTCGCGTGAGCGTGACCGTCGGCGCGACCTTGATCATCACCGGGTGGCCGGAGGCCGGATCGTGCTCGGTGATGTACCACGCCGCGGCGACCGTGAACATCGGGTTGCCGGCGCACCGCGACCATGGCGTCGCCACGCCTTGACAGTGACTGACATGACGAGTACAGTCCATGTCAGCCACTGACGTCAGTGGGGCCGGCCGGACCCTGACCGTCCGTGCATTCAGTCCCATGGAGGTACGCCATGAAGGTATTCCTCACCGGCGGCAGCGGCCTGATCGGCTCCGCCGTCGTCGCCGAGCTGCTCAGCCACGGTCACACCGTCCACGCGCTCGCCCGCTCCGACGCCTCCGCGCAGGCGCTCGAAGCGGCCGGCGCCGAACCGCACCGCGGGGATCTCGCCGACCTGAAGGCGCTCCGCTCTGGCGCCGCGCAGGCGGACGGGGTGATCCACCTGGCGTTCGGTCACGACTTCACCAGCCCCGACGCCATCGCCCGAGCAATCGCCGAGGAGAGCGCCGCCCTCGAGGCCATGGGGGACGGGCTGATCGGCAGCGACCGTCCCCTCGTCACGGTCTCGGGTACGCCGCTGGTCCCGGGCCGCGCCTCCACCGAAAGCGATCCGCCGCCGACAGACGGCGTGATGGCCGGTCGCGGCCGTTCCGTCCTGGCCGCCCTGGCCCTCGCCTCCCGCGGCGTCCGCAGCACCACGGTGCGCATGCCGCGCACGGTCCACAATCAGGGCAACGGCGGCTTCGCCGGCATGCTGACCGGGATGGCGCGCCGCACGGGAGTGTCCGGCTACCCGGGCGACGGCACCCAGCGCTGGCCGGCCGTGCACGCACTCGACGCCGCAGCCCTCCTCCGGCTGGCGCTCGAGCGAGCAGAGCCCGGGACCTCCTGGCACGCCGTCGCCGACGAGGGTGATGCGGTGCGCGACATCGCTGCGGTCATCGGTCGACGGCTGACCCTTCCCGTCCAGGCAGTGCCTCAAGAGACGTTCGGCCCGCTCGGCCCGGTGTTCGCAGCCGACCAGCCGTCGTCCAGTGCGCACACTCGCGCAACGTTCGGCTGGGAGCCGACCCAGCCGAGCCTGCTGGAAGACCTGGAGAACATCCACCCCTGAGCGGCAGCGGGCCGAGAGGGACCGCGGCACCTCGGCCCGCGAGCTTCTTCCGCCCCGCGCGGAGGGAGACCCCGCCTGCCGGTCAGGCATGCGTCGCCTGTCGCCCTGTGTCCCCGTCCGCGGCTGCCACCCTTGACGGTGCCCGAGTCCCGGCCGTACACTTCTGACACCTGAATCAGTCGTCAGGTTTGGCCGGCCGGGGCCCAGCTGGGCCCCCCGGTGCCGCGAAGGAGTGTCGTGTCAGACCTTCCCAAGCCCAGCACCGCCCGCGGCGAGGCCACTCGGCAGCGGCTGCTGGAGGCCGCCGAAGCGGAGATCGCCGACAAGGGCTTCAGTCGCGCCTCCGTCTCCTCCATCACCAGGCGCGCGGGCGTGGCGCAGGGCACCTTCTACCTCTACTTCCCCAGCAAGGAGGACGCCCTGCGCGAGCTGGTGCGCCACATGGGGAGGGAGCTGCGCCGCGCGCTCTCGGCCGCCACCCGCGGCGTGGAGGGTCGGCTGGACGTCGAACGCCGCGGGTTGGAAGCCTTCTTGCGCTTCTCACTGGAGCACCAGGACCTCTACCGGGTGGTCATGGAGTCGCAGTTCGTCGACGAGAGCATCTACCGCGAGTACTACCAGACCCTGGCGGACGCCTACGGCCGGGGGCTCGCGCGGGCCCAGGCCGACGGCGAGATCCGCCACGGCCACCCCGAGACGCAGGCGTGGGCGCTGATGGGCATCGCCCACTTCCTCGGCCTGCGCTACACCATCTGGGACAGGAGCGAGCCGCCCACGGCGGTGATGCGCACCGCCCTGGACATGATCTTCCACGGCCTGGAGTCCGCATGATGCGGATACGCCACCCACCTTCGCCGCCCGACGACGCCCGCGCGGGCGTGACCGGCCTGGCCGCCTACGTGCCGGCCGGCCGTATGAGCGCCACCGCCATCGCCGAGGCGAGCGGGCTGCCGGAGTGGGTGGTGCGCGACAAGCTGGGCATCCAGGAGAAGGTGCTGCCCGCATCCGACGACCATCCCGCGGCCATGGGCGCCTGGGCCGCGCGCGAGGCGCTGGCGCGGGCGGGTGTGAGTCCGGAGGCGGTGGACGTGGTCATCTCCATCACCGAGGAGTACAAGGAGTACCCGGTGTGGACCGCGGGCATCAAGCTCGCCTACGACATCGGCGCCACCCACGCCTACGCCTACGACGTGGGGCAGAAGTGCGGTACCGGCGTCCTGGCGCTCAAGCTGGCCAAGGACCTGCTGCTCGCCGATCCCGAGGTGGCTACCGTGCTGGTCGCGGGCGGCTATCGCAACGGCGACCTGATCGACTTCAGCGACGAGCGGGTGCGCTTCATGTACAACCTCGCCGCCGGCGCCGGCGCCGCCGTGGTGCAGCGTGACGGCGGCCACCGGGTTCTCGCCTCGCACATCGTCACCGACGGCAGCTTCTCGCTCGACGTGCTGGTGCCGGTGGGCGGAACGGTGGCCCCCATGACGCCCGAGCGAGCGCCCGACTACCGCCTGCAGGTCAGCGATCCCGCCGGCATGAAGGCGCGGCTCGAGCCGACCAGCCTCGACAACTTCGTCGCCGTGGTCGAGCGCGCCGTCGAGAAGTCGGGCGGTGAGATGAGCGAGGTGGCGTACGTAGCCATGTTGCACGTCAAACGCAGCGCCCACCGGACGCTGCTCGAGCGCCTCGGCGTGCCTGAGGAGCGCAGCATCTACCTGGAGCATGTCGGCCACCTGGGCCAGATCGACCAGTTCCTCAGCCTGCGTCTGGCCGAGGAGCGTGGCCTGCTGCATCCCGGCGACCTGGTGGTGCTGGTGGCCGCCGGCGTCGGGTACGTGTGGAACGCCATCTGTCTGCGATGGGGCCGCAGCGGTCCCGGCCTGGCGTATGCGGGCGACGGCCTTCGCGGCGTGCGCCCCGGGCCGCAGCGGCGGGAGGCGCCATGATCCTCGACATCGCCAGGCGGCGGGCGGAGCTCACCCCCGACCGGCCGGCGGTCTACTGGCAGCGGCGCTGGCTCAGCTATGCCGACATGGACGGTCGCGCCGAGAGGCTCGCCGGCCTGCTGGCAGCCAGGGGCCTGGGCAAGGGTGACCGCGTCAGCATCCTGGCACCCAACCACCTCGCGCACCTCGACCTGGTGCTGGCGACCGCCAAGCTGGGCGTCGTCTACACCCCGTTCAACTACCGCCTGTCGGCGAGCGAGACGCGTGCCATCGCCGACTACGTGCAGCCGTCGCTGATACTCGCCGACGACGCCGATGTGACCGTGGCGCGCTCGACGGGCGCACCCGTCCTGCCGCTGGCGGAGTACGAGCCGGGGCTCGCCTCGGCAGCCGCGGCGCCGCCACCGCCGCCGCTGGGGCCCGAGGACATCCAGATGATCCTCTTCACGGGCGGCACCACCGGGCTGCCGAAGGGCGCCATGCAACCCTACCGGCAGGGCTTCTACAACGCCGTCAACACCATCGTGTCGTGGGGGCTTCGCGAGGACGACTGCGTGGTGCAGGCGACCCCCTGCTTCCACGCTGCCCTCAACGCCTTCAGCGTGCCGCTCTACCATCTTGGGGCGCGCATCGCTCTGCAGCCCGCATTCGACCCCGCCGACTACCTGCGGCTGGTGAGCGAAGCGGGCGCCACGATCCTCTTCCTGGTGCCCACCATGTACAAGATGGTCGCGGACGACCCGGCCTTCGCCGCCACCGACCTGAGCGCGGTCCGCTGGGCGATCTCCGGCGGCGCGCCCTGCCCGGAGCCGATCCAGCGCGCCTTCCGCCAGCGTGGAGTGCGCTTCAAGCAGGGCTACGGCCTCACCGAGGCCGGGGTCAACTGCTTCACCATGTCGCTCGACGAGGCCGAGGCGCACCCCGCCTCGGTGGGGAAGGCCATCCTCCACGCCCGCGCGGAGGTGCGCCGCGAGGACGGCACGCCCTGCCCACGCGGCGAGGTCGGGGAGCTGACCCTCGCCGGCCCGCACGTCTTCGCAGGCTACTTCGAGCGGCCCGACGAGACGGCCGAGGCGCTTCGGGACGGCTGGCTGTGGACGGGCGACCTCGCCACCATGGACCAGGGCGGCTTCGTGACCATCGCCGGGCGCCGCAAGGAGATGTTCATCTCCGGAGGCGAGAACGTCTTCCCGGCGGAGGTCGAGAACGCCCTCTACCATCACCCGGACGTGTCCGAGTGCGCCGTGCTGGGCGTGCCCGATGCGCGCTGGGGGGAGGTGGGGCTGGCGGTGGTGGTGGCGCGCCCCGGTGCCGCCCTCGACCCCGACGAGCTCCGCGGCTTCCTGAGGCGGCGGCTGGCCCGCTACAAGGTGCCCAAGCACGTCCAGGTGACGGCGCGCCTACCGAAGAGCGGCGCCGGCAAGATCCTCAAGGAGGAGCTCCGCCAGGCGTTCACCGGCACGGCCGCCACGCAAGAGGGTGAGGACCGTGCCTGACCCCGAGCCTCACAACCGCGTGGCCTCTGGCGCAACGGCCGCCGAGGCGACCGTCTCCGACGTCACGGTCGGCGACGGCGTGCAGCTGCGCGTGGTGCTGAGCGGCGCCAGCGGCGGGGTGCCGGTGGTGCTGGTCAACGGCATCTTCATGAACACCGCCACCTGGGCCGGACTGGAGGCCGAGCTGGCGCCGCATCATCGCGTGCTGCGCTTCGACGCCCGCGGTCAGGGGGAGTCCTCCAAGCCTCGGGGGCCCTACACGGTGGCGCAGCACACCGACGACCTGGAAGCGCTGATAGGCGCCCTGGGCCTGGACCGGGTGCATCTCGTCGGGCTCTCCAACGGCGCGCTGGCGGCGCTGGAGCTCGCCGGCCGTCGCCCCGAGCTGCTGAGCAGCCTCGTCATCATGGACGGCTTCGGCCGCGTCGACGCCCTGATGCGCGCCGTGCTGCGCTCCTGGCGCGCGGCGCTCGCCCTCGGCGGCACCGGCGGGCGCTTCGACGTCGCCACCCCCTGGGTCTGGGGCCACAGCTTCCTGGAGGACAGCGAGGACTGGCTGCTCGGCTTGCGCGAGGAGGCGGCCGCCGCCGACCCGCGGCCGGTGCTGGCGCTGGTAGAGGGAGCGCTGGCCTACGGCGAGGAGGGGCGCGAGTGCGTGAGTGCGCTGCGCCACTATCGCGGGCCGCTGCTCACCCTGGTGGGCGCCGAGGACGTGCTCAGCCCGCCCCGCTACAGCCTGGAGATGCTCGAGGCCGCCGGTCGCGGCCGGCTGGCGATCATCCCGCGGGCCGGGCACGCGGCTCCCATCGAACGGCCCGGCGCGGTGGCAGCCGAGCTGGACGCCTTCCTCGCGCGCGTCTCGCAGGCCGCCGGCCCGGCCGGCGGCAGGCCTCCGGAGGGCGCATGACCAGCCGCCGCACCTTCGACCTCGAGGCCGGCGGGACCACCGTCGCCTTTGCCCGCGCCGGCGCCGGCCGGCCCGTGGTGGTGGTGCACGGCAACCTCGCCAGCCACCGCTACTGGCAGGAGCTGCTGGACGCCCCTCCCGCCGGCTGCGAGGTGATCGCCCCCGACCTCCCCAACTTCGGCGACTCCGGCCCGCTGCCCGGAGCGGTGACCATGCGCGCCTACGGCGAGGCGCTGGCGGCCTTCCTGGCGGCGCTCGGTGCACCACCGGTGACGCTCGTCGGCCACAGCCTCGGCGGCGCCGCCGTGCAGGCTTGCGCCGGCACCCGCCCGCAGGCGGTGGCGCGGCTCATGCTGGTCGACTCGCCACCGCCCGCCGGCTTCCACGCGCCGGATGCCAGCCTGCGGGGCGCCGAGGTCCTCGCCGCCGAGCCGTCTCCCCCGGCCCGCCGCGCCATGATCGCCCAGGCGCTGCCGAGCGTCATGCCCACGCGCCGGCCGCCCTACTTCGAGGAGCTGGTCGACGAGGCCTGCAAGATCTCGCCCTCCTGCATCGTGCCCAACGCCGAGGCGCTGGAGAACATGGACCTGAGCGAGGTCGCGCGGGCGTACGGCGGGCCGGTGCTGGTGCTTCGAGGCGGCCAGGACTACCTCATCACACCCGCCCTGGCCGAGGCGACGCGCGCGGCCTACGGCGAGGAGCGCACCCGCCTGATCACCTGGGACGACGTCGGCCACTCCCCGCAGATCGAGGCTCCCGACCGCTTCAAGGCCCTGCTCGCCGAGTTCGCAGGGAAGCCGCCATGACCTGACAGATCCACTCCGCCGGAGGCATCCGCCCGTTCGTCGACGTTCTCGCCCACGGGGTCGCAGGGAAGCGACCCGCCACCCAGAAGGAGGCAGCATGAAGCGCATCATCCTCGTACTCGCCGCCGCGCTCGCGACGCTGGCACTCGCCCAGCCCGTGACCATCGGCATCCTGTCGCCGCTCACCGGCGGCGCGGCCGGCACCGGCCAAGCCCAGAAGGAGGGCTTCGAGCTCGCCCTCAAGGAGATCAACGCCCAGGGCGGCGTGCTCGGCCAGCCGCTCAAGGTCATCTACGCCGACACCCAGGCCGACGGCAAGGTGGCGGTGGCCGCGTTCGAGAAGCTGATGACCGAGGACAACGTGCAGTTCATCGGTGGCGGCTACAGCTCCGGCGTGACGCTGGCGCTGGCCGAGTCGTTCAAGACGTTCCAGCCGATCGTCAGCTGGATCGGCGGCGCCGTGTCCGGCGTCGGCATCGACAACTTCCAGGGCATCGAGGAGATCCTCGGTAACGAGCCGTGGTTCTTCCACGTCCACCCCTGGGACTACCAGAACACCGAGGCCGCCACCAACTTCATCAAGGACAGCGGCGTGAAGACCGTCGCGCTGCTGCACGAGGACTCCGCCTTCGGCGGCCCCGGCTCCCAGGAAGCGCAGAAGCTGCTGGAGAACGCCGGCCTCAAGGTCACCATCAACGAGGCCTTCAAGTCGACGCTCTTCGGCGGCACCGGCGACTTCCGCGCGGCCATCAGCAAGGCCAAGGCGACGAACGCCGACATGCTCTACTGGATCGGCTACGACTCCGACGTGGTGCCCATGACCAGCCAGATCCGCGAGCTGAACTACACCC
>Ga0315540_10000185_pt1 | contig 33884 bp, 60 predicted proteins | sample SalMarSW160110MG_FD_203677 | JGI IMG/M metagenome (GOLD analysis project Ga0315540, IMG submission 203677) | Salt marsh sediment microbial communities from the Plum Island Ecosystem LTER, Massachusetts, United States - Salt Marsh Sediment SW1601-10 ...
ACGGTCATTTGACGGTGCAAGTATTACTGCATGCTGTTCAAAATGTCGCAAAGAAGTAATGATGGATAGTCAAGGAAATTGGTTCTGATGGATTCATATATAGAACAGTTTTTTAAAAATGGGGAATATATCACTCCTGATGAATGTCACTATGATAATGAAGAAGAGTTACTTCAGTGTGGTGTATTTGGATTTTGTGGATGTGGGCTTCCAGAAGATAACTTGAAATATATCCGTGATGGATTACACCATATCAATAATTTAAGATTACAAGTCCACACCAAAAAATGCACATTTGAAAACTGGAAAAAGGATGGCATTGAAATATTTGGTAATAAATCAGCAGAATATTTTTTCTATTATTGGGCAGACACACAGGAATTATCAGAACATGGTGGAAGTGTTCCGGGATGGCTCACAGAAAAAGGTGAACAAATATTGAATGATTTGGATGCATTATTATTATGACTGCATTAACATTTATTACCAGTGTTCTATTAGCGGCATTTATTATATCAACTGTATTCTTTTTGTCATATAATCTTGGTGCTAAACCATCATGGGGTGGGCTGGCAATAGTAATTTTATGTTTAATAGGCACTTCATACTTTGGCGGTAACATATCACAAGTCTGGTATGTACTATATGGTGTGATGTTTGGTGGGTGTGCAATGGGCTGGACTGATGGCCACCCAATTTGAATGCAAGGAACTATTTCGATGACTGTAAATGACGTAGTACTAATACTTGGATTTATTGGTATCTTTGTTTGGTCGATACTATTGGCATGGCTTGTAGTTGGAATTTTAATTTTCGTGTTAGCGGTAATTAATCATTAATAGGATAAATCAATAACTATAAAAGATATAATTTTAATATTGGGATTCGTAGTTACTATTGGTATTTTTGGATGGTCGATACTATTGGCATGGCTTGTAGTTGCAATTCTACTTTTCGTGTTAGCGATAATTACATCATGAATCCATTTGATGCAACATATGCATTACACTTACTTATTGGTGGAACGGCTTTTTCATTTTAATTAGGATAAATCTATGACTGATTGGATTAATATCAATAAACAAAAACCTGAACAAATGCGTGCTGTGTTTGTTAAAGGTGTTCCGTTCGATAATCATGATGAATTACGAACTATAGGCATTATGGACGAACATGGTGATTTCTATACAGTGGAATCAGATTGGTTTGGTTGGGTGGAATCATATAATGATATATCACCTGATATTACATCAGATAAATTAGATGGTGTTGCGGATTGGGCACCACTGCCAGATTTCATGTATGATTAATTGAGATGTAAATTATGTTTTGGATATGGCGAATTGGGATTGTTTTTTCACCATTTACGGCATCAACATTTGCAAGAGGTGAAAATACTTATGGACCGTACAAGCTATGGTTCGAACGTATATGGTGGCCAATATATTGGGCTGTCACACCGCCATATAAATTCGTTGGATGGCGATGGTCAATATAAGGCGATATGATAAAGAATTATGAAAAAAGCACCTGAAATCTATAGTGTAGAAGAAATTATGAAATATGCGAATAATGACCTAACGTGTATTGATGGTAAATGGGTTCCTGCCCGGCCATTAGGATATTATTCCTTAAAATGGCGACTTAAGTGCATGTGGATGGTATTCACTGGCAAAGCAGATGTTATAATATGGCCGGGAGGACAATGATGATAAAATTTAATTTACAAACTGGTATGCTGGAAGTTAGGAGTTGCAATATCCATTTAACGCAGAAAGGTGAACATGTTACCTATGAAATAATTCAATGGCATGATGGGCACAAAACCAATCATACAGTAGCATACTGGATATTTAATGGCGAACACTTTGATCTTATGTTTGTTGGTAATCGCCCATTCTCATGTGATCCTGCCGTTTTCTGGAAATTGGCTAAAGCTGGTCAAGAATTATTGGATTTAAACTGTAAGTAAATTTACATCCATCCTAAAATTGTGATATAATTCATTAACTTAGGAGGGAGTTATGATTAAAATACTAAGTATCGAAATAGACCAGGAAACTCAAACTGCAAAAATTAAAATGACACCTGAAAGTGAACGGCATATTCAAAATATGTTTCCTGAGTTGTCATTACAAGAAGCTATCGAAGCCTATTGGAATCTTGCATCACAACATTTACAAAATAACGATAATTTAAAAACAGATGTATAAAAGCTGGGATGATTTAATTCATTCAAATTTTTCACTTGGAAGTCCTAATTCAAAAGGTTGGCATCCATTGCGTTGCCCTGTCTGCGGTGACAGAAAGACTAGGGCGGCATTTATTTTTTCTGATAATGGTTTTGGATATAATTGTTTCAGGGGAAAATGTGGATTTAAAGTTAGGGTGCCTGCGGCAAAGTCAGACGTAGATATCAAACCATCATTGGACCGGTTATTTAGTAGTGTTGGTCTACGAAATAATGATTGGGATTATTTGTATTATGAATCAGCCAATAATATATATAAGCCCCTGACATTGCCTGAAAAGGCCAGCACGCTATTAAAAGACCCACCTGAAGTCAAACTACCATTTGGTACACATGAGCTGTTAAACGCCAATCCAAACAATCCTAAGACTACTTGGGTAATTGATTATCTATTCAACCGTGGCATTGATCCAGCTGATCAAACATTCTATGTGACCACGGTTCCGCCACGAAAAGGAGAATTGGACTGGCGGGACCGATTAATCATCCCATTTTATTACAAAAAGAAATTAATATTCTATCAGGGTGTATGGTTTAACCCAAAATATAAAACCAAAATTAAATACTTAAATGCAGAAGCTGCTGAACGGGATTCCATATTTTATAATATGGACGAATTAGACAGGGACACTGATGAACCACTGTTTATTGTTGAGGGGGCTTTTGATGCTAATTGGTTCCAAAATAGCGTTGGAACGTTAAGCAACACACTAACAGATCAACAATTGATCAGACTAAACAGATGCCCACGACGTAAGATAGTAGTACCTGACCATGATAAGGCCGGGGCTAAAATGATAGAACATGCGATTCGTGAAAATTGGGATATAAGCATTCCGGATTGGACAAATAAAGATATTGATGGCGCAGTTCGGCGTTTGGGTAAGATAAAAGTAGCATCCATGATTATGGAAGCAACTATATCAAAATTAGAAGATAAACAAACAGAACTTGAATTTTTAAAGCTTCTGTGATGAGGGGAATAAATTGAATTTAGAAAAGCAAAAACTTTTGCTGGAGTATCTTATTGCCAATGGCAATCTATGGAATAAATGTCAGCACATTATTAAACCGGATTATTGGGACGTTGAACTGCGCCCGGCATTAGAATTCGCAATTGATTACAACATCAATTATAAAGCATTACCAGACCGAGTAAAAATAACTGCTGAAACAGGTGTTGATTTAGAACCACAAGTCATCAGTGGTGACACATTTGATTATGCTTGTGATGAAATAGAAACTTATTGCCGTAATCGTGCAGTTGAATTTGCTATTAGAAAAGGTCCGAAATTATTAGAAGAACAAGATTTTGGTACCTTGATTGAAACACTAAAAGAAGCCATTATGATTAAGCTTGACCGGAATATTGGGCTTGATTACTTCGATGACGTTGAAGGGCGATTAAGAAGAATGCTTGAAAACGACAAACCAATTTCCACTGGATGGCCAACTGTAGATAACGTCTTAGGTGGTGGTATTACCAGACGAGAAATGTTGTTATTTCTTGGTACATCTGGGGTTGGTAAATCAATTGTTATGTTGAATCAAGCAAAGAATCTGCTGGAACAAGGATTCAATGGGGTATATTACACATTAGAAATGTCTGAAGATGTTGTTGCCCAGCGCTTAGATATGATGATTTCTGGGATAGGTTTCAATAAAGTATTAAGCCAGATTGATTATGTAGCCGGTGCGATAGCATTGCAAAAGCCTAAAATGGGTAATATGTTAATCAAGTATTTTCCAGCATCAACCACAACGGCATTAGATTTAAGTGCAAATATCAAAGAAATTGAATTAGAAACGGGATGGGTACCTGATTTTATTATTATCGACTATCTTGATTTAATGGCACCAATCAACCGCACAGCTGGTAAGGACAATTTATTTATTCGTGAAAAGTATATTGCTGAAGAAGTTAGAAACCTTGGTGGTGACTTTGATGCCATGATTATTACTGCTAGTCAAATGAATCGATCAGCAGTTAATGCTGAAAACCATGACCACAGTATGGTATCTGGTGGTATCAGTAAGATTAACACGGCTGGTTGGGTTATTTCTTTGGCACGAAATCAGATAATGAAAAGTTCTGGTGAAATGATGTGGCAGTTCTTAAAAACTAGATCATCTGCCGGCGTTGGCAAACGCCAGTATATGGATATTTCGGAAATTGACCAAGTAATAACTGATTCAAGCCGTAAAAATCCAAATGATACATCAGATGCTGGCGAAACGCCTATGGATAAACTTAATGAAAAAATCATTACTGAACTAGCAAAGAACAATACCGATACTGTAGGTAAACTTAAGGGGTTGGGATTATTTGACGAAGAGGAAGAACTATGACAACAAAGACTGTAACAATTTTTGATAAAGAATATGTCTATGATACATTAAGCAATGACTTGAAGACGATGGTTAACCTTTTTTACAAGTGGAAGAAGGAAAGTGAAGAGCATAAGCTTCAATTTTTGAAAACTGAAGGCGCATGTAGGGACTTGGCACGTGAAATATCAGAAATGATAGAAACACAAAAGGAAAGTACACCCTATACAGCTACACTTAATAATAAAGGCCATGAGGTAATAGAATTTAAAAACAAATAAATGTAATTAATTAAAAAATTTATTGCATGTTAATTAAATATTATTAGGCGGTTACTACAGTCATCTACCACTCCTCCCCCAAATCTTGCTTGTAGTAATCGCCTTTTTATTTCCTTCCTATATAAATAGTCATATACGTATCTATTCAAATGGAGTTACAATGAGTGAATTTAACATTTTAAGTGCGCTAAATGATGCTAGCAGCACATCAAAACAAATTACAGAAGCCATTACAGGCGGCCAACGCAAGGTATTTGTTGATTATGCGGTTGAAATACTTAATAATCTTAAAAAGAAATATCCAGATGCTGATACTAAAGCATTAAAGCAATATCTATTTAAAATAATGATGAACATGGCATTACCAGAAGATAATCCAAATTTCAAGAATACTAAGCAATTTATGCCTAAGAAATTTGATAAGTCATTATTTGATAATGGCGATAACAATACCTATGATTCGCTTTGGATGAGTATGAATGATTCACATCATGATACTGTATTCAAACAAGCCATGAAAAAGGCTGGAATAACTGAAAATACTATTAATGAAAATGTCGGATTATCAAAAGACATCTACAAACAAATAAAGAATTTTAAGCGTCTACCAAAAGAAATTCAAACCGAAATCAATAGTGCATCACGCATTGAAGGTTCCGGACATACTGAAATCCAAGGATTGGAAGGTAGTAAGTTAATATTTTCTATGAATGGAAGTTGGGATGATGATATGTTCACAGTTGATTCATATGGATCACATAAATACCAATGGAAAGCTGGTGGTAAACTTAAAAAATTAAAAGAAAAGGCAGAAAACATGGATACTAATTCACTATTAAGCACATTGAATGAAAAATGTGCAAAGAAAAAACCTGTTAAGGAAGAAGGCGATAAGGCTGCTTATCAAGCATTTTTTGATAAAATGTTAAAGAAATTTGGTGTGAAATCACCTGATGAACTGAGTGATAAGGATAAAAAGAAATTCTATGATGCCATTGATAAAGGGTGGAATTCAGAATCAGAACCCGGTAAAGATGGTAAAACCAATGAAGCAAAAAATGATATAGTTACCTATGGTGATAGTAAGGGACCGAGTAGTGGTGGCGTTGCCAATCGCGTCAGAAATCAGCGTCGTGTCAGAAATCCAATGAAAGAAGCTGATGATACTGCACCAGATGACGAATCAGGCGATAATCCAAAAGATAAATCAGAAGATCAAAAAGAATACAAGGCACTATATAAGAAAATGTGTGCTAAGTATAAGGTCAAAGATGCATCTGAATTAGATGATAAAGCCAAAGCTAAATTTGATAAAGATATGAAGGCAGCCTGGGCTGAAATTGAAAGCAACGGTGATGAAACAGTTGGTGAATCAGTTGTTACCAAACGTTCATTGTTTGACATATTAAGCGAAGATGATACACCAGTCAACAATAAGAAAGATACCCCTCCAGCAAAAAAAGATGACAAACCAGCTAAGAAAGGCGCTGATGTCACTATTGATGACAATGATGATGAAGATGAAACAACAGATTTTACTATTGAATTTCCTGAAGGTGTTTTCCTTGAAATGGAATTTGATGGTGTTGATGTCAATACTGATCAGATTAAGGTTAGAGCGCAAAAAATGTATCAACAAAATGCCGATATCGTTTCTATTGCATTGGACTTGGCAAAAGAATTCAATGCCAGTGAATGGAGTATTCAAGATATTTCACAAATGGATGCCGAAGAAGATGACGATGATACTACCGATGAACAGGATATGGAAAATGGTGGAACAGGGATGAATAAGCAGTCATGAAATACTCAGAAATAATTATTGAAGCAATTACCGAAAATGCCAAAGTCATTAAACCAGATGATTTACCAAAGGACATAGATGATTTGTTTATGAATTTTGTTGATGGAACTAGTCCAGCACGCCATAAGATTGGTGCTGAACTTAAAAAGCGTGGTTATTCAGTAATTGTTTCCGGTGGCCGAATTGAACTCAGAAAACTGGAAAAATAAATGAAAATGAACCAAATAATATCATCAAAGGAAAGCCTACCTACAGGTTGGAAGCTTTCCTTGAAAAAAGGTATCGGAAGTAAAATATATACCAAATCCTTTAATGACAAATTTTTTGGTACAGTTGAATTATCTGGTAATAAAGCCATTTGTACATTAAGTCCGGTACATGATACCAACAAAAAACCTATGTGGAGTAAAGTCATTAAATTAAATAAACCAGATGATTTAATTAAGTCAATGAAACTGGTAAATACAATGGTTGAACGAATTAATGCCAAAAAGGAAGGTTCAAAATGAAAGGTTTACTAATAAAAGAAGACATGGAAAAAATTATTGAAAGCATGGATTCATCAGAAATTGCTGAAATGGTCAACAACATGATGTTTGAATGCTTTAATGCAACATATGGTGAATATGAAAATCTTCGTGCCATGGTCAATAGTGCAGCGGTATCTAAGGAAATGAAACTGCATGAAGGTGCTAGAACTGCATTTGGTGAAAACATCGATTCAGAAAAATTAAATGAAATGTATCACAAGCGTAAATGGTTTGCCATGGCTAAGATAGGCAATCACATGAAATCGTATTGTGAAAAAGAATTGACTGAAGATGTCAAATTAGAACGCATGTTAGCTGCGGCAATTAAAGAAGCTACTAAAACAGGTTATGATAAAATTGGGAAAAATAAAGTATTCTATTCTAATTTTGAAAGTACTGGTAAAGATTTTGATGCATTAAAAGCTGATATCGAAATGAAAAAGAAAGAAGGTGTCATCTATTACTTCTATAAGCGTCAAGGAAAAGAAGTAGCAATTATGCCACAGAAGTTTGGTACTAACTGGTTAAACAAGGCCACCCCAGACGATTTTCACAGAACATCAATAAAATAGGAGAAAATTACAGAATTGGGATGACGTTCCACCAAAAGTTCAAAAACGTATAAAAGCATTATATGATCGTTTAAAAATTGAGCCTCTTGGAATGTATAAAAACGGAAAATTATGGCATTACACAATTCCATGGCCTACGTTTAATTGGAAAACATTAGAAGTATTATTTGATATTGGTGGCATTAGTAATATGCAGCCTATTGACGGTAATAGATTGCTTATACAATTAAGACCATAACCATTTTCCTTGTCGATTGGGGGGACGTAATGTCCCCTTCTCTTTTATTACATTCCCTATAAATACTAAAGATAGTTATATACCGTACACTATCGTAAAAATCGAATGAGGCGGCGTTCGGATATTCCCTTCACTGTATAAGTGGCGTTTGTCCGTGCGCGTATTATAAGGGAGTATAAATGAGTTATTCAATAAATCGCACCAGTGACAGTGCAAGTGGCTACAACGTCGCAGATGGACAAATTCGTACAGATTATTTCAGTATATCTCTAATTGGTAAAGGATATACAAACTATGGTGAATTAATTCAGGAAAATATTCTTCACATCATGGAGAATTTTTCAAATACCGTTTCACCACCAAATCCAACACCCGGTCAACTATGGTATGACGCAAATAATAACTTACTATGGATATGGCAAGAAGGTGGTGGTTGGAAAGATTTACAACAACCATTGGCCGGGCGTATTTTTGATATTCACATCAGTGCCGATGCCAAAATCCAAATTTCAAAATTAAAACCTACTTTACCGGGCCGTATTATTGTTGGTGATGCAAACGCTTCAGCTATTCCGACTTATGTGGATATGACAGGTGATGTACACATTGATTCATCTGGTGTAACAAAAATTCAAAGCAATACTGTAAACACAACAGAACTTGGTTCATCAATTGACCAAAGTATGCAATTTGGTTTAGGCACTTCAGCAAGAGACCAAAATCTGTATGTGATGGCGCACGATAGTTATAAAGCCGAAATTGCTGCTTATGGTAATAGTCAAGGTACCGGGATAATTTTTGCTGGCCAGTCATACGCTGATGGTGGTGGATTTATGTACAATGGGGATAATAACCCTGTTGAAATCGGTAGTGTTGACTATACAACATTTTTCACAAGACAAGGCGGCGTCGATACTAAAGTATTTGAATATGCCAATGGCCAGACTCAAGTTGATTTTTCTGGTGAAATCACTACACCACGCGTTCGCACAGGATTAGGTGAATATACTTATCTTGAAAATGGACGTTTACAAGTTCAAGCAAATGGATCACCTTACATAGAAATTCGTTCTGAAAATGGTGGCGCACCTTATATCGATTTTGTTACATCATTAGCAGTTGATTATGATGCACGATTTGAAATGACATCGGCTGATGTTATGACCATGTATGGCGCCAGCCTTCATATTGGTAACTCAAGTCAACAACAAGATACATCGATGACTGTAATCACATCTGACAACTATATTGCTACCGTTGAAGCATATGGTGGCAGTGCTGGGTCTGGTAGAATGTATGTTGGACAAAGTTCAACCACAGGTGGTGGATTCATATTTAATGGTGATGGTACACCATCCGTTGTTGGTACCACAAATAATGTTGCATTCTTTAGACGTAATGGTGGATCAGATGTTGAAGTATTCAGATATGCATATAATGATAGCCAAGTTAATTTTAATTCAAATATTTTGCTTACTGGTGCGTTGTTTGTAAATGATACAAATACACGTATTACAGAAGGTGATGGAAACCGCCTTCGTCTTCAAACTAATTATGGTTATGTTGATATCGGCGCACCCAATAGCACATATGTTGAATTTGCGACTGATAGATCATTATATTATTTTGATCATTTAATTAATGCAGTAAGTGGCTTTCAAGTCTACAACACAGATTCATTATTTCAAGCTGACCAATTAATATTATCAGGTGCATTTTCACCACGTATTGAATTACGTTCAACAAATGGTGGTAATCCATACATTGATTTTTCGAATGATGGGTCAATTGATTATGACATGCGAATCACATTGGATGGCAATGATCAATTAGACATCCAAGGCGGTAATTTATATGTTGGTGGTAATCAGACTATTGCCGGCGATTTGAATATGACAAATCATTCTATCACATCAGTAACATATATTGAAGGTTCGCAAGGAAATATTGCATCAAGCTATGATGAATGGTTGCGATTAAATGATGGTGGAACTCATACTAATGGTATTTACTTAGCCAGTCATGCGCAATTAGGTGGTAGTTTAGACGCTAATAATCAAACAATATATAATGTTGGATCACTAGGATTTACCGGTGATATTGACATGGCAAACCATTCAATAAACAATATTGAATATCTTAATGGTGAATATGGAAATATTGCTGCAAGCTATGATGAATATTTAAGATTAAATGATGGTGGAACTCATACCAATGGCGTTTATACGGAAAGTGTTTTAAGAGCTGATGGTGGATTACAGATAGGTTCTAATGGCGCCAACTTTAATGTAGATGCTTCTGGTAATACAACAACCACTGGTGATATGACACTTGCAAAAGCGGGGGGTGCAACCACACTTAATGTCCGAGGTGGCATAGGCGCAGCAAGTTGGGGAACAATCAGTTCAACATATACAGATAGCGGCCCATCCACTGGTGGTTTTTTTCAACATATCGATGGACTTCACTTTTTTACTGATCAGGGTGCATTTTGGTATAATGGGCGTATAAAAGGATTATCTGATCCGGTAGATTTGTCAGATGCCGCAACAAAACAATATGTGGATAGTGGAATATCAGGCACAGCATCGTTTTATTTGGCGACTGATTTCAATGTTCCTGCTGGTTCTACAGAACAAACTGTCCCCATAACTGCGCAATATATACCATCTGTTATTGGTACTTTACCCGTGACATCAGGTGTAATTGATTTGTCTAATGCATATGCTGCTGGTTTCAGACATGTAATGGTAACTTTTACGTCACACTGGAAAAATGGTAATGATAGTAATAATAGCAGTAGATATTCCAAAATCTATTTGGATGGTGGTTTAATTGGTTATTGTGAATTTGCAATATATAACCAATACGTACAACAAACACAAACAGCAATTTCCCCTGTTGTGAGTTTTTCAAGCAGTAGCACCCTTGATGTTAAAGTTGTTCATCAATCATCCAATCCACAAACTATAGACGCAGGTATAGCTTATACAAATATTAATATTTGGTTCTATAAGTAATCAATTAAATACCAATTACATGGAGATAAGTAATGGCTTATGAAATACAAAAAACGGATGATGTAGCAAGTTCTATTTTGGTTGCCGATGGTGCTATTGATAGTTCATCATTGTCTATATCATTAATCGGGCGCGGATATGATGGTAGTGGCAGTGGCTATGGAAATGTCATGCAGAACAATATTGTTCGTATTATGGAAAACTTTTCCAATGTCAGTCCACCGGCAAACCCTACTTATGGTCAACTGTGGTTCGATAATATCAATGATTCAATAAATGTCTGGCAGACAGATAATACATGGCGTGACCTAAATGATTTTTACGATGGCTCAATCTATGATATTGCTATTGCCCCTGATGCCGCAATTCAATTATCAAAACTTGAATATGGTACAGATGCACAAATTATCGTCAATAATGCTTCTGGTATTCCATCATATGTGGATATGGCTGGTGACGTAATTATTGACAATACTGGATTAACTACAATTCAGGCAAATGCTGTAGGTACTGCCGAAATACAATCAGGAATAAATCTTGATGCATCTGCATTACAGGTGACTTCAGCTAGCGCAGCACAAATTAATATTGCTACAACTACTATTTCATCAACATTAGAAATGGGTGCAAGTGCAATATTATTAGCGCATGATCAACTTGAAATATATAGTTCATCTACAAATCAAAATTTAAAAATTGGTGCTACTGATGCATTACATACCTATTACACATCATCATTAGGTAGTCATAGTTTCAATGGTAATATGTTGATTAATAATCAATTGACCGTTGGGAATGCATCGGTTAATGAGCCTGCAATAGTTGTTCAGGGTGCCGCATCAGCATACATTAATTTATATGGTGATGGACTGGCTGATTCTGGGATGTATTTTGGTCAAGATACTGTAAATGGCGGACTTATTAAGTACCAAGCATCATCAGATCAAATTCAATTTATTCGTAGACAAGCCGGCGTAGATACAATAACCGCATTTTATGTGTATAGTCAAAATCAATGGTTGTTCAATGGTGATATAAGCATGCAAGGTGCACATTCTGTTACCGGTCTTGCGAGTTTAGAAGGCGCTTATGGAAATATTGCATCAAGTAATGATGAATGGTTGCGATTAAATGATGGTGGAACGCATACCAATGGTATTTATACATCTAGCAGGTTCCGTGCTGATGGTGGATTTCAAGTAGGAACTAGTGGAGTTAACTTTAACGTTGACACATCAGGTAATATTGCGACTGCTGGTTACATAACTGCAAATGGTTACATAACTGCGGATTATGGCGAGTTTGCCCAAAACATTTATGTTGGTTCAGCCACCGTTGGTGGTAACTCTGAAGTATATTTCTGGGATACTAATAGTGCTACATGGCGTGCTTTATATTGGAGTGATACTGATAATGCATTATACATCCAAGATAATAGTGGAACTGGCCGTCTGGTACTTCACAGTGGGAATGCAGATGGATATGTACATCGTTTGTATGATGAAACTGGATCAAGTAACAATCTGAGATTATCAAGTAACAATGAAGTTGAGTTGTTTGATGGTAGCAACAATATTACAACAATGTATTTACAATACAGTGGAACGCCGGCTGACTTAAAAGGTCCGGGGGGCGCTACTATTTGGATGGATAGTAATGATGGGGCGGGTTCTGGTTTAGATGCCGATAGATTTCAAGGATATAATTTATCAGCAGGTGATGTTGCTTCAACAGTTGCACTGCGTGATAGTTCAGGGGATATAACAACACGATTATTCAGATCACAATATTCTACATTATCACCAACACCAAATTATATAATGGTGCAAACAGATGCAGGTGGTACCGGTGACAATTATATTCGTCCAGCGTCTATTGCAACAATTGCATCGAATCTACCAAAAGTAAATGACAGTGCCCACTTAAATGGTTATGGCAATGACCCAGCTGCTACTGGTAATTCTATTGTTCAACGTACTAGTAGTGGCTACATTAATGCTACCTATTTTAATTCTGCTGCGGCTGAGACAACGGCTGGTGCAACGAATTTTTGGGTAGAAACTGGTAATGATGGGTACATGCGAAAACAACCGCCTGCCAATGCCAGAACTTCATTGGATGTTTATTCAAAGTCTGAAGTAAATAGCTTAGTAAGTGGTTCAAGTGGTGGAAGCTGGAATACCATTCTATCTGGTAAAATGTCTTCATATGGAAATCTTAATCTTAGCGGTTTTTCTGCAACAAAAACTATGCGCCTTATAATTTATGGGACATGGTGGACATCAGGACAACTCCCGTATTTACAATTTAATGGCTATTCTACAGCAACAGCTTATACTGGATTTTATACATCAACAGCAGGCGGAGCACCGCAGCCGTATGTAAATGCAACAGCGGGTCGTTTGGGTTATTCGTCTGGTTATATGACCCAAAATGGATGGTTCACAATGGAATTTATTATGGGGTTACATGAATTTGGATCAAGTGCATTTCCATTTTTTTCTGCTACTGTCTGGGATGAGTCAGGCCAAGGTACGTTTTCACAGACTTCTTTGGGAGTAAATTCAGCGTTAATTAATCAAATTTATATTTTTGGTAGCTTAAATAATTTATTTAATGCTAACACCATTTATAAATTAGATGAATCAACAAGTACATACTAAAAGGGAATTAATATATGGCAAATGTTTATTTTATAAAATTAAAAAATGGGTATGACCCGAATGAAATTGCAAGGTTGGCGGGATTTGACTTAGCAACACAACAAACATGTTGGGTTGAGGAAGATAGATTATGCACACATACTAGTCAACAACGATTAGATGATGCATTAGCTGTTTATATTTCAGGACTTCCAAACATCATTTCTGATACTATTGTTGAAGCGCTTCAGCAAATAGATTATAAAGCCGGTGAAGTCCGTGCAAAATATATTACTGTTGTTCCCGGACAATCGGAAACTTATTTGTTAAAAGCTACAGAAGCTGACGCATATAAGGCTGCCGGCTACCCTTCTGATTTAACAAATTATCCATTTATTAATGCGGAAGCTATTGCATTGAACACCGAGCCACGCAAAGCAGCTAATAATATTATATCTAAGCGTGACGCATGGAAATCCATTGGTGTAGAAATTGAAAAACAACGTATATTTGGAAAACGTATGGTTAATAATTCAACAACATTGGCCGATGTAATCAAGGAACGTGATAAAGCGCTTGCTGTATTGGAGTCATTATAATGGCGATTATCGAATATCAATTTTCAAAACCAACATCAATTGTTGGAAATATTATTACATGGCGTACAGGCGGTATGTATTCGCACGCATGGGTTGTTATCGATGGGGTACAATATGATCCAATGCCTCTTAGATCGAAGCGCCACAAGCCATGTATTTACAATCCAGACCTAATTATTCATTTGGAAGTAACTGATGAAGAAAAAGTAATATTGAAAGACTATTGTGAAAAATGGGTTGGTACCTATTATGACTTTTTAGCTATCTTCGGATGGTTCCTTGGTATCAAGGCCATTGATGGTAAGAATGAAACATATTGCTTCGAATTCTGTAATGAAACACTTAATCTAATGAAGAATGAAAAAGTTCATAAGAAAGGGTTGATATCAGATGAACATTTGGCACTTCGTTTAATGGAATTTGGTGGTAAAGTGGTAAAGGGTCAGATGGATTAAACTTATTAAAAATGGTTGTAAAAATTTATGAAAAATGTTATGTTAACTTGAAAACCTAACGTTTGAATGGATAAAACATGTTGACACCTTTGACGAATACTCGCACAAAAGAACTTGAACAAATTACAATTCCATATGATAATGTGATATTTAGAATCATTGACGATAAGCCATTTCTTGATACTTTACATGAAGTACATAACTGGTATAATGATGACATTAAATTAATGAATTCTTCCTTATTTAAAAAAGTTGACTATCTCAGTAATAAGTTTGGATTTAAACAAAACTATTATAAAACATTATGGTATCGTTATGCTGTATGGGGGTTTTCGTTCGGTGAATATGAAGGTGTAATTTATTACAGCAACCGGGGACTTAATATTCAGGTGGAACCAGATATTCCGATACTGGAAGTAAAATCTCTTATAAATTTTCTAAATGACTTATGGACTAAATGATTTTTATTAAAAATTCAATGGAATCATAGTCAATCTTCCCAAAAGACATAAATTAATAAAACAAATGCTAATAACCCCATGACCACTGCAATGCCAGCAGGTACCCCTCCATGCAGTAGAGCTACAATCACAAAAACCATTCCTAAAATACATATCAGAACTTGAAATGAAATCCACAATAAAATCAATAACACGCCCAATTACTATCCTTTAATATAATCATAAACCCCACTTTAAATAGAATCATAGTCATACTAGTTTAATTTCAAAAGGGATATAAATAATATACAAAATACAATGGATACACCAGATACTGCAATAAATATTGGTATTCCATAGTTTACTAAACTAACAAGCACAAAGATGAATCCCAGTAAACATATCATAATTCCTAAAATACATATCAGAACTTGAAATGAAATCCACAATAAAGTCAATAAAGCACCCAATTGATATCCTTTCAATATTATTAAAATTCTATTAGGATTTTGCTGGCAACGATGCTAGAAAGATACGTTAACATCACAAAGGTACAAATCACAATAATTGTCACCATAGTACCATCACCAAAAAACTTAAGCAATGCAGCACCTACAAACAAGGTACCACCAACGGTAATACATAGTGTGGCAAACATCAATAAACTAATCATAATTAATTCTTTTAATACAACCATCAGTATTTCCTCATTTTACGCTTTTTAGCCCGGACACGCTGACCATGATCTGGCAATTCAGATACCTTATGTTGCTTTGCACAATCTGGACAAACTGGGTTATTGGTATTTTCATGCCAATATAATGTCGTTATACCACAAAAATGACATTTTTCATAGGTACCAAATAAACTGACCATTTCTGACGGTTCTTTAACTAATGGAATTGTCATTTTGCCCCTTTAATTTAATAATTTGACTAACTAACGTTTTAGCATCAACAAGCCCGACGTGGTTGACAGATGATTTTAGTGCCTGTGATACAATTTCAGGATTATTTCCTGCAATAATACATACAAGAAACCCAAAAATAGTAAAAAACATAAATTATTCCTTTTTAAACGATTAATTACCCATCAACGTTTTAATCAAAAGAATCTTTTCAACACTGTCACCCATTTTATCTGCTTTTTTCATTAATTCATCGATATTGCTGCCGCCATTATACCATTCTTCATGAATATTTTTAAAATAGTTAGTGACACGATCACCAACGGTTTCCCTACGGCCATGCAGACACATAGTGATTTTATTAACGCTATCGCCTTGGTGATGAAAATAATCATCTTCACCATCCAGAATCACAAGTTCATCACGAGTAGCATCTGAAATGATAAATGGTGAAAACGTGATCACTTCATCAAATCGGTCTTGATTTTCAAGTAACCATGCAGCCTGTTCATTTGGGTCAAGGCTGCATTCTGGAAAAATGGCTACACGTGAATCTGGATGTGCATCACGGTTATCGGCATATTCACGTAAATTTTTCCCTGATATTGCAGTGATAACTTTCATGGTGTTTCCTTTCATTCAAATAATAACCATTATAATGCAATAAACTATAAATGCAACTAGGGAAAGTGTGGATTACTTCACATAACTTAAATATTCATCAGAGTTTAAATATTGGATATTTTCTTCACCACGGACAGCATCATCATATGCTATGGTCATTGTCATACCATCAACATCTAAATACCGACAACATTTTAAATTCCAATTTTCAACAATGTCAGATGATGGTGATAATATTAAAATAGTCATATTAAATAATCCATGGTCACATAATGTTCTTTTCATGTAACTACTATACATCACTGTTATCGGTTCCCATTTCCAAATATAGCTTGGTGCATTGCCTTTTCTGGTCATTGGGACATTATGTGGATAATATCGTCCTGATGGTCTAGAAACACACTCAGGATAAAATACTTTATTTTCATCATTGAACTTAAATACTAAGAGTGCCCGGACCATAATGTCATTTTCAATATTCATTGGTTTTCAGTTCCATTTTTTCGGTTGTGATATTCATCACTAATATATTTTAATTATATCAGAACTAGCATGGTGACTGCAAGGTTTAAGAATTATTTAATTTTGTTACTATTAGTATCTGTTTGTGAACGATAATAAACTATGATCGCTTTCTGGTCTTTAACTAATTTTTTAATTTTAGCAATATTTTCTGCAAGCAATTCATAATCCTTGACTTTTAAAGCATATACAATCAACGGGTCAGCGTTACCGTTATCATATTTCTTAATATAGGCTTTCATGATGTCCGGGGTTAATACGATCCATTTATCATTTGACCATGGCAAAGATAGTTTTTGTGGCAATGGTGGATCAATTGGTTTAATTGTTTTAACCACGGTAACAACTTTTACCGGCTGTTGATGCTTGACAAACCACGAACAACCGTTTAAAGATAGTGCCAGTAATAATATTAGAATAAATCTCATTTTTTCTTTTCCTTTTTAAGTACATATGTAGACGGATCACTAATTTTTTCAAAATCATCAAATACTTTTACACTGGCCTTATTAATAATATGCTGAATTAACATAGGTTTTTTTATGGTCAAATTATGTAAATTATGTCTGGCCAGCTTTTTATTCAATATATCAACTTCGGCCTGAGTCTTACCAAAACGTATCGCCATGTCTGCGATAGTTTGTTGATCTTGTTGCCGGGCATCTTTTAATGTATTGATACTTTTATTTTGATTGGTGATTTGTGTCTTTAATGTTGTATTATTGGCATTAATTGTGGCAATATTCTGGTTTAATGTTGATATAGTGCTTTGTGTATGATTATAATATAACCATCCAGTGGCACTCATGGTCAAAATAACAACCAGCAATCCGCCCATTATCTGCATTTGGAATCCAGATAGAAAATTTGTGATGAATTTAAACATTTTAATCCCCTTGATTACATTTATTTATTTATTTTTAATTAAAGGTTTTTGGACAGTGACCGATATATTAATCAAGTAAGACAAATTTTGATGAAGAATACGAACTAAGTATGGAGTAATCTATGAAGCTATGGAAATACTTTGATCCGACGAATAAAGCCCATATGGAAGCATATGTGCATTTCAGTAATAACGATTGGTGGCCTAAAAGTTTTATAGAAGGGTTGCCAAAGGATATTGAATTCAGTAGTGATGATGAAGGGTTTATCCGGCAACGACTGGCCAACACTTGGATAGAGATATATCCAACAGTGTTATGTGTTATAAAGGTGTCATGTGATTCTACCATAATACCAACGGATTGATGTTGATAAACCGGTTGTTTTATTCCTAAAGTTTTCCAGGCACCAGTCGATATAATAAGTAACAAAGACAGATTATAGGAACTATGGATCATGAAAACTTTAGAAACAATCTTAGCAGAAGCCAAAGCAGAACATGACGCAATGTGGGAAACTGCCATTAACGATCCAATGAAAAAGGTTTGTCAATGGGATAGCCTTTCAGAAGCTATGACGGCAAATAACGGATTTTCAAGCAACGCCTTTTATCAAAATAACAATGGGAAATGGATGATTTATTCCTAAAGTTTTTCAGCCAGTGGCCGTTAACCTAAGTGTAAGGGGAACAAATTAGGAGAAATATCATGAAATTACTAACCAAAGCCATTGAAAAACAGATTCCACCAATGTATTCTACTGATAATATTCCATTGGATGAAAAAACGGCAGTTTGTAAATTCTTTGATCCAACTGGGTCTTATACATGGTATGTGTTTGAAGGCGAACGTCGTGAAGATGGTGATTTTGAATTTTTTGGTTATGTTACTGGCTGCGACTATCCCGAAATGACTTATTTCACACTTCGCCAGCTTGAAGAAATACGTGGCAGATGGGGTCTTGGCATTGAACGTGACCAATCTTTTAAGAATGAATTAATGTCAACTGTTTTATAAGGTAATTATCATGGTTATTAGTACACTAATTTGGGGATTAATTATTTGGGGTGGAATATCTATTACATACTTCTTGTGTAACAGATACATGATAACAAATCAATGAAATTAGTTAAAGACCAAGTTGATGAACAAGTTATTAAGCAAGTTTCTGGTCAAGTTTGGGATCGAATTTCTATTCAAGTTCGGGGCCAAGTTTATGAGCAAGTTCGGTGGGAAGTTTCAAATCAAGTTTGGAATCAAGTTTCTGAACAAGTTTTTGTCCAAGTTCTGTATCAAGTTTGGGATCAATTAGATGAAACTAGTTAAAGATAAAGTTAATGAACAAGTTTGGGAACAAGTTTATGAACAAGTTTATGAACAAGTTCTGGATCAAGTTTGGAAACAAGTTTTTAATCAAGTTCGTTTTCGAATTCAAGTTCAGCGGCCAGTTCGGAATCAAGTTTGGGATCAATTAGATGAAACTAGTTAAAGATAAAGTTAATGAACAAGTTATTAAGCAAGTTTCTGAACAAGTTTCTAATCAAGTTTGTTTTAAAGTTTGGGATCAAGTTTTTGACCAAGTTCGGTGGGAAGTTTCAAATCAAGTTTGGAATCAATTAGATGAAACTAGTTAAAGATAAAGTTAATGAACAAGTTTGGGAACAAGTTTATGCACAAGTTCGGGTTCGAGTTTGGCGGTCAGTTTATAATCAATTTTCACGTCAAGTTTTGAATCAAATTCGTGGTCAAGTTTTTCGGCAAGTTCAGCGGCCAGTTCGGAATCAAGTTTGGGATCAAATTGATGAAACTAGTTAAAGATAAAGTTTACTGGCAAGTTTGTGATCAAATTGATAAACAAGTTTTTAATCAAATTTGGAATCATGTTTGGGAACAAGTTTGGAGGAAAGTTCGGATTCAAGTTTCTGGTCAAGTTTCAGATCATGTTTGGGATCAATTAGATGAAATTAGTTAAATATCAAGTTTTTAATCAAGTTCGTGAACAAGTTTGGGGTCAAGTTCGGATTCAAGTTGGGATTCACGTTTCATATTTTGTTCAGAATCGAGTTTCTGGTCAAAATTGGAATAAAGTTTATAGACAAGTTTGGGAACAAGTTTATAGACAAGTTTGGGAACAAGTTGTGAATCAATTAGATGAAATTAGTTAAAGATAGCAATTAGTGTTTATCAGTTACCTATTCACTATATAACAAATCCATTGGCAACTTCACACTTATATCCTAAAGGTTTTCGTATAGCAATCCGATATAATAAGTAACAAAGGTACACAATCAAGGATATATAGCATGAGTACAGTAAATTTATCAAAAAGCCAAATTGAAACAATCATTTGTCAAGCATATCAACAAGCACTTAATGATGTTGTTAATAATGGTAATATAGATATCACATTCAAACTCTATATAAATGACATGAATACCTGTGCAGAAAATCTTTCACAGGCAGCCATGATTCGATATAAACACCAATCCTAAGTGAATTATCTAGGGCCACTAAAATGAAACTATTCGCAGTTACAGATGAATTTTACATTATCCCATTAATGGTTGTTAAGGAAGAACCGGTGGATGGCTATATCCATATCACCACAGAAATTGTTGGTGAACATACACAGTATGCTAGTATTCGTCACAAGTTGCACTTCATGCATATGCGTATGGGAAAAGATGGTAGTATAAATAGATGCAATGTATTCCCCACAGAAGCCGATGCAAAAGCATATGCTAGAAAATGGCTTAGTGTAAGATTAGAACGCTACGAACGTGATCTCAATATGTGGAAACAACGAATGGAAGAATTATCCTAACGATTAAGGATCACAATTATGAAAACATGGGGTTCAGATGTAATAATCTAATTTTATTTCCTAAAGTTTTCCAGTCACCGGTCGATATAATAAGTAACAAAGTGCAAATTATTATCTAAACCAAAGGGGCAAGGCAATGAGTAACTTTTTAAATTATAATAATGGTATAGTAAGCATTAATACTTTTAGAAAACTCAATTCATATGTTACAGATATTCCCAATTTAGTGAATGCGGTTGAAAACGAAAGTAGTGAAAATCTAGTCGCTGACTTAGACGGTTGGATAAAAGAAGAAATAGCAAAAATCGACTTGACAAACTTAACCGAAGATGAAGCCAGGGACAAAATGTTTAGTGAGTGTGATTTTTTAGACCTTACGTTAAGTAAAGTTGGAATTGACGTATCTTATTATCATGAGTTGCGTGATCCAATGAATGACTTTATTAATGACTTTTTTATAGGATAATCTTATGGCACGCAAAACATACAAAGTAGACGATTTAAAGGCCACAGTTAATGCATTCTTGTTCAATAGTGAAGATTCTATGAAAGATGCACGTGATCAAATGTCAATGTTACTGGAAAACGTGTTGATGGAAACTGGCAATTATGATGGTTTCCGATATATTTCACGGGTCGAAATGCAAGAAAGTAAAATGGGGGCTACATTTGGTATTGAATTAAATTGTCCAGATTTAACTACCGAGCAACAATTCCATAATACCGACTATACCCGTAAACAATATATATAAAAGATGTGACGAATTTCACACATATGGTCTAAAGGTTTTCCATGTGTGCCCGATATATTAAGTGGCAAAGGCAAATACCAAAGGAGCAGCACATGACAACACATCGCCTAATTCAAATTCATAACTTAGAGGATACCATGTCTTCTAAAGCCCGCATTGCTCGACGATCAGCTGATAATTTGGCTCGAATCGGTAACACCAATGGTGCCGGTTATTACTTGCGACGCGCCATGCGTTTTGAACGAATTGCAAATATCTGCATCAACAGGATAAAAGCATCATGAGTATGTTGCCATGTAGATTTAATCCTTTAACTGGTGAAACTGTGAATATATCAGGTCAATCTATAGAAGATTGTAATGATTGCGATGGGTGTGGAACAAAAAGCTATGAAATAACCAGTGCAATATTATTAGGCGATTATAATTTCCGCGTAACAAATATCGGTGGAAATTTTCGCCTTGTATGGGATTGTCCTAAGTGCGGCCAAGTGACATCCGAAGATTGCACTCCGCTTGATGCGATACCATTGAGCGAGGAAGTACGCGGTGATCCACTTTGTTTCACTTGCAGAAGCAGACAATAATCCACAGAATGATTTTTTATACAGAATAATTTTATGGCGCATAACCAATATGTAAAAGATGTGACGAATTTCACACATATGGTGTAAAGTTTTTCCGTGGGTGGGCGATATAATAAGTGTAAGGGGAACAAATTAGGATAAATGTTATGAACCCAATGATAGTTAGAATCACAGACAATGGCAAAACAATACAAGATATGGAAACTTCCGCGTTCATGAAAGTATTGAAAGATCGTGGATATGTTAGTCGAAATGCATTTCTTTCTGATGTGATTAAACAATATAATGCTGCCATGGCATCAGAAGGTTCTAATCAACGTGCAGAAGTAATATTAAGAAAGTCCTAAAGTTTTCGCATAGCAATCCGATATAATAAGTGACAAAGGCAGATTATTAGGGGATTATGAAAATGGCATATCAAATTCAAACACGCAACTGGAATGGAACTGAGGCAGCTAAAAATTGGTTAGACTTATGTGCTAAGAAATTGAACATAATACCCGGTACCACCGTTGAAGTATTCCGTAGTGCTGCTGGTGACAATGATGACAAATATCTTGTTACCACTGACGAGAAAGAACTTTCCCTAATGATTAAGAAATTGTTCGAAAACTCTGGCACTCTGACAGGTGGTAGCACATATTATTATGAAAACGTTTGAGGTAATTGCTATGTATACATTAAACGCATCAGGTCAGTATAAAGAAGTCAACAAATTCTTACTTGATAAACTTGCCAGTAAAGGTTATACAATTGATAGATTTGGCCATGCCACTAAAGTACGTGAAGGTAAAAAATATCGATATAAATTCCAAAAAACAAGTGTTCGATATGAAATAGAAGTTCTTATCAGTGCAACACAATATAGTCCAGCATCGAAAAACTGGGTCCGATTGGCAACACACGACTATAAAGATGTAAAAATTAATGTATAACAAAGCTGTAAAGAATCATACAAACCAAGCAGATGGTGAAGGATATATCTAGTGAACAGCGTCAAAGAAAAAGATTGCTTTATCTGCGCGTATGCTGAAGTTGAACAGATTCCATGGTCTAAGGCAAAGAGGCATTTAAAGAAGTTTAGGGCAAAGAAAGATGAACTTGGTGTGCGTACTAGCAAACTAAACCAATATGGATTAAAAGGTTACAAGAAGATAGAAGTTAAAGATTACAAGTCTATTGCACATGCTTTTAAATTCAAACCAGGTATACTTGGTGTGTCTTGGGGATATGGACATGGACATGCTGTTGCATGGAATGGTTACAAAGTAATAGATAATATAGAAAGTACTATTAGCAATTATAACAATAGTAATTTTTCTATGGATATTTCTATAGCATTAGTTAAAGAAGATGTACCTAAATCAGTACAATTGAAGAATAGGATTATTTGTAGCTATTTGTCTTTGAAAAGTAGTCTTAGGTTGAAGAGGTGATATATGTACGTGGAAATGATGGTTAATGAATGTGATTTCACCGGTAAAAAATATACCAAATCTGTTATGGGTGGCGGTGCCGTCGCTAAAGGTGCCACGGGTCGCTATTGTGTAGTGATGTATTGTGGTCCTGAATGGCTGGAAGAAAATGGCATAACGCCAATGCCCATAGAAGAAGCACGGGAAAAGGCTGATGCTGATCCAAAAGGATTTGCAGATTTTTAATTAAAGTTTTTTCATCATAGGCCGTTAACCTAAGTGTAAGAGGAAAACAGAGGAAAATGACGATGACACGGGTACTATCTACTAAAGAACAGCAATTCTTTGATATGATCTCTGCTGAAATGGCGGTTCAGGGGTTAACTGAAGTAACCGAAGAAAACATCAAAATAGCAAAAGATGCTATTCATGATCGTATGATTGCATTATTGAATAATGATGAAGTAAAAGCATCCGTTATTAAGGAAATGGGAACACGACTTTGGAATAAGTTTAGACATGAAAAATAATCCTAAAGGTTTTCGGTTATTGGCCGTTAACCTATATGTAAGGGGAACAAATTAGGAGAAACTACCATGAAAACCTATTCATCAAAATCTGACGTTATCAATCATCTTATCATCCTAGAAAACAAGGGACTTTTGTCCAGTCATAGTAATGGGTGGAGTGTTGCTGGAACGTATTACCTTAATCATGGTGAGTACAGCCAGCCTGACTATCGTCCTGCACGCTACAAAGATGGCTGGGGTGTTGCCAAGGTACATTTTTACTATCCCGGTACGTTAAATGCCCCTGGACGCCAACGTGTTGATCTGATTGTTACAGAGGATATTAACGGCGTTGAATATTTGTCGGATTGTGGACAAAACTAGGATAATGACTATGATTAATGCAGACGAAAAAGTTTTAGAACGAATCAGAAATTTACTGGCAATGGCCAAATCTAATTCACCAGAAGAAGCCGCTATTGCTGCCCGTCGTGCGCGTGCATTGATGGATAAGTATCAAGTCACTGAATTGGATTTAACTTCATTGGATGCAGTAGATTTTACTACTGAAGAATTTGCCACTGGTAGAAAGCGTGCTGATGCATTATTAAACACATTGGCAATCGCCGCATCAAATCTGAATGATTGTGTGCTTGAATTGCGTGCCGATCCAGTCTCAAAATATCAGAGATATGTATTCAAAGGTTTATTATCTGATAGCGTGTGTGCTGTAGAAATGTACAAATATTTAGTGGAAGTGATGGAACGTTTAACAAAGGAAAATGCTTCTGGCAGGGCCGGGAAAGCTGCATATAGATATGGTGTTGTCATGGGCATCCGTGTGAAAGTTAATGAAATTTTGGAAGAGCGCAAAGACATTATGACCAGTGATAATAAATCATTGGTATTGCATAAGATGGCCATGGTTGAAGATCATTTTGGTGAAGGTAACTATGGTACGAGTGCTAAGCGTAAAGTTTCTGATCGTGAAGCATATGCTAAAGGTTTTAGGGATGGCCATGCTGTGAATATGAGTCGCCAAGTCCAAAATGACACAAAAGGTTATATAGAATAACCCTCCCATCTTGACCCTTCGGGGTCATTTTTTTAGATAAAGAAAAAGGCCGGGAAACCCGGCCTTTTGTCACTCCTATAACCCCTATGTATTAGAGTAATGAATTAGGCGCATCGCGTCCAATATCTTCTAATCCACCACGTTCAATCAATCCGTCTTGTGCACGTTGGACACGTTGTGTCAACACTTGTGCTGAAGGTGCAGTGTCTGCCCCTGCTGGTCTATAAGTTCTGACAAGCTGATGAAAATATTCTAAAGCATTCTTCTCATTTGAAAGCTTGGTATCACGAAGGATGACCCATAATTCAACACCAGATTTATTAGCACGACGCAAAGCACGTGACAAACGCTTTCTGTCGATATTATCAAGATGATCTGGGTCAATGTAATAGATTGTGCCATCTTCCCAAGTTTTGATTAAGAACACTTCTTTCTTAGCAGATACGCTAGCATCCATTGGATCAAGCACAACTGTATTCTGTACTTTTTTAGCTTTAGCACCGGCTGGGGTGAATTGTTCACGTGATGTGTCATTTGCTTCGATTGTAGCTAATGCGGCTTCTGCTGCATTCATAGAAGTATTTTTTGGTGGGCGTCCTGGCCCACGTCTTTTTTGTTCAGCCATGATATTTTCTCCTTATTGCTGATGATTCAGTCTTACTGCTAACACTTTGTTAGTCGAGACTTATTAAATATATATCATTATTATTTATAGTAAATGTATTTAATTTCTTAAAGATTTAACATCTTTTCGTATTTTTCGATGTCATCAGCTATTTTTCTAAGATTATGGCTACCAAGATACTTCAAAATGTAATACATTTCAAATTTTCCAGTCAAATTTGGCGATTCTTTGATTAAATCAAACATTTCTTGTTTAATATGTTCTGGCTGTTGTGTCAAATCAATCAATTTTTTATTTCTGTCATATAGTTTTTGGACTTTGGCCATTTTTGGGTGGCCTACTTCATCTTTATCTTCTATATTAGGAACTTCATGTTGCATGATGTTTTCCATTAAAAACGTATCACCATCGTAGGCATTTTTTAATTTATCACGTCTAATTTTTGGATAAGCAGATGGAATATTGTCGCCCCGGTCGCCTCGGATACATTTTAAGAATAACTCAAAGCCAACATCATCAACATCAACAAATTCATCTTTTACAGGATTGTACTGTTTTACGTTTGATGAAATTAATTGATTAAAATCGCCATCGCTTGATACAATAATGTGTATATCATCTGGGTGAGCTTGTGTCCAACCTGCTATCCAGTCATCCCCTTCAATTTTTGGATGTTCCAAAAATAGCATTGTGGAATGTTCAATCAATACCGTTTTAAATTCTTCTATCATTTCAAGAAAGGCTTCAAATCCATCATCCTTTTCACGAATTTCTTTTCGATTTTCTTTATATAGAGGAAAGACATCTTTTCTCCATGATCCATGGTCAGCGCATGCCACAATCTTTGTCGGTTTCAATATTCTAAATAATTTATTCAAACTTTGAAACGCAATATGTAATGCGTACTCATTAATATCATCTGGTGTACCACCGGATCTGGATGCGCCATGCCGTGCCCGGTGCATATGGTTTGATATATCGATAAGCATATAAGTTTCCCGTGGCTTACCGCTTTGTGTATTCATCTCAAAGAAATCTTCAAGCATTTAATTATTTCCCCTCTATTTCAAAGCCATCCACATCAACTGATTTTAAATGGAATGGTGGTTTCACCGACGTTATCTGGTATGATGCGGCGTCAAGTGCTAAAGTTAGTCTATCAGTAGGTTTTAGATTTTTCATATTTTTGGTAGCATACAGAACAGCTCCAGCAGCTTCACCGCCTTCACCAATGGCCATAAAATCATCTATTGAATGAAGAAGGGAAAAGTCACCTTGTAAATGATAGACCTTTCCCCGGTATCCAATAATGAATTCACCATCAAATTCTTCAACACCTTCTTGAGTGCGTAAAATACCACCATCCATAAAAGCTATGCGAACACTTTGCAGAAATGATGTAACAAGGTACTCCATATCCTCCTGTGATTCTTCACGCCCAGGTAATGCCATGGCATGTCTAAGTAATTGGGCACTTCTAAACGATCCAGCGAAACCGATAATCATTTCGCCCAACATAAAGATTTTGGAATCAGTCATAACAGTCTGAGTATGACTATCACTGGCTAAACTATCAGAACCTATATGGATATTATTTGTTTTATCAACTATTGCCACAACACAAGTCATATGATTATCACCTTAAGCTTCTTGCTGTTCATGTGCAGTTTGACGTTGCTGTGTTTCCGCAAATGCCAACAGACTTTCTTCATATTCATCTATGTCTTGCTGGCGCATTAAACTTTGAAGCCATATTTGAACCATTTCTTCTTCGGAATCTGCTTCGATTCCAGATTTTCCAAGTTCGGTAATGAATCGACTATTCCAATCAAGTTTTAACTCAAATCCTTCATCCTTGGTAAACTTTTCACTGACTATTTCTACATAGGGGCGACGAAAAACCGTCGCCCAAAATTTCTTTCCGAACATAATAATATTCTCCTGTTATAGTTATTTATAACAGCAGTTATTATTCTTTGCCGGCCATGACATAGAACTTAAACGATCCACAATTGATACTTAGGACACCATTATCACCAATACCAATTGTCACTTCACCATCGTCATTTTTCTTAGTGGCTATATTTAATAAATCAGCAACGATACCAGCATTGTATACTTGTGATAGATCATCATTATCTAATTTAGCTAATTTAATGCGACATTCATCACCTGTGGTATCGCGCATATACATAGTCAAAATTCCATCACGTAGTTCTAGGCGTAAATTTCCATCTTTACCGAATGCATTTACACTACGTATAATTTTACCAGTTTGCTGGCTTGATAGTGAAAAAGACACCCGTATATTATCTACAGCACGTTTTGGAATATTATGTTTTTTGCTGTTGCTGCAACGATATTCGATACTTTCATCTGGCGAAACGATTTTAAGAAGAGATGCTTCGTCACCGGTTTCTGTGTATTCGATATCAAATTCACCATCATTAAATAAATTCAGGCGCTTTTCTAGAGTGTCAATGCGTGTTAATGCAATTATTGTTGGAAATTCTGGTGCCTCTGCTAACATCGCATATGTTTTACCAAAGTCCATGGCGCCTACGCCACCCCAATCACCAATTACTGCTGTATCGATTTTAGCTAGAGCTAATGTATTGATTAATTCAACCATATAATCACGGTTTGTTTTACTTAATGTTTTCATAGATTATCTTCCCCCTGTTTTTCTTTGAAAATTAATGTGTATACCTTTTCGTAAATAGTTCTGCATGCATCAAAGGTACCTTCTTCTTGTTTAAATTTGTCTTTATGAATCATAGAAGCTGTTTTCTTGAAGACTTTTTTATCAATCTTTAATTCTTGGTGAACTCCATCAACGATATCTTTTTGCTGCATCCGGAGATTTTCCATTTTTTCCAACGTAACAATATATTCACTAAGGCGTTGTTTAAGTGTTACTGTTTGTTCTGGTGATAAATGCACATGGGCAAAATCATTTTCATTTTCATTTATATTCATCAAAAATCTTTTCCTCTTCTTTTGATTGTTCGACTAATTCCACAGTTTTCACTGGAATTAGAATACCAACTGCAATTGCTTCACCTTCATTAATATATACTTGATGCTCTTTGTTCAATGAACGCACACTGAAGTGAATTTCATCCAAGTCACCATGATGAATAATTTGATTGTCTACAACCAAACCATATTTCGCTGGCATTTCGTTAATATGTGTAATTAACATAGCGTAATCTTTAGGCACATCTAACTTTATACCTGATGCTACTATCATACGCACACCAGGTGGTAATTCACATGTATCATGTTCCCATGTATGCTTTGGTATGTGAAAAATTACGTTATTACCTTTAACTACTGGATCAATTGTTCCAGCCCTATGCTTTATGAACCCTACGTTCATCCTCTCCCTCCATTTTCTTTTTTACTCCAGAACGGATCATCATCGCGAATAGACCAATACATTTTATCGCCTTGTTCTTCGAATTCATACATTGGTTTTCCGTCAATTGTTGTATCAACTGGATAGTATAAGCTTTTAAAAAGCGTTTCCCATATTTGAACTTGAATTGCTGCACACTTGGCACCATCAGTACCACCCCAGAGTTTCCAAATTGCTAATGGATTTTTTTGAAACCTACAAACAAGAACAGGCATGTCTATATCTTCATTTTCCGCAAGCCATTGCAGTGCACGCATTCGTTGCGAACCAACATAAATCCAATTTTCGATGCCGACTAAGATAGGATTTTTTACTGGCTCTTTTCTCAAATTATCAATTAGTGTCCAGTTAAGTGGTACACGGGTGCGCAAATCACCTGAGATTGGTTTTATTATTTCTTTTGACATTTGCACATACCATATATGTTCTGGCAATTCATATTGCATTGCCTGTCTACCGCTGATACGGTAGTGCTTATTATTAACTTTTACTTCTTGTGTTTGTTCCATCATCCCCCCTAGAAAATAAACGCATTTTCCATTTCAGCCTGCGCCTGTGTTGGTATTCTCCAACCTATTGAATTATAAAGGATTTCCACCTTACTGTCAATCAGATTTTGTTCTATACGATCCATATCAAACGGTAAATTTTCAAACCATTCTGGTAAATCATCCAAATCAGTAGGAATAGCAATATTTTCTATACCTAAATGATTTTTCTTTTTCAGATAATAAGTCTTAATCTTGGTCCCATTTTTGATACGAGGTGTTATGTTATCATCGATTGAATCAAGATAATTATTCCAATTAAGTGAAGCCCTAACATGACCAGGAACAAAGACACCATTTTTCAATTGAATAATTTTTTCCCATCTATCTTTATCTTCCTGTGCATTTTTCAATATCTTTTTTTCTTCTCTGGTTATACCTTTTTCACCAAGTAAAACGTTCCCATCCGTTTTACTACGATCCCATACTGCACGAACTTCCATCCTATTTTTATAGTCATTAATACCTCTAACGTTTTTTGGTTCACCAATATCAGCTAAGGACAATGTTTCAAACTTCTTACGAAATTCTAAAATGTATGATGCTAATTCATCTTCATTTTGTTTTTTAGTCAACATACGGTCAAGTAACTCATTCAAAAACTTTTTGATTTCTGTCGGTGTTGTTGACTTGATAACTTCAAGTCCCATAATTTTTAATTTATCACAAGGTTTTCCATCTTTGTTGATTAAATGCATAGCGTAGCGTTTCTTTTCAGTGAATAGTGACCTATCTGAAACAACTTCGCGGCCAGCGTTAATGCGATCTGCTTGCCAATCTTTACAATTGTGTGTTTTCTTCATGTAATCATGAAATTTCTTAACAACTTCTTCAGCCACATAATCTGCATACAATACTGCGTCTTCATCATTAGTTATTTCTTTTGGTAATCTAAAATACACTGAATCTGTATCACCATATTGAATGCATTCTGCGCGAATGTTACGGGTACCATCAATAACTTCAGCAACAGATTCCATCATAAATGTAACGATACCTTGACCGCATAGTGTACAAGCTTCAGCAACAGCTACATTGTAGAAATGTGAATGTGGATTGCCGGTGGCGCCATATAATGAATTCAGCTTAATCTTAGTTAAGTGTTGCAATCGATTATAATCGCTTTCGCGCTTTGCATGATGTTTATACGATTCAAATTCTTCTGTTGTTAGTAATTTCTTCAGTTCATCATCTTTAGGAATATGTTTTATATCAATATTATATGGTTCTAGAACTGCTATTTTAGCTTTCCAATGTTCTTCCATTTTAGCTTTTTGATGTAAACGGTCTTCAAACCATCCCATCAAAATTTCAGGAATTAATCCAACGATATCATTGCGGGCGCCCCATGTATAACTTTCTAAACGTTCAACCCTAGAAAAGTCATTCATATATTCCGCTTCTTTTAACACGTATGTTCTACGTAATGGTGATTCGTCTTTCTTGCCCTTCTTACGTTTTTTCCCGACGACCTTCGTATCTTTTCTGATATCCAAGTTATCCATTTCCTTTTGCAAGTCATAGATATTTTCACGTCGGTAATTCATCTTGTCAGCCCATAGGATATCACCATTTTCCCGACGTGCATTCCATATAACAGTTTCAATCGAAATGTTGTTAGATATTATTGAATTTGGATATTCGCTAGTAACGTCCATGGATGCGGAATAACCAATCAATCCCTTTTTTGTAGATATGATATCATTATTTTCATCATATTCATCCATGTCATACACAAGTGCGCCAGCGTACTTGTCTGAGCTTGCACTCATTTTTGCAACAGTTGAAATATATTCTGGAATACCTACATTCGCACCTTTGTCTGGAATGACTTGGCCCCGGTCATGATGTGCTTTAACCATTAATGCTTGGTCTGTTAACACTACAGTTCCCAACACATCTGATAATCGACAACATGAATCATGAGATAATTGGTTAATCATCGCCATGAAGCCAAGCTTGATATCAAGATCACGCAATAATAAACTATCCCTGACGTTGTATTCTAAAAATCCTTTGAAGTCTCTCCGATAAAATTCTGGCAGTGTGCCTTTATACTTCACCTTACCATAACCAAGTTTTTCAAATTCACACACTGCTTCCAATGCATAACTTTGAAGTTCAACGAATGTAAATTTTTTGTAGACTTGCATGTAGTCGATACTTACACGACCAAATAGTTTGTATGTAATTTCAGTATCTTTACCAAATCTATCGGGAATTTCTTTTTTGCGTGCTGGTATAAAGTCGCGGCATAATGCTGTCAGTGCTTCTTCCTCACCTACATAAGTTTGAATACGAGCTATTACATATGGTACGTCATACACATCGCTATTCCATCCGGACAGAATGTCACTATTTTCAATTTCTTCAAGGAAACATCCAAGCAATTCAGCTTCATTGTCGGTATATATAACACGATCAGCACCTAACTCTTCGGCAGTGTATAGTGGTCCATCGTATCCTTCTGGTGGTGTCGCTATGACAACGATTTCATCTTTCCAGTGGTGATATAATGCAATTGATATCACATCACCATACGGGTCTGCTATAGTGGGCCAATCACCACGATTTTCTAGGTCTGCATCAGTTTCTATATCAAAGAAAGTGATGTGAATGTTTGGTACAGGTTGTTTATAATAAAAATCAGATAGTATTCGTAAATCTGGTGGGATATCACTTTCGAATAATGGAATGTCTGGATGATTTTCTAAATGATCTTTAACAAATTTCTTTAGATTATATCTATTGTCAAAGTTATATCTGGTTGCTTTTGAAAATCTATCTGGAAAAATTGTTGATTGTTCACCACGTTCATCTGGAACGTAACAGTAATATTCCGCGTTGTAATCATGTGTTATTAGGTTATCGTTTTCATCGCGTTCCCACACTTTTACTACAGCGCCGTTGTCGATGACGGCTGTATCGATATATGACATTAAATCCCTCCATTAAATATCAATCACTTATTATAAACGTAAGTAATTGATATTACAAGGATTATTTAGATGCCATTAAATGGATAAGGAAGATATCTGGATGATAAAGGCCAATCCAATTCCATGGATTTAAAACAGTTAGGAAAACATAAAACAAAGGAATAAGTATTGCACTATAACCCAAGGCAAGTTTAATCACTAAAAAATGTCTATCATCTTCATCCAGTGGCTTAGTCAAATAAACATCTGTATCAAATGTTTTAGTGATTTCATCCATACTATTGATACTGTTTTCAAGTGATTTTGTTAGATATGCATTTATTTTATCATATTCTTCATCGGTAAAATTAGCTTCATCCATTATTGCTATAATATGGTCTTTACTAATCTTCATTTTGTCTTGAAGATACGATGATCGTTCTGCCAATGATTTAAGTTTATCATCTATTTTTCGTTGCTGTTGTTCAATTTCATAATGATAATGTTCTACTGTATCATTGACACGAAGTGCATTCATATTTGGTTTAACAAAAACAAAATATACGATGATTGTAAAAATTGCTAACAATACACCCATTGCTAAATGAACAGCAGCATAAGAAAATGAATATGATAATGTTAAATCAGCTGCTTTTGTACCATATTTTTCTGTGACGTGTTGTACTAGCGCAGAAAGAGAATCAATCTGTGATAATACATGTTTCAATAATTCAGGATTCATTTGAATATTTACTCTTTAAAATGTGTTTAATCGCAAGTATACGACCTTGCATTAATTTATCACCCAGAACTTTTCCACTGAATCCTTGATCAATGTATGTCTGCGCAACAACTTCTTGCATAGCCACAAATGCTTCTTCAACATAGGTTCGTTGTTTATAATCCCGATCTTCAAATCCTTTGCGTCCACGGGCATCTGCTTCCACGGCATCCAGAAATGATTTTAATATTTCTGGTTGACGAATAGCGCCAATGCCATTGAACATTTTGTATAATGATCCAGCACGCATTTCGAATGCCTTATGAACATGCAAATGGAACCGGCAGACTGCTATAGCCAATTTTCTAAATTCATTTGGCACGTGCAATCTAT